>Ga0181522_10001496_pt1 | contig 14193 bp, 7 predicted proteins | sample PEATcosm2014_Bin_27_FD_121103 | JGI IMG/M metagenome (GOLD analysis project Ga0181522, IMG submission 121103) | Peatland microbial communities from MTU Mesocosm Facility, Houghton, MI, USA - PEATcosm2014_Bin05_10_metaG | ecosystem: Environmental > Terrestrial > Soil > Wetlands > Peat | place... | reverse complement strand
TTCAGTGTGTCCGGAACCGTAGCCAGCCCCGTAATCAAGAACGCGGTGACCAAGAACGCAGTGGCCAAGAACCCGGTGGCCAAGAACCCGGTGGCCAAGAACCCGGTGGCCAAGAACGCAGTGGCCAAGAACCCGGTGGCCAAGAACGCAGTGGCCAAAAACCCGGTGGCCAAGCTCCTCACGAGAAGGTAAAGCCGAACAAAGCACGCGGCACGCACGTGCTGCGCTTGCCTGCCGGGAACTCCCCGTTAAAAAGGGCTGCGAGATCGATCTCGCGGCCCTTTCTTGCCTCACCAAACCTTACGGACTAATGTTCGCCTTGCCGCATCCCACCACAAACCAATAGCGCTCCGTCTTGGGCCATAGACCCGCGCCAGACCCACCATTCCCGGTTTAAGGCTACCCTCTGGGTTGGCTAACCGCATCGCCACGACATAGAAATTCGGTGGGCTAAGCCCCTTGAATTTGGTGGCTTCCGCGAGCTGCGGATCTATCGTGATCGATTGAGGTGCAATGGAGGCAACCTCGGTATCCCACTTTCGAAGGCTGCCATTTACCATCAGGCGCGCCCGCAAGCCAACCTTCAGCTTGTCGATATCGTATTCGGAAACGTAGATTCTGGCACGCATCACGCTGAGATCACCGATTTCCGTTAGCTCTGTTCCCTCCGGAATGAACGACCATAGGCGATCACCTAGGTGCGGCGTTAGCACTACACCAGACATCGGGCTGACCACCTCGAGGGCAAGGGCCTGCTTCCCAAGCTCGCGGGATTGCGCGGCGAGACGGTTACGATCTTGGATAGATGGGCCGATATCGGAGTAATGAAGGGCAGCCGAGGTCGCGCGCATGGAGGCGACCTGGTAATCCGCTTCACTCCTTCCAAGCTTTGACTGCAACGGCAAATTGTCCAAACGAAAAAGCAGTGTGCCCGGGGCAACCCTCATACCTTCGTCCGCATAGACGCCGCGGACCGTGCCCGCCACAAGAGATCGTACGACGACCCGCCGTTCCGGTTCGAGAATGAAGTTTCCCCGAATGGATTCGTGCCATAAAGGCAAAAACAGCACAGCCGCCAAGACGCCAAACAAGACTAGGGGATGGCGCGAAACTAACCACGCACGGACACGATCTCTCTTGTCCAAATAAACGAATTTCATAAAGTTCACCAAGGTACGAATCCGGCTACGGAAAACGATAGCGGCAGTTGCGAGTTCCGGAATAAAAGACCAGTCCGGGTCGAAATTTCGGGAAATATTACCCACAAAGCGGGCCACCACGTACAGCACCGTGTAGCTGTAGAGGCCGGAGAGCAACGCGTAAATCACGTAGCCAAATCTCCAGCGTTTTGGAACGTAAGGGACTTCGACGGGCAAATGCCAGATGTGCCGTTTCACCCAAGCCGAGACGTAGGCTGTCGAGCTTTCCTTCAGATCGACCAGGCCAAAAGTCTCCGACATCATGTAGTAGCCATCCAATTTGATGAGCGGATTGAAGTTGATGAGTAGTGAGGCGATGCCGGTGATGAGCATCATCATATATGCCACGGAATGGAGAGTGGTGTCTGGAGGCGAGGCCCACCATAGAATAGTGGCGACGGCGCAAATGTAGAGTTCCGCCCACGCCCCAGCCAGGGCGATCACGAACCGCTGCGATCGCGTGGCCATGACCTGCCCTTCTGCTGTGTCCGTATAGAACGCCGGCGTGAGATAAATCAGGAGGAAACCCATCGACGGAACACGGCCTCCGTAGTGTTTGCAGGCATGACCATGGCCGATTTCATGCCAGCACATGGCCCCGACGGCCACCAGATAGAAGGTCCCCACATCCGCCCAGCTTTTCTCTGAAAAATTGAAGAATCGCAAGGTGTCGCGGCCAATCTCACTCCAGTACGTAAGCGTGATACCGGTCATGAACGCAAACACGGCCAGAGTAATCGCCGTCCACCACCAGGTGTAAACCCAATACGTATATTTGTGAAACCAAGTAAGAAACCGGTCGGGATTTACCGCAGGAAAAGTGATTTGGGCCAGATCGCCGTATTTGCTCTTGTGGGATTTTAGGGCCTTGCGCCTCTTCTGGGCATCCTTCTGCATCAGCAGAATGTTTTTTTCCTGTGGCGTCTTGTACCAGAAGTCGACGGCCTCGAGAGAGGCGGCAAACTCCCGCACTTCGTCAGGGCTGTACTCTGCTCCGGTCTGTCTTGAATATAGTTCCGCTATCTCTTCGTAGGAACGGACACCGTCAAAAAGTCTTGCGAGCTCCCAATTCGGGAGCGGAAAACGGTACATGGCTTCAAGGCTGGCCACCAAGACGCGTACCATCGGCTTTCCGTCCTCAAAGTGTTCCTTCCAGACTGCGTCGGGAGGCATCCGCGGGGCGCGGTGCGAGATGGTTCGAACCGGAATGTCCGGAAGCGCGACATCGAGGACGCGGGTCAGGTTCATTGGGCGTCGTTGATATGCAAGGCTACGGTCATGCCCGGACGCAAGGCGCCGTGAGTACCGACAAGTTCGACGAGCACTTCGAAAGTGCCGCTCGCCGGATCGATGACCGGACTGAGGTCACGAACGCTTGCCAGATGCTTCTCGTTAGGGAGGTCAGCGGAAGTGATTTCGAACTTCTGCCCGTGGTGCAGGCGTCCGAACAGCCGTTCCGGGAGCGTGAACCGCATTAAGAGTGGTGCTTCGGCGGTGATCCAGAAAAGGCGTTCGCCCCTGGCGACGTTTTGGCCTTCGCGCACGTAACGACGGGCAACCAAGCCGCTAAACGGGGCCGTGACTTTAGTTTTTTCCAGCTCCAATTCCAGAGAGCGCTCATCTTGCTCAGCGGTGTTGCGTTGTTCGGTGACGCGCTGGATATCCCACTGCTCGGACTCCGCTTTGTATTTGGCGTGCTGCAGTTCTTCTTCAGAAATCAGTCCAAGGTCCCAACGACGTTGGGCGCGAGCATAGTCCGCTTTAAAAACCTCGGCTTCGGCCATCCAATTCCTAATCTCGGCGTTAATTCCTCGTGTTTTTGCGCGGGCCGCTTCTAAATTGGCGGTGATCTGACGGTCGTCGAGTTTCGCAAGCAGCGCTCCGGCTTTGACGTGTGAAGGTGAATAAAAGAAAATCTTGGCCACCACCCCGTCGCGTTGCGCGGCCAAGTCGAGTTGATGTTCAACAATGATTGGGCCGGTAACCGTCAGAGCAGATTCGCGAGTGTCTGACGGAGAAACAGAAGTGAGGGAATTGCTAACCGGAACAGAGGTGGCAGCGTTCGTCGTGGAAGGTGGAAGCGGCTTCTCGTCGCTGCAACCTGCAGCCAAAAGGAACGTCCCGAATGACAAAAACACTTGGAGAAGAAGCGTTTCTTTCTTCAGTCCCACGTTCACCATCCCAACCAAGCCCAGAGTTTGGAACAGAACCAGATGTAGGGATGCCGCAAAAAAACGTAGCCCGCCGGATACGTTCCCACGCGAACTTTCCCTCGACCCTCCATTCCTGCACGAATCGCTCCTTCCGGATTCTCGATCGCTACGCGTGAATAGAACACCGGAATTTCGTGAAGGCTTTCCGCTTTCTGGCTGATCATGATTACTTGTCCATGAAACGTTCGAGCCGGATAACTGTTGAGTTTGACCGAGGCGTTCTGCCCAGTCTTGAGCAACCCGGCATCCTCATCTTCGATCGCAACATCGACAATGGCGCGCGAGGTGTCCACCACTTCGGCAAAGGAATCACCGGGCGCCAGCTTGCGGCCCGCGAAACTGTCGACGCGAGGCGTCGAGATGATCCCCTCGATCGGCGACCGCAATTCGGATTTCTCCAAAAGCTGCTGGGCCCGCGAAAGTTCGGCTTTCCAGTAATCGGCCTGCACCCGCTGCGCACCGGCTGCTGTACCGTCGTTGACAGCCAGGGCGTGGTTCATCTGCATTAGAGCGGATTCATATTTGGACTCGGTTTCGGCCAAGGTCGATCGTGAATTCCAGTTCTCCATTTCCGCCAGAATTTGGCCGGCCTGCACGCGTTGACCCTCATGGACGAATACCTTCCTGACAACGCCTTCGGTTTCCGGTTGCACCTGCACGCGATGCACAGGCGTAACGACGGCCTCCCCGTCTACCCGCAGTGGCAAGGGAAAGGCGACCAAGAACAGGAGCGCAGCCACAGAAAGCGCCAGGATGAGTGTTCGACGGCGCTTCTCCATGGCCATAAACTTGCGTTTGCGCAGGAGCACCGGCTCAAGCACCGATATAAAAGGAACTTCCTTGTACATCTGAGCATTGCGCAACGCGACGGTAGCCTGGCTGGCGAGCAATTGCAGGATTTCGATGTGCGCCGGAGTCAGAAAATCGGGGTCGCTGGCCTCCAATGCGAGCATGCCAACGCGACCGGTGTCGTCGTTGAGCGGCATGGCGTAGAACCCGCGCATGCCAGAGTCGGCAAAGTATTTCTTAAACTTCGCACGCGTCTCTTCCCGATCGGCGTCAATGGTGTCGCCATGTTGACGGATGTGCAGGACCTCTTCCGACAGAGAGGCCCACTGGAGGACATCGTTGAGCGGCGCGATTTCCGGAAGGTCGGCGGCGATCTGCGCGAGACCACTTACTGCGCTCAGCCTGAATCTGCCCCGCTGGTCGAGTCCGATGGCCGCACGTTCGTACGGAATCACCGCCTGTGGAGCGTTGACGATGGTCTGGAGCATGCGCTCAAGATTCAGCGTGGAGGTGATTTCGTGGCTGACATTGTTGAGAGTTTCAAGAATTTCGACTTTGCGCTCGGCCATCAACAAACTGGCGTTGTGCAGGGCGTTCGAAGCGGTGTCGGTCAGACTGCTCAGCACGAACAGATCGTCGTCGTCGAATGGATCTCCGTCTGTTTTATTAACGGCCTCGACGATTCCGACCAGGGATTCGCGGTCCATGATGGGGACGGCGATTAATGAATGAACGAGCTCCTGGCGGGCGTGTTCGTTCCGTAAGACCAGCCGAGCGTCTTGCGTATCCGAGATGCAGACACTCTCGCCGGTATCCGAAAGAGCGCCAGCAATACCTTCACCGGGTTTAACCACTTGCCCCTCAAAGGCCGTGGGATCGTGTCCAGATTGCTGCAACAACTCCAGCGTCTCATCCGGATGCAGCAACCAGATATTTACGGCCTGGCAGGCAAGAATTTCCAGGAACTTGGTAGCGATCAGCGGCAGAAGCTCTTGCATCTCAAGGGTGGACGAGAAGACCTTCTCCAGATCGTAGAGCTGCGTGAGACGAGTAATCGAGGTTAAGGTACTGTGCCGTTCGCTCTCGTAGGACTGTGCCAACGCGATCGACGCTGCGGCCACTTCGGAAACAGGAACCAATGCATCGAGCGCTTCCTTGGACAGATCTTGTTCAAAGGAAAGAATTTCGATCGTTCCAACTAAATTCTCGTTATTGACCAGCGGAATGTAGCACAATGAGCGGAGCGTCCTGCGTGCATCGATGTGCGGGTAATCTTCGCGTTTCAGCTGCGAGGCGGTCCGCAGGATCGGTTCGGCCTTCTCAAACAAAAAACCGAGAAGCCCGCTGCCGGATAGGACGGAAACATCGTGAACGGTGGCCTCGCCGATCGCGGCCTTCGGGATCCAGAACGTGTTCGAACCATCCGAGCCGAGCGTGTATACCATGACGGTGGATTGCGGGATCAGTGCGGCAACAAAACTCGCCAGGGCGCGCGCGCGCGGAGCAACCTCCTGCTCGGCGAGCAGTTGCACCGATAGACTGGAGATGTCAACGATCAAATCTTGATCAGAACTGGGCAACGGTGGACTTTCTGCCCGGCAGCCCTTTGCAAAGGGCCAACAAGGGACTCGCAACCTTGCTTTTGCGGGGCAGGTTATTTAACTTGTGCGCGCACTGTACCAAAGGGCTTCCAGAGTGTCAACGGCGGGCAAACCGGAATACGGGTCCGCGGAAAGACTGAACTTGGAAATCGAGACAAGAACACAGGATGGAGTAAAGGTCGTAAAATTGAAGGGCCGCCTGTCCATGGGCCCTCCCCTCGACCGTTTTAATTCGACTCTGACCGACATTCTGGCGCAGGGCGAATACAAAATCGTTTTGGACCTTGAAGAGATGACCACCATCGATTCGAGCGGCATTGGCGCCCTCATGCGCCACCTTACGGCCGCCAAACACGGCGGCGGCGCTATCCGGTTGTACAAACCTTCGAAATTTACAGTGCAGACGCTCAAACTGGTTAGTCTCCTAAACCTGTTCAGTACCTACGAGGATCTTCCCGAGGCAATCGCCTCGCTGCAATAGGCATTGCGGGAGACGCAAATACTTGGAAACTTTTGGTAAGAAGCAGGACTTCGAGACCAGCAGTGAGCAATCGTGGGAGATAAACGCTTATCAACGTTTTTGAGTTCGCCGGGGGTTTGTTCTCACCCGTTCTCAACTCCGCTCGGAGCAGATCGGGAGTCCCCCGCTTCTAAGTAATTGGAAACACTCCTGTTGTTTGTGAGCGCCGCTCCGTGCATATTGCTGGTGCCCGCGCATTCTCGTTGTCAGAAGGAAGTCTCCACTCGCTGGCCCTCGAATACCAATGTGCGCGTGTCCGCTGCAAGCTTGACTTCAAATGTCCTGCGCTTCGGCGGCAGCATGCGTGAACCGTCAGCGAGTTGCAAAGTCAACGTTCGACGCGAGTCATGCCAAGCCATCTGAGCACCCATCCACTCACCCTTGCGATAGTTGAACGACGTGCCGTCATCTTCGTACAGTAAGAACTCCGCGTCCTTACCTGGATAAATGGAGATGGTATGTGGTTCGTCCACTTTTTCCGCGGTGTACTGTTTGACTGGGCCAAGCGGGAGGACGGATCCTTCGCGGACGTACAGGGGCATCGTTTCCAGATCAATGGATCGAGCGATTTCGCGACCTCCCTCGATCCGCTCACTCGTCCAAAAATCGTACCAGCCCCCTTGTGGAAGATAGACTTGTCGAGTGTCGGCACCCTTCTCGACAACCGGGGCAACCATGATGCTTTTTCCCCACAGGTACTGATCCCCGCACGCAACCGCTCTTGGATCGTCGGGGAAGTGAATCCACAGCGCTCGCATAATGGGCATGCCGGTTGTCGCGCACTCGCGTACGGTGCTGTAAAGATAGGGCAGTAATCTGTAGCGCAGCTCCAAATATTTCCGGCAGATCAGTTCAACCTGCTCGTTATGAAGTTCACTGGCGTCGGGAGTTGCTGCGCCATCGTAGTTGCGGATTTCCAGCGGGCCTGGATCTCCGGTGTTCCAACCCCAGGGAAGTCGCAGTTTCCACGTTCGGCCATGAGAACGGAATAGAGGACAAAAGGCTCCGAACTGAAACCAGCGCACATAGAGTTCGGCCGTGAATTCCTTGGTCGGTACAAATCCCCCGATATCCGTGCCCCAATACGGAATACCTGTGAGGGCCGTGTTGACTGCCAACGGAACATGCGTCTTCAAGGTCTTCCACGTGGAGTACACATCCCCGGACCATAAGAACGATCCGTACCTTTGCATGCCCGCATATCCATTGCGATGCAGCGCATACGGACGCTCATTTGGCCTGTCGATCTGTGGACCCTCCCAATACATGCGATTGCGAGCCAGACGCGACGCGATATCCAGGGGATCACCTTCGTCCGGCCACCATCCGTCGACTCCCATGGCAAAATCTTTGCGGTGCGCGTCCCAATGACAACTCGCCTTCGCTTCATCGAATCTCGAGAGCTCGCACCCGTCCCGAACCGTTCCCTGAAGTACGTCGGACAGGATGACGACATGAACCACAGCGCGGAAGTGCTGGTCGTGTAGTTCCTTCAGAGTTTTTTCAGGGTTGGGAAACACCCGCGAATTCCAAACAAAGGATCCGTTCTGAGTATTCCAGCCGGATGGACAGAATCCGGTGCCTAAGTAAATCAGCGTGTCGCACGGCAATCGTTTTTCGCGGAACGCCTTGGCTTCGCTGAGCACTTCTTGTTCGCCTGCCAGCGTTCGATGCGATTGCTGATAACCGAAGCTCCACAAAGGTGGCATTTCTGGGTGTCCGGTGATGCGGGCATATTCTGACAGGATCACCGCTGGGTCTGGCGTCGCAACGAGAAAAATATCGAGAGGAAGGTCTGCTGCCGACCTGTCTGGCAGGAATTTAGCCGTGGCGCCGCTGAAATCAAAGGTGCCGAACGGCTGGTGGAAGAACATCGCCCATCCTCCCGTACCAATCAGCCAGGGAATCGGGACCCTGCCCCCGTGTGTCGCCAAATGGTAGCCACCCTGTCCGCTGATCATGGGATCGATGGATCCGCGCCGGTCGAATTGCGGTCCACCTTCTCCCAGCCCTAACAGGGGAGAGTCCCCGCTTGCGAATAAGACCGCGCCGAGGGCTCGGTTCAGGGTCAGTCGCTGGACCGTTTCGCCTTTCGCATTCGTAAAGAGGAAGGCAAGCGGATCGGGCGATATGCTCACGCTAAGCTCGCCGCACTTAACGGTTTGCGCTCGCACCTCTCCGCGCAGCGTGACAACCGGCGGACCCCATGCTGTCTGCGCCAAGGATCCGTTCGTCGGAATTGCCACTGGTCGACCACTCGCAATCGGGACGACGCTCAATCGAACCGTATACGCACTCAGCGAAGTGATCCGGACCTCAAAGTCAGCGTTCGGAGCAATGCCGCGCACCGGACTCTGCTCGCCCGGCACCAACACGGCCGTCGATGCCAAGGCCATTTGTTTCAAAATCTCCCGCCGCCTCCACCGCTTAACTCCAGGGTCACTCATTGTTTTCACCAAAAGTCGCGTGAATCGTACAACGGGTCCCAGCCCGAGGCCGTCCATAATGCAGGTACACGTTTACTCGCTCCGGTATAATCCAATTCGCTCTTATCCTGCAACAAGGAGCTGAACTTGCGGGAGTCGCCGTTACGGGAAACCGCCAACCTGCTGGACGTCCGATGACCGGATCGAAGCCACACTGTCACCGTCCTGGAATCTTCACGGTTTCGCAAACCTGGCATCGTCAATGCTGACGTTTTGCTGTACCGTGTCGATCTGCAGAGTCGAGCGGCCTCCCGGTTCGGAAGAGGTCAAACGAAAGGGGACTTGGAGTCCGTCGACGCTTCGGTAATCCCCGTAATCGATTTGCGTAGGATTGCGACCCAGCGGTGACTCGGAGTAACGCACGAGGCGCACGAGCAGGCCGGATCGATTGTCGAAATAGAGTTTCATGGGAGGCTGGCCTTCGCGGACGCACACGAGCACGTAAGTTTGGCGGTCTCCAATTTTTTCCGGGTACTCGACACGTAATTCCGGGAAGATTTCCCGAATATGCAGAGCGAAATGCAGGTCGGCATCCAGCCGAGCGGCGTCCATATCGGACTTCTGCATTTCGCGAGTCGGGCGGCCTGGGAAACGAAGCCAACCTGCGTGGCCATCGAAAGCGACCACGCTATCTCCTTCCGGAAGGTGGCGTACCATGGCCTGCTTATCCGGAGCTAGGCAGAAGATTTCGACACCCCCAGATCGGCCGTGAAAATTGGCGGTGCCCTTTTCTATGCGGCTGGTGATCCTCTCAATGGCGACCGCTCCTCCGAGCGCACGAATGTAGCCGTCGATTAACTGACTGGCAGTGGGCAAGTCCGTTGGCAGCTCTTCGACTTCGGAAGCGGCAAAATCGATTCCCGGCTGCATCTGAGTGTCAACGAGCGGAATAGCGACAGGGTTGCGCGCACCGTGATGGCAGGAGTTGCAGGTCAGTTGGCGTTGGCCTTTGAAATTACTCTGGTTCAGAGAGAACATCATTTTCATCATGTCGCGCGCCGTTTGTTTTGGCTTCTTGTCGTCTTTTTCAAAATGACCCTCGACATGACAGAAGCTGCACTCCACGCTTAGTGACGACGATATGAATTCCATGGCGGGAACCAACTGGCTGGCCGGGAACCCTTTGAGTACTTGGATGTTCTTGAACACGTCTTCGGTCTTCTTGGCGTAAGCGCTGGGGTAGACATTTTCGGATGTTTGATTCACAGCCGATGATTCTGTCATTGCTGCCTTGATCTTGGCCGACAAGACAGCCCGTTCCGAGCTCATTCCCTGCTTCTGGTACAAGTCGATTAGCATGCTGGCTGCGGGCAGGAACAGGGGATCGAGAGCGACGGCCCGCTGCAGGTGTGCAATCGCAGGGGCGGCGTTTCCTTCCTGGATGTAAGGCGAAGCCGCGCTAGCCTCCGCGAGGGGCGAGTCTGGGTCGAGCTGCAAGGCTCGTTCGAACGCGATCTTGGCATCCGCCGTTTGTCTACCGAGAAGCAACGCTTCGCCAATCCATTTGAAAAAATCGCTGTCGTTCGAGAATTGTTGCTGCACTTCTGTGAGCGCGCGATATCCCTCGATGACGAGGGACGAGGAGTGGCGCTGCATCCCGACGTCGATCTCGGCGATCCCAAGATTGCGGCGCTGGAATTCGGCCGGGGGTTCTCGCCATGCGGCGATGCCGGAATCGGGCGCCGGGTCCGAAGGAGTCTCCGGCCGGCGCTGAATCCGATGGTCGGTGAAGGCGGTGTGGCCACCGTCCTTGGCATTGCGGCGCGGCATGTGGCAGTTCAGGCAATCGCTGTCCCTGGGCGGATGCGAAGCCGCAAAGCTTGTGGTGTGGCAGGAGAGGCATCGATCCCGGTAATACGGGACGGGCTGAAGCGGTTTGTCGTGGGGATCGTGGCAGGTTCCGCACCAGAGGCGGCTTCCACTGTTGCGGGCGCATGCGCTCAGAGCAAGCTGTTCGACATGACTGATCACTTTGAAGGCACCCGCGGAAGATCCTGGCGGCACGGCATTGCGGTAAATCGTGAACGTGTCTTCCAGGCGTTGCCCTGGAATGAAATCACTTAGTTTCTTATTGGGGTTGGGCACGCGAGCAACTCCAAATAGATGGCACTGCTCGCAAATGCTGCCGCGGGCCGCAGGTTCCAGCTTTGCAGGATTGACGATCGTGCCGGCGCGCGGCTGGGCTAGGTGCCTTTCCGCAGGGCCGTGACATCGCTCGCATGTGATAACTTCTGCCGGGAACACGGGAGAGCGGTATTGATTCAGAGTTCCTGAGACATGCAGAGCGGTTCCCGAATGGCAGAGCACGCATTCTTCACTGACTGGCCGCGTGAAATCCGGATCGGGCTGATTTTCGTAGCCGGGCGCCAGGTCGTAAGATTGCCGGCTGGTGTAGAAAGCAACCGGAGATTGGAACAAGTGTCCGCCAATGTCGACCAAATACCCGCTGGCATGCGTGCCTGAGCCGACCACAAAGTCGATGAGGTATTCGCTGGAATCTCCCCTATTTTCCCATCTCTGCCAATAACCCGTGGGCGTCGAATGCATGGTGATCTTGGAGCCATGCGCGTTGACCGAGCCCTCCGGTTCCTGGCCAGCCCGCCGAAGAGAGTGAGCCATTGCCGAGCGGTCGTATCCTTCGACTTCGGCGGAATGGCAGAAAACGCATCGACCCGCGCCGGCAACTTCGCCAGATTGAGACTGCTCGGAGGTGTGCGATCTGCGGTTTTGTGCCGCATTGCTGTCAGATTGGCCGCGTCCCGGGCTGACGGAAACCAGAACGAGCAGGCCGATTAAAAAACAGAGAACAGAAGCTTGTGCGGTGGTTGTGATATGAGATCGCCGGACCATGTTGCGGAAATCACTGAGACCGGAAAGGTTTCACTCTTTGCCTGCTAGCGAGGTTTGGGCTTCACAGTATACGCTATCCCGAACTGCGCATAAACGGTTGTTCCGGCCGCAGTCGGTCGATGTAAACGTTTGCTGTCGGAGCGGGGTATAATGCCTTCCTGGGACTGATCGCGCACGGCACACGGGGGATTTCACATGGCAAATCGATTACAAGTATCGCGAAGGAAGTTTGTTGGCTCGGCCATTTCCGCGGCGGCCATGAGCGCCGTATCCACACGGGATGTGCTGGCTTTGTCATGGAGTAATCGTTCCAGCCCCCCGCGCTACGATTGGAAGAATGAAGGCGTACTGTTTCTTGACAAGTCTCCGTATGCCAAGTTGCATAGCGTTCCGGTGCAGGCAGTGACGATCACTGAAGGCTTTTGGGGAGCGCGCCGCGAAACCAACGTCGAAAAGAGCATTCCCTCTATGGAGAAGCTGCTGGAAGCCAACGGCCGGATGAACAACTACTTGCGCCTGGTTGGCCAGAGTGAAGCCTCTCAGCACGGCCCGGTCTTTTCGGATTCCGACGTTTACAAGTGGATCGAAGCGGTGGGTTTCGCCTTGCAGTCCGGTGACCGTCCGCAGTTGCATGCCCTAGCGAACAGGATCATCGAAGAAGTGGTCGCAGTTCAGGAGCCGAGCGGATATCTGAATACCTATTATGTGGGAGATCGCGCAAAGGATCGCATGGAACCCGAGGTACAACGAACGGGTCACGAACTCTATAATTTGGGCCACATGATTCAGGGCGCCATCGCGTTTTATCGCGCGACCGGCGATCGCACCTTGCTGGATTCCAGCATTCGCTTCGTAAACGGCTACTTGCTGCCGAATTTCGGGCCAGGCCAGAATAAAAAACCGATCCTTTCCGGGCATCCCGAAATTGAACTGGCGCTCATCGAACTTTATCGGACCGATGGCGATAAGCGCCACCTCGAGCTTGCAGGCTATATCCTGCAGGGCGACGATCGCATCAAGTTGCCGCAGCGCCAATATGTTTATCACTTCTCGGGAATTCCTTTCACCTCGCGTACCCACCTCGAAGGCCATGCCGTTCGTGCCATGTATGCGTGTTGCGGGGCCACGGATTATTACCTCGAAACGGGCGATCCTTCTTACCTGAAGACCCTCAACGTTCTTTGGGACGATCTTGTGTCAGCCCAAATGTACGTCACCGGTGGAGTGGGCGCGCGCAGCCAGGGCGAAGCCTTCGGCGACGCGTATGAGTTGCCAAATTTCACAGCTTACGGCGAGAGTTGCGCGGCCATCGGCAACATGATGTGGAACTGGCGCATGCTCGCCGCCACCGGCGATGCCAAATACGCCGACGTCGTCGAAAGGGCTTTATATAATGGCATCAATTCCGGTATGTCACTGGACGGAACGTTGTATTGCTACCGCAACCCGCTGGCTTTCGATCCCTCGGGCGGCGATCAGATCCGTAATCCGTGGTACGACACTACCTGCTGCCCTCCAAACCTGGAACGCACCTTCGCTTCCCTGCCCGGCTACTTCTACAGCACAAGTAAAGACGGTCTCTATTTGCACCTTTACGACAATTCGCAGCTCGATTGGCATCTCGAGGACGGCACCGAATTGAAGGTTGTACAGAAGACGAACTATCCGTGGGACGGAACCGCAGAGATTACCGTCACGCCCGCGAAATCCACGGAATTCACTTTTTACCTTCGCATTCCTGGGTGGTCGGATGGGACGGTGGTTACCGTCAACGGGAAGCCGGCTTCTCTAGTGACCCCAGGAAAATACCTCGCTTTGCAACGTCGATGGTCTCCCGGCGATACGATCGCTGTGAAGTTCGGCATGACCCCACAAGTGATCACGGCCAATCCTCGCGTCGTTGAAGATTACGACAGGGTAGCCGTGCAGCGCGGCCCGCTTGTGTATTGCCTCGAGCAATTGGATCAACCCGAGGGCGTGGTCTTGTCGGATGTTTCTCTCGATTTGCGGCCGCCCTCTGCGGCCGCGTTTCGCGAGGAATTGCGAAAGGATTTGCTCGGTGGAATCGTGGTGTTGAAGCACAGCGGGGCCGTTTCCGAGAAGTCCAGTTCACGCGATGCGCTTTATTATCGGTACTCTGTCGAGGGCACCAAAGGCCGCCAAGTCGAACTGCGGTTCATTCCTTACTATGCCTGGGCCAATCGTGCAGCAACTCCGATGCAGGTGTGGACCCCGTTTCTCCGCGCATAGAGACAATGGCACAAGCTGCTTGACATCAGGCTTGCCAAAAAACGACGAAGTCCGCCCCGGGTTCCCATCTTGTGGCCCAAATGGCCGCACCCAAGAAAGAATCAGGGACGCGCGGTCCTTCCTTCAGCCTTTCTTGGCAATCAGTTCTTACGCCGCCAGTACGCCTTACGCCTCCACGTGGTGATACAGGCGGTAGGGCTGGTCGGCGATCGCTGCAAAGGGCTTGAATACGATCTTGCCGGTGTCGTTTTGCACGGTCCAGTCACCGGAAGACGAAGAGGCAGC
>Ga0181522_10001495_pt1 | contig 14195 bp, 13 predicted proteins | sample PEATcosm2014_Bin_27_FD_121103 | JGI IMG/M metagenome (GOLD analysis project Ga0181522, IMG submission 121103) | Peatland microbial communities from MTU Mesocosm Facility, Houghton, MI, USA - PEATcosm2014_Bin05_10_metaG | ecosystem: Environmental > Terrestrial > Soil > Wetlands > Peat | place... | reverse complement strand
TGGGAGTGGTAGAACTCGCACCCAAGAGCAAACTGCATTTGCGCAACATCCTTCATGTTCTTTTCGAGTGCGCAGCCCGCTGGGAACTCGTCAAGGAAAATCCAATCACCCGCGTTCGTCAGGGTGGAGCGCGGCGAGCAGAACCGGATGTACTCACCACGGAGGAATTCTGGCCATTACTGGCAGAGCTGACCACAGAGCCTTATCGCATGATGGTTATCCTGGCGGGATGTTGGGGACTGAGCCGGAGCGAGTTCACTGGGCTTCAGCGGTCAGGCTTTGACTGGATCTCAGCAACCCTCAGCGTGCAACGCGGTGTGGTGCATTGCCACGTTGGGAACCCCAAGACGGCTGACCCGACGGATCCATCCCGCTCGCTCACAATCTGCTCACAATTGTGAGCGCGTTTCGTGAGCGGTCGGCGTACCACGCAGACTCCGATTGGGTTCTTGCCTCTCCCTACAAACACGGGGCGGAAGCATATTGGCCGGATTCGGCTCCGGCGGATTTTGTGAGGCCTGCCCTCAAGCACGAGCGGGCATCACGAAAATGGTGGGCTGGCACACGTCCGGCACGGCTACAGCACACTGCTACGGGCGAAGGGTATCTCTTCTGTTAGCAAGCCGGCTTCGGAACGAAGGGGGACGTCGCAGCCTCTGCCTACTGGACGTAGGCCTTCATGGCAAACATAAGGCCGATGGCCATGGCGGAGGAAAAGACCTGGGGCTGGTGGCCCACTCAAGCGCGGTTTTGGCTTGAGTGGGCCAGTTCCACGGCTCGACAGAGTCCTCCTGGCCGCTCCTTCATGTTCTCGTGTCGTCCATTCCGACTCGATCTCCGCCGCAAAATCCCCAGGCACTTTGTCCTTGACAGAGCCTTCGCTCTTATCGATGGCCACCCGCCTACTTCAGACCTACCACTAAGCTAAAGATCGTGCCACCGCCGTTGCAACCGCCTGCGGAGGTCGTCCCGTAAAGAGTGCCGTTGGCTGCTTCGAACAGCGGCCCGAGGGGATAGTTCCCGTCTTTGCCGTCGAAGCTATGCAACGTCGTTAGCACGCCGGCAGGGGTGAGCTTGAAGACGGTGCCGTCGTTGTAGGTTCCACCATAGTAGGTTGTGCCGTAGAAATTCCCGTCGCTGCCCAGAGTTAGCCCCTCGCGGGGGGAGGAACCGTCGGTACACCCGGTCTTGGCGCAAAAGTTATAAATCGTGGTCAGCGTCCCGGTGGGAGTGATTTTGAAGACCGTCCCCATGGGGGAGTTGTTTCCACCAGCGGCCGTCGTCCCGTAAAAGTTTCGGTCCGTGCCCAGCACGAGCCCAATCGGGTTATCGCCCTCGCAGAAGGGATAATAGGTGACGCAAAAGCTGTGAAGGGTCGTCAGGGTTCCCGTCGGCGTCATCTTGAAGACCGTGCCGCCGTTACCGGGCCCTCCTCCCCATGTTGCCCCGTAAAAGTTCCCGTCGGTGCCAAGCACCAAGGAAGCGAAAAGTATCGCACCGTCGGCGCACGCCGGCTGACTACAAAGATTGTAAAGCGTGGTGAACGGCGTCCCGCTGGGAGCTATTTCGAAGATACTCCCACAGCCATTGTCGTAACACTGAGCGAGGTTGCCGCCATTTTCCGTCGTCCCGTAAAGGTTGCCGCCAACCTGCACCAGGTAGCCCCCAGCGCCAGGGGCGCCGTCCGTGTTGTCGAAGCTGTGAAGCGTAGTTAAGGTGGTCAGTGCAGCGAACTTGAAGACTGTGCCATGGCCATACGCGCCGCCGCCGAAGGTTATCCCATAGAAGTTCCCGTCCGCACCCAGCACAAGCCCGGTAGGGCCGCTGCCGTCGGGGCATCCACTTTCTTCGCAAAAGCTGTAAAGTGTTTTCCGGGTTCCGTCGGGAGTCATTTCGAATATCATGCCGGAACCATAGGCTCCGCCGCCCCCAGCCCCAATAAGATTTCCGTTGGCGAGCTCGACGAAATTCCTGTAGACCGTGTCTCCCACACTGAAATTCACGAGCGTCTTAAATCTGACACCCTGGTTGCTGGGCGGAGCGCCTGGAGCGGATACGTTAGACTGGGCGGCGGCAAGCGCGATACGACCAACCAGCACTGCAACAACGAGGCCCGATGTGACCAGACTGCTGGCGCGGAATTTCTTTGCGTTTTTCATGGATAAACACTCCTTCAGTTGCAGAATGGGTCGAACGCTTTTAGGTAAAAAGCCGAGATTAACCCCAGGACAATGTCGAGCGTCGGACTGCGACCTGGGAGTTGGCGCCGGCTGCCGGTCCGGACACTGGGAATTCTGTCGCCATGATGACTCACTCCCTCGCCGCTATCGTCCTTCACTTGAATCGCGCTAAAGGCTAGGAAAGTGCGTCACGGGCGGGAAATAAGCACAGGAGAAATTTCCCTCAGGGGGCTACACTACTTCGGCAGTCTGGATTGGATTCCCAGAAGCACATGATGTGCCTCGGCGCCCATCTGTTTGGCACCGGCGGAGATAGCATTGGCGGCAAGGAGTTTGTCCGCTATCTGGGCATGGGGCAGGGCTTCCTGGTCGCGGTGTTCGCCAACCAGCGCCTGCGCCCACAGGAGATGCGAGGCCCCAATACGGCGGTCTGTGGGGGCGATCTTGCCCTCCTGCACAGAAACCATTTCCGCCGCCGCCTTCTCGCCCTCCTTATAATGTCCGGTCTCAATGTATGCCTTGGCCAGGAAGTAAAGGGGCTCGGCGAGGTCGGGGGCGGTTCCGAGGATTTTTCTCAAGGTGGGCATGGATTCTTCCATCATCGGCAAGGCGTCTTTGGCCTTGCCCAGCTTCATGAGGGCGCCGGCAATGTACTCCTTCTCGGTAAGGGCGCCGAGGCTGTCCGCGCCCGAGCACCTGGCATATCCGTCATAGGAGCGCTGATAGATGGGAATGCTCTCGGCGACCTTGCCGCGCATATCTGTTACATAGGCAAGAGCGCCGTAAACTTCCGATTGATCGCAGAGCGCCAATGGGTCCTGGCCGTAAACCTGAAGCGACTGGTTGAGGGCTTGTTCGGCTTCATCCAGACGGCCGCGTAACTCAAGGTCCTCTCCGAGAAGATAGAGGGCGTCGGCGGTCTCGCGCGGCGGGAGATTGTTATCGCGGCATAGCTTCACCGCCGACTGAAGCAGGCTGACGTTCTCGTCGGCACGAAAACCGGTGTCGTCACGGTGCCAGGCGTAGAACATCGCGCTCCAGGCGCGGACTGAGGGCGAAACCCCGGGCTTGCGCGACAAGGCGAGCGCATCAGCCGTCAGGGCCTCGCCCGTGTTGTTATCGCCCTGCAGGTAGGCGATGTTTCCGGAGAAGGCCTCCGATTCTGCTTCGGCCTGAATGTCCCTGACGGTCTTGGCGCTGGCGGTGGTTTGCAGCAGGACTTTCTGGGCGTTGTCCAGGTCGCCGTTTTCGTACATGGACTCCGCAAGACTCATTTGCGCCTGGCGCAGGTCGGATGGGTCGGTGATGTACTGCGGCAGCATCTTGACGCCAAGCTGAAGGAACTCGGGCACCGTGGCGGCGGGTTTGCCGGTGTAGTTGGAGTTGGCCAGCTTGAACAGGCGGTACATGAAGGTCTGCATACGCACTGCACGCTGGGCTTCGTGGAGGGCCTGCTGTTGGCGCCAGGCCGCATACGCAACAGCGGCCACGAGTGCGATCGTTACAAGCAATGCAGCTGCGACGGGCGCGCGGTTGCGGCGGACGAATTTGCCGAGGCGATAAACCGTAGTTTGGGGACGCGCCAGCACCGGCCGGCCATCGAGGTATCGGTGTACATCCACGGTTAAGGAATCAATCGAGGGGTAGCGGTCTTTGGCTCGCGCGTGTAGGCACTTTCCTGCGATCGTCGCCAGGTCACCGGTAAGCATTGGCTTGAGGCGGCCGGCGGAGAGACCGCGCTTCTCGGCGGCCTCGTCAGTGACCGCGTCCGGCAAGTGATCCGCTTCCTGTTCCTTAATGGCTCGCTCAATCATCACGGCGACTGACGCGCCGCGCCCCGGTCTTGATCCGGACAGCAGCTCAAACAGGATCGCACCCAGCGCGTAGATATCGCAGGAAGTTGCGACTGGCTCATTGCGCAGTTGCTCGGGACTGGCGTAGGCCGGCGTGGCCATGACGGTGGTGGTCAACAGGCTGTCCGGCTGCATCAGCTTGGAGGTGCCGAAGTCCAGCAGCTTCACCGAGCCTTCGGCGGTGACAATGATGTTTGAGGGCTTCAAATCGAGGTGGACGATGAGGTTACGGTGCGCGTAGGCGACGGCATCACAGACCTTGAGAAACAGTTGCAGGCGTTCGGCAATCCCGAGCTTGCGAGCGTCGCAGTAGGCATCGAGCTGCACGCCGTCCACGTATTCCATGACGAGGTACGGCTGGCCGCGGTCACTTAAGCCGGCATCCAGCATGCGGGTGATATTCGGATGGTCGAGTGAAGCGAGGATGTACTGCTCGCGGCGGAAGCGCTCAATAAAAGACGGACCTGCGGCATGCGGCGCCAGCACCTTCAACGCTGCCCGCTGCGGAGTGCCTCCGATCAGCCTTTCCACGAGATAAACTGCCCCGATTCCGCCTGTGCCCAGGTGCTTGATCAGCGAATAAGGACCAATCTTGCCGCAGAGAAAGGACTCCGAAGGAGAAGCGGGCTTCTGTGCTTCTTCGTTGAGATGGGACGCTGCAAGAATCTCCAGCGCGCGGCGCCGCAGTTCCGCGTTCGGGCACTTTTCCGCCAGCACCCGCTCGCGGTCCGCGTCGGGGGTAACTTCGGCGAGATGAAACACCTCCTGGAGGAGCTGCCAGTTCTCGGCGTCTTTCGTCATGACTCCTCTTCTGGTAGGCGCGAAAGCCAGAGAGATTGCTTCACCCCTGGGATGCTTGCAGGCGGTGGTTGAGCCAGCCGCGTACAAATCTTAGTTCCCGGTCCACTGTGGCCTTGGAAGTGTTAAGCAGCTCGGCCGTTTCCTCGGCGGTAAAGCCAAGGAAGAAGCGCAATTCGACCATGCGGCACTTGCGCGGATCCAGGGCTTCCAACTCGGTCAAAACGCGGTCGAGATCCATCATCTCCGCTGGTTTGGCATTGATCCACGCCATGTCGTCCTGGAGCGGAACGGAAACTCCGCCGTCGCGCTTCTGCCTGCCCTCGGAACGGGCTTGGTCTACGAGGATCCGGCGCATTAGGCGCGCGCAGAGACTGTAGAAATGTTCGCGATCTTCAAAGCGCAAGCTGCGCTGCCGGACCAGCTTCAGAAACAGCTCGTTCACTACACAAGTTGGCTGGAGAACGTTCTCGGGGCGCTCGCCGCGAAATAGGGCCCCGGCGATTTGCCGCAGCTGTGGATAAACCACTTCGAATAGGTGTTCAACGGCGGCCGGGTCCCCCGCCTTCCAATCCCGGAGAAGCAGCGTGATTTCACCCGCGTCGGCCATACGCGTGGCCCCACAAAGGAGCTAGAAGTATAAGACATTGCTGCAAGTCTTGCTGCCCAACCTGTTCGCGAAGGTCCTGACCTCTGGGCGGCGATTCGCTGGGGAATCTGCCTAAGGAGAGACATCCGAGCTTTGACGGAACGGACTTATAATCGCCGACCAGATGTTCCCTGAGGCATTTTTCCTCGTGACGGCGCGTACCGGATAAGAGAGATGGCCGTACGCAGCCGGATGAACGGCTTGTTCCTCAATTTCTATGCAGGGGAAGTCGTACGAGACAGACCGGCGTTTCCGCGACCGTGATCAAGAAAGGTCGGTCGGTGATCCGGCAAAAGAAGGTCGCATGAATTCCAAGAAAGCATTGTGGGTCGCACTCGGTTTGGCAGCCGTTCTGATCCTGGTGATTGCTGCGAACCTCTCCAGCGGCCCGTCGCCTTCGGCTGCGCGCGACCATTTTTCAAAAGACACGGATTCCGACACTGACTGGCCTGATGATGCGTCGGCTTCGCGACGATCTGACGCAGACGACATGGCTGACCAAGATGGTTCTTCGGTCTCCGCCGCCGGCAAGTCCTCGGACACCCCCCAGTCCCAGGAGGTGACCGACCCGGACTTCGGCGATGCCCTGAAGAATGGTTTGCCGACACGGGAAGAAGACGAGGCCAAAACAGGGGCAATCAATTCCGGGGCGGGCGCGCCCGGCGAGGTCAACATCACTCGGCGCACGCGGACGGTGGAGATTCCAGACCCAGCCTGGGGGATTGTGGCCTCGCGTTTCGAGATTCCCGCCGATTGGAGCTTTGACGGCATCCTGATTCGCGACGAAGGCTGCGGTCTTACGCCTACCATAGCGTGGAGGATTTCCAGCCCGGACGGACGCTACGGAGCCCAGCTGATGCCTGAATTTGGCTCCCACTGGTCCGATAATCCAAATTCCCTTGAAAACTTCCAGCGATTCCATTGCAAGATCATGGAGCCGGTGGACGCCGAGGAATTCCTGCGGGAGGTCGCGCCTTTTGTGCGACCGAATCCGACAATCGGCCCCATGGAGCCGACGGACGACGCCGGCCAACTTCAACAGGGGAGAGACCTCCGCAACCGGCAGGCCATGGCCAGAAATGGATTTCCCGGCGAAACCGGTAGCGCAGTTCGCAGCCGAATCCAGTACGTCTATCGTGGCGAGACCATGGAGGAGAGATTTGCCGTCCGTCTGTTCACGTTTGAAAATCGAAGCGGGTTCCCTGGCGGACCGGTTACGCGCAACTGGCTTACGCTTGCCAACGTGAGGACCTCTCGAGCACCCCAGGGCCAGCTTGACGAAGTCCTAAGTATTCTGTTCCCTCTGCTAGGCGCCAGCGCTTACGGTTTCACGCCGAAGTTTGACGAGCGATTCAGACAAAAAGTGGACAACGACAGGGCCCTTACCGCAGCCGCACTGCAACGACAGGCCGCGATGTCCCAGGCCATGCTGGCACAAAACGCTGCAGCGTTCCAATCCGGGCAAACCCAAAACCACGAAGATGGCATGAAAAGGCTGGCTGGCCAGTTCAATATCGGCCAGCAGCAATGGCAGTCGCACATGGATTATATGACCCGCAGCGCCCGGGCCTACACCCTCTACGCGGGCGACAACCAACTGGTGCGCAACCCCCAGACCGGGATGGTAAGCACGGTCACGAATAAATATGGCACCAACGCGTGGCAGGAGAATGGCACCAACAACATCCTGCTCATGAACCCCAACGACGTCAATCCGAACCTTTATTTGCGCGGTACGTATACCCAGTTGGAGAACGTGGATCCGATGAAGCCGAATTAAAAGAACGCTGCACCTGTCCTACGACGCAGAGCTTCTGCGGAAATTCAACTGCGAGCGGGAAAGTCGGTATTGCCCTACAAGGAGCCAACCATGATTCAACTCGTTGCCCACTCTGATCTGATATGGATCGAGCAGTCCCCTACGGATCGACACACTCGATTGTCCTGGAGCGTCCCTTGCCTGCGCTCGGTGCGCGAATGACTCTTTGGGCGGCGGTGTGCATCCGGGCGCTCACCTGCCCAAGCGCGGTACACGCGCAAAGCGTGTACCGGGATCCCGCCGGCAACTTCACCGTGCAGGTGCCCCAGGGTTGGCAGACACAACCGCAGGACGACAACCATAGTGTCTCGGTGGTCAACGAGAGATATCAGGCGAACGACACCGTGGGCGTCATGCGCAAGCCGGGCGGGGGCACCGTCTGCGGAGAAAGAACTCTCAGAGTTTCAGGGCCAGCTCGGGCAGCAGTGCCCGAATGCGCGCATCCGGCAGCGCGGATCCGCCTCCATCGCCGGCCTCAGCGGGGTCTTCCTCGTCGTCAGTTGCACCGAGAACGGCTCCGAAGAAGTCATGAAATTCGCCACCGCCAGTGGACCGGGCACGTCAAGGTCAAGGCGACGGCGAAATCGATGTCTCCGGTATGCCGGGACTCAGCTGGAAAATGCATCTGGTACGCAATGGCCCCCGATGATTACAAGCTCCGCTCCGAGGGCCGCACAACGGTGTCGCAGGATTCGGAGGTCAGCGATTTGGTTGTCGGTAAGTTCGGGAATGCGGCACTGAAGCCAGTATTCGATGTCCCAGTATTCGATGTCGGCGATCGTGGAATCCCACGTTTTCGAAAACCGCGAAACGTGGGGCACCCCCACTTAGGGGATGGTCGAATAGAGACTCGCCATGCAGATGTGGTGCACCCGCCATCCTCGATCAACCCGTCACGGTTTGCGCTAACTCTGATTGCACCGGTTGTGATTACCGCCCAGTAAATCAATATGCTGGCGGCAACGCCATCTTCCTCACGAGAGCACGGTAGCGCTCGTCTGAATGGAGGAAATCGAAGACCGGCTCTCTCTGTAGAAACACCAGATAGGGATCATGCTCCCGATAGTCCTCTTCCAAGGCCGCGATGGCGTCGTCCTTACGCTGCAGCATGGCATAGTCAAAGGCGAAGTGAATCGAGGAGAGGTATTGCTTGCGGACTCGATCTTGATCTTGCTTGAGGAAGAGCGCTCCCGGCACCGGTTCTATTCCTCGCTCCAAAGCTCGCTGTACGGCTGCAGTGGATCGCTTGTCGGCTTCGGCGACGAATAGCTGTTGGAGGGACTGGACGGCCTCTTTCTTCATGCCCTTGAACCAATACGCTTCAAACAGAAAAAACTGAACAAAAACATGCTGCGGCTGGATTTCCGCACGTACGCGAAGCTCGTCGATGGCCGCGTCGTATCGCCGCGCCTGAAGATATGCTCTTCCAAGTGCCTGCGGTCTGCCAAAGGGATCAAGCTCGCTGGCGCGCTTTTGTTCCTCGACCGCTTCGTCCTCCCGGTTCATCACCGAAAGGATGTAGGAATGAATGTGGTGGGCCTCGGCGTAGTTTGGGTTTAGTTCGATGGCGCGCAACGCTTCCGCCTCGGCCTTAGGCCAGTCCCATCCACTGAATAAGTAGAAAACGGCCATCGAGTTGTGCGCTTCAGGAAGGGAGTCATCCAACGCCAGAGCCTTGCGGGCGAACTGCTCCTCTTTTTCGAAGGCCTCGCGGGCAGGAATAAGAGTTTTCTCGGCGGCGTCCCCATAGCTGTCGCCCAATCCATCCCAGGCGAGCGCGTAGTCGGCCTGAAGGCGTATGGCCTTTTCGAAATATTCTTTGCTGCGCGCGTAATTGCCGCTGAACCAGTAGTCGCGACCTCGCAGGTATGCGTCGTGCGCTTCCGGGCTGACGTAACGCTGAGGTTTCGGGGGAGCCGAGTGGGCCTTGGCTTCTGCGGCTATGACCTGTGAGATTTCCTGCGGCAGCGACTGCGTGCCATTGAGATCGCGCTCATAACTTCGTGCCCACATGTGGGTGTCGGTCGGAGCATAGATGAGTTGCAGGTTGATATGCACCTGATTCGAGGAGCGATTGACGGAGCCTTCCAGAATTCCGTCCACGCCAAGCGCCTTGGCGATCTCGCGCAAAGGCTGGCTTGCGCCTTTGTATTGCATGGCTGAAGTACGCGAAACGACACGCAAGGTACTGTTCTCGGCGAGCGCTGTGGTCAGTTCATCCGTCATTCCGTCGGCGTAATAGTCCTGTGACGGATCGCCGGACAGATTGGCTAGCGGAAGCACGGCAATGGAGTTGATGGGGCCGATTGGATTGGCCGCAGAAGTGTGGCCGCCAAGCCCTCCTGCGTGGAATTCCAGCAACGCTCCAGCGAGCAGGCAGACGGAAATGGCCGCCACCGACAGCGGCCAGAAAAGACCCCGCTTCGCAGGCAAAACCCGGTTTGGGTCTGTCGGCTTAACGTCGGGAAGCGGTATGACAGGAATGGCGGTGCCGTTTTTTTCGCTTACGAAGCGGTAGCCTTTGCCCGAAACTGTGTGGATGAAGCGGGGGTTGTCCGGGTTGTCTTTCAAGGCGAGGCGGACTTTGCGGATGGCGGTGTTGATGCCGTGTTCGGTGTCGACAAAAACATCCTTGCCCCAGAGACGGTCGACGATTTCCTGGCGGGTGACGACGCTACCTTGCCGCTCCACAAGAAGGATCAGCAGCTCCATGGGGATGCGCTCGAGGGAAATGCGCTCGCTTTTCTGCGTGCGTCCCTGGCGGCGCAACTCGAAGGTGGCGCAATCGAGCTGGAACTCAGCGAATTTGTACTGCGACTCAGACATACCGCCCCAAAGCTGAGGCACAAAACTATAGCACTGCCCGGGGCTACGCGGGTAAGGGCTTTTGGCGTCAACTGGTTAGGGCTTCAGGTTTCTTCACCCAACCTTCACCTTGCCGTCCTTGTGCTTTTTGGGCATCCGCGACAGGATGCGGCCCGGAGTTTCAAAGGAGAGATGGACATGGAATCGACATTCAAGAGGAAGTACACACGTTTTGTAGCCCTGCTGGCTGTTGGAATGATCGCGGCGGCAGGAGTTGCCCATGCAGCTGACAGTCCACTGGCGCAATGGGCTGAACTGGAAAAGCTTCACGCAGCCTTTCACGCGGCAGTTAGCGTCCACGATCCAGTGAATGGCGATTCGCCGGCAGTGATAACTCAGCGAATCCGCGACGCTGTCGCGCTCTGGACTGCAAACGGCGAAATCACCGTTGTCAGCACTTCCCCCGCGGCAGGAAATTATATCGGCAGCGGCGATCCGGATGATCCCGCAACTTGCCCTGAACCCTCGGGCGACACCTCTTCCACTGGTCAACAGGGCACGCTGTGCACCTTCTTCAAGTATGTTTCCGGCGGGTTGCAGGCAGCCAATAAGTTTGTGTCGCTGTCCCCGGCTTACAAAACGAAGTTTGTCCCTAGATTGGATCGTAACGGCAATTGGAAATCATCGGTGTATTTTGAATGCCATTACTTCGACGTATCATTGGATCCAGCCACCGGTCAGCCATCTTGGACAGCCAAAAGCCATGTAGACCTCAGCGGCGAAGCCAAAAAAATCGACGGACGGTGGTTGTTTACCAAGGTCAGCTCATCCGCCGTTCCGGTTCCGGTTCCGTGAAGCGGAACAGCCGAATGCACGCGCTCGCTAAGGGCGCAGCGCGTGCATCGGGAATTCAACTGGCCCGGCTCAGCTCGGCGAAGGAAGAAATCGTCTTGAGTCCAGACAAGAACAAGATAGAGTCGCCCAGCGGAGCGTCCAAAGCTGATGAAGACGCGTGTCCTTTTTCAAACGCCTGTTGTTTCTTGAATAAAAATCCAAGGTTGAGTTGTAGAGTGCCCGCAACTTGCTGCATTCCGTGCTTAAGGACCCGGACGGAAAGGTTCAAGAAGTTCTCGACCTCTTTGCGTAGTTCTTTGTTTACGTCTCTACGTCTTCGTCGACTCTGATATTTGGCCCATCCAAACGCGCAACCGTACCCGTTGCCACGTTTTGGACGTGAGTCTGAATCATCGTGCTAATCGTTTTGGCGGAGCTGCGAGTGTTGAGCAGATTCATCATTACGAATTCGTATGCTTTATCAAACGGCTCGCGCGATACGACATCCGGAAAAACCGCATCTCTTAGCCGCAAAATGCCCATACAAATGCAGGCCACAAATGGCGTGCTCGAACCCTCGTCAGCGAATTTCTTTATAACGAATTCGGTTGGGTCGATGCGCACGGTCATATTGGATTGTTTCTTAATTCTTGTGAGCAGCTCCCTGAAATTTGCCTCCGTTATCGGAAGAACATAAGAAATTTGCAGGTCCGGAGGCTGGTTCACTCTTCCGGCGCGTGCCAAAACCTCCCTGCCAAGAAAAACAATCAGTCCCTCTAAGGGCATTTCCTCGAAGGAGAATCACTCCGCCATCCTGCGAAGGGATAAATTGAAGTGCGGATAATAGTTCTCCTTTCGGGCCGTGGATGTGCCGGAACGACAAGTCAGCGTGGCTGGATGGCAAACCAGCTTCCGTGTTGAGTATGGAAAGCCTGCTTTCAAAGCACATTTTGCCAAGGTTCGGTGATCTGCCCTTGCACATGGTTGACGAAACGAGCGTGCAAGAGTTCGTCTCCTACTTGAAGCGCACCGAGTTCGTGATGAGGAAGCCCAACGGTGACCCCATCAAGAATTACAAACTGAGCCGCAAAACGATTCTCAACCTCGTTGGCGTGGAGAAGTTGGTGATGGGTAAAAAGGTGTGGAAAACGTGGGAGTTGGATTTAGAAGCCGCAAAAGCCCCAACAGCCGTATTTCAACGATGAGCAGTTGCGACAGATCATAACAGCGGCGAACGGTCAGTACCGCGTGCTTCTTGCTTTGCTGGCCGGTACGGTAATGCGAATTGGGGAGGCCGCTGGGTTGCACGTGGATGACGTTGATTTAACCAACTGCGTGATAACAATTCGGCGGGCGGTGTGGAAGGGCAGGGAGCGGTCACCCAAAACCGAAAACGCGATGAGGGCGATTGATATTGACGCTGATTTGGCTGAGATGTTGAGGGGGCACATGGGGGAGAAGACCGGGAGGGTATTTGAATCACAAACCGGGTCCCCTATCAGTGGCAATAACATCCTGGAGCGCGTGCTCCATCCACTTCTTGAGAAGCTGGCAATTCCGAAGGCCGGTCTTCATGCTTTCCGGCACTCGCGGGTGACCCAGCTTCGGACGAACGGCACGCTTGGGGGATTTGCAGATGCAGTGGATTGGGCATTCCTCTTTGCGAACGACCGACCGATATTCCCACACGGATCAAGAGTTGGAGTATCGACGGCAGGCCGCAAGCAAAGCGGCACTCAATCTTGTTGGGCCGGGGAAATAACCCTGGTTGGACCCAAATGGACCCAATTTTTAGAGGAGCCTGAAGGCTGCAACTGATTGAAAGGATTTGGTTGCGGGGGGTGGATTTGAACCACCGACCTTTGGGTTATGAGCCAGCTAAGTGTCGGCATTTAAACAACTTACAAGACGCTGGTGGCTACCTAAAAGCCTTGTAAGGAATGCAAGAGAATGCTTTATTGGACAGTCAACGGACAGTCGAGGTTTCGAAGTGATTTTCTGAGCTTTCTGGTTTTCTTACTGTCGACTTGTATTCTGCGCAAAAACTTGGCGCTAGGATCGCTTCAGAGCGACGATTGACATCTCGGCGGGCCCGTTGCATCCTCTAGTCGTTCCCTTAGTTGTTCCCTGTTCGGGTCCCCATCGAGCGGTTAAATCCCCACGCGGTCGATGAGGCCTTAGCACAAGTGGCACTAGCAGATTAGAGCCAGATGGCAAAAGCTGTGCGGTACGAAGATGGCAGCCCGAAAGGACGATGGGCGCCCCGGCGCGCCATTTCCGTCAAAAAGTGAGCAAAACTGACCGTACGAACGGCTATGACCACGCGTAATCTGAGGGCATTGACAAGAGGGACGGCCTTTCCCCGTTACCCCGGAGCGAAAGGCGCTGCTTATCCCAGGTGAGGCGGTCCCCTATCGCCTCACATCTTTTCACCCACGTATCCAATGTAAGCCTTAATTCCCTTGCATCGAGGGCCGGAAAGCCGGACTCTAGACGGCATGAACAAACCAAAATCGCTCGCGTGGAAACGAAGGCCGTCAATCACTGTGGTTTGCAAACCGTGCAAAGAGGTTTCCAGTTTCGGATAAACCACCTTTTGTTTTTCATGATCTGATGAGAAACTATCGTGAAGGTTTCGGGTTCTAATCCGCATCGCCACTGCTCTGCGCCGCGTCGTCGCTGCTAACAGAGCAATTGGTATACCAGTTCCCCGGGTCTTCCCGCCCGTTGTAGCCCATGAGAAGCATCGGATTCCGGTCGTCGTCATGCGCTCAGATACGAGGGCACATTAGTGACGACGATATGCCCATTGCCCTTGATGTAGAGCTCGATCTTCAGCAGCGTCGCGCGCTGGTTGTGCAGAAAGTCGTAGAACCACCGCCGCTCCACCAGCTCCGGAAGCACTACGGAGATCAGCCGATCTGGGTGGATACGCTCAAGGTTAAGGATGTACTCGACAATCGAACTGGTGACGAAACGATAAGGCGAGGGCAACACCACCAATTGCGGAGGAGTAGGCCCGCTTCTGCAGCGGGATGCTCAATGAACTCGCTCCATTCTTGCATTAAGGCGCTGTCGGTTTGAGTATGACCTGCGTACTCGGATGTAATGTGGAGCACGAGGACGTTCTGCGAAAAGTGTGTACGCAAGCTGTAGCGCTTTTTCAGCAACTCTGCTCCAACTTTGCATCGGCACGACCACCACGGGTGGCGTGATGCCGGATAGCTGCGCGGGCGATCGAGTATCAATCTCGCTCT
>Ga0181522_10001494_pt1 | contig 14209 bp, 11 predicted proteins | sample PEATcosm2014_Bin_27_FD_121103 | JGI IMG/M metagenome (GOLD analysis project Ga0181522, IMG submission 121103) | Peatland microbial communities from MTU Mesocosm Facility, Houghton, MI, USA - PEATcosm2014_Bin05_10_metaG | ecosystem: Environmental > Terrestrial > Soil > Wetlands > Peat | place... | reverse complement strand
CGGTCGCCGCAATCGGCGCCGAGCCGCGCCTGCTGCCGTCCGGCGCCGGCCACGACACGATGATCATGGGCCAGCGCTGGCCGGCCGGCATGCTGTTCGTCCGCTGCAAGGGCGGAGTCAGCCACAACCCCGCCGAGTCGATCAGCGAAGACGATTGCGCGATAGCGCTCGCCGCGCTGACGCGCTTCGTCGAGGATTTCCGGGCGTCGTGATTTGACGCGTCAAGGCGCGCGTCAAGTTTCGTCAAGTTTTGTCAAGCAACGTCAAGCCCGGCGCTTGACGGCACAGCGGAATCGTCAACGCGATCAAGCGGCTGCGACTCGTCAAGGGCGCGGTCGGCTGCGCGCGGGCGGGCGGCGGAGGGCGAGAGAGCGGCAGCGGTCACGGGGCCGCCCGAGGCAGGATTCGATCGAGAAAGAAGGATAGCACATATTCTGATTATCAGGAAGAATTTTCGCCCGCCGCGAGCCTCACTCGCCGAGCACCGGCCAGGCGAGGCCGGCGGGCGAGATCGTGCCGGCTGGGCGGAGACGTCAGGCCCAGTCCGTCGGCGATCCCAGCGCGAGAAATTCAACGCTTGGCGCTCGATCCGGAACGTCGCTTGTGAGCGGAAAAGGGAGCACCTGCCTGGGCTCGGGGCGGTGGCTCGTTTGCGCCCATCCCGGTCATCCTGCCGAGGGACCCTGCATCTGTGAAGCGGGCATTGCGGCGAACGGACCGTCCGAAGGCCAATGCGTCAAAGTCTCATCGCCGATGGGAACGGCGTTCGCCCTTCACTTGGCGTCGAGGCGAGCGACGCTTTCGCCGGAGCTGAAGGCAACCGGCATCTTGAATTGCAGCCGCTCGGGCGCGGCCTTGTCCGCGGCGTTCGGCGCGCCTTGTTCGGCCGACGTCCGCGCGATTTCCGCCATCACCGCCTCGCCTAGATGTCGGCCGATCCCGGTCCAATCGGTCTGATAACTGGTCAGCGTCGGAATGAGATATTGCGCCCGCGCCTCCGGCAGGAGCGCGAGGATGGAAATATCGCGGCCCGGCCGCAGACCGGCCTCGCTGAGCCGCCGATAGAGCGCAGCCGCGTGCATCGAGTCGGTGAGGACGATCGCCGTCAGTCTCGGGGCGGCGGCGAGCAGCGCGTCGGCGGCCTCGATGCCCCCGCGCTCGCCCGCCGGGCGGCGAACGGACCAGCCGTCCTCAATGACGAAGCCGTGCGCCCGCATTGCGCGCCGGTAGCCCCTTTCGATGAGATCGACGTAGTTGGTGTCGACTTCGGGAAGCGCCAAGCCGATGCGGCGATGGCCGAGTTCCACGAGATGATTGACCGCGCCCTCCACCGCCGCCTCGAAGTCGGGATCGACCCACGCGTGGCGCGCGGCGGCTTTCGTCCTGCCGAAGGTGACGAAGGGCCGGCGCAGCTTCGTGAGGTATTCGACCCGGGGATCGGCGGCTCGGGTGTCGGCGATGATCAGTGCGTCGGCGAGGCCGCGTTCGGTTACGCGACGCAGCGAGGCGAGACGACCATCCTTCTCGCCCTCGAGAAAGATCGCCAGGTCGAGACCGTCCTCGCCCAGGCGACGCTTGAGTCCGTCGAGCACGGACAGGAATACGGTGTTGATCAGCGTGTCGTCGGAACCACTCGGAACGATCACCGCGACGAGGTCGGTCTTGCCGCGCCGCAGGCTCCGCCCGGACTGATTGGGCGAATAGCCGAGTTTCGCCGCCGCCTCGCGCACGCGCTTGCGCGTCAGCGGATTGACGTCGGCGCGGTCATTCAAGGCGCGCGACACCGTACCGATCGAAATGTCGAGATGCCGGGCGAGGTCGCGAATTCCGATCAAGACGTTGCATCCCGAGATAGGCGAGCTGCGGCGGAGTCGAATCGGCGCGGGTCCGCGCCGCCGCTATTAGAGACGCGCCTTGCGCCTTGACAAGGCGGCAGAGCGCCCTTATCATCGTAAACGTTTACGGTAATGATCGCGACGACGACGGCCGGAACAGGAGAGGAGCGCCGATGGAGCTGAGAGCCGCCCTCGTCGGCTGCGGCGTGATGAGCCGAGCCTGGCTCCGCGCTGCCGCGAAGGCGCCCGGCTTGCGTGTCGTCGGCCTGGCTGATCTTGACGTCGAACGGGCCAAAGGGCGCGCCGCCGAATTCTCGCTGAACGACGTCGTCATCGCCAAAGACGTCCACGAGCTTCTGTCGCGCTGCCGTCCGGATCTTCTGTTCGACGTCGTCGTGCCGGCGGCGCGTCACGAAGTCGTTTGCGCCGGACTCGGCGCCGGCTGTCACGTGCTGAGCGAAAAGCCGATGGCCGAAACCCTCGCCGACGCACGCGATCTGGTTGCGCGCGCCAAGGCGGCTGGCCGCATCCATGCCGTGGTTCAGAACCGCCGCTATTTGCCCGGCGTCCGCCGCATCGCGCGGGCGTTGCGTTCCGGCGCGATCGGCGCGGTCACCAGCATTCACGCCGATTTCTTTCTCGCGCCGCACTTCGGCGGCTTTCGCGAGAAGATGGATCACGTCCTGCTGCTCGACATGGCGATCCACGGCTTCGACGCCATGCGCTGCATGACCGGACTGGGCGCCTCGACCGTGTACTGCCAGGAATGGAACCCACCCAATTCCTGGTACCGCCACGGCTCGTCCGCGGCGGCGCTCTTTGAACTCGAGAACGGCGCCGTCTTCGTCTACCGCGGCTCGTGGTGCGCCGCGGGCCTCGGCACGTCATGGGAGTGCGCGTGGCGCTTTGTCGGCGCGGACGGCGCGCTGACCTGGGACGGGGCCGATCAGATACGGATCGAGGTCGTGAACGGCGGCGCGCGCCAAGGGCTATTCGACGCTGTCAAGCCGGTCGAACCGCCGCCTCTCGACGCAGAAGACCGAGTCGACGGCCACTTCGGCGTTCTTTCCGACTTCGTCGCAGCCGTCCGCTCGGGCGGCGAACCGGAGACCGCCGGTCAAGACAACATCCGTTCGCTGGCGATGGTCATCGGCGCGATCGACAGCGCCGAAGCGGGCCGGCGTGTCGATATCGTCATTTGAATGGAACGCCCATGAGGAAGCTGCTCGATATTCGCATTGGCACCATGATCCGGGCCAACGCGCCCGATCCTGCCGCCGGCGTGCGCCAGATCGTCGGACACGGCTTCGAGAGCATCGAGCCGTTCTTTTGGCAGACGATGAACAAGGACCTTCCGCTGCTCGCCAAGCAGCTTCACGAGGCGATCGGCGACGCCGACGTCGTCATCGACACGCTGGGCATGTTCGGCAATCCGTTGGAAGAGGGCGATCTCGATCGGCAGACCTTGGCTGGGTGGGAAGCGCTAATCGACAACGCCCACCATTTCGGCGCCAAGACGATCGCCGGCTTCACCGGCCGGGTGCGCGGCCAGCCGATTGAAGCGAGCCTGCCGGCGTTCAGGAAAGTGTGGAGCGAACTCTCGCGGCGCGCCGCTGATAAAGGCGTGCGCCTGGCGTTCGAGAACTGCGCGATGAACGGCAATTGGGCGAGCGGCGACTGGAACATCGCCCACAATCCGGACGCCTGGGAACTGATGTTTGACGCGGTTCCGGCCGACAATCTCGGACTCGAGTGGGAGCCGTGCCATCAGCTCGTCTACCTGATCGACCCCGTGCCGCAGATCCGCAAATGGGCCACGAAATTCTTCCATGTTCACGGCAAGGACGCGACCGTGCGCTGGGACGTCATCCGCGAACATGGCGTGTTCGGCAAGCACCCGTTCGTCCAGATGCGCACGCCGGGCTTCGGCGACAGCGATTGGGTCCGGATCATCAGCGAGTTGAGGCTCGCCGGATACGTGGGGACGATTGACATCGAAGGCTGGCACGACCCGGTCTACCGCGAGGATCTGGAAATGACCGGGCAGGTTCGCGCCTTGAACTACCTGAAGGATTGCCGCGGTGGTCCACGCATGATTGGCAACCCCGCTTAAGCCCTCCGGCCCTTTCAGCCGGACAACAAGAACGCCGACCGAAAGTCGGGCGACGCATTGGCCAGAATCTGGGCCCGCAGGACGGGCAAGGGGAGGAGTAGCATGCTGAAGAGAGAATTTCTTCTAGGCGCGGCCGTGCTGACGCTTGCGGTCGCTTGCGCCAGTTCCGCCGGCGCCGACACGCTTCGCGACAAGTGGTGCAAGGACGTGCATCTGCGCTTCTTCGTCGGCGGCGCCGAAGGCGATGCGTTTGGCTCGATCGTCTACAACGGCGCCAAGCAGGCGGAGCATGATCTCGGAGCGACGGTCGACTACGTCTTCTCTGGTTGGGCGCCGGAAAAGATGACCCAACAACTTCGCGAGGCCGTGGCGGCGCATCCGGACGGCATCGCGATGATGGGCCATCCCGGGGAAGCCGCGATCATGCCGCTCGCCGAGCAGGCGTCGAAGGCCGGCATCAAGATGATGTATCAGAACGTGCCCCTGCCCAACGTCGTTGCGAAGTTCGGCGGCGGTTACGTCGGCGCGCAACAGGCGCCGCAGGGCAAAGCGTTGGGCGAGGAGACAGTCAAGCGCTTCGGCCTGAAGAGCGGCGACAAGGCGATCGTCCTCGGGCCGTTCGACCAGCAGCCAGAGCGCTACGTGCGAGAAGGCTCGACGGCCGATGCGTTGAGCGCCGCCGGCCTGGTCGTGACGAAGCTGGTCACGCCGGCGGAGTCAGCCGCCGATCCCAATCTGATGATCCCGACGATTACCGCGGCGCTGCTCAACCAGCCCGACACCAAGGTGATCGTCTATCCCGGCGGTCAACAGCTCGGCAACGTTCCGGCGTTCATGACGGCGGCGGGCAAGAAGCCCGGCCAGGTCATCGCAGTTGGCTTCGACACCAGCCCGCAGATCGTCGAGGCCTTCAAAGCCGGCTGGGTTCAACTCACTGCCGACCAGCAGCCCTTCATGCAAGGCTACATGCCAATCCTCAGCCTATGCCAGCAGATCGTCTATGGACTCGCGCCCATCAACGTCGACACGGGCGCCGGCTTCGTGACGCCTGAAAACTACCAGGCGGTTTCCGGTCTCGCGAAAGAAGGCCTTCGCTGATCGAGACTAAGTGCGCCGCCGATCCCTCAGGATCGGCGGCTGTGCGAACGAGGAGTAGCGCCATGGCCGAGCGGTTGATCGAGCTCCGCGATATCGCCAAGTCCTTCGGGCGCGTCTATGCGCTCGGGGGCATCAATCTTCGCGTCGACAAGGGCGAGGTGGTCGGCCTCATCGGCGACAACGGCGCCGGCAAGTCCACGCTCATCAAGATCCTCGCTGGCGTGCTGAAGCCGACTTCGGGCGAAATTCTCGTCCGGGGCCGGGCCGTAACCAACTGGAACGCGGCGAAGTCACGCGAGGCCGGCATCGAAACCGTCTTTCAGGATCGCGCGCTCGCGGTACAGCAAACGATCGTCACCAATATCTTCATGGGCCGCGAGCTCTCCGGGTTCTTCGGGTGGCTGCGCGCCGCCGAGGAAGAGCGGGAAGCGCGACGGCTGATGCGAGAAATCGGCTTCACCTCGCGGGTCTTTACGCCGCAATCGATTGTCGGCCAGCTGTCGGGCGGCGAGCGCCAAGGCGTGGCGATCGCCCGCGCCATCTACAAGCAGGCTGACCTCATCATCCTGGACGAGCCGACCACCGCGCTGTCTTTGACCGAGACCGAGAAGGTTTTCCATTTCGTGCGTCAGGTGAAGGCGAGCGGGCGGTCGATCATTTTCATTGGCCACAACATCTATCATGTCTTCGATATCGCCGATCGCTTCGTCGTCCTCGACCGCGGCACAGTCGTTCTCGAAACGACGCGCGCCGAGACCGGCTCGGCCGAACAGCTGATCAACTTCATGCAACGCGTGGCCCACCCGGCCGCCAACTCCGGCGCAGGCTCACAATGATCGACATTGCAGAACCGCAGCGAGAGATTCTCGGACACGAGACGATGAGCGTGGAGTTGCATCCGGCGGAACGGCCGATGCGACGAGTCTTTCTCGCCAATCGCGCCTGGCTCGGCACGCTTGGCGTATTTGTGGTGATGATGGCGATCTTCATCGCCGCCAATCCGCGCGTCTTTTCGAGTTGGGGCCTTTACGCGTCGGTGCTGACGACGCTGCCGGTGGCGCTGTTCCTGACCGTGCCCCTGGTCTACATTGTAACAGCGGCAGAGATCGACCTGTCCTTCCCGGCGACGATGGGTTTCGCCGCCTGGATCTTCGCCCTCGTCGTGCAGGCCGGCTACGATCCATTCCTGGCCATTGTCGCCGCGATCGCCACCGGCATGGCTTTGGGGCTTCTTGTCGGGACGCTCGTCGTCTACGCCAATCTGTCGTCGCTGGTGGCGACCCTCGGCATGAATTTCATGCTGCGCGGCCTCATCCTGATGCTGACGCAGTCGAAATCGATCGCGCTCGTCTCCCTCGATCAGAGCTGGGCCTACAAGATCTTCTCCAGCCAGCTATTTGGCGTGCCGGTGCAGATCCTTTGGGCGCTGGCGTTCGTTTTCGTGTGTGCGCTGCTCTACAATCGCCATCGCTTCGGCGTTCAGGTTCACGTGGTCGGCGACAATCCCGACAGCGCCAACGAGATGGGCGTCGACGTCAAGCGCGTGCGGGTCAAGGCCTTCGTCTTCATGGGGCTGGGGGCGGCCCTCGCTGGCGTCTTCTCCACCATGATCAACTTCACGTGGTGGCCGACCTCCGGCGACGGCTACCTCCTGCCGGTCCTTGCCTCCGTGTTCGTCGGCGGCACGCCGACCTGGGGCGGGATCGGGACGGTCGTCGGCGGCGCGATCGGCGCGCTGATCGTCTCCTTCATCCAGACCGGCGTCGTCGGCGCGGGTCTCTCCGGCTTCTACGTCCAGTTCTTCAACGGGCTGATCATCATCCTGTCGCTGATCGGACACCGCTGGAACCAGATCCGCTACCGCTGAGCCGCAACATCAATCGGAAGTCTGGGAGGCATCGGTGAAGTTTAGCGACGGCGTCTGGCGAACCGCAAATGGCTTGAAGGTCGCTTCGCCGCATCATGTCTTCGGCGTCAGGACAACCGCGACCGAGGTCTTGATCGACGCTTCGTCGTGTCCTTTCCGCAGCCGCTTCGAGGATCAGGAGACCGTCTATCTCACCATTCGCCTCTCGTCCCCGGCCCCGAACGTCATCGGCGTCAGCGTCGAGCATTTCAGCGGGGTTCCGACGCGCGGCCCGGCTTTCGAACTGTTTCCCGATTCCGAAGTCACACCGATCGTCGTCGACCAGGAGGACTTCGTCAGCCTGTCGAGCGGCGATCTCACGATCCGCGTCGAAAAGCGCGACGACTGGCGGCTCGACGTGTTGCGCGCTGGCAAGCGTATCACGGGCGGCGCGCTCGGCGCCGGCGGCTACGCGGTCAGCGCCGAAGACCGGAAGACGTACGTCTACGAACGCCTCGACCTCGGCGTTGGCGAACTGGTCTACGGGTTTGGCGAGCGCTTCACCGCCTTCACCCGCAACGGCCAAACGGTCGAGATCTGGAATCGCGACGGCGGCACGTCGACTGAGCAGGCCTACAAGAACATTCCCTTCTTTCTGACCAACCGGGGCTGGGGCGTCCTGGTCAATCAGCCTGATCGGGTCTCCTTCGAAGTCGGCTCCGAGTTCGTCTCGAAGGTCGGTTTCTCTGTCGAAGGCGAGTCGCTGTCCTATTTGTTGATCGACGGACCGACGCCGAAGGATGTGCTCGACCGCTACACCCGGTTGACCGGGCGTCCGGCCCTACCGCCGGCGTGGTCCTTCGGCTTGTGGCTGACGACCTCGTTCACCACCGAATACGACGAGAAGACGGTCAATGGCTTTGTCGACGGCATGCGCCAGCGCGACGTCCCGCTGCATGTTTTCCATTTCGATTGCTTCTGGATGCGGGCCCAGCATTGGTGCGACTTCGAATGGGACCCCGTCGCCTTCCCTGATCCGGAGGCCATGCTCGCTCGGCTGAAGGCCAAGGGGCTGCACGTCTGCGTCTGGATCAATCCCTACATCGCCCAGCGGTCGCGGCTGTTCGACGAGGGCAAGGCGAAGGGCTACCTCCTGAAGCGGCCCGACGGCGCTGTCTGGCAGTGGGACCATTGGCAGTCGGGCATGGGGTTTGTCGACTTCACCAATCCGGACGCCCGTGCGTGGTACGCCGGACACCTGGAGCGTCTGGTCAAGCAGGGGGTCGACTGCTTCAAGACCGACTTCGGCGAACGCATCCCGACGGACGTCGTCTATTTCGACGGCTCCGATCCGAACAAGATGCACAACTACTACACGTTCCTCTACAACCGGCTCGTGTTCGAACTCTTGCAGCGCCTCAAGGGCGAGCACGAAGCCCTCGTCTTCGCTCGATCGGCCACCGTTGGCGGACAGCGTTTCCCTGTGCACTGGGGCGGCGACAACGTCGCGAACTACGAATCGATGGCCGAAAGCCTGCGCGGCGGGCTTTCGCTCGGTCTCAGCGGTTTCGGTTTCTGGAGCCACGACATCGGCGGCTTTCAGAACACCGCGCCGGCGCACATCTACAAGCGCTGGTGCGCCTTCGGCTTGATGTCGAGTCACAGCAGGCTGCACGGCTTCACCTCCTATCGCGTGCCGTGGATCTACGACGGCGAGGCCGTCGACGTGCTGCGTCACTTTACGAAGCTCAAGTGCCGGCTGATGCCCTACCTCTACGGGGTCGCAACGCAGGCTTCGGCGCGCGGACTGCCGATGATGCGGGCGATGCTTCTCGAATTCCCGGATGACCCAGCCTGTGAAGCGCTCGATCGCCAATACATGCTCGGGCCGTCGCTGTTGGTTGCGCCGGTGTTCAGCGAGGACGGCGACGTGTCGTTCTACCTGCCGGACGGAAAATGGACGCACCTTCTAACGGGCGAGGTCGTCGAAGGCGGCCGGTGGCGGAAAGAAAGGCACAATTTCATGAGCCTGCCGCTGTATGCGCGGCCCAATTCGCTCATCGCCTGGGGCGGCCGCGACGACCGGCCGGACTACGATTTCCACGACGGCGCCGTCTTCGCGGCCTATGGCCTCGACGACGGCGCCGAGGCGAGTGCGTCAATTCCAAGCGCTGCCGGAGAGGAAGTCTTCCGCCTGACGGTGCGTCGTGACGGCGCAGCGGTCCATGTGACCGCGAGCGCCGCCGAGTTTGCATGGACCTTGCGCCTCCCTAAGGGACTCGCCGCGACGCGCCCATTGGGCGCCACGCTGTCGGGCGAAGACGGTGGGGTCGTCGCCTTGCAGGGCAGAGGCTCGATCACGATCGGCGTGTCGGGAGCCAGCTAGCGTTTGCCCGCGACAATGATCGACGAGGAGGTGTCTGTCCTGTCACCCATCGCAGCCGAGCGGGACAAGCCGTCGCTGCGACGTCCGCTTCGGCGGCGTTGCGATCGTCGGCTGAATGGTTAGGTCGGGTGTGAAGGTGCGGCGATTGGCGCATTGCCGCTGCATCTTTGGGGCGTGGAACGATCGCAGAAGATTCGAACCGTGCCGTTCGAACGCCATCAAACGTCCGCCTGATCGTCTCATCGTCCGAAAGCGGCCAGTCCGCTCGCGGCCAACTTCGCTCATTCGTCGGCAATCGCCCGTCGTGCCGCTTCGGCTCGACTTCCGCCAACTCGTCCCCGGTGAGCTGGGCGTCAAGTCAGGTGTTCGCCCAGCCCCGGCCAAGCCAGATCCGCCGGCGCGATCACGCGCGGCCCGGCGGGCCAGGCGACACCGATCGCCGGGTCGTCGTAGCGCAGCCCGCGCGCCTTCCCAGGAACGTAGATCCGGTCGATCTGGTAGAGCACGTCGGTCGCGTCTTCGAGCGTCAGGAATCCGTGGGCGCAGCCGGCCGGGATCAGCAGCGCGTCGCCATTGTCGGCGCTGAGCGTCGCGGCGATCCAGCGCTTGTAGGTCGGGCTGTTGCGCCGCAGGTCGACGACGACGTCGTAGGCGCTGCCGCGCACGACGCGCACCAGCTTGGCCTCGTCGTCCGGCGGCGCCTGGAAATGCAGGCCTCGCAAGGTGAAGGCCGCGTCGTTGCGCGACAGGCTGGTCTGCAACGGCGCGAACGGCAGGCCGGCGGCGGCAAATTCCTCCGGGCCATGCAGCCGGGCGAAGAAGCCGCGCGAATCGGCGAAGCGTTCGAGCGACACGCGCGCGACGCCCTGCAACTCGGTCGGCGCAAATTTCATGGCGCGATCACCTCGAGGCGCGGCAACGCGACGACCCAACGGCCGCCCCAGCCGGCGATCGCCTCGGTCTGAGAACGGATCTCGTCGATGAGGTTCCACGGCAGCACGACCAGATAGTCGGGCCGGACCTCGGCGAGCCGCTCTGGCGCGACGATCGGGACATGGCTGCCGGGCAGTAGCCGGCCCTGCTTGGCCGGACTGCGGTCGAAGACGCAGACGATGTCGGCGGCGCCGACGCCGCAGACGTTGAGAAACGTGTTGCCCTTTGCCGCCGCGCCATAGGCGGCGACGCGCTTGCCGTCGGCGCGCGCCGCGGCGAGGAAGGCAAGGAAGTCGCGTTTGACCGTCTCGACCCGAGGCGCGAAACCGCGATAGGCGTCGAGCCGGTCGAGGCCGGCCGCGCGCTCCTTGGCGCGCAGGGCGGCAAGCCGTTCGGTCCCGCGGCGGGCGGCGCCGGCGCGGCAGGCGTAAAGGCGCAGCGAGCCGCCATGGGTCGGCAATTCCTCGACGTCGAACGCTCTGAGGCCGGTCGCGGCGAAGACCGCCTCCACCGCCGTCAGCGACAGATACGAGAAATGCTCATGGTAGATCGTGTCGAACTGCACGTCGCGGATCAGATTGAGCAGGTGGGGGAACTCGAAGGTGGCGACGCCTTCGGCGGCGAGCAGGACGGCGAAGCCGGCGACGAAGTCGCGAATGTCCGGGACGTGCGCGAGCACGTTGTTGGCGGCGGTCAGGTCGGCGCTGACGCCGCGCGCCGCGAGGCGCCTGGCGGTCGCGAGGCCGAAGAAGGCGACCTCTGTCGGCACGCCGCTTTCGACCGCCGCCGCCGCGACATTGGCGGCCGGCTCGATGCCGAGCGCCGGCACGCCGGCGGCGAGGAAATGCCGCAGCAGATAGCCGTCGTTGGAGGCGATCTCGACCACCGTCGACTGCGGCCCAAGCTTGAAACGGTCGATCATCGCCAGCGCGTAGCGGCGCGCGTGCTCGACCCAGGAATCCGACATCGACGAGAAATAGGCGTAGTCGGAAAAGATCGCCTCGGGACGGACCGGTTCGTCGACCTGGACCAGGAAGCATTGGCCGCACACCCGCGCGTGCAGCGGGAAGCGAAGCTCGCGACCCTGCGCGACGTCATCGGCCGTCACGTAACTATTGGCGAGCGGCGTCTCGCCGAGATCGACGAAGGTGGTCACCAGCGGCGCGCCGCAGGAGCGGCAGGCGGGGAGGGCGGGAACGTCCGTCATCGGCGTCTCACGAACTGGCGGCCGGCGCCGGCAGCGCGCCATAGGCGTCGATCTGGTCAAGGGTGACGGCGCGCGCGCTTTCGCCGAGTCGGACGCGGCGGCGCCAATCGGCCGTCCATTGGACCGAGGCCGCGCTCGACAGCCGGTTGCGCCAGCCGAGCGCGGCGCGCGCGCGTGAGGCGTCGACCGCCAGGCTTTTCATTTCCTGGGGGCCTGGGCTGGGGTCGACGTCGAATTCCGGCTTTGCGCCGAGCGCCTCCAACATCGCCCGCGTCAGCTCGGCGACGGTGACCGGATCGCCAGGATCGGGACCGAAATTAAGCGCGCGCGGAACGTCGTCGAGGGACCGCTCGGCGTAGACGAGATAGCCGGCGACGCAATCGAGGACGTGCTGCCACGGCCGTGTCGCCATCGGCATGCGCAGCAGCGGCCGGGCGCCCTTCGACCAGGCGCGCATGATGTCGGGAACGATGCGGTCCTCGGCGTAGTCGCCGCCGCCGATGACGTTGCCGCCGCGCGCGGTCACCAGCGCCACGCCGCGCGGGGCGAAATAGGTCTGGGCGAAGGCGCGGGCGATCATCTCCGCCGCCGCCTTGGAGGCGGAGTAGGGGTCCTTGCCGCCGAGCGGGTCGTCCTCGGCGAAGGCGACTCCCCGTTCGCGGTTGTCGTAAACTTTGTCGGAGGTGACGACGAGGATGCGCTGCAGAGCCGGACGATCGCGCAGCGCGTCGAGCAGATGCGCGAGGCCGAGCGCGTTGACGGCGATTGTCGCGACGGGATCGGCGATCGCTCGGCGCACCAACGGCTGGGCGGCGTAGTGCAGCGCGACCTCGGGGTCAGCCGCCTCGACTGCGGCGGCGACCGCGTCAGGCGCGCGCAGGTCGCCGATCCGCGAATCCGCGTCGGCCGCGACGCCTGCGAGTTGGAAAAGCGACGGATCGGTGTCCGGCGGCAGCGCGAAACCGGTCGTCCGCGCGCCGAGCCGATTCAACCACAATGCGGTCCAGGCGCCCTTGAAGCCGGTGTGGCCGGTGAGCAGCACGCGACGGCCGCGCCAGAAGTCGGGCGAGGGAAGCGGCGCCGTCACGCCCATGTTTTCCATGGCGCCCGGCCCGACTCCCAATGACTCTCGAGCTGGTTCTTGTCGCGCAGCGTGTCCATCGGCTGCCAGAAGCCGGAATGGCGATAGGCCATCAATTCGCCGCGCGCGGCGAGCGTCTCCAGCGGCTCCCCCTCCCACGGCGTCTGATCGCCTGCGATCAGCGCGATGACTGACGGGTCGAGGACAAAGAACCCGCCGTTGACGTAGCCCTGGTCGCCGGGCGGCTTCTCGACGAAGCGCTCGACGCGGTCGCCGGCGAGCGACAGCGCGCCGTAGCGCCCTGGCGGAATGACGGCGGTCAGCGTCGCCTTGCGGCCGTGGCTGCGGTGGAATGCGACTTCGGCGGAAATGTCGATGTCGGCGACGCCGTCGCCGTAAGTGAGGCAGAACGGCTCGTCGGTCTCGAGATAGCGGGCGATTCGCTTCAGCCGGCCGCCTGTCAGCGTCTGTTCGCCGGTGTCGACCAGCGTGATCCGCCAGGGTTCGGCGTGGGTGCTGTGAAATGTGGCGCCATTGGTCCGCGCGTCGATCGTCACGTCGGAAGAATGGAGGAAGTAGTTGGAGAAGTACTCCTTGATCATGTAGCCCTTGTAGCCGAGGCAGACGATGAAATCCTCGACGCCGTGATGGGCGTAGATCTTCATCACGTGCCAGAGAATCGGCATGCCGCCGATTTCGACCATCGGCTTGGGCCTGAGGTGGGATTCCTCAGAAATACGGGTGCCGAGGCCGCCCGCCAGTATGACCGCTTTCATGCCGCCTTCCGAGCCGAATTGCGCGGGAAGCCCTAGCAAGTTATGGTCAAAGAAAAAAGGGCGGCGACGCCAGGGTGGCGACCCGACGCCGTTTCACAGCGGAGCAGGGTGCGGAATTTCGCCGCGTCTGCACGCCCTGACGTCGCGTCATTCGGAGATTGAGGGTAGAGGACCGGGAATGCCTGCGGTGACGATCGGCGTGCCGGTCTACAACAGCGCCGATCTGCTCGACGGGAGCCTGGCTTGCCTCGCCCGGCAGTCCTTCCGTGACTTCAAGGTGTTGATGATCGACGACGACTCGACCGACGGCGCCTCGGAGGTCGCCGAGGGCTGGGCGGCCCGCGATCCGCGATTTGAATACCGTCGCCAGCCGCATCGCGTCGGCGGTCTCGCCAACATGCGCGACTGCCTACTCGCCGCAGACACGCAATGGTTCATGTGGCGGGCCGACGACGACCTCAGCGACGACAATTACATCGAGGCGCTCTACGCGCTGGCGACCTCCTCGCCAGGGTGCAAGCTCGCCGTGTCGACGGCCGTGCTCGCCGACTGGGATCTGCGGCCGCAGCATGTCATCGAGCCGCCTGTCGGTCTCGATCCAGCTTCCGCAAGCGATCGCCTGCGCGCGCTGTTTGCCAGCGGGCCGCCCTGGTACTACGGCCTTTGGGACCGCGAGGCATTGCGGGGGGCGTTCCTCGGCGTGCTCGATAACTTCGCCTATCCATTCGCCAGCGACCATCTGACGGTCTACGGTCCGGTCATCGACGGCGCCGTGCGGACGACGACGGCGACGCGACTCGTCATGCGCACGCGGCGCGCGCCCAAAACCGAGGGATCGCGCGGGCGCACGTCGTTCGCGGTGATGTGGGAAATCCGTCGCGGCTTCATCCGCAACCTGCGCCGCATTCGCGCCGAGCGCGACTTGTCGCCGGCG
>Ga0181522_10001493_pt1 | contig 14215 bp, 11 predicted proteins | sample PEATcosm2014_Bin_27_FD_121103 | JGI IMG/M metagenome (GOLD analysis project Ga0181522, IMG submission 121103) | Peatland microbial communities from MTU Mesocosm Facility, Houghton, MI, USA - PEATcosm2014_Bin05_10_metaG | ecosystem: Environmental > Terrestrial > Soil > Wetlands > Peat | place... | reverse complement strand
GTCTTCGTCCTTCTCCACCGCATTCAGAAAGGCGTCGGTGACGCGCACGGTGTTGTTGGAGTTCTGGCCGGAGACGGTGAGATAGGCCTCGCTGTCCCAGTCGACGTTGAAGGTCTCGAACTCCATGTCCTTGAAGCCCTGGCGGGCGTATTGGATCACGCGCTTGATCAGCGAGTCCGGCACTTCCTCGCGCCTGGCGAGCTTGATCTCACGCTTCAGCGCCGGATTGATCTCCGGGTTGAAGCAGTCGCCGTTCGGCCCCTCGCAATTGACGCAGGCGCGCAGGATCGCCTTCAGATGCTTCTTGACGATCTTGGAGCCGGCGACGAGGGCGGCGACCTTCTCCTCCTCCTTCACCTTCCAGTCGATGAAGGCTTCGATGTCGGGATGATCGACGTCGACGATGACCATCTTCGCGGCGCGCCGCGTCGTGCCGCCCGACTTGATCGCCCCCGCCGCGCGGTCGCCGATCTTCAGGAAGGACATGAGCCCCGAGGACGAGCCGCCGCCCGAGAGCTTCTCCTTCTCGCCGCGCAGATTGGAGAAGTTGGAGCCGGTGCCCGAGCCATATTTGAACAGCCGCGCCTCGCGCACCCAGAGGTCCATGATGCCGCCGTCGTTGACGAGATCGTCGGCGACGGACTGGATGAAGCAGGCGTGCGGCTGCGGATGCTCATAGGCGCTCTTCGACTTCACCAGCTTGCCGTTGGTGAAGTCGACATAGAAGTGCCCCTGGCCCGGGCCATCGACGCCGTAAGCCCAATGCAGGCCCGTGTTGAACCATTGCGGGGAATTCGGCGCCGCCATCTGCATCGCCATCATGTAGCGAAGCTCGTCCATGAAGGCCTGGGCGTCGTCCTCGGCGTCGAAATAGCCGCCCTTCCAGCCCCAATAGGTCCAGGCGCCGGCGAGCCGGTCGAAGACCTGGCGGGCGCTGGTCTCGCTCGTATGGCGCTCGTCCCTCGGCAGTTCGGCGAGGGCTTCGGCGTCTGCGACCGAGCGCCACAGGAAGGAGGGGATGGAATTCTCTTCGACCCGCTTCAGTCTCGCCGGCACGCCGGCCTTGCGAAAATATTTTTGGGCCAGCACGTCGCAGGCGACCTGGCTCCAGGCCGCGGGAACGTCGATGTCGTCGAGCGAGAACACCACCGAGCCGTCGGGGTTGCGAATCTCGCTCTTCGCCGCACGAAACTCGATCGACGCGTAAGGAGACTGCCCGGCTTCGGTGAAACGCCGCTCGATTTTCATGAGGGTCAAATCCTATGGTTGGCGCGTGGAATGACGCGCGAGGCTCCAACGGCCTTTGGCTCTGGAAGACGCAATGGTCCTCCCGCCGAGCCGTTGGAACGCTTCGGGTGCAAACACGGGGATACGCGCTGACGACGTCGACCAAGCGGCAGCCGGGACGAGCCAGGGGCCGCGGAGGGAGGTCCGCGCGGCCGCAGTCGACGTTCGCGCAGAGTGCGGCAGGGCGTGGCGCGCGTCAAGGGTCATTCATCAATATATAGGGAGACCCTGAGCCTTTCCCCCTACATGTTGCGAAATTAGTGAATAATGGGGACAAATCGACCAAGCCGAAAGATTCGCCGTTTGCGGCCTGGGCGAATCGTACAGCTCCCCGCGCCGTCGAGAGACGCCGATTCCGTGACGGGGTGAAGACCACCTCCTCCGCGGGACGGGCTCGACGGGCTCCAAGAGGCGCGCGCCCCGCGAGAACTCAAATCTTGCTCGCGCCGCGCTCGAAAATATCCGGCGTGCGGCCTTTGGGATCGAGCTTCGTCAGCGCCGCGTTGATCTCGTCCAGCCGCGGCGACTCCCCGCCGGACATGTTCTCGTCGCTCGCGCGTTGGAGCGCATGGGCGTCGACGGCCCATCGCTGCAAGAGCTCGATCTTCAGCTTCTCCGACAAGCCGGGCGAGGCGACGATTTCCGACGGGCTGTCGAAGACGGCGGACGGCGAGATCATCGCGCGTTCGATGTCCGCTTCGTGAAGTTTCCGATCTGCGGTCTTCATCGATTGCTCCCGCTTCCGCTTCACTTCGATTTGCGCACATGCCCGGGTTTGCCCCGAAGCTTGGTTGCGGCGAGATCTTCCAATTCTCGTTCGTCCATCGAGCGATACATGCTCTTCGACGCGCCCTTCAGCGCGCTCACCTTCTCGTCGCCCCGCTTCGCGGAAAGCGCGGCGCCCGCCGCTCTCTGTTGCGCTTTCGATTTCGCCGGCATGGTCGCAACTCCTCCGCGTTCGGGGCTCGCGCAGGCGAGCCGTCATCGAAGGATGATTCGTGCGACGCAGATTTGTTCCTTCGGCTCGGCGATTTCCCTGCGTGAGAAATTCCCGTGAGCGCGCGGCGCGTTTTGGCGCAGAGCCTTGGAACAATGTTTCGCGCCCAGCGTCATTTCGACCGTTCCGGGCGGCGTCAAAACCTGGAATGAGGCTCTTCTTGGCCCAAGCGCGGCCCTTTGGCCGTCGCATGACGCCGCCCATTCTCGATGCCGCGCCGCTGTTCGAAAGCCGGATCTCGGCGCAGAGTTCAGCCCGCCGCAGCGTCGACCACCAACCAGAGGAGACAGCCATGCATGATCCGATCGATGTGCTCAAGTCTTTGGCGGAGATCAGCCGCGATGGCGAAGCCGGTTTCAAAACCGCCGCGGAAGCCGCGACCGACGCGCGGGTCAAGTCGACGCTGACGACTGCGTCGACGCGTTGCGCCGAGGGCGCCGTGGAGCTCGAAACAGAAATCACCAAGCTCGGGGGCGAGGCGACGCATTCCGGCACGGTCGCCGGAACGATGCATCGCGCCTGGACGAACCTGAAGGCGACGGTCACTGGCGGCGACGATAAGGCAGTTCTGAGCGAATGCGAGCGCGGCGAGGACGCGGCGAAGGCGGCCTATGAAAAGGCGCTGGAGGAGGACCTTCCGCTCGACGTGGCGATGCTGGTGCGTCGACAATATCAGGGCGTGCGCCACAACCACGATCTGATCAAGAGCATGCGCGACGCCGCCTGACGCGTCTCCGCTCGCGGGAGGCGCTCAGCCTCCCGCTATGCCTCGGAGCGGCTCTTGTGATAGGCAGTCTCATCGGCTGCGTATCGATCGAAGGCCGTATCGGGGTAGCGGTGACCGAATTTCTGGAGCGGCGCGGCTGTAGTCCGACAGGGGCGGCGCCCCGCGGGCTCGTTTCGCATTCACGGGGCGACAGGTTCGGCAAAGCGCGGCTGGACGGCGTCTGCGCGCTGCTCGGGCCGACGAACACCGGCAAGACCCACCACGCCATAGAGCGCATGCTGTCCTTCCCGACCGGCATGATCGGGCTGCCGCTGCGCCTCCTGGCGCGCGAAGTCTACAACCGCGTCGCGCAGCAGATCGGAGCCGCCAACGTCGCTCTGATCACCGGCGAAGAAAAGATCAAGCCGCCGTCGCCCTTCTATTGGATCGCGACGGTCGAGGCGATGCCGCGCGATCTCGACGTGGACTTCCTCGCCATCGACGAGGCGCAACTCGCCGCGGATTTCGACCGCGGCCATATTTTCACCGATCGCCTGTTGCGCTGGCGCGGCCGTCGGGAGACGCTGCTGATCGGCGCCGAGACGATGACCTCGATCATCGAGCGCTTTCTGCCCGGCGCGCCGATCTTCACGCGCCCGCGCCTCTCGCGCCTCGCCTATGCCGGCGAGCGGAAGATCGCGAGGCTGCCGCCACGTAGCGCCATCGTCGCCTTCTCGGCCGAGGAGGTTTACGCCATCGCCGAATGGATCAAGCGCCAGAAGGGCGGAGCGGCCGTCGTCATCGGCGCGCTTTCGCCCAAGACGCGCAACGCCCAGGTCGAACTCTATCAGAGCGGCGAGGTCGACTACATCGTCGCGACCGACGCGATCGGCATGGGGCTGAACCTCGACATCGACCACGTCGCCTTCGCCGCGGAGCGAAAATTCGACGGTTGGCGTCACCGACGCTTGACCCACGGCGAATTTGGTCAGATCGCCGGCCGCGCCGGCCGGCACATGAACGACGGCACTTTCGGCTCCACGGGCCGTTGTCCGCCCTTCGACGAGGACATGGTCGAGGCGCTGGAGGAGCATCGTTTCGAGCCGGTCGTGACACTGCAATGGCGCAATCCGGAGCTGGATTTCTCCTCGCTCGACGATCTCGTCGCCTCGCTCGACGCCCCGCCGCAAAATCCGGCCCTGGCGCGCGCGCCGGTGCGCGAGGACCAGCTGGCCCTGGAGGCGCTGCGGCGCGACGAGCACATCAAGAAAAACGCCCGCCTGCCGGCCGAAATCGAGCGGCTGTGGGAAGCCTGCCAGATTCCCGATTATCGCAAGACTTCCCCGGCCGCCCACGCCGAACTCGCGGCGACTATTTATGGTTTCGTTGGGCGCAAGGGCAAAATTCCGGCAGATTGGATCGCGCGCCAGCTCGCCGTCGTCGACGCGGTCGACGGCGACATCGCGACCCTTGCCAATCGGCTTGCGCAAGTGCGAACATGGTGTTTCATCGTCAATCGATCCGGCTGGCTCGACGACGCGACCCATTGGCAGGGCGTCGCGCGTCAGGTAGAGGACCGGATATCCGGCGCGCTGCACGAACGTCTAACCCAGCGCTTCGTCGATCGCCGCACCAGCGTTCTGATGCGCCGTCTCAGAGAGAATGCAATGCTCGAAGCCGAAATCACCGCCTCCGGCGACGTCATCGTCGAAGGTCAACATGTCGGATCGTTGCAAGGGTTTCGCTTCACGGCAGATCCGAGCGTCGCGGGGGAGGCGGCGAAGGCGCTGAACGCCGCCGCGCAAAAGGCGCTCGCGAGCGAATTCGAGGGCCGGGCGACGCGCATCTTCGACGCCGTGGACGAGGCCTTCGCGCTCGGCAACGACGGGACGATCCGCTGGCTCGGCGAGCCCGTGGGCAAAATCGCCGCCGGCGCCGGCGTTTTGAAGCCCGTCGCGCATGTGATCGCCGACCAGGAGCTGGCCGAACCGCTCCAGCAAAAGGTCAAGCAGCGGCTCGAATTATGGATCGAGCAGCGGGTCAAGAAATTGCTCGGCGCCCTGGAGGGGCTCGAATCGGGCGACGGGCTCGAGGGCGCCGTGCGCGGCGTCGCCTTCCAGATCGCCGAGGAATTGGGCGTCTTGGAGCGGGGACGGGTCGCCAAGGAAGTGCGGGCCTTTTCGCAGGAAGACCGCGCGGCGCTGCGCAAGCTCGGCGTGCGTTTCGGCGCCTATCACCTCTATCTGCCGGCGCTGCTGAAACCCGCCCCGCGCACGCTCGCCGCGCTGCTCTGGGCCTTGCGCAACGGCGGTCTGGAGAGCGTGAAGGGCCTCGACGAGGCGCCGCATCTCGCCGCCTCGGGGCGCACCTCCTTCGCCGCCGACCCGAATGTCGCGAAGAGCTTCTACCGCGCCGCCGGCTATCGGCTGTGCGGCGAGCGCGTCGTCCGCGTCGATATTCTGGAGCGTCTCGCCGATCTCATCCGGCCGGCCATCGCCTACAAGCCCGGCGTCTCGGTCGGCGAACCGCCGCCCGGCGCCGCCGACGAGGACGGTTTCGTCGTCACGGTCGCGATGACCTCGCTCACCGGCTGTTCCGGCGATGCTTTCGCCTCCATCCTGCGCTCGCTCGGCTACACCGGCGCGCAGCGCCCGGGCCCCGCCATCACCGCGAAAATCATTCCCCCGGCGCCCACGCAGCCCGTGGCGCCGAGCGCCGAAACGGCGGAACGCGGAGAGGGGACCGAGGCTGCCGCGAGCGACGAGACGCCGGCGGATCAGACCCCCGTCGCCGAGATCGAGGGCGGACCCGAAGCCGTCCCGGAGGCCGCCGCGGAAATCATTCCGGCCGAACCGGCGTCCGAAGCAGTCGCACCCGCGGACGACGCGCGAGAGACCGTCTCCGAGGCCCAGACGACGGCGGAAGCTGAAGTTCCCACCGCCGCCGACGCGGAGACCCTCGAGGTCCGGGCGAGCGCGGGCGGCGAAGCCGCGATGGAGACTTCGGCCGAGGGCGTGGAGGCTGAAGACCCCAAGCCCGCCGAAGTCGTGATGATCGAAGTTTGGTCGCAGCAGCGCCACGCGGCGCAGGGCCCGCGCCGGCAGGGCCGTCCGTCCCAGGGCGGCCGCGAAGGCGGCGCACAGCGACGCCCCGAACATGGCCGGGACTTCGGCCGCCGCGACGGCGCCGGCGAGCGGGCCGCCGCGAGCGCGACGGGCGATCCGGCTCGTCGACCGCGCGAACAGACTTCCGAAAAACCCGAGGGCGGCGGGCCGCAGGGCGGCAAGCACCGTGGCCAGAACAACGCCGGCGGCGCGGGCAACCGTCGTTTCGAGCGCGCTCCCGAAAATCGCGCGGCGCGCGACGATTCCCGCGGCGGCAAGCCGGGGGGCGGCGGCGGCGCGAAGCCTTTCAAACCGCGCGAGCGGCAGCCGGATCCCGACTCGCCCTTCGCGAAGCTCGCCGCCTTGAAGGCCGAGCTCGAGAAAAAGAACAAGAGTTGACCGGTCATCCGCGCCGGGAGCGCGCCGATTCTTACATTGGCGTTAAGCACGCGCTGCGACGCTCGCCGCAGTGCGGGTGTTTCGTTATAGACGGGAGCGCTGGCATCGATTCGAGAGGCGCGTCATGACCAAGATACTCCCCGTGATCATGTGCGGCGGGTCCGGCACGAGAGTCTGGCCCGAATCGCGCGAGACGCTCCCCAAGCAGTTCATCCCGCTGATCGGCGAACGCTCGACGTTCCAGACCACGATGCAGATGCTCGAGGATCCGGCTTTCGAGACGCCGATCGTGATTACGAGCGTCGCCTATCGCTTCCTCGTCGCCAACCAGTTGCGCGAAATCGGTGCGAAGGCCGAGATCGTGCTCGAGCCGATGCGTCGCGACTCGGGCCCCGCCGTCGCCGTGGCCGCCGGTCTCGCCGCGCGCCGCGCGCCGGACACGGTCGTCGTCGTGCTCGCAGCGGACCACATCGTGCGCAATCAGCCCGGTCTCGTCGATCTGTGCAAGAAGGCGGCGGCGGCGGCCAAGGACGGCTACATCGTCACGCTCGGGGTGAAGCCCGACGCGCCGGCCACGGGCTACGGCTATCTGCGCCCCGGCGCGCCGTTGAAATCCGGCAGCGAAGTGCTGAAGCTCGAAGCTTTCGTCGAAAAGCCCGACCGCGCCACGGCGCAGAGCTACATCGACGCCGGCTATTACTGGAACAGCGGCAATTTCATCTTCCGCGCCGACGTGATGCAGGGCGAGATCGCCAAATTCGAACCGGCGATCGCGTCGGCTGCGGAGGCGGCGATCGAGGGCGCAACGCGCGACCTGGACTTTCTGGTGCTCGACGGCGCGGCCTTCCAACAGGCGCCGCAGAAGTCGATCGACTATGCGGTCATGGAGAAGACGACGCAGGCGGCGCTCATCCCAGCCGACATCGGCTGGTCGGACGTCGGCAGCTGGCGCGCCGTCTGGGAGCTTTCGGACCGCGACCAGCACGGCAATTCGGTGCGCGGCAACGGCGTCGTGATGGACGCGCGCAACGTGCATGTGCGCTCCGACGAAACGCTGACGACGGTCGTCGGCGTCGACGACGTGATCGTCGTGACGACGCAGGACGCGGTGCTCGTGCTGCATCAAGAGCATGGCGACAAGGTCAAGCAGCTGGTGCAGCAGCTGCACCGCGAGAAGCGTCGCGAGGCCGGCGAGCACAAGCGCATCTTCCGTCCCTGGGGCTATTACCAGTCCGTCGACGCCGGCGCGCGCTACCAGGTGAAACGCATCGTCGTGAAGCCCGGCGAGCGCCTGTCGCTGCAGATGCATTTCCACCGCGCCGAGCATTGGATCGTCGTCAAAGGCACGGCGGAAGTGGATTGCGACGATCTGACGAAGCTCGTGCATGAGAACGAGTCGATCTATCTGCCGATGGGATGCAGGCATCGCCTGACCAATCCCGGAAAGATCGATCTGGAGCTGATCGAGGTGCAGACGGGCTCCTATCTCGGCGAGGACGACATCGTCCGCTTCCAGGACGTCTACAACCGGGGCTGACCGGCCGCGGGCTCGAGATCCAGGACCCCGCTAATCGGGCGCGTCGTCCTTGTCGGCGCGATATTTGCCGAACAGGCGCTGCCGCTCGAGATGGGCGCGCTGCGCCGTGTAGAAGGCCTGCAGAAATTCCCCGCAGGCCGCGTGGTCCACGGGGCTCGTCCAGCCGATCCTTCGCGCGATCTTGTCGCAGATCTCCTGCCGCAATTGCTCGGTCTGCGGCGAGGGCTGACGGCGCAGCACTTCTTCGAGCACCTGCACTTCGAACGCGCCATAGGCGTCGAGCTGCTTCGAGGTGAAGCCGAAACGCTCTTGCGTTTCGGCGAGATCCTGCAGCAGCACGCGGCGCGGCAGTGCGATCACCATCGTCCCGGCGATGATGTCGCCGGCGCGCAGCCGGTCGCGATTGAAGAGCGGCAGCGCCGAGACGAGCGTCATCCAGGCGAGATAGGAGGCGATCGTCCAGCCGCTCGCCGCGCCGAGGCTCAAATAGAGCCCGAGCGGCAGGAAGGTTTCGACTTCGCGCGTCAGATTGCGCGCGACGATGGCGCTGGCCGTCAAAGGTCCGCCTTTGCGATCGATCACGCGCACGCCGACGACGCGCTTTCCGGGGGTCATGCCCTGCGTCGAAAGCTCGAAATGGATGAAATAGAGGTTGCGCAGCAGGAAGGCTCCGAACAGCACGAGCGTGAGCAAGACCTCATGTTCGAATTTCGCCTTGGTGGGCAGCAAGAGCGTGAGGAACAGCAACGCCGTCGCGACGACCCAGATCACGAGATCGACGAGAAATGCGGCCAGACGCTCGCCAGCGCCGGCCACCTCGACGTCGAGCGTCACGCCCTCCGGCGTTTCGATCTGCCGCACATTGCGTCTTGCGACGCCGAAGAGCGCATCGACGCGGTCAATTTCCGGCTGCATCGTCCCGACCCGCCAGCAAGAAATAGGAGAGCCACAGCACGGCCGTCGTCAGCGCGAAGACGAAGCGCATGGGCGTGTCGTTGACGAGTTCGCGCAAGCCGCCCTCGATCGTTCCTGCGACGAACAGCATCAGCACGGCGCCGCCGCCGAGTTTCGCCGCCGTCTTGCCGTGCCGCGCGAGATTGTCGAGGCGGCCGTGGCGTCCCGGAAACAGGATGTCGCCGGCGATCGCGAGGCCGCCGGCGCCGGCGAGGACGATCGCGCCGAATTCGGTGACGCCGTGGATCGACACCCAGCCCAGAAAGTCCACAAGGAGCCCGCGATGCTGATGCAGCGCGAGGAAGGCGCCGAAGGTGAGCCCCTGGTAGCACAACAGCAGCAGCGTCGGCGCGCCGGCGAAGACGCCGAGGCCGAAGGCCATCAGGCTGATCGTGGCGTTGTGGCGGAACAGCGCATTGGCGAAGACGACGAAGGATTGCAGCGGCCCGGACCAGGGCGCGAAAATCTCTTCGTTGCGTAATTCCGCGGCGGTGCTTTCCGGTCCGCGGCCGCCGCTCAAATCCGCCGGCGTGAACATGTAGAAGAGCGCTTCGTTGCGATCGACGAGCACATAGCCGAGAAATACGCCGACGAGGATCGACATGAAGGAGATCAGCAGCGGGACCGCATTGGCGCGCACGGCCTGCGGGAAGCCGCGGCGCAAGAAGCTCCCGAAGCCTTCGAGCATCCGCGTGCGCGGGCCGTAGACGAGAAAATAGGCGCGCAGCACGAGATTTTCGAGATAGCGGACGAGATTGCGGTCGAGCGCAATGGCGCGAGCGACCGAGAGCGACGAACTCGCCGTGCGATAGAGCAGGGGCATTTGCGCGAGCTCTTCAGTCGTGAGCTTGCCGATCCCGCGCTTCTCGGCGCGGGTGACGAGTTCTTCGAGCCGTGCCCAGGCGGCTTCGCGCTTCTTGCGGAATTCGGCGCTGCGAAGCCGCGGCGCAGGGGCGCGCGTCGGCGCGTCGGACGCGGTCATAGCTGGCCTTTCTCCTTGATCGAGAGATAGCGGTCGATCAAACGCGTCGAAACGTTCTGCGGCGGGGCGTCGAGACAATGCACGCCGAGCCGATGCAGGCGCTCCATCACGATCGCGCGCTCGCGCTGAAAATCATGCGCGACGACGGATTGCGCCGCCTTGACGAAATTCTCCGGCGTCGCCTCGACGAGCGCCGCGAGCTCCGGGTCGCGCAACGTCACGAAGACCACGGCGTGTCTCGCGCTCGTCAGCTTCAGGCTTTCGAGCATCAGCTCCGCCGTCGTCGTATCGACGAATTCGGTGAAGAGCACGATCAGGGTGCGCCGCTTCAGCCGCACGTTGAGTTCGGCGAGCGCGAGCGTGAAATTGGTCTCCGCAACGCCATAGCCGAGTTCGCCGACGCCGCGCCGGAGCCGCTCGAACCAGCTCATGCCGCGCCCGGGCTGCAGGAAGAAGCGCGCGGAGGAATCGAAGGCGAAGGCGCCGACGAGATCGCCGGCGCGCAGCGACACCCAGGCAAGCGCCAGTCCCGCAGCGATGGCGCGATCCAGGCGCGTCACGCCGTCGATCGGCTCGCCCGTCAAATGGCCCGTGTCGAAGGCGAGCACGATGTGGTGATTGCGCTCGATCGTCAGTTCCTTCGACAAAAGCTTGCGATGCTTGGCCGAACGCTTCCAATCGATCTGGCGCGGGTCGAGTCCTGGCGCATAGTCGCGTAGGGATTCGAACTCGGAGCCTTCGCCGATCTGGTGCTGCGGCTTGACGCCGCTCAGCGCTTCGCGTGCGTCGAAGCGGATCGCGGCCGAACGCAGTCCGCGCATGTCGGGCAGGGCCTGGATGGTCGCGCCGACCGGCGTGCGCAGCGTCTTCTGGGCGAGGCCGAAAGGCCCGCGCCAGCGGATCCACACGGCTTCGACGCCGACTGGCCCGCGCCGCAGCGCGAGGAGCGGCAGATGCGCCTCGATGGGCGCGGCGCCATCGTTTGGCGCCTGGGTCGGGCGCGGCTCCTCGGCCGTTCCCGTCAGCTCGGCCAGCAGCTCGAAGGTTGTCGTCGCCACGCCGCCGACGCCTTCGAGCGCAACCCCCAGCCAGGACGGAACGCCGACATGGAGATGCGCGGGCGCTTTCGTCGTGACGACGAGCCGGCGCGACGACGCGCTCAGCGCGACGTCGATGACGTAGAGCGTCAGCGTCAGAAGCCCCAAGCCCGCGGAAACGGGCCAGCTCTCCGGCCGCCAGACCATGGCGAGCAGGCCTCCCGTCTGCGTCGCCGCAAAGAGCGCGGCGGCGAAGGGCGTCGGACGGATCATCGGGGCGCCGCGACCTGATCGAGCACGTCGCGCAGAATGGCGTCGGCGCCGAGCCCGTCGATTTCGGCGCTGGGCGAAACGACGATGCGATGGCGAAGCAGCGCCGGCGCGAGCGTCTTGACGTCGTCGGGGATCACGAAGTCGCGACCCTGCGTCACCGCATAGGCGCGCGTCGCCGCCGCGAGCATGTTGGCGGCGCGGGTCGAGGCGCCGGTCTCGATCGCCGCGTGATCGCGCGTCGCGCGGATCAGATCGACGACGTAATCGACGAGCGGCTCGGTCAGGCGCACGCTGGCGACGATCTCGCGCGCCTGCGCCAATTCCTCGCGCGAGACGACGGCCTTCAAATCGAAGTCGGCCAGCCTCGGCATCGCCGAGCGGCGCCCGTGCCGCGCGACGATCTCGCGCTCCTGCTCGCGCTCGTGGTAGGTCAGCACGATCTTGAACAGAAAGCGGTCGAGCTGCGCCTCCGGCAGCGGATAGACGCCCTGCTGTTCGATCGGATTTTGCGTCGCGAGCACGAGGAAGTTGTCGCCGAGATCGTATGTTGCGCCGTCGATCGTGACGTTGCGCTCGTTCATCGCCTGCAGCAGCGCGGCCTGCGTCTTCGGCGGCGTGCGGTTGATTTCGTCGGCCAGCAGCAGATCGGTGAAGATCGGCCCGCGCGTCAACGTGAAGCTGCTCGTCTGAAAATTGAAGACGCCGGCGCCGAGGAGATCGCCCGGCATCATGTCGGGCGTAAATTGGATACGGCCGAATTTCAGCGCCAGCGCAGTCGCGAAGGATTGCGCCAGCAGCGTCTTGGCGACGCCGGGCGGCCCTTCGAGCAGAATGTGCCCCTCGCACAAAAGCCCGGTCAGCATCAGCGAGATCGCCTCGTCCTGACCGACGACGACCTTGCGCACCTCGGCGCGCATCGCGTCAGCGATCGTGCGAACGCCCTGAATATCCATCCAATATCTCCTTCTTCCAGGCGTGCGCCGCCTGCGCGATGCGCAATCCCGCCCCTGCGTCCTTCACGTCGTGTTGATTGGCCAGGGCGAGGATCTCGCTGCAGCTCTGCTTCGTTCCGCGCGTCTTTCCGAGGCGGTCGAGCCACTCGGTCGCCTCGCTCGGCGACAGTCCTTGCGGCATGCGCAGGCGTTGCGCCGCGTCTTGAATCTCCATGTCGAGATAGCGCCGCAGCGTCGCGCCGCGATGACGTCCGAAATCGAGCAACCGCGCGGTGTTGGCGATGAGATCGAGCTTGCCGGCGCGCAGATCGACGGGCGCGCGTTCCGGTGCGCCGAAGCGCGCGATCGTCGCGGCGAGCAGCACACCGATCGAAAGCAGAATCTGCAGCGGCGCCAGGCTGTAGGGGAATTGCGAGAGGAGATCGAGCGGCGTTGTCTCTTTCGGCGCGGATTTGCCGAACCCGTGGATGGATTCGTCGATGAAGATGCGGCCACCCTTCTCCGCGAGCCGCGCGATCAGCGCCGCGACGAAAGCCGCGTTGTCGCCCTTGCCGAGGCCGTGGTTTTCGATCGGATCGGGATCGGCCAACACGAGGAGACGCTTGTCCCCGTCGCGCTTCTCGCCGAGCAATATGCCCTTGTCAGAGGCGACGAGCGGCGTCATCGCCGTGTCTTTCACGAGCTGCGGCGGCCCCTCGATCGTGGGCGTCGCGCCGAGAAGATTGGTCTTGAACTCGCCGCCGCCGCGCAGGACCTCGCCCTCGCCGAGAAGCTCGACGAGCAGCTTCGTGACCTCGCTCGGCCGGCGCGCGCCCGCGGAGTCGATCCACGCCGGATGCATGGTATCGGCATGGCCGTGGCGCTTCGGCAGAACGAGCAGCGCCACGCGCGCATTCTTGAATTGCGCCAGCGTCGAGGCGTCGGCGTTGGGCTCGGCCAAAACGACCACACCCTTCTTGGCGTCGGCAAGCCCGTCGCCGCGCGAGGCGCGATAACCGAGCTTTCCCAGGAATTCGTAAAAACCCAAATGGCCGAGCGCCGAAGACGACGAGGAATTGGCGCCGGCTTTGTCCTCATGCCGATCGCCGCCCGCGAGCGTGAGCAGCAGAGAGACCGCAAAGGCGAAGAAAATCGCGCCGGCGAGCGCGGCCAGCGTTTGCGTGCGGAAGGGCCGATCATGATTGGGCGAGGACTGCCTCATGTGCGAAGCTCTTCGACGAGCGCCGCCTTCAACGCGTCGAAGGAGTCGCGGCAGGATTCGTAATCGCCGGCGCCGGCGTCGCACGCGCCGAAATAGCTGCGCTCGACGGCTTCGACGATGCGCGCCAGCGCGTCGCGCCCGGCGCGAGGCAAGGGCACTCGGGCGACGACTTCGCGGCTCGTCAGCGAATCGGCAAAGCCGTCGCGCAGCCGTTTGCGCGTTTCCGCGAGTCCGGTGAGCAGCAGCGCATGCATCGCTTCGCCGAAGAGGCCTCGGCGCGCGAGTTCCTCCGCCTCGAGCCGCGTCGTTTCGAGAATGCGCGCGACGGCCAGCTCTCCTCCAGCGGCGTCCGGCTCCGACGCATGACGGCCGAGGTTCCAAAAGCGATCGCGCAGTGACCAGAGAATGACGGCGATCCCGGTCAAGCCGAGGAGCCACAGCACGATTTGAAAGGCGTCGCCGCCGAGATGGAAATTCCACGCCGACCAGTCGCCCCAGTCGGTCGTATCGCGCGGCAGCCCGGTTTGAATGTCGCGTCCGCCGAGCGCCTCGCGCGCAGCGCCCCTTGGGTCGGGGCCTACGCCTGATTGCAGCGCGCGCACATCCGTCATGCAAAACCTTCGACGCCAAGGATGAAGACGGTCTAACGCAGGAGAGTTGCCGGTCTGTTACTACGGAGCGCCGACGCGGTTTCGAGTTTAGCGGTTCGCTGGGGGCAGGTGAAGAGCGAGATGACGTTTCCAAAGGGCGATCGGAGGAAGCGTCTCATCCCGAATCCTCCTCCT
>Ga0181522_10001490_pt1 | contig 14249 bp, 13 predicted proteins | sample PEATcosm2014_Bin_27_FD_121103 | JGI IMG/M metagenome (GOLD analysis project Ga0181522, IMG submission 121103) | Peatland microbial communities from MTU Mesocosm Facility, Houghton, MI, USA - PEATcosm2014_Bin05_10_metaG | ecosystem: Environmental > Terrestrial > Soil > Wetlands > Peat | place... | reverse complement strand
TCACCCACCACGTCGAAGTATTCACGCACCGCGCCCCAGAACATCGACAGATCAGCCACCGACCAGCGCCAGAGCTCGCGGTAGTCGGACACGTGCACGTTGCGACTCGCTTCGAGCCAGCCCATGAAGTCCCAGATCCGGGTCCGGCGACGCTGCTCGTCTGTTGGCTGCCACGTCACCTGGCGCGTTCGATCACGCGCGCCTCGATCGAGGCCCGGTGTCGTTTCCTTTGCGGTTTCATTCGACATGGCGCGAGTGGGTCTAGACCCCGCGGACCGCGGAGGACTCGAACGCTCGCGCGAGCATGTCGGCGAATTCGCTCATGCTGTCGACTACCGCGTCCGGCCTGCAGTCAGGGGGCGCGAGACGAGCGTCGCGCGCTGAGTTGGTGCCGGTCGTTACCAGGAATCCGAGCGCGCCACTCGCGCGGGCCATCGAGCATTCCAGTATCAGGTCATCGCCAATGACCAACACCTGCTCGGCCAGCACCCCGAGCCTCTGGACCAGGATCGCCATCGCTTCGGGTGACGGTTTGCCCAGGACCCGGTACGGGCGCCCCGTGACGTGCGAGAGACCGGCGGCGATGAATCCCGAAACCCCCACGTTGAGGTGGTGCTCGGAGGCGAACGACGGCGCGTCAGAGGTGCAGTAGAGCGCCGCGCCGGCGAGCACCGCCTCAGCGGCGACTTGGATCTTGTCGCGGCCAAATTCGGTATCCCAGCCAATGACGACCGCGACGGCGTTCGTCGGTTCGCCCGCGAGGGCACGCTCCAGGTCGACTACGTTCAGCCCGCGCACCTCGAAGTCATGATGCAGACCCGTCCCGCCGAAAATTAGGAGTGGTTGCTGCTGATACCGCGCCTGCATCGTTTCAGCGGCGACCACGGCCGGGGTGAGCACTTCGTGGTCGCGGATGTCCAGGCCCAGTTCGCGCAAGGACTCGGCAATCTGGTGAGGAGTCTGTCCAGAGCCGTTGGTGAAGACCGCCAAGCTGCGCCCACTGTTTCGCACCAGGTCGATCGCCTCGCGCGCACCAGGCAGGACTCTCCCACCTTGACCACTCGGCCCATCAGAGAGGATCAGACAGCCGTCGATGTCGAACATGACCCCGCGAACTTTCGCGAGTCTGCTCGCCAGCTCATCGGCGTTCACGACGAACCTTCGTTCTGCGACCGGTGCAGCTCCACTTTTTCGGTCCCGACGTTCACGGCTAGGTACTTCCAGTTCGGGAGTTCGTGCGCCGCGAGTATGAACTCAGCGCTCGAGGCGACCGCGTGACCAGTTCGCGCCGCACCGGAAGGTGACCACCGCGGCGCCGATCCGGCGGCGAGCATGGCGTCGACGAGATCTTCGGCCAGCACGACGCGCAGTAGCAGCTCTTCTTCGGTCAGCGCTCGACCCAGTCGCGCGGAGTACTCCTCGTGGAGTTGCGCCAATGACTTCTCGGTCGCGGGTTCGGCGAGTTCCTTCGCGCGCGCCAAGCGCGAGATCTTGTCCATGACCTCGGGCGCGATCGCCCCCTCGGGCGTACCGAAGTGACCCAGGACGAAGCGCACGACCTCGTCGGGAATCCTGCTGTAGCGTTCCTGGCCGCTCGCGACGGCGAGCACGTTCATCAGGGCTTGGCTCCCGACGAACTGGCTGAACGGTGTGACCATGATCGGATAGCCGAGGTCGGCGCGCACGAGAGCCGACTCTTCGATCACGGCGGGCAGTTTGTCCAGCATGCGAAGGTCGCTGAGTTGGCGTCTAAGGGTGCCCATCATGCCGCCCGGCACCTGATGCACGTGCGAACTCAGGTTGTATTCGCTGGGCAAACCGGCGGGAAGACCCTGGGACTTGGCGATCGCGTACAGCATGTCCGCAGCGGCCGCGGCAGCGTCGCGGTCGGCCTGGACGGGAATGCCCAGAGCGTCCAAGTTCGTCAGAAGGTTCTCGAGGCTTGGTTGGGCCGTGCCGTTTGACAGCGGACCGAGTCCGGTATGAAGTACGTCGACGCCGAGTTCGGCGGCGATCAGGTAAACGTGTGACGCCGCGCCCGTCGTGGTGTGGCTGTGCAGTTCGAGGGTCTTGGTGCCGGCGGCCGCTCGAACGCCCGGGATAAGTTGTCGGGTGCGCTCGGCGGTCAAAAGGCCGCCCGGGTCCTTGATGTAGACGGTGTCCACGTAGTCGCTGGCGGCGTAGGCGCCCACGTTGTGGCTGTAGCGCGCGTCGGTGTGCACGGGGCTTTCGGTGAAGGTGACCGCGGCCACGACGATCTCGAAACCCTCCTCCTTGGCCCACTGGGCGACTCGCAGCAGCGCGTCGACGTCGTTCATTGGCTCGAGGATCTGTAGTCGACGTAGTCCGTGACGGGCCATCAATCGAAGCGCCATGCGCATCACCGTCTCGCTGGCCTTCTCCCAGGACATGAAGCGCATGCCGGTCGTTATCGCCGAGAGCGGGGTGTTCGGCGTGACGTCGCGCATCCGTGCGATGCGCTCCCACGGATTCTCCTTGTAGGTCTTGATGCCGACCGAGAGGTTGGTGGAACTGGTGAAATCAATCGCTTCGTATCCCACTCGATCCAAGAGTGGTCCGACCGCTTCGACCATGCCGGTCGTGAGTCCGGTGGCTCCCCACAGGCTCTGGTTGCCGTCGCGCAGACTGGTATCGACCAGTCGGATCGCCTTTCGCTGATGGCTCATCGAACGGACCCGATCTCTTGTTCGCGTCGTTGTTCCCAGGTGGGACCGAACCATGAGGTCGTGACGCCGCCTCGGATGAAATCGGGGTGAGAGAGCACAAAGTCGTGCAGCGAAAGAGTGGTCTTCACGCCCTCGATCACGACCGCTCGGGCCGCCGAGCGCGCCGCGGCGACGGCGGCGTCACGACTATGGGCGCGCACGATGAGCTTTGCCATCAAGCTGTCGTAGAACGGTGGAAAGACGTAGCCGCTCTCGAGTTGGGTGTCGACACGGATTCCCGGGCCCGATGGCCAGCGCAGCTGGTTGATCGTGCCCGGGCTCGGCCGGAAGTCGTTCTCGGGATCTTCCGCGTTGATCCTCAGTTCGATGGCCGTGGCGGGAGGTACCGGAGGAACGTCAGGAAGTTCGGGGTCCCGACCAAGGGCGAGGCGTAGTTGGGCGGCCACCAGGTCAATGCCGTAGGCCTCTTCGGTGACGGGATGTTCGACTTGGATGCGGGCGTTTACCTCCAAGAACACCACCGCCTTCGATTCGGTGTCCACGAGGAACTCGACCGTGCCCGCGCCGCGGTAGGCCAGCGCCTGCATGAGGGTACGCGACGCGTCGTGCAACAGGGCTCGGGTCGCGGCGGAGAGCCCAGGCGCGGGGCACTCCTCGATCAATTTCTGGTGGCGACGTTGCACCGAGCAGTCCCGGTCGCCGAAGATTTGTGCCCGGCCCTCGCCGTCGCCGAACACCTGTACCTCCACGTGTCGAGCGGCCGGATAGAACCGTTCGAGATAGAGCGCACCGTTGCCGAAGGCCGCCTCGGCCTCAACTTTCGCCTGAGGGACCAGTCGGGCCAGTTCCCCGGCGCTCTCGACCAGGCGGATTCCACGCCCGCCGCCCCCGAAGACCGCCTTGATCAGCAGCGGGTAGCCCACGGATTCGCCGAGCCCCGCGACGTCGTTGACGTCGTCGATTTCTAACGCGGGCGCCACGGGCACCCCGGCCGCCACCGCCTCCCTACGAGCGCTGCTCTTGTCGCCGACGGCTCGCAGCGTCACTGGTCGAGGACCCGCGAAGGCGATGTTCTCCTCTTCGAGCAGTTCAGCCAACTCGGGCTGCTCGCTCAAGAAGCCGTAGCCCGGGTGCACCACCGCCGCCCCGGCCTGCAGTGCGGCGGTGGTGATCAGCTCGGGGCGCAGGTACGACTGGCCAGCCGGCGCGGGGCCGATCACGATGACGCGGTCGGCGAGTCCAGCGGCCGGGGAATCAACGTCGGCGGCGCTGACGGCCAGCACGGGACTGGCCCCGACGCGCCGCGAGGCCGCGATGATACGCACCGCGATTTCGCCCCGGTTCGCCACGAGCACCACGGGCGCCGCGCCCGACGTCGCGCGCTGCCCGTTGGTCACGGCGTGCCGGCTTCGGCGACGACGGCGAGGGCCTGGCCGTACTCGACCTGCTCGTGGTCGCGCACCAGAAAACTCGTGAGCGTGCCGTCGACTCCTGCGCTCACTGGGTTCATCAACTTCATGACTTCGATGATGCCGATGATCGTCTCGGATTTGACGCGCGCGCCGGGTTCGACGAAAGGGGGTTCACCCGGTGAGGGGCAGCGATAGAAGACCCCAATCATGGGTGAGAAGATGATGGTCCCCGTCGGATCCGCCGACGTCGCTGCGGATGCGTTCTGCACTGGATCGTTATCGGCGCCCACCGAGGGCTCTGGTGCGGTCCTCACCGGTGCGCTAAAAGTCCCGGAGCGAGAGAACTGCACCGAGACATCGCCAAAGGTGATCGACGCCGAGTCGTACGATCCCGAGTCCAGTTGGGTCACCAGGTCGAGAAGCTGCTGCCAGCTCGGTGCGGTGTTGTCGGTCACGAGTCGTTTCGCTTCGAGGCCTGTGAGAGGAAGCCCAGCAGGTTGGCCGTGGCCGACGGCGTGTTCTTGCCCTTTTCTTCCTTACGCTTTTTCCAATTGGTTTCCGGCCGGGCTTGCAGCAACATCACCTGAGAAGTGCCGTCGGCGTTGTGTTCGAGCGCCCATTCAATATCTTGGGGAGTGCCGTAGTGTTTTTCGACCTGGAGGCCGATCTCGGCCAGTTGGACGAGTTCGGCCTCGCTCAGACAAGGGACTTCGCGGCGCGACTCTTCGACCTCGCGTAACACCACCCCGACGCCGCTCGGATCCGGCACGTACTCGTGGGCCTTCGAGGCGATGCGGCTGCTCGTGACAGCCGGGCCAATCTTGCTCAGCCAGTATTCGTCGGGTGTCACTTCACCCGAGACGACGGCCTGGCCCAGACCCCAACTGGCGTTAATCGCGATGAGTGAGCGGTCACCGGTGCGCGGACTGACCGTGAAGGTGACGCCCGCGACGTCCGCGTGAGCCATCAACTGCACGGCCACCGAGATCTTGGACGCCTCCGCGGCGTCGGTCGCGCTCAGGCCCGAGCGGTACGCGATCGCTTGAGGGGTGTACAAGCTCGCCCAGCATTCGCGGACCTTCGCAATCACCTCATCCGCGCCGACGACCCACAGGTACGTCTCCTGTTGGCCCGCGAAGCTGGCGGTGTCGCCGTCCTCGTCGGTCGACGATGAACGAACCGCCACCGGAATCCGGTCCGGCTCTCCGAGACCGCGTCGTCGCGCGGTCTCTCGAGAGAGCTCGAGATACGCGTCGCGGATCTGCTGTTCGATGGCGGGCGCCAGGTCCCTTCCGAGGATCAGCGCGACCGCCTCATCGTGCGCTCGTTGCAAATCAGTGTTACTCGTGGCGTCGGCACCCAGCACGATGTTGAGCAGTCGTTGGCGCAGGTCGCCGGTGTCGCGAAAATCCTCGTACGCGTCCACGGTGACGGCGAAACCGTCCGGCACGGGCAGACCCGCCCGCACCATCTCGCCGAGACTCGCGCACTTTCCGCCCACCAATGTGCGGTCATCGGAGTTCAACTCCGCGAACTTCTTGGTGTAGTTGGCCAAGGTATTTCTCCGCGGATCAGTTTCCGTCAAGGATGGTCACCGTACCGGCGTCACCGTCGACGCGGATCATCTGACCGGTCTTGATCGTGGACGTGCCGAAACCCGTTCCGACGACCGCCGGCAGACCGTACTCGCGAGAGACGATGGCCGCGTGACACATGATGCCGCCGATATCACTCACCGCTCCACGGATGCGCCCAAAGACGGGCGTCCAGCTGGGGCTCGTCACCGGTGCGACGAGGATCTCGCCCTCTTGGACGGTGTCGAGCTGATCGGGTCGCAGTACCACGCGAGCGAGACCTTCGGCGATCCCGGGCGAACCGGCGAAACCAGTCAAGGTGGTGGTGCTGCTGTCGCCGTTCTGAGCGGCCAGCCAGCGCTCGACGGTCGCCGGGGTAATTCCCCAGAGCATGATGGTGAGCGGTTCATTGATCTCGTCGGGTACGGGCCCGAGGGCCGGGGGCGGGGACCATTCGGTCAGTACCGAGTACATCTTCTTGCGACGCGCAATGATCTCTGGCCAGTAGTGACCGCCCTGGGGTACTCCGCCGGCGGCCCACGCCATCTGCAGGTCCACGATCACTTCCTCGACCTCGGCGCGACGCAGGAAGAAAATGTCCTCGACGTCATCCCAGAAACCCCAGTGCTGCAACAGCCGGCTGAACTCTCGAACTTTGTTCCAAAAATTGGTGAGAAACCAGTGCTCCACGTAGAAGTTGTGGTTCTCGACGTACGGGAACACCGTACGACTCAACCCAAGGACCTCATCGAACGCACTGACGTCCTCGTCGTCGAGTAACGAACGGTAGTGGGCTACGAGTTCGTCGCGCTCCGCCTGGAGCTTTTCGATCGGCCGGATCAATTCATCACCGGTGCGCAAGCGTTCGATGTAGTCGCCAATCGCCTGGATCGGCAGCGAAAGATCGTCAATCCAACTGCGGTGCGAGTGGTACATACCCGAGCCGTAGGAGAAGTAGAACCACGGGTCCTTGCTCTTCTCGAGCGCCGCGAGCCATTCGCAGCCCGCGTTGGTCTCGCCGAGTCCCCGGTTCAAGTCGCCCTCGGTGGTCGCGGCGAGCACGATGTCACCAACGCCCAGCTCCTCGGCCTTGCGCGCCAGCGCCCGCAACTCGTCGTCGGGGCGAAAGAGCAACACGTCGATACCGCTGACCATGCGCGAAATCGTCTGGTCGTCGATCTCGGGAAAGTGCTCCTTGCACAGAGTGAGGAATTGCAAGTACGCGGTGTAACCCAGGTTCAAGAATTCAGAGTGCAGCGTCCAGATCTGATCGCCGTATTCGAGAAGTCGGTGGTAGGAGGCGAGTAGCTGGTTGCCTTGGGAAGGGCCTCGGTCCTCGAGCACGCGTTCAATCGGCTCGAATTCAGAAAGCGGGGGGACTTCGAGGTCGCGCACGGCGCGGATCGCGTCGGTGACTCGAGTTTCCCACTCCACGTAGAGTTCATTCCAGTTCTGGAAGTAGTAGCCGGCGCGCTTGGTGAACTCGACGGCGCGACGAGCTTGCTCGTCTTGGTCGGGACTCGCGATGGCGCTCATGTAGGTATAACCATTGATGACCCGCACGTCGAGGCCCTTGGCTGGCGGCAGGGCGAATATTCGAGTATTCGTGACGCCAGTGCCGGTGAAGGCACCATCGATGGTCACCTGGTCGAAGGGGTACGAAACTTCCGGGTAGTGCAATGAATTGCGGAACCAGGTCTTGGCCGAGTCTTCGGCCCGGCGGCTCGCCAGGAACCGGTTGTGGTAGGCGTACATCTCTTCCCACCCTTCGGCGCCCGCGGGGGTCTGAAGATCATAGGGATCGGGGAAACTGCGCAGTCCCGGCGTTTTAGACGGCGGCGTCGAGATCGGGACGCCGTCTCGTGCATTGTCCGTAGTTGTCATGACTGCTCCTTTGTGTTCACGGGGGTCCGTGTGGTCGGCTTAATTGTAAGCATCCGAGTCACGTGATGCCAGTATTCTTTTCATTCAATGAAAAGAAATCTCCCGCGAGAACTTAGAAGTCGAAGGGATCCGCACTAGCAGGCGTCGGGTTTCCATTCTGCGCAAAACAATTTAGGGTGTACTCACTACCAGGCAGGCGAGAGAAAATATGGCGACGTTCAAACCAGAGGCGCTCGAGACGTCGGGCACCGCGCGGGTCCCCGCCGCGTCGACACCCCTTGGTGGCGCCGACCGGCCAATGAATCATTCGCAACTCGTGGGGCGCAACCCAAAGGCCGTCACCACCTCCTGGCGCCCACTCGTTGTTCCCAGCGACACCGGGGCCGTCGACCGTAGCGACACCGTTCCGTACGCCGTCGGCGTCACCGTCGTGGAGTCCCGCACTTTCAACCCCGCTTACGAGGTGCTCGGCCCGATCACGCACGCGCCACGTCGCCTGCCAGACCGTGGGCGCGTCGCGCAAGGAATTGCGGCGCGCTGGTCGAACGCTCGCGACGACAGAGCGAGGACCAGGGCGTGACCGAAGAGCTCTACAAGAATCAGGCCAAGTCAGTCATCGCGCGTGCACTCGCCGTGCTTGGGGCCTTTGACATCGAGCATCCGCTCCTCACGCTTAGCCAGCTCGCGCGTCGCGCCGGTTTGCCGGTAGCCACCGTGTACCGACTCGCCGGTGAGCTCGAAGACGGCCGTTTCCTCGACCGCGACGGCACCGGTCGTTACGGCCTGGGCGTGCGCTTGTGGGAGATGGGGCTACTCACGCCCGTGCACGGCGGCCTGCGTGAGACCGCGATGCCGTTCTTGTTGAATTTGCATTTTGAGTGCGGTGAAACGGTCCAGCTGGCGGCGTGTGACGGTACCGACGCGATCTATATCGAGAAGCTGACCTCTGAAGTATCGGTACCGGTGAAGAGCCGGGTAGGCGCACACATCCCCCTACACGCCACCGGTGTCGGCAAAGCGCTGCTGGCCTTCAGCTCTGAGGCGTTCATCGACGCGATTCTCACCATGCCACTGCAGCAATACACCCCCTCGACGCTGACCGACCGCCGAGCGTTGTCACGCCACCTCAACCAGATTGCCCAGCGTGGGTACGCCCAAAGCGACGCGGAATACCAGCTCGGCGCCACCTCGATCGCCGCGCCGGTGGTCGTCATGGGAACAGTGAAGGCTGCGATCGGCATCGTCAATTACGCCGCACGCGACGACCTGGCGCAGTACGTTCCTGCTCTGCTTCGCGCGACGAGCGGACTGGCACTGAGACTTGAAGACGTGGAGGGAACGGCCTATCCGAGTCTGAGCGGACTCGACTAGCACTAAGAAGACGACGGGCCAAAGGGTCGGACCGTCTCTTCGGCGACCAATCATCGAGACGCGGGACTTTGACGCAACGTCGCGAGTAGTACAACGGCGGCCCCGAGAATCGTCACGCCCGAACATCCATTGGCACGTCCGTCAGGCCGCGGCCCAAGGACACACTCGGCTCTAGAGCGAATTGAGGTCCACGTAGTTGCGCGACAAGACGGTCGCCGCTTCGCGCGACTGCGTGGCCTGTCGGAGTCGGGCGTGCTGCACCCCATTTTCGAAACCGTCGTCGTAGTTCGGGTGCAGCATCTGGGTCATGTAATTCGAAAACTCCTCCGCCCGCCACACTCGCTCGAGACACGTCGCGGAATAGGCGTCCAGGAGTCGCTCATCTGCTTTCGAATAGAACGAACGCAGTGCCTCGGTAAGTACTCGCACGTCGGCCAGCGCCAGATTCATGCCCTTAGCCCCGGTCGGCGGCACGATGTGCGCGGCATCGCCCGCAAGGAAGAGCCGACCGAAGCTCATGGGTTCAACCACGACGCTGCGCATCGCAGTGATACCACGATCGATGATTGGCCCGCGATTTACCTTGGAGCCCTGATCGGTCGAGAGTCGCCGTGCGAGCTCTTCCCAAATGCGCTCGTCGGACCATTGCTCCAAGGTGTCCTCGGGTCGCACGCCCAGGTACAGGCGACTGAGGGTGGGCGAACGCATGGAATACAAGACGAAACCTTCCTCGTGGCGTCCGTAGATCAACTCCTCGGTCGCCGGCGGTGCCTCCGCGAGAATGCCCAACCACGAGAAGGGGTAGACCCGCTCGTGTCGACGAAGGACGCTACCTGGTATCGCGCGGTTCGACGCTCCAAACGATCCATCGCAACCCGCGACGAAGTCTGCGTGCACGCGCAGGTGCTCTCCTTCGTTGGTGGCATCGACGAACGGAGCGTTCGTGTCGATCTCCTCGATGGCCGTGACTTCGGTCTCGAAGTAGAGGGGCTCTCCCTGGGCGAGTCGCAGTTCGATGAGATCCTTGACGACTTCTTGCTGACCGTAAACGGTGTACGCACGCCCGTCGGCCAGGTCACTCAGTGGAATTCGATGCACCTGGTGGTCGTAACGCAATTCGATGCCGTGGTGTACCAGGCCTTCGCGACGCATTCGTTCTCCCGCGCCCACCTCCTCGAGCAGGTTGGCGATCCCAAATTCGATGACCCCCGCGCGGACCCGCTTCTCGACGTACTCGCGACTGCGATGTTCGAGAATGACGTTGTCGATCCCCTCGAGGTGGAGCATGTGGCCGAGCAAGAGACCCGCCGGACCCGCGCCCACGATGGCGACTTGCGTACGAAGTTCCCTCATGTCGTTTCCCCACTTTCAGCCGCCTCGCGACCCTCAAGCCGGAGCAAATGTCGCTTTCCGCACACTATCTTGTAGTGTACTGTTCAGTTAATTACACCCCAAGTCCCACGGACAGGGGGGCGACGAGGAACGCGGGGGAGTTTATGGCAGTGGTAGCGACGAACACCGTTCGAACCCCGCTTGAACTGGTGGACCAACTGGGCCAGTTCGGCGTCGCCACCATTCACGAAGCACAAGGACGAACCGGTCTTCTAGGTTCGCACCTTCGTCCCATCTTTCGACCAATCCACGTCGCGGGAAACGCTCTCACGTGCGAAGTCGCGCCGGGAGATAATTGGTCTATTCACGTCGCCGTCGAACAGGCACAGAGGGGTGACGTACTTGTCGTCACGCCCACGAGCCCTTGTGATGACGGTTACTTTGGCGAACTCCTCGCCACCAGTGTGCGCGCTCACGGTGTGCGCGGTTTGATCATCGACGCCGGCGTGCGCGACGTCGCCGAACTGACCACCATGGGTTTTCCAGTCTGGTCTAAGGTCATTTCTGCTCAAGGTACCGTAAAGGAGACCTTGGGCAACGTGCAAATACCTATAGTCTGCGCGGGCCAATACGTTCGCCCGGGCGACGTGATCGTCGCGGACGACGACGGAGTCGTCGTGGTGCGCCGCACGGACGTCGAGCGAGTCATCGCCGCCAGCGCGAATCGCGAGAGTAACGAACGCGACAAGCGGTCTCGTCTGGCCTCGGGTGAACTTGGCCTGGACATCTACGCGATGCGCGACAAATTGCGTGAACGAGGTCTGCGCTACGAAGAGGCACAGTCCCCGTGAGCACGCAAACCGCCATCTCGGCGTCGCTAATTCGAGGAGGTACCTCCAAGGGCTTGTACTTCCTCGCCGATGACCTGCCCGCCGACATCGCCACGCGCGACCGCGTCTTGCTCGCGGCCATGGGTTCACCCGACGTACGCGAGATCGACGGCGTCGGCGGTGGCCATCCACTCACGTCCAAGGTCGCGGTGGTGCGCCGATCCACCCGTTCCGACGCGGACGTGGATTACTTGTTTCTGCAAGTGTGGCCCGATCGGGCCGAAGTCTCGGACAACCAGAATTGCGGCAACTTGCTCGCCGGCGTGGGACCGTTCGCGCTCGAACAAGGACTCGTTACGGCCACGGGCGACGTCACGGCGGTTCGGATCTGGATGGAGAACACCGAGAGCCTCGCGGTCGCGCACGTTCAAACACCCGAGGGATTGGTGCGCTACGACGGCGAGGCGAGAATCGACGGCGTGCCCGGGTTCGCCGCCCCGATCCCCATTGATTTCCTCGACATCGCCGGATCCACCTGTGGCAGCCTGTTGCCCACGGGACACGTCCTCGACGAGATAGAAGGCGTGTCCGTCACGTGCATTGACAACGGCATGCCGGTCGTATGCTTACGCGCGAGCGACGTGGGACTGACCGGCTACGAGGAGCCGGCCCTCATCGAAGCCAACGCCGACGTCTGCGCACGGGTCGAGTCGCTGCGACTGACCGCGGGCGCAATGATGAATCTCGGCGACGTCACGTCCAAGACGGTTCCCAAGATGAGCCTGCTCGCCAAGGCCGAGCACGGTGGACTGGTGACCACTCGAACCTTCATACCCAAAAGGGTGCACGAGGCCATTGGCGTTTTCGGGGCCGTGTCGGTCGCCACCGCCTGTCTCCTGCCCGGCTCCGTGGCGAATGAACTTTGTGGTCTCGTCAGTACCGCAGGCGAGACCACGTTGCAGATTGAGCATCCGACGGGCTACTTCGACATCACGATGAACGTTCGCACGAACGGCCGCGACGTCGAGGTCACTTCCGCGGCCCTGTTGCGCACGGCGCGCGTGCTCATGCAAGGCCAAGTCTTCGTGCCGCGATTGGTATGGAGTCCCCGTGATCATTGATTGTCACGGCCACTACACCACCGCTCCCGAAGCACACTCCTTGTGGCGGGCGGCCCAGGTGGCCGCCTTCAACGCGGGCGAACCGTTTCCTTCGTATCCCGTGATCTCCGACGACGAAATCGTCGACACGATTGAGAGAAATCAACTACGGCTACTGCACGAGCGCGGCGCTGACATGACGATCTTCTCACCGCGAGCGTCGGCGATGGAGCACCACGTCGGCAACGAGGAGGTGAGTCGGGCGTGGTCCAGGGCGTGCAATGACTTGATCGCTCGGGTCGTCTCACTCTTTCCCGACACGTTCGCCGGCGTGTGTCAGCTCCCCCAGTCGCCCGGCGTACCCGTCGAGCACTCGATTGGCGAACTACGGCGATGCGTGGAGGAACTCGGGTTCGTGGGACTCAATCTGAGTCCCGATCCGAGCGGCGGACACTGGGACAGCCTTCCTTTGACCGAATATTCTTGGTTTCCGATCTACGAGACCATGGTGGAACTCGAGGTGCCCGCCATGATTCACGTGTCCAGTAGCTGCAACGTCAATTTTCACGCGACGGGCGCGCACTACATGAACGCCGACACGACGGCCTTCATGCAGCTGCTCCAGGGGGACCTCTTTGGCACCTTCCCGGATCTTCGATTCGTGATCCCTCACGGGGGCGGCGCGGTTCCCTACCACTGGGGTCGATACCGCGGACTCGCCGACATGCTCGACAAGCCCGACCTCTCCTCTCACCTCATGGGCAACGTGTACTTCGACACCTGCGTCTACCATCAGGCCGGCATCAATCTACTTTTCGAGGTCATCGACATCGACAACATTCTGTTCGGCTCAGAGATGCTCGGCGCGGTACGCGGCGTCGATCCGACCACCGGTCACTATTTCGACGACACGAAGCGCTACGTTGACGCCCTGGACCTCAGTCACGACGATCACGAGAAGGTCTATTCAAAGAACGCGCGGCGGGTCTATCCGCGTCTTGATCAGTTACTCGTGCGACAGGGCCGCTGACGATGACGACGTTCGCGGTCGACCAGGATTGGCTTTACTTCGACCCCAATCCCTCGACGCCCACGTTCGCCGTTCCGCGCGGTGCGGTTGACGCCCATTGCCACGTCTTTGGACCCGGTGAAGAGTTCCCGTTCGCGCCCGAACGAAAGTACACGCCTTGTGACGCCAGTAAGACTCAGCTGTTCGCCTTACGAGACCACTTGGGCTTCGATCGAAACGTCATCGTCCAGGCGACGTGTCACGGCGCCAACAACGACGCGATGGTCGACGCACTTCGTGCATCCAAAGGACGCGCCCGCGGGGTCGCCACGATCGAACCCTCGGCGAGCGAAGGGCTGCTCAGCGAACTCGACGAAGCGGGAGTTCGTGGCGTGCGGTTCAACTACGTGCGCCGTCTCGTCGATCCCGAGGACGACGAGTACTACTTACGAATCGTCGAGAAGATCGCTCCCCTCGGCTGGCACGTCGTACTGTACTTCGAGGCCCAGGACCTCGCCGAGAAGTGGTCATTATTCACGTCGTTTCCCACGACCCTCGTGGTCGACCACCTCGGGAGACCCGACGTCACCCAACCCGTGGACGGTGAAGCGTTCAACATGTTCCTACGTTTCATGGAGGAGAACCCCAACGTGTGGACGAAGGCGACCTGTCCCGAGCGTCTCAGCACGAACGGGCCGGAGGGCTTTGGTGCCACCGTACCCTTCTATCAACGGGTCATCGACGCGTTCCCGGACCGAGTGCTCTGGGGCACGGACTGGCCCCACCCGAACCTGAAATCATTCATGCCCGACGACGGAAAATTAGTCGACTTCATCCCACGCATCGCCACGACCCCCGAAGCCCGGCAGAAGTTGCTCGTCGACAATCCCATGCGGTTGTACTGGAAGGATCAATACGATGGCGGATAACGCAGAATTCGACGACATACCCGGCACGACGGTATTCACCGCCGAGCGCTCACACCAAGGCTTTCACCTCAATCAGTTCTGCATGAGTCTCAAGAGTGCGGCGAATCGTGAGCGATTCAAG
>Ga0181522_10001489_pt1 | contig 14252 bp, 14 predicted proteins | sample PEATcosm2014_Bin_27_FD_121103 | JGI IMG/M metagenome (GOLD analysis project Ga0181522, IMG submission 121103) | Peatland microbial communities from MTU Mesocosm Facility, Houghton, MI, USA - PEATcosm2014_Bin05_10_metaG | ecosystem: Environmental > Terrestrial > Soil > Wetlands > Peat | place... | reverse complement strand
GCCGAAACGGCCGAAAAGGAATGGTGCAGTTTCAGCATGATCGGCGGCGCGTCAGCGCGCGCCAAACGCAGAACTGCGGGAGCGGCAAGCGCGGCAAGCGTCGAAGCAAGGAGAGTGCGCCGGGCTACTCGCATTACAACATCCCCGGGCAACGCGGGCGAAAACTCAATTGCGGCGGGTTCGACGGTCGTCGTCGTCGCCGGGGCGCACCATGGGAATAATGGTCGGCGATGGCTGCGTCGTCAGCGGCGCAAACTGCGCCTCGACTTTGCTCTCGCGCGTGCGACGCTCATAGCCGCGATAAGAGAGCCAACCTAGCGGCAGACAGGCGAGATAGGCGAGCGTACCGACCGTGAGCAGGACCCACGGATAGGCGATTAAAAACGCAATCGACAGCACCACCAAAACGATCAGCGGACCGACCATTTCCGGCGGCACGCGGGTGCCCACGCGCTTGCCGGAAAACACCGGCAGCCGCGAGACCATCAGCGAAGCGATGCCCAGCGTGTAAAACAGCGTCAGCCAGGTCAGGAATGCCGAGCGCGGCAGGCCGAGGAACGCGGCATAGATCGGCAGCAGCACCGTAATGGCGCCGGCCGGCGCCGGCATGCCGATGAAGAAATTCGCCGCCCAGACCGGCCGGTCGGGATCGTCGATCATGACGTTGAAGCGGGCGAGCCGCAGCGCGCCGCAAATGGCAAATACCATGGCGGCGATCCAGCCGGCCGATTTGAGATCGTGCAGTCCCCAGAAATAGAGGATCAGCGCCGGGGCCACGCCGAAATTGACGAAATCGGAGAGGCTGTCGAGTTCGGCGCCGAAGCGCGAGGTGCCCTTGAGGAACCGCGCCAACCTTCCATCGAGGCCATCGAGGATTGCGGCAAAGACGATTGCGCTCAGTGCCAGCCCATAGCGGTTTTCGAACGCCATGCGGATCGCGGTCAGTCCGGCGCACATCGCCAGGATGGTGACGAGGTTCGGCGCCAGTGTGCGCACAGGGATGCGGCGGAAGCGCCGCCGCCGCAAATCGCCGTGTCCCGGTGTCGGCATGGCCATGGCCGGCAATATAGCCGCTCCACGCCGCGTCCGCCACGCGACGCTTTCGCTTCGTTAACATCTTCTCAGCTCATACGAAATGTACGGCCGGGCTCGGCGGCCCTGAGGTCGGCTAGTACGGTCTCGCCAGCAATGGCGGTCTGTCCCTCGGCCACCAGCGCACGGGTACCCTCCGGCAGATAGACGTCGACGCGGGACCCGAAGCGGATCATGCCGATGCGCTGACCAGCGCCAACCGCTTCGCCCTCGCGCGCGAACGAGATGATGCGCCGCGCGACAAGACCCGCGATCTGGATCACGGCCAAACGCTGGCCACCTGTGCTGGCAATGATAAAGGCGTTACGCTCGTTGTCTTCGCTCGCCTTGTCGAGATCGGCGGAGAGGAATTTTCCGGGCCGATAGACGATACGCTCGATGCGTCCTGCGACCGGGCTGCGATTGATGTGGCAATCGAACACGCTCATAAAAATGGAAATGCGCGGCAGCGTCCGCTCACCGAGCCCAAGCTCCTTCGGCGGCCCGGCGTTGACGAGCTGGCTGATGCGGCCGTCGGCCGGCGCCACCACGATGCCGTCGCGCACCGGCGTCACCCGCGGCGGGTCGCGGAAGAAATAGGCGCACCAGAGCGTCAGGAGCGTGGCGAGCCAGCCAAGCGGCGTCCACAGCCAGAACAGAACCATGCTCGCGAAGGCGAACCCGCCGACGAAGGGATAGCCCTCCGGATGGATCGGCACGAGCTGCTTGCGGATCGAGTCGAGAATGGACATGGCTTATCTGATTATACCGATTGTCATCATCCGCGAAGGCGGATGATCCAGTATTCCATTGGGCAAGTCTGTATCACCGCAGCGATTACTGGATGCCCCGCCGGCGCGGGGCATGACGACGAGACTTATCATTCGGCAGCGTCAGGCAGAAATTCCGGCTCGGCGGCGCGTTCGCCCGAAGCGTCCGGCGAATTGCGGTCCGGCGCAGTGTCCTCGTCGCCGACCTCGGCCAAAATCTCGCGCGCCATCTGCGCTTCACGCTGCCGGTTCCACATGCTGGCATAGAGGCCGTTTTGCGCCAGCAGCTCCTGATGGGTGCCGCGCTCGACAATGGCGCCGCTATCGAGCACCAGAATCTCGTCAGCGCCGACGATGGTCGACAGCCGATGCGCGATGACGAGTGTGGTGCGGTTCTCGGCGACGCGGTCGAGTTCGTCCTGAATGTCGCGCTCGGTATGGCTGTCGAGCGCCGACGTCGCTTCGTCGAGTAACAGGATCGGCGGGCCTTTAAGAATGGTTCGAGCAATGGCGACGCGCTGCTTCTCGCCACCGGACAGTTTTAGCCCGCGCTCGCCGACCTCGGTGTCGTAGCCCTTTGGCGTTTGCGCGATGAAGTCATCGATTTGGGCCTTTCGCGCCGCCTCCTCGACTTCGGCGTCGCTGGCATCCCAGCGCCCGTAGCGGATGTTGTAACGGATGGTGTCGTTAAACAGCACGGTGTCCTGCGGCACCATGCCAATCGCGGCGCGCAGCGACGCCTGCGTAACGTCGCGGATGTCCTGACCGTCGATCAGGATGCGGCCGCCGGTGACGTCGTAGAAACGAAACAGCAGCCGCGAAATCGTCGATTTGCCCGCGCCCGATGGGCCGACAATCGCGACAGTGCTGCCCGGTGCAACCTCGAAGCTCAAGCCTTTGAGGATCGACCGCGACGGCTCGTAGGCGAATGCGACATTCTCAAAGCGGATGGCGCCAGTGCCCACCTGCAGCGGACGCGCGCCCGGGCGGTCGGCAACTTCCGGCTTGCGCGACAGCAGCGCGAACATGTTCTCGATATCGATCACCGCCTGTTTGATCTCGCGGTAGACCAAGCCCATGAAATTGAGCGGCGTATAAAGCTGGATCATCATGGCGTTGATCATGACGAAATCGCCTACCGTGTTCGTTCCATGCTCGACGCCGTAGGCGCACAACGCCATCGCCGCGGCGAGCCCGAACGTGAAGATGACCGCCTGACCGCCATTGAGCACGGCGAGCGAGGTATAGGCCTTGACGCTCGCCTCTTCGTAATGCGCCATCGAACGGTCGTAGCGCTCGGCTTCGCGCGTCTCGGCGGAAAAATATTTGACGGTCTCGTAATTGAGCAGCGAATCGATCGCCTTGGCATTGGCGTCGTTGTCGCTCTCGTTCATCTTGCGGCGGATATTGATACGCCACTCGGTGGCGCCGTAGGTGAACCACATATAGAGCGCGACGGTGGCACCGACGACGGCAACATAACGCCAGTCGAAATGACCGAGCAGGACGGCGACGACCAACACCAGTTCGACGACGGTCGGCGCGAGCTGCAACAGCACCATGCGCACGATGGTTTCAATGGCATTGCGGCCGCGCTCAAGGACGCGCGTCAGCCCGCCGGTCCTGCGCTCAAGATGAAAGCGCAGCGACAGCAGATGCACATGCTCGAAGGTGAGCGTCGCCAGCCGCCGCACCGCGTTCATCGCCACTTTGGCGAAAATGCCGTCGCGCCAGTTGGTCAGCAGTCCCATCACAATGCGCACGCCGCCGTAGGCAAGCGTCATCGCGATCGGCGCGGCGAAAACCCAAACGAGCCAATTGTCCGCCCACACCGGCGCAGTGCCGCGGCCGGCCAGCGCGTCGGTCGCCCATTTGAAGGTGAACGGCACGGCGATGGTGGCGAATTTGGCGAGGAACAGAAGCACGGTGGCGAAAATCACACGCAGCTTAAGATCGCGCCGCTCGGCTGGCCAGATATAAGGCCACAGATGCACGAGGGTCGGCACGATGCCGCCGCCGGGCTTAGCCTCGGTTTGCGAACCGGCCTGTCGTTGAAATTCTCTCATCGCAACCCAGCGAGCGGATCGCAGCCAGCCGCGATGGCCACAAGCGTCCCCTCATCGCGTGTTTTCGGTCATATAGAGCTTTTCGCCGCGCTTCGCATCGGGCGGCGGAACGTTTGCGAAAGCGCTTGCGCGGACTTCGAATTGACGCCACATCTACCCTTTGATGGGAACAACTTCATGAGCAAAATCAATGCGATCTGCGTCTACTGCGGATCGAGCCCGGGCAGCGACCCGATCTTCGTCGAAACGGCGCGAAAGTTCGGCCAAATCCTCGCCGAGAACCGCGTGCGGCTGGTTTATGGCGGTGGCTCGATCGGCCTGATGGGGGCAATCGCCGAAGCCGTCCGCAAGCACGGCGGTGAGGCGACCGGGATCATTCCCGAATTCATGACCAAACGTGAGCATCCGCTCCGCCTGGCGCAGGAGCTGATCGTCACCCGCGACATGCATGAGCGCAAGCGCACCATGTTCGAGCGCGCCGACGCCTTCGTCGCACTGCCGGGCGGCATCGGCACGCTCGAAGAGGTCGTCGAGCAGCTCACCTGGGCTCAGCTTGGCCGCCACAAGAAGCCGATCTTGTTCGCCAATATCAATGGCTACTGGAATCCGCTGCTGGCGCTGATCGCACATATGCGCGAGCTCGAATTCATGCCGGGCGCGCTGCGCGTCGATTTCCTCGTCGCCGACCGCGTCGAGGATATTTTGCCGAAGCTGCGCGAGGCCGCGCGCGGCGTCACTGAAGCCGATGAGAAGATGGCGGTGTCGGCCGAACGGCTGTGATCAGCGCAGAAACGTCACCGCCTCGACGCGGTTGCCGTCGGGATCGCGGATGAAAGCCGCGTAATAATTGTCGTGATATTCCTTGCGCAGCCCAGGCGCCCCGTCCGACGTTCCGCCGGCGGCAAGCGCGGCTGAGTGAAACGCATCGACGGCTGCATTGTCGGGCGCGCGCAGGCAGATATGCACGCCGCTGTCGGCGGCGATGCGGTCCATGGCGCTGCGCCGGTTGATCCAGAATTCCGGATATTTCTTGCCGAAGCCGATCGCCGCATCCGGCCATTCGCGTAATTTGGTCATGCCGAGCGGTGCCAGCAGCGCGGCGTAGAAGGCTTCGCCCTTTTTGAGGTCGCGCACCGCAAGTGAAATGTGGTCGATCATGACGCTCCCTCACGCCGGCGCGCCGGACTTCACCAGCTTGTAGACAATCGAGTCCATCAGCGCCTGGAATGACGCATCGATGATATTGGCGGAGACGCCAATCGTGGTCCAGCGCTCGCCGCTCTCGTCGGCACTTTCGATCAACACGCGGGTGACCGCCTGCGTGCCGCCATTGAGGATGCGCACGCGATAATCGGTGAGTTCGAGCCCGGTGATAAAACTTTGGTATTTGCCGAGGTCCTTGCGCAGCGCCAGATCGAGCGCGTTCACCGGGCCGATACCCTCCGCGACCGAAATTAGTTCCTCGTTGCCGACCTTGATCTTGACCACCGCCTGGCTGACGGTGACGCGCTCGCCGTCGGCATTGTCGCGCTGCTCGACATTGACGTCGAATTTCTCGACGTCGAAGTAATGCGGCACTTTGCCGAGAAAGCGCCGCGCCAGCAGCTCGAACGAGGCGTCTGCCGCTTCGTAAGCGTAACCGATCGCCTCGCGCTCTTTCACCTCGTCGAGGAGCCTAATGACGCGCGGATCGTTCTTGTCGACCGCAAGCCCGATGCGGTCGAGTTCGGCCAGCACGTTGGAGCGGCCCGATTGATCGGAGACGAGGAGCTTTCGTTTGTTGCCGACACGTTCCGGCGCGATGTGCTCGTAGGTTGCCGGTTCCTTCAAGATCGCGGAGGCATGGATGCCGGCCTTGGTGGCGAAGGCGCTTTCGCCGACGTAAGGCGCGTGTCGGTCGGCGGAACGATTGAGCAATTCGTCGAGCGCATGCGAAACCCGCGACAGGCGGGCGAGCGCTTCGTCGGACACGCCGATCTCGAATTTCTCGGCATATTCGCTTTTGAGCTTCAGCGTCGGAATGATGGAAACGAGATTGGCGTTGCCGCAGCGCTCGCCGAGCCCATTGAGCGTGCCCTGGATCTGGCGCGCGCCGGCGCGCACAGCGGCAAACGAATTTGCCACCGCCTGTTCGGTGTCGTTATGGGCGTGGATGCCGACATGATCGCCGGGGATTTTGGCGCAGACTTCGCCGACGATACGCTCGACTTCGTGCGGCAGCGTGCCGCCATTGGTGTCGCACAGCACCACCCAGCGCGCGCCTTCGTCATAAGCGGCTTTGGCGCAAGCCAGCGCATAGGCGGGTTTGGCCTTGTAGCCATCGAAGAAATGCTCGCAGTCGAGCAGCACTTCGCGGCCCTTGGCCTTGGCGGCACGCACGGAGTCGCGGATGGAGGCGAGCATTTCCTCTTCCGTCGTCTCCAGCGCCACGCGCACGTGATAATCCCAGGCCTTGGCGACGAAGCAGATGGCATCGGCGTGTGCGTCGAGCAGTGCGACCAGACCCGAATCGTTCGAGGCGGAGCGGCCGGGCCGCCGCGTCATGCCAAAGGCGGTGAGCTTTCCGCGCATCGGCCGTTTCTCGGCGAAGAAATTCGTGTCGGTCGGATTGGCGCCGGGATAGCCGGCCTCGACATAATCGAGGCCAAGCTCGTCGAGCATGCGCGCGATGGTGAGCTTGTCCGCCAGCGTGAAGTCGACGCCATTGGTCTGCGCGCCGTCGCGCAGCGTGGTGTCGAACAGATAAAGTCTTTCGCGCGGCATGATCGCTCTCACCACAGGTAATAATTCGCCGCCAAGGCGACCGCGATCAGGATGGCGACCAGCGCGATCACGATGTGATGCGTGCGCAGGCCGAAAAATGTCGAATGCGGTTCGGTCATGACACCGCGCTCTCCTTGCCGGCCAGCGGCTTGACCATTGTGGTATTGGCGAACCATTCGCCGCCGAGCGTCACAGTGTTACGCGTCTTTGCCGAAAAGCCACGTTTCTCAAAAAAGCCGCTTGCGGTATCACTCGCTTCGACGCTGAGCTCCTTGGCGCCGCGCGCGGCGGCGAGCTTTTCCAGCGCGTCGGTCAGCATGGCGCCGGCCCCCTGCCCCGCCGCGGCCGGATGCACATAGAGCATGTCGATGCGCGTATTATCGGCAAGCGAAGCAAAGCCGACCGCAGCGCCGCCGTAAGTCGCAACCAGCGTCAGCGCGCGTGCAAGTTTCCCGCCGAACTCGTCCAGATCGTCGGCGGCCGAGGCCCAAGCCTCCTGCTGCGCCTCGGTATAATCGTCGATGGTCAGTTCCTCGATGGCGGCGCGGAAGATCTCCGCGAGCAACGGCACATCCGTCGGCAGCATCGGCCGCATCGCGAGTTTTGGCAGCGGGCGGGAGGTCACGGGACTCTCTCCCAGGTGGTCACCGGTGCACCGGTCTGCGGGTCTTTGCCGTCTTTCAGCACGACACCGTGCTTAGCTAGTTCATCACGGATGCGGTCCGACTCCTCCCAATCCCTGCGTGCGCGTGCCACTGCACGCTCATCCACGATGTGCTGGATATCCCAGTCCGAGGGCCCGCTACCGACAACGACGCCATAACTGTAAATTTCGTTTGTTTTTTCACCGTTCCAGATACCCAGCCACTGCAAAGCGGCGGCTAGTCTCACTGATGCTTCAAAGTTTGTGCGACGACGCGTCTCCCGAAAAATCTGAGATACGACTGCTATGGCTGACGGCGAATTTAGGTCCTCGCAAAGGGCCGAAACCAATTCGGGTGGCACGACGGCCTGATACTGTTCAAAACCTATGGCGCAATCGATCCATTCCTTCAGCATTTGCCGCGCTTCGACCAAGCGATCGACCGTCCAATCGATTGGCTGACGATAGTGCGTCATGAGCATTGCAAGCCGAAGCACATAGCCATGCCAGTGATTGGAACCGAACTTGTTGGTGTGAAGTAACTCATGGATCGTCACAAAATTCCCGGCCGACTTAGCCATCTTCTCGCCCTCGACCTGCAAGAAGCCGTTGTGCACCCAGTAATTGGCCATCATCGGCGTATGGAAGGCGCAGCGCGATTGCGCGATTTCGTCCTCGTGATGCGGAAACACGAGATCGATACCGCCGCCGTGGATATCAAACATCTCGCCGAGATATTTCCACGACATCGCCGAGCATTCGATGTGCCAGCCCGGGCGTCCGGGCGTCTTTATCCCCACAGGCGACGGCCAAGCCGGCTCGCCGGGCTTTGACGGCTTCCACAGAACGAAATCCCGCGGGTCTCTTTTGTAGGGCGCGACCTCGACGCGGGCGCCGGCGATCATTTCGTCGAGCGGCCGCTTCGACAGCTGCCCGTAATCGGGATCGGACGGCACGGAAAACAGCACGTTGTCGTCGGCGACATAGGCGTTGCCGGATGCGACCAGCCGCTCAATAAGCGTGCGCATTTCGGCGATGTGCTCGGTGGCGCGCGGCTCGAACGTCGGCGGCAGGCAGCCGAGCGCGGCGACGTCCTCGTGGAATTGCCGGTCGGTCGCTTCGGTGACTTTGCGGATCGCTTCATTGAGCGGTAGCGCCGGATATTCCTCCGCGGCGCGCGCATTGATCTTGTCGTCAACGTCGGTGATGTTGCGCACATAAGTGACGTGATCCGCGCCGTGGAGATGGCGCAGCAACCGGAACAGCACGTCGAACACGATCACCGGCCGCGCATTGCCGATATGAGCGAAGTCGTACACCGTCGGCCCGCACACATACATGCGCACGTTGTTCGGATCGAGCGGCTTGAACAGCCGCTTCTCGCGCGTCAGCGTGTCGTAAAGCTTCAGGTCCATCGTCGAATCAAACCGTGCGAAAATGCATTCTAACGCCCTCGGGCCTGCTGGCCGGGCGTGTCCAAAATCTCGACGGTGAGAAAAGACGGCCGCAGCCAGCGAATGTCGCTAGCGAATAATCTCCCGGCAAATGCCGCAGATCTGCGCGTGACCGTTCATTGGCTGGAGAATGGTCGAGGCGGCGGATCGCGTCAAGGTGCCCGATTAACCTTCGAAAACGCGTCAAATCCACAGGCCCAAATGCGTCACTTAACGAAAGCTTAACCGTGCCGTCGCATTGTCATGCTTGTTTTGCGGGTTTGCGGCGGGGACGGCCGCGTGGGGACAACGATGCGTTTTTTGATCGCAGCCGGCGCCGCCGCGGCCATAGTTTTGGCCGCCTTCGGCGCGCAAGCGGAAAAACGAGTCTTTATCATTGCCAACGATTCCGACGGCTACGGCGTCGACCGTTGCCTGGCGTCAGGGGCGGCTTGCGGCGAGACCGTCGCCGAGTCGTACTGCAAGTCGCGGGACTTCGCCCAGGCGGTGTCGTTCCGCAAGGTCGACCGCGACGACCTCACCGGCGCCATCCCGACCAGCGGACCGGGCGCCTGCAAGAGCGGCAATTGCGACGACTACGTCGCCATCGAGTGCTCGCGCTAACTCATACCGAATAACCCGCTACTTCCGTACTGCCGCAATACGGTTGCGGAAGTAACCAAGTTCGGCCATCTTCGCCGCTCGTTCCATCCGCGTGGGTTCATTATTTTTGACCAGACGATGGGACGCCGATATCGGCAATAAATTTGGTGCGCGATGGCGGTGCAGCGGGCAATCGAAAGCGATCCCGAAGAGATGGACGCCCCGGCGAACAATGAAGATGCCGTGGCGCTGAAGCTCGACGAATTCCTGCCGTATCAGCTCGCCGTCGTGGCAAGCCTCGTCTCCCAGGCGCTGTCGCGGGTTTATGCGCGGCGCTACAAAATCGGTGTGCCGGAATGGCGGGTGCTGGTCACGCTCGGCCAGTTCGGGGTCCTGACCGGCAAGGCGATCGGCTTTCGCACCCTGATGCACAAGACCAAAGTATCGCGGGCCGTCGCGGTGCTGGAAAAGCGCAAGCTCCTTGTGCGCAAGACCAATCGCGCCGACATGCGCGAGTCGTTTATCTCGCTTACCGGGGCCGGCCTGGCGATGTACGAGGAGCTCGCGCCGCACGCCGTCGAATTCAACCGCAAGCTTACTGAGTTCCTCACGCCGGGCGACCGCGAGGCGTTTAACCGCGCCCTGCAGCAGATCACCGATCGTTCGGCGCGGCTGGCCGAAGAGACCGCCGAGGACGGCAAGCCGGAGGGGAAAGCGTGAAACTTTATTCCTATTTCCGTTCGTCGGCCGCTTACCGGGTGCGCATCGCGCTCAATGTCAAAGGTATCGCCTACGACATGGCGCCGATCCATCTCGTCAAGGACGTTCATCAGCAGCCGGAATTCCGCGCGGTCAATCCGCAAATGCGCGTTCCGGCGCTGGTCGCGCCGGGCGGCGAAATCCTCATCCAGTCGCTCGCCATCATCGAATATCTGGAAGAGACGCAGCCCGAACCGCCGCTTTTGCCGAAGGAGCCAATTGCACGCGCGAAAGTGCGTGCGCTCGCCGAAATCGTCGCCTGCGACATCCATCCGCTGAACAATCTAAGCGCGCTGCGCTATCTCAAGCGCGCGATGAACCAGGAGCAGAGCGCGATCGACGCCTGGTATCACCACTGGGTCATTTCGGGATTTGAGGCGCTGGAAGCCTTGATCGCGCCGAAGCCTTTTTGTTGCGGCAGCCAGGTCACGTTCGCCGACGTTTGCCTCATACCGCAGGTCTACAATGCGCGGCGGCTGAAAGTGCCGCTCGACAAGTTTCCAAAGATCGTCGGCGTCGAACAGGCCTGCCTGGCACTTTCGGCTTTCGACCGCGCGCGGCCGGAAACCCAGCCCGACGCGGAGTAATTGACACACCCTACGTCCACACTTTAGTCACCATTGCGGGGCTTGATCCGCAACCTTCGGCGGCAACGGGTGGCGGGATTCATCGATGATCGGGAACGCGCGCAGCCTTGGCCACGCCAGGAGCTTATTGCTTGGAGCGGCACTCGGGGTATTGGCCGCGCCGGCGATGGCGCAAGGCGTATTGAGCGCACCGGTTCCGTCGCAGCCAGTTCCGCCGCAGCCGAGTGCGCCGGTGCCGCCGCCCAACCAGCCGGGAACAAATCAGGCCACGCCTTCGTATCAGCCCCCGCCCAATGCGACGACGGCGGCCAATCCGATTTGCGCGCGGCTTGAAGGACAGCTTGCTTCATTCGACCAGACCAGCGGCAGCCAGAGCCGCACCGACCAGATCGGTCACGCTCAAGACGCGATCGCCAAGCAGCAGGCCGATCTCGACCGCGCGGTTGCGCAGGCTCACAAGGCCGGCTGCGCCGGCGAAGGATTTTTCTCGTTTTTCTCGGCGCTCTCGACGCAGTGCGGCCCGATGACCTCGCAGATCCAGCAGATGCGCGGCGACCTCGACCGCATGACGACGGACTTGCAGAAGCTGCAAAGCGGCAGCGACGATCAGAGCGGACAGCGCCGTGCGCTGATCGGACAATTGGCGCAGAATAATTGCGGCGCTCAATATACCGCCGCGGCCAATGCGCAGGGCGGTCCGCAAGGCTTCTTCGATGCGCTGTTCGGCGGCGGCACCATTCTCAACGCCAACGGCGACGGGGCGCCGAACGGAACCTTCCACACCGTCTGCGTGCGCACCTGCGACGGATATTATTTCCCGATCTCATATTCGACCGAGCCGACCCATTTCGCCGAGGACATGCAAACCTGCCAGCGCGAATGTCCGGCGGCCGAGGTTTCGCTGTTCTCGTTCCGCAATCCCGGCGAAAGCATGGATCAGGCGGTTTCGACAACCGGCCAGCTCTACACCGCGCTGCCGACCGCCTACCGCTATCGCACCGCGCTGACGTCGGCTTGCTCATGCCGGCGGCCGGGGCAGAGCTGGCAGGACGCGCTCAAGAACGCCGACGATTCTTCCACAATTGCGAACGGCGACATCGTCGTGACCGACCAGAACGCCAAAGCGCTGTCGCAGGCGCCGAAATCGGCGGTTGCGCCGGCCGCTTCCGCGGGATCACACGTGCCGTCCGCGAATGCGACGTCAGGCGCCCCCGCCACCGACGGCAAGCGCGCGGTTCGCGTCGTCGGCCCGCCATATCTGTCGCCGTCACAGATGCAGTTGCAGGCGCAAGAGCAGAAGCAGCAGGCACAACAGCCGCAGCAGCAACCGTCACATTGAGCTGACTAAAAGTCCACTGCGCCGGCTTTGGCCACTGCGGCGTTCCGCAACAGCGTGCGGTCCGGCTCCGGATAGGGCGTGCCGGGATCGCTGAAGCGATTGACGATCGGATAGCGCCGGTCGCGGCCAAAATTCTTCAGCGTCACTTTCACGCCGGGCGCGGCCTGGCGGCGCTTATATTCGGCAAGATAAAGCATGCGCTCGACCTTCATGACGGTGTCGCGGTCGAAACCGGCGGCAACAATATCCGCGGTCGATTGCTCGCGTTCGACCAGCCGCTCCAGAATCTGGTCGAGCGTGTCATAGGGCGGCAGCGTGTCCTGGTCGGTCTGATTCTCGCGCAGCTCCGCGCTCGGCGCGCGGGCAAATATGTTTTCCGGGGTGACGGCGCGGTCGGGGCCGCGGGCGCCTTGCGGCTTCCAGGAATTACGCAGCCGCGCCAGCCGGTAAACCTCGGTCTTGTAGAGATCCTTGATCGGGTTAAAGCCGCCGTTCATGTCGCCGTAGAGCGTGGCGTAACCGACCGACATTTCCGATTTGTTGCCGGTCGTCACCACCATCAGGCCGAATTTGTTGGAAATCGCCATCAGGATGATGCCGCGGGCGCGCGCCTGTAAATTTTCCTCGGTCACGTCGCGCGGCGTGCCGGCAAAGACGCCGGCGAGCGCGGTTTCAAGACCCTGTACGGCGCTTTCGATCGGTACGATGTCGTAGCGGATGCCGAGCGCCTCGGCGACGGCCGCGGCGTCGTCGCGGGATTCCTGCGACGTATAACGGTACGGCAGCATCACGCAGCGCACGCGCTCGCTGCCCAGCGCATCGACCGCCATAACCGCGCATAGCGCCGAGTCGATGCCGCCGGAAAGCCCGAGCACCACGCCCTTGAAGCGGTTCTTTTCGACATAGTCGCGCAAGCCGAGCACGCAGGCCGCGTAGTCGGCTTTGTCGAGGTCCTCGGGCGACGCCATCGGCCCTGGCGCGCAACGCCAGCCGGCGTCGGCCCGCAACCAGTGTGTGGTCACCACCATTTCCTGAAACGCTGGGAGTTGAAAAGCGATCGAGCGATCGGCGTTGAGCGCAAACGAGGCGCCGTCGAACACCAACTCGTCCTGGCCGCCGACCTGGTTGATGTAGATCAGCGGCAGGCCCGCTTCGGTGACGCGCGCCACGGACACATTGAGCCGCACGTCGATTTTGTCGCGCCAATAGGGCGAACCGTTGGGTACGATGAGAATTTCAGCGCCGGTTTCGGCGAGGCATTCGATCACGTTCTCGTAGTCGCCCCAGTCGGTCCAGGTGTCCTCGCAGACCGGAAGCCCGAGCCGCACGCCGCGGAAACTGACCGGGCCCGGCACCGGGCCGGAAGCGAAGACGCGCTTTTCGTCGAACACGCCATAATTCGGCAGGTTGACCTTGAAGCGGATGGCTTCGATGTGACCGCCGGAGAGGAGCGCATAGGCGTTATAGAGCTTGCCATCCTCGACCCACGGCACGCCGATCAGCACCGCAGGGCCGCCGTCGGCGGTGTCGCGGACCAAGGCTTCGATGGCCAAGCGGCAGGCGGCCTGAAACGCCGGCTTGAGCACCAAATCCTCCGGCGGATAGCCGGCGATGAAAAGCTCGGAAAAGGCTATGACATCGGCACGTTCGCGCGCGGCTTGGGCGCGCGCGGTGCGGGCGCGTTCCAGATTGCCGGTCACATCGCCGACGACCGGATTGAGCTGCGCCACTGCGATCGCGAGACGGTCGGCGGGACGTGCGTTCATCTTACAGCGCCGCCACGGCCGGGAGCGGTTTGGCCTTGGCCTGGCGCTCCGATTTCAAAAGATCGGCGAGCAGGAACGCGAGATCGAGCGACTGCTCGGCGTTAAGCCGCGGATCGCACACCGTGTGATAGCGATCGTTGAGATCTTCCTCACTGATGGCGCGCGCGCCGCCGGTGCATTCGGTGACGTTCTGCCCGGTCATTTCCAGATGCACGCCGCCGGCGATGGTGCCTTCGGCGGCATGAACCTGGAAGAACGTCCGCACTTCCTTGAGAATCTGGTCGAACGGCCGGGTTTTGTAACCGGTGACCGAGCTGATCGTGTTGCCGTGCATCGGATCGCACGACCACAGCACGTTGCGGCCTTCGCGTTTGACCATGCGGACCATCGCCGGCAACAGCTCGGCGGCCTTGTCGGCTCCCACCCGGCAGATCAGCGTCAGCCGGCCGGGC
>Ga0181522_10001488_pt1 | contig 14253 bp, 9 predicted proteins | sample PEATcosm2014_Bin_27_FD_121103 | JGI IMG/M metagenome (GOLD analysis project Ga0181522, IMG submission 121103) | Peatland microbial communities from MTU Mesocosm Facility, Houghton, MI, USA - PEATcosm2014_Bin05_10_metaG | ecosystem: Environmental > Terrestrial > Soil > Wetlands > Peat | place... | reverse complement strand
CCTTGCTGATGGTGAACTGTGCCCGCGAGCCGGTCTTCTGCCGGAAATAGGTAATCGTCCGGCTCTGCCAGTCAATGTCCTCGGCGGTCATGGCGGCGGCGTCACCTTGCGCCGCGCCCGTTTCCCATAGCAATTCCAGAAACAGTTTCCACTCGGCTTTCTTCTCAATCGCCAAGACGCTTTCCTGCTCGTCGCGGGTGATGCCGCGCCGGGACTTGGCCTCGTATTTGGGCCAAAGGTAAGGCGCAACAATCGGGATGGCGATCCAGCCCAAACTCAAGGCGAAGTTATGCAGCCGTTTCAGGAAATAGACGATGGACACTTTGCCCTGTTTGAATACCCCGAAAAAGTCATCGGCGGTCGTTTCCAGCAATTTCTTGTGACGCAAGGCGTCAAAGCTGGATGATTTGAACACGGTCGCGTAACGCTCGCGGCTGCTGTCCTTGCCCCGGCTCTGCAACTGCTCCATGACGGTCTGCCATGTGCGTTCCACAAAGGCGGGGTCGCTGGCGGTCAGATAGGCGCGGGCAAGGTGCAAGTTTAGCACCGGCTGGCGCGTGGCCTCGTTCCGCGCGTTTAGCAGGCTTTTGGCCTCGGTTTCGTCTTTGGTGCGAAGGCTGGTCTGCTTGCCGGTCGCGCTGTCTTGGACGTAGAACACGCCCCCGCGCCGGAACATGGTGTATTTAGTTTTCATAACTGGTTTGCTCGAATCGAGTAACCAGTCCCGCTTCCACCGCGTTTGTGAACGCGAGCAGTGGCAAAGTTTCAGCGAGTTCTGACAAGTAGTGGCGAATAGTCCCGTGACACTCCGCTTTACTGACAGTTTCGCTGACAGTGGCCGTCCACCCTGCGAGCAACCCTTGACAAATCAAGGGGTTTGTTAAACTCGCCACAGATGGGCACGGATGGACACGGACAAACCATGGACTGACCGGCAGGGCGGGCAGTCCTCTGGCCGCCGTTCGTGCGAAAAAATACCGTGGCGCGCACGGAGTGACGCGCCCTACCTACAAACAATTCGTCATTTTTGTTTTTCAATCCGTGTTTATCTGTGTCCATCCGTGGTTGGTTCATTCGGGAGAAGGCGAGGCGCAACCGGCGCACCAGTCGTCCCGGCGCTGTTTGGCCGTTTCAAAAAACTTGGTGATGGCCCTGGCGTCACCTTTTTTCACCAAGCGCTGGATTTTCTGCAAATCGGCAATGAAGGCATTCAACGACGTCGCCAGGTTCTTGCGGTTGGCCAGCGCGATATCGCGCCACATTTCGGGCGAGCCGGAGGCGATGCGGGTCGTGTCCCGAAAACCGTTGGCACACAATGCGGCCTGTTGCTTCGGGTTCACCGGGTTTAAAACATGGCTGGCCAGAGTGGCGGCGACGACATGCGGCAGATGGCTCGACCGGCTCACCAGCACATCGTGGATTTCCGGCTTCAATTCCAGCACCCGTGAACCGATGTCATGCCAGAATTGCTTCACTTTTTTCAGCGCAGCCCGGTTCGTCTTCCTCGTCGGCGTGACGATGCAGACGGTTTGCTCGAACAAATCCGCCCTGGCCGCCGCAACGCCGGTTTTTTCCGCGCCGGCCATCGGATGACTCCCGACAAAATGCGCGCCGGATTTTTGAATCAGTGATTCCAGTTCATGCACGACACTCGCCTTGACGCTGCCGACGTCGGTGACAATGGCGCCGCGTTTCAAGGCGGGCAGCATTTCCCGGACGCGCGAAAGCATTTGCGCGAGCGGGGTGCAGAGAATGACCAGGTCGGCATTCCAAACGGCGGCGGGCAGGTCGGTGGTGGCAAAATCCACCGCGCCCGCCAGTTCGCAATCCTTGAGGCCGGCACGCCGGCGGACGAAACCGGCAATCTGGAAGGCGAGCTTCCGGCGTCTGGCGGCCAGCCCGAGGGATCCACCGAGCAGGCCCACGCCGATGATGGCAATCTTCCTAAAATGCACGCCACAAGGATAGCGGATGGAAGATGGTGGATGGAAGGTGGAAATGATGGTGAAACGTGACCCGTAATTCACGCATCACGCTTCACGCATCCGACAAGGCACAAGCCAGCACAATGGTCACAGTTTAACGCTGCGATTATCACGAGCAGAATCAAAACACGCATCCAGCACCTGCTGCGTTTTCAGCGACCACATCGGCCAGTCGTCGTTCAGTTTTCCGGAGAACACCTGGTTGGCGAAGTTGCGAAACATCCGGGTGTCCTGCGAGGTGGGGTGCCCCATCTCGCCCGGATCCGAACCGGCAGGCGGAACGGGAGCGCCGGCTTCGGCCCGGACGCGAATTTCATTCCGGTTGACTTCGAATGCGGGTTCATGGCTGTCGTAGGGATGGACAAAATCGGGCAGCCGCAACCAACCTTTTTGACCGCTGACGCAGGCCCATTGCTGGTTCGGGGCGAGAAACGAGCAATAAAAACTGGCGGAAACACCGCCATCAAAAAACAGTTCGCCGGAAAATTCCGTCGGCGCGGGCACACGGCTGGAACCGGCGGCGGATTGCGACAGGATGCGTCCGGTGACGGCGTGCGGTAATTGCCAGTTCATCGCCCAAAGTGTGAAACGGAGGCAATACCAGCCGAGATCGCCCAGGCAACCGGCGGGTTCAAGGCGGCCATCCACGCGGATGTTGTCCTGGAAGAAACCCTCGATGCCGCAAAAACTGAAGACCGAGGAAATCCGGCGCACCGGGCCGACGCCCTGGTTATCGACGAGGATTTCCCGCACCCGCGCCAGGCGCGGGCTGTGCATGAACATGACACCGTCCATGAACTGCACGCGATTTTTTTTGCAGGCTTTGGTCATCTCCCGGACGTCGGCCAGGCTGACCCCGCACGGCTTTTCACAAATGACGTGTTTGCCCGCCTGAGCCGCGCGCAGGACCCATTCCTTGCGCAAACCGGTGGGCAGCGGAATGTAAACGGCGTCCACGTCCTTGGACGCGAGCAGTTCCTCGTAACTGCCGAGCGGCACCGGCGGATTTTTGAACGGAGCCCGGGCCTGGCTTTCCGCGATGAACTGACGGCTGCGTTCGCGGTCACGACTGGCCACGGCGGTCACGACACAATTGCCGGAACTGGAAATCGCCAGCCAGTTCTTCCGCGCGATGCCCGCCGTGCTTAAAATTCCAAATCTCAATTCTTTCATTTTTCGCAATCAATTTCGCCACCATCTGAATCAACAAGGATTGAGGGCTGAGGATAGAGGACGGCCGGGGAATGTGCCATCTTTCATCCTCAACCCGCCATTCCCGCCGCTTCCCTCACCCGTTCCAAAATCACGTCCGCCAGGTGCGGTTCACTCCCGATGGCGGGCGAATACCAGACGAGTTTGCCGTGCTTCTCCGTCGGATTACGCCACGTCGACTGCCCGATGGCAAGCCGTTGTTCGACGATTGGTTTCGCCTCGCCGAGCAGCACGGGAATGTCCTCCTGCGTGTGCAACCCGTCGCTGATAAAAAACGGCACCACCACCACGTTGTTCGTCAGCGCGAGCTGATAGCATTCGGCGATACGCGGTGATTCTTCCAGAAAAATTGCCTGTACCCCGCCGTACAGGTTCATCGCCCGAAGCAATCCGACCTGATGCTCGATGGCCCGGCGGGAATTGTCGTTCTTCCCGGTACCGTGCCCGGCAATGAACAGCGTGATGTCCTTTGGCTTGGGTGCGCGCGGAAACGGATGTTTTTCCACAATCTCCCGGGCCCGGGCCAGCAGCACCCGGGTCATGCTGCCGTGCGAACCGACGGGCGGACAGTAATAGACTTCCGAGTTTTCAGTTTTCCGTTTCAAGTTTTCAGCAAAACCCAGCTCGCGCGGGATGACTTCATCGCTGAACCAACCTTCGCTGATGAACAGCGGCACGATGAACACGCGCGGGGCGGCAAGCTCCGCCAAAACGGTTTTGATCTGCGGATCCTGTTTCCAGAACGCCTCGCGGACGGCGGCGAAGATGTTCCGGCGGCGCAATTCCGCCGAATGTTGATACACCGGCGCGGCGGAACCGGCATTTTGCGTCGTGCCGTGGCCCAGCACCACCAGCGCAGCATCGGAGAAATTCCCACCGTTCACGCGGAATGGATAGCTGAGCGGACTTCAAATCGCAAGTTTGCGTGCCGCGGCGGGTTCCGCCGGAGACCATTCACCGCCCCCAACCGGCGTCGGCAGGGTCTGCGCCGGGTTCCAGCCCGCGATATTTTCACGCCGGTTGTCGTAAATGCTTTTATTGAAACTTTTTGACACGACGGGCGTCTTAAGTCCAAATTGTTCGCAAAATTAACCAAATACATGAAAATGACGAATTCGACCAAACTCACCACTCTGGCATTGATGACCACATTCGGGCTCGCGTTGGCCGCCGCCCATGCCGATCCGTTGCCGCCGGCTTCCAGCAAAACCGGCGTGACTTACGGCACCGATATCAAACCCATTCTGGACCAGTCGTGCGTCAAATGTCACAGCGGTGACCGGCCGAAGGCCCGACTGAAGCTCGACACGCTGGAAGGAGTGCTCAAGGGCAGCAAGGACGGCAAGATCGTCACAACCGGCGACAGCGCGAACAGCTTCGTTGTCAAGTGCATCACACACACGACCGATGACCATGACTCCTGGATGCCGCCGTTGCACAACAAGGCGAATATCGGGCCGCTCACACCCGAACAAATCGGTTTGATTCGCGCGTGGATTGACCAGGGCGCAAAATGAGTGACCGGTGACAAGAGTCGCAGCCTGAAATTTCTGCTGGTTTCGAGAAAGTGCGCCGTCCGTGGGGATTGCGCCTTTTCAATTTAGGGCACGAACACGCGGTAGAAACGTTGGACCCCGTTGGTCGCCTGCGGGTCGGTGAACTGGAACTGGCCGGGCGCGACTTCCACGACCCCGCCCAGCGCCGTCCAGTTGCTCAACGGCAACACCAAGTTGGTGGTCGTTAGCACACCAAACAACGCGCCCACGCTGTTGGCGAACGCAAACCGGAACCCATTCGTCAATTTTGCGGCGCCTGTCAGAGTGGTCGCGACCGGCACCGGCACACTGATGTTGACAACGCTGCTGGTGCTTTGGATGCCGTTGACGAACACCGTCGTCAGCGCATAACCCGGTGGGAAATTCCACACCGGCGAAGAAGTGAACGAATTTGTGGACCAGTTCGTCGTCAACAGGAACACGGTCTGTTCGTTATCCAACCGACGCAATTGCACCAGCGGACCATCGGCGGATGAATCCTCATAATTGCCGCCCGAACCCCCGGAGACGCCGCGGAATTGCGAGCCGGTGACGACCAAACTGCCGCCTAAATTTATCGGCGAGGCAACGGCAGCAAGCTGCGGTTGCCAGGAATTAGTGTACCCGAGTCCAACGTCGTACAATTCCGCACTGGAGACGGAACTGCCGTATGAACCTCCTGCAACTAGCACCCGGCCATTAGAAAGCAGCGTCGCCGTGTGTCCAGAACGCGCAACGTTTAATGAGCCGGTGATCTTCCACTTTCCGGTGGCCGGATCATATGTTTCTGCGCTGGAAAGATCAAAAGTGTAACCAGTATTGCCTCCCGCAACCAGCACCTTCCCGTTGGAAAGCAAGGTGGCCGTATGCGTGGAACGTGTCATGTTCATCGCATTGATGTTTGTCCATTTTTCGGTGGCTGGATCGTACAGTTCCGCGTTGGCGAGATAGAAAGGCGGGGTGTTCCCCGTGCCACCCGCCACCAATACCTTTCCATTGGGCAGCAACGTCGCTGAATGATGGTCGCGTCCAGTGGTTAGTACGCCGGTTGCCGTCCATGTGCCAGTGACTGGATTGTATAGCTCCACGTTGGGAAGGTCGCTATTGATTCCATAACCTCCAGCAACCAGCACTTTCCCATTGGGCAGCAACGTCGCCGTGTGCGATGACCGGTTGGTAGTCATCGCACCTGTCGTCTGCCACTTTCCAGTGATGGGATCGAATAACTCCGCATTGGCAATACTCATTTGAGCCCCGTCATCGTAGCCTCCCGCCACGAGTACTTTTCCGTTAGCAAGCAATGTAGCGGTATGAAACCGGCGCGCATTTTTCATTGAGTCAATTTTTTGCCAGGTTCCGGAGGTCGGATCGTACAATCCGGCGCTAGGGGTAACGCCGTTGCTGTCTAGCCCTCCTGCAATCAGCACCTTCCCACTGGGCAGCAATGTTGCCGTGTATTGATCGATGGCACTGGCCGGTGAGTTGGTCGCCGTCCATGTGCCATCAGACATATTGTATAATTCCGTCCCGCCACCGCCGCTGACCAACACCTGCGCATTGGGCAGCAGCACTGCCGTGTGAAACTCATGTCCGGTGTTCATCATCCCCGTCGCCGTCCACGTCCCGGTGGCCGGATCATACTGTTCCACGCCGGCAAGATAGCCGGTGAGGCCAAAACCTCCGGTAACGAGTACCTGCCCATTGGGCAGCAGGGTGGCGGTGTGATCGGATCGCCCTGAATTCAGCGAATTGGTCTTCGTCCATGTCCCGGCGGCCGGGTCATACAGTTCGACGCTGTTCGTAATGTTGTTGTCCAGCCCCCCGGCGACGAGCACCTGGCCACCTGGCAACAGCGTTGCCGAGTGATATTGGCGCGCGACGTTCAGCGGACCAGTGGTCGTTGTCCAGGCCGTGGTGGCTGGATTGTACAACTCCGAGCTGGAAAGAGCATTGCGTCCATCGGGTGTGCCTCCGGCGACAAGCACCTGCCCGTTGGGCAATAAGGTTGCGGTGTGGCCAAAGCGTCCGGCGTTCAATGAGCCGGTGGCGGTCCATGTCCCGGTGGCCGGATCGTAGAGCTCCGAACTGTTGCCCACGGCATCGCCTCCAGCCACCAGCACCTTCCCATCGGGCAACAAGGTCGCCGTGTGATTATACCGTGCGGTGTTCAACGGGCCGGTCGGCGCCCAAGTCCCGGTGGCCGGATCGTAGAGTTCCGAACTGTTGCCCGTCGTATCGCCTCCCGCCACCAGCACTTTTCCGCCGGGCAACAACGTTGCCGTGTGTCCATAGCGTGCGTGGCCCAGCGCACCCGTGTTCGTCCATGTCCCGGTGGCTGGATCATACAACTCCGCGCTGGAAAGATAATAGGGGGAGCTTCGACCCTCTCCGCCGGCGACCAATACCTTGCCATTGGGCAACCAGGTTGCCGTGTGGAGCTCACGGGCGGTTTTCAGCGGGCTGGTCGCCGTCCATTTCCCGGTGGCCGGATCGAAGATTTCCGCGCCATTGGTGATGCCGCTGCTAGCATATCCTCCGGTGACCAAGACCTGCCCAGTGGGCAACAGGGTGGCCGTATGGTCCCGGCGTCCGGTGGCCATGGGGCTGTTGGTGGTCCAAACGCCGGCTTGCACCGGTTGAACGAAGGCCATTCCCAGCATCAGCACGGTCAGGAGCAATGTGTGAGGAATAAAATCGTCTGTACCACTTTTCATTGGATTCGTCCGTTGCCTGCGGACGAGTTCTGACCCGGAAATGTGAACTTTGTTGGACATATAAAATTATAATTCAATCATATGAACTATGTCAAACTAATAGCCATTGAGGTAGACGAATTTGGCCGAATGTCGTAAAAATTGGGATTGGGTGACGAAAGCCGCAAGTTGCGGGCTGTCAGCGTCTGGCCCATATCACCCATCACTCGTCACTTCAACGGCGCACGTTTTTGCTGACGCAACTCCTGCTGCTGGCGCAGCAAGTCCATGCGGTCAGGCTCGGTCGTTTCCGGCTGGACGGCGCGCTGGACGGAGGCGGCAATCTGGCGGTCGAGGAATTGGTTGCGCAAAAAAGTGGCGACATCAACCAGTTGCCGGTCGGGATTCGGCAGCTTGCGGTCTTCGGCAACGGCTTCGGTGATGAGTCCCTTCATTTCTGGCGATTCGCATTCGTCCAGAAATGCGGCCAGGCTTTGCCAGGTTTCATGGCTCTGTGCCGCCAGCCGCTGTGCAATAATCTGCCGCACGGGCGGATGCAAAATCCAATTCACGTCCAGATGCAACGCCGCCCAGGGAATCAGATCGTCGTGCAACAGCAAAAGTTTCAACAGCCAGAATTCCTTGTCCGATGGACGCGGCGTTTCGGAATCAGGTTCAGTCATTGATTCAACAGATTCCGATTCCTGAACTTTGAACCCGGAACCTTGAACCTTGAACTTTGAAAACTGGGCGCGGACTGCTTCCGTTGAAACCCCAAGCCGCAACGCGGTTTTTTGAGCGTATTTGTCAATCAGCACGACGTTGCTTGTCTTGTGAACGGCCTCGGCCATGCCACGCAAAATGGCGTTGCGGCCCTTATCCGTGTTCGCGTCGTCCAGTCTGCAAAGCCGGTTCAGGAGGTAATCAAAAAATCCGTCGGCATCTTCCACCAGTTGGCGGAAGGCTTCGCCGCCGTTGGTCTTGATGAAACTGTCCGGGTCATGCGGCGCCGGCACCACGGCCACGCGCACCGCCAGGCCGGATTCCAGCAGATGATCGAGCGAGCGGACGGCGGCGTTCTGGCCGGCCTCGTCTGAATCGAAACACAGCACCACCTCGTCCACGTAACGCTTGAGAATGCGCGCGTGGTCGGCGGTGAAGGCGGTGCCCTGCGGCGCGACCACGTTTTGGACTCCGCCCATGAAACACGCGATCAAATCGAGCTGACCTTCGCAGACGACCACAAACCCGGCGTCGAGCAGCGCGCGCTTGGATTTGTCTAGGCCGAAGAAGACCCGGCTCTTGGTGAAGATCGGCGTCTCGGGCGAGTTGACATATTTCGCCGTTTTTTCGTCGCCGGACAGCACGCGGCCGCTGAAGCCGATCACCCTGCCCTGTTCGTCACAGATTGGGAAAATGAGCCGCCCGCGAAACCGGTCGTAGTAATGCTCACCGCCTTCCTTGCGCAAAATCAACCCGGCCTTTTCGACCAGCGTCAGGTCATAGCTCCGGCTTTTGGCCCAGTTGACGGTGTCGTCCCAGGCGTCCGGCGCGGCGCCGAGGCGAAAGAGTTTCACGGCTTCGGTCGACACGCCGCGTTTGGCGAGATAATCGCGCGCGAGTTGCCCGGCGGCTTCATTGAGCAGACAATTCTGCCAGCGCTGGGTGATGTGCTCGTGGATTTCGAGCAACTGGTCCTTGAGATGCCGCGATTGCTGTTCCCCGGGGGTCTGGTCGAATTCAATGGGAATCTTGGCGCGCTCGGCCAGGCGGCGGACGGCGTCCATGAACCCGATGTTTTCGTATTCCTTGACGAAGGCGAACACGTCGCCGCCCTTGTGGCAGCCGAAGCAGTGAAAAATCTGGCGGTGCGGGTTGACGTTGAAGCTCGGTGATTTCTCCTTGTGAAACGGGCAGAGCGCCACGAAATTGGCTCCCGCTTTTTTCAGCGGCAGGTACGACCCGATGATATCGACAATATCACTGGCAGCGCGGATGCGCTCGCGGGTTGCGGGAGAAAGCGTGCCGGCCATGTCGTTCGGCCAGACGCTACACTTATTTCTGGATATTGACCACCGCCGTTTTTTGCACCGGCGCCGGTTTGGCGTCCGGCGGAGTGGTTTCGATGAAGATCGAACCCAGATAATCCTTGATGTACGGCCCGGTGAAGGATTTTTTAAAGACCGATTCCTGGATGGTATGCAAATCGGGGAAATAATTGCCGGTGTACAATCCACCGCCGAACCAGCGTTTGGTATAGGCCTCGTGGGCCTTGATGTCCGCCTCGGTGTAATAGGGCGCATTCAACAGGGCGAGCCCCGCCAGCAGCATGCAGGCGAACCGGATCACGCCCGAGGACATGCCCAGATAATATTCGCCGCTGCCAAAAAAATTGTTTTCACCCATGCGATAAGCGAGCAGCCGTTTGAAGGTCAAAAACACAATCCAGATCACGAACGCCAGCAGCAAATATCCAAAAACGTAACTCGACGCCTTGCTCAACCCGACGGTGTTCTTGAGCAGTTCGGCAGCCATCGGATAAAAGAAGCCGCACACGAGAACCAGTGTCACCCATTGGAACAGAGGCAGAAATTCCCTGGACATGCCGTTCTTGCGTCCCCGGAACACGCCAAAAATCAAAAAGACGAGCACCGTCCCGTCAAACCAGTTGACCGGCAGCTTGTCCATGGCCAGATCTTGCACGCTTGCAGCAATCATAAAACAGCGGGATTCAGGGCGAGCCTAAGCCTGCCGTCTTCCAACGCCAACGAAATTCATAGCCCGTTTCATGCCAAATTCCCATGCCAGTCAAAGCGCCAACCCATCCACCTTGATTTTGTGGCAATTGGGTCTGATATTTGCTCCATTAAGTTTCAACTGAATGAAACGGTTAATGGTTAATTTATTCGTGTTTTGTTGCCTTTTGCTGGCATGTGTTGGGTGCGAATCATACCCATACCTTGGTGGCAATCCCACTAAAGCATCGGAAGTAACAGGCGAAAACCCGCCTCCATTCTCTGACTCAAGAGGCTCGGATACACTTCTCCAACCCGGGCAGACGTTGTATAGCAAATAAACGGTTAGTTTAAAACGTACCACTACCGGCTCTGCACAATCTGTGGCCCCATGACCCAAATTCCGGGGGATATCCCGGTTCCGGTTGACGGTTTTCCTGCATTTTACAATGGTGTTCCGACCCGGCAGGTTCAACTCCGGGTGGAATCTCCGCCAGCAGATCGGCTTCAGGGCGGGTTTGACGAAAGCCAGAATTGGATGTCCGGCGCCTGCGGATTGCGCGGATCCAGTTGCAGCACCTTTAAATAATGCTGCCGCGCGTCCCCGGGATCGAACATCTGTTGCGCGTAAATATTTCCCAGCGCCAGATGCACCCGCGCCTGGTCCGGATTCGACTCCAGGATTTTGTTCAATTCATCCACCGCATCGGTCACATAGCCGGCCGCCTTGAGCGCCAGCGCAAAATTATACCGCGCATCCGCCGAATTGGGCTGGATGGCCAGCGCCATTTCGTAGGCGGCGAGCGATTGGCTGTAATTCCGCAGCCGGTAGGCCATCACGCCGTAGTTGTATTGCGCCTCGAACCAGGACGGGTCCAGCTCCGTCGCCTGGTGGTATGACTGCATGGCATCCGCCCAGCGCGAATCCTGTTCGGATTCCCGCGCTTGCGTGAAGGCGTTTGACGCCGTCCGCCGGTCACCGGGCCTCGGTTGGCGGGGCGAGAGATACAGATACCGCGGGAACGTCGGTGTCGCCGGCTGGGCGATTTTCACCGGCTTCGGCGGAACCACCGGCGGCAGCGCGGACAGGGATGCGCTTCGCGTGGCTGAACTGGAATTGGAAGGCGGCAATGGCGTTATGCCGATACGGTTGTTGTTTGCAACCGGCGGCGGCGGCCGGGGCGCCACCACCGGCTGAGGACTGTTTTCCGGCGCTGAAGGACGAAACCAATTAAGCGGGTTCAGCTTGTTGAGGGTGCCGGTCTTCCCCGTTGACGGTTCCACTGGCGTCTCCGCCACGGGTGTTCCGACAATCGCCGGTTCCGGCTGCACTTTCACCGGCTGGGCCAAAACCGTTGTCTGGCGCGGCGGGTTCAGCGTGGTCCGTGCCACCGTCTGCGTTCGTAACAACGCAGGCCCATGGGTCGCTGGAACGCTGACCGGTGGCATCCTGCTTTCCGGCGCCAGGCTTTCGCTGGCGGCAGCAGCGGATGCCGAAGGTTCCAGACCATTCGCAATGTCATTCACCGCATCCCAATTCGCCGGACGCGGCGTCAAGGCCAGATAGGCGCGGTAATTTTGCAGCGCCAGCGAGTTGTCGTGCAAATACTGCTGCGCCACCGTCGCCAGGTTCAAGACAGCCGGCCCGAATTCCGGTTTTTGCTTTGCCGCCGCCGCAAAAAACTGCGCCGCTTCACGCGGCCGGCCGCGTTCAACCCGCGCCAGCCCCAAGCCGTTCAAGGCCTCCGCGTTGTCCGGGCTGAGGTAAAGCACGGTGCTGAAACTTTTCTCCGCCGCCGAGAGGTCGTGCGCCTGCAGTTGCGCGAGGCCCAGCTTGAACCAGCCTTCCGGCGCCTTGCTGCGGCGCAAGGTGTAGGCGGTAAACTCGTTTGCGGCCGCGTCGGACTTGTTTTGCTCCAGCCACAAACAGCCGAGATTGTAGTGCGCCTCCATCAAGTCGCGGTCGAGCGTCAGGGCCCGTTGATAAGCGGTCACGGCCTCGGTCGGTCGTCCAGCGTACTGGCACGCCACCCCGAGATAGTTCCAAGCCTGCGCGTTGGTGGTCAGGAGCGAGGTGGCCGTCTGGAATTGTGCCACCGCGCCGGCGTAATCGGAGCGGTCCAGAAGTCGTTTGCCCTTGAGCAACGCGCGGGAACCGGACGGCGCGCAGCCCGCGACAAGCACGGATAGCGCGATTACGCCCATCGCGGCCCATCGCGTCAGGTTTTTTGTGGCCAGCATCGGCGCTGGTGGTAACATTCAGGCTCGAAAGTGTCAAGAAACGCGCAAGCCCAATTCATTCAAATGGTCCGCCGGCTGGCAACTGCGGCCGCTGTCGGGCTGGCCTGTTTGCCCGGCCGGGCTGCGGGGCCCGCCTTCGGCCCTTCCACCAACGCCATGGCCCGGGTCGTCACCGTTGAAAATCCAAACGCCACCTATGATTTTCAGCCCAGCGCCCCCTGGGTGCAGCTGATGCTGGATCGTGGTCTCACCAATTTCACCGGCCAGGCCACGGTTGCCGCCGCCTGGCGCAGCCTCGTTTCCACGCAGGATGTCGTTGGCATCAAGGTGTTTTCGGCCGCCGGCATGCTCAGCGGCACACGGCCCGCGGTGGTGGCCGCGGTGATTCATGGATTGTTGTCCGCCGGCGTGCCGCCGCAGCACATCATCATCTGGGACAAGCGCGCGGATGAATTGCGCGCCGCCGGATTTTTCAAGCTCGGCTCGGAACTGGGCGTGCGCGTGGTGGGTTGCACGGAAGCCGGTTACGACCCGGCCACGTTCTATCAGCCCGACACCGCCATCATCGGCAATCTTGTCTGGGGCGACCTGGAATTCGGACGAAAAGGAGAGGACGTCGGGAAAAAGTCCTTTGTCGCCAAAGTCGTCAGCCGGGAAGTCACCAAAATCATCAGCGTCGCGCCCTTGTTGAACCAGGAATACATCGGCGTGTGCGGACACCTTTACGGCCTGGCGATGGGCAGCGTGGACAACACCCTGCGTTTTGCGGACGACCCCAGCCGGCTCGCCATCGCCGTGCCGGAGATTTACGCCCTGCCTGTGCTGGGCGACCGCGTTTCGTTGAACATCACCGACGCACTGATCGGCCAGTACGAAGGCGGCTCGCGCGGCCTGCTGCATTATTCGGTGGTGTTGAACCAGCTGTGGTTCAGCCACGACCCCGTGGCGCTGGATGTGCTGGCCATCAAGGAACTCGACCGCGAACGGCGCTCGCTGAATGCGCCGGAATTCAAACCCAACCTGGAACTTTACGCCAACGCCAGCCTGCTCCAGCTGGGCATAAACGACCCCGCGAAAATTCACGTGGAAAAACTGCGGTGATGTTTACGACATGTGATTTACGATTTACGAAACCGTTCGTAACTTCGTGCACCGTGTGAATCGTAAATCGAAAATGGGTCGCTAAAAGGGCCAGTTGATGCCGGCGGAAATATAGACCTGTCCGCCCAGGTTCAAGGTTCCTTCCCGGCCGTTGCCGCTGATGGAGGCGTCGCCCAGCGACATATATTGGACCCCCACGTAAAGGTCGCCGTTCTGCACCATGTGGTACATCAAGGATGCGTTCACATAGCCGCCGTACACCACGTCCGTCGCATCAACCTGTCCGGAGCTGGGCACGCTGGTGGTGGTGGTGATCGTCTGGTTATATTTCAAACTGCCCGAGACGATGCCGACCGCGGGGCCGGCACCGACCGACAAGCCGAAATACTCATTTAAATCCCAATATACCGAAGGTCCCAGCCGCAAGGTGTAAAGCGTCACGTCGAGTGTGCTCGTCCCGGTTATGACTCCCACCAAATTGGTGGTGATGGGGCCGGAGGCGGTTGTGGAAATGGTGGGTTCGCCCGGCCGGTTAAAGCCGCCCTGGTACGGCGCGCCCGGCACCACAATGCCGCCCGTGTTGAAAGTATATCTGGACTGCACGACGCTCGCTGCCATCTGCTGGTTGTCGGTGATGCTGATGGGCAGCAGGTCGAAACCCAAATCCCAGCCAATCCGGGCACTTCCCCAGGCAAAAAGATTGCCACCGTACGCCATGTCAAATCCCGCAAACCCCGCTACACTGTCCTTG
>Ga0181522_10001487_pt1 | contig 14253 bp, 15 predicted proteins | sample PEATcosm2014_Bin_27_FD_121103 | JGI IMG/M metagenome (GOLD analysis project Ga0181522, IMG submission 121103) | Peatland microbial communities from MTU Mesocosm Facility, Houghton, MI, USA - PEATcosm2014_Bin05_10_metaG | ecosystem: Environmental > Terrestrial > Soil > Wetlands > Peat | place... | reverse complement strand
CTTGGCCTGCAGTTTCAGATCAACGGAGAAATCCATTACGGCTGGGCGCGGCTTAGCGTCCACTTTCATGGTGGCCCTGCGAAGGGACGCTCCTGGGAAGCTCACCTTAGCGGCTACGCCTATGAGACCGTCGCCGGCAAATCCATCCGCGCCGGCCAAACTTCCGGCCCTAGCGATAAGCCGGGCACGAAGAGCAAAGAAGACGATCCCGACGCTTCGTTGTCATCGGATAAGCCTGCCCAACTGGGAGCGCTCGCCGTCGGCAGTTCCGCGATTCCGTTTTGGCGGCGGGAAAACTAACTCCGACGCCTGCAATTCCTCCTGAAATTGAATTTCATTTTCAATATCCCCGATGCTATCCTGAGCCTTCATGCTGCAGAAGCAAATCCTCCCCAGCCGCATCGACGACCAGCCCTCCATCTCGCGCGAGATGGTGCGTGAGGCGCAGAGTATTCTCCACCGGCATCTCAAGCGCGTCGGCCTCAAGCAGACCGCGCAGCGCGATGCCATCCTGCGCTCATTCCTCGAGACTCGCGATCACCTCTCCACCGACGAGTTGCACCGGCTGGTGCAAAAGCAAGACGCCCGCATCGGCTACACCACCGTGTATCGCACGCTTAAACTGCTCGCCGAGTGTGGACTCGCCAGCGAAGTCGCCTTCCACGACGGAATTGCCCGCTACGAGCACCAGTACAACCGCCGCAGCCATCACCACATGGTTTGTACGGAATGCGGCAGCTCGGTGGAGTTTTTCTCCCACGAAGTCGACCTGCTGGAGCAGGAAATCGGACGCCGCCACAACTACAGCACCACCCGCCACACCTTCCAGATCTACGGCGTCTGCGAAGACTGCCGAAAACTTTAGGGTTCAAATGGGCGCGAGCGCTTGTGCTTCACGAAGCATCGCGCCGCCGGGATGACCCACTCGCCCGCAACCGCATCTTACTGGTAGAGTGTTAACAGAAGTTCCCTCGCTTCCGACGCGATCAGAGCGTGGACCTCTGTAAGAAACTGGGGCTGATCAATTGGAGCCGGAGCCATCATTCATTTGAAACTGAGCTATTCATCGCATTTCGGCATACTGATCCTGTCGATTTTATTCTCTGTGGGTTTTTGCGGGGCTCAAAGTACTTCGCAAGCTCAAACCTCGGATCCCGTCCAATCTCCCGTAGCGAGCTCTACGCCGCCGAACCAATCCGGAGTTCAACCGTCTGCCCAGACCGGTGCGACGAAGAACGCAGATCTGGCGAAACAGGATCCACCGAAACCAGATCCCGCGAAAAAAGACGACCGGATGTTTTACGTGATGCCGAACTACCTGACCGTCGAAGGTCAAGCGCAGGTGAAACCGATCTCCTGGAAAGAGAAGTTCGCCATCGCGGCGAAGGGCTCCTTCGATCCCTATGAGTTCACGGTGGTCGGAATTGTGGCGGGCATTCGCCAGGCGGAAAATTCCTCTCCCGCCTTCGGACAAGGCGCCGAGGGATATGGCAAGCGCTACGGAGCAGCGTTCGCCGATCAGGTGGATGGCAATGTCATGGTCGGCGGCCTTTTTCCCACGATCCTGAAAATCGATCCTCGCTATTTTCAGCTGGGCACGGGCTCGGTCCTGCACCGCTTTGGCTACGCCATCAGCCGTATTTTCATCGCTCGAACCGACGCTGGGCGTAGCATGTTCAACATTCCCGAGTTTGCCGGCAACGCCACGGCGATTGCCATCTCCAACGTTTACTATCCTGCTGCGGATCGCAGTGCATCGTCGAGCCTCTCCGATTGGGGAACCCAAATGGGACTCGATGCCTTCGGCAATGAACTGAAGGAGTTTTGGCCCGATATTCACCACTACATCCTGAGGCGACGGGCGGAATATCACGAGAAAAAGCTGCAGAAAGGGAATCAGGCCGTCCCTTCCAATCCGGATTCCCGATAACCGTTTTCCGCCGCCGGCGTGCATCCAAACACGGCTTCGAACAATCCAACCCTCGGTAACCGTCAAAGAATGGTTTGCGAATGCGTTTGATTTTGGGTGGTATAGCACTTCAGGCCGCAATCGCTGTCCTAATTTCGAACACCGGCTTAAGGCCGCTGGGGATAATCTTCTTCAGACTGAACCCGCCACAGGGTGAAACCAACAACGTGGGAGGATATTTGAAAGCGATCCGATTATTTTGCGTCGCCGCAGCGCTGGTCGCAATATTGACGGTGGTCCCGGCTCAAGCTCAGGAGCCAGCGAGCGCGCGGGGACAATCTTCACCACCAACGTTGTTGACTGAGCTGAACGAGGTCTCACTAACCGATTCCTCGCCAGCAGACCTTCCGCAAAAGCAGGACCCACCCCGGAGCACCACCACGGATGGCAACTCCCCCTTGCCGGACGCGCCCACTCCCGCAGCCGCCCCTTCAACACCCAGTAGCCGGAGTGGAGAATACGGTAAACAGAACAAGAGAATTCTTGGGATTATTCCCAATTACCGTGCGGTCAGCGCCAACACCCAGTTGCCGCCGCTGGATTTCAAGGGCGAACTCTGGCTGGCGACCCAGGATACATTCGACTACTCCGATTTTATTTTCGTCGGAGCCCTGGCGGGAATTAACATGGCCAGCCGGTCGCAGCCTACGTTTGGTCAAGGAGCTGAGGGCTACGGGAAATACTACTGGCACGTGTTTGTCGACGGCGCCGTCGAGAACTACATGACGGAAGCGATCATCCCGGCCGCCACCAAAGAGGATCCGCGATACTACACGTTGGGCAAAGGCGGATTCATCAAGCGCACGGGCTATTCGGTGAGCCGGCTGTTCATCACCCGCACCAACTCGGGAGGAAGCACCTTCAATCTGTCAGAGATCGTGGGTGCCGGAGCGGCCGCCGGCATCGGCAACGCCTATTACCCGGCACAATCCAACCAGTTTGTGAAAACCTACCAGCGTTGGGGGACGCAAGTGGGCCTGGACGGCGTGTTCAACGTACTGAAAGAGTTCTGGCCCGACATCGATCAGAAGTTGTTTCGCGGAAAATACTAGGTTCGCTTAGTGAGCGACCAACTCATCGCCCCTTGTACATGCGCGGGAGCAAGATGGTTGCGAACGGTCACTCGAACAACTTGGTTCGGACCAGTTACTATAGAAGCGACCTAAAACTCAATCTCGAGGCAATGCATGACTGAACCCACGTATGAAGAACTCAAAGCCAAGTTGTCGCAACTGGAAAAAGAAGTCGAGACCAAGAAGCGCAGCGGCGATCTGATTTTCAAAGTCGGAGAAAAAGGCGGCGTCAGCGTCTACGGCCTTGGCCGATTCCCCGTCACCCTCTACTACGAGCAGTGGAATCGACTCCTGGGAGCCGCCACCGACATCAAAGCTTTTCTCGAAGAAAACAAGTCGCGGTTAAAACTCAAAGAGCAAGGTTGACAGCGCTGTTCAACGCCCAATTGCCGTCGGATGCTTGGGCTGGTAAAGGCCAAGATTTCCACCTCCTGGGAGGGTGATTGTGGTCAGGCTGCCCCAGCGCTCCTGCTTTACTGCGCCGCATTTTACTTGCTGCTCTTTCAGCGATTCCATGGTCGCTTTCAGGTTGTCGCACATCAAGTAGAGTTCGTGCAGACCGTTCTTCTCGGCGGGATGAAAAGCGGCTTCGGCCGCCGGGAGGGCAAAGATGAGCCAGCCGTGGCCGGCGTCCACTGCAGGAAATTTCAGGACGTCTCTGAAGAAGGCCCGGTCGGCCTCCGGGTCTTTGCTGTACACGATAACGTGAGCGCCGTTGATCATGACGATTCCTCGCCGCAAGTCTAATTCAAATCTTTTGGGATTGCGCCAAAGTTCTGCACAGCCCAGCCGTGTGACATCTGCCCTTCTCCGAGTCCTTCCGGCTGTGGTTACGTTTGCTCCGCTCAAATCTAATATGCCCCTCGGAAGTTCACGCTATAATAAAAAAACCGTGCCTAAATATTCCATCGTCGTCCCGCTGCATAACGAGCAAGAAAATGTCACCGACCTCTACGACCGCCTGAAAGTAGTGATGGAGACGGCGGGCGAGAGTTTTGAAATCGTTCTCGTCGACGATGGATCGAGCGATCACACCTTCGGCATGCTCCGCGAAATCGCGGCCGTCGACAGCCGCGTCACGGTGGTCAAGCTGCGCCGCAATTTCGGCCAGACCGCCGGACTCGCCGCCGGGTTTGATCACGCGCGCGGCGAATACATCATCGCCATGGACGGCGACCTGCAGCACGATCCCGCCGACATCCCGGTTTTTCTCGAGCGCATTGCCGCCGGCTATGACATCGTCAGCGGCTGGCGGGTCAACCGGGTGGATAATTTCTGGATGCGCCGCATTCCTTCCCGCCTGGCGAACTGGCTGATGGCCAAGCTCAGCGGCGTCGACATTCACGACTTTGGCACGACTTTCAAAGCCTACCGCCGCGAAATTCTGGAGCAGGTTCCGCTTTACGGGGAGCTGCACCGATTCATTCCCGCGCTCGCCAGTTGGTACGGTGCCTCGATCTGTGAAGTGCCCATCCGCAACGTCAATCGTGAACGCGGCACATCTCACTACGGCATCTCGCGCACCTTCCGCGTTTTCTTTGACCTCATCACCATCCGCTTCCTGCTGCGCTATCTCTCGCGTCCGCTGCACTTCTTCGGCACGCTGGGCGTGTTCAGCATGTTGGGCGGTAGCGCAATCGTCGGATGGCTGGGCGCGGAAAAGTTTCTACACCACGCCAACGTCATGGCTGCCCACGGCCCGCTCATGATGCTGGCTCTGGGCTTGTTGCTTGGCGGATTAAATTTGCTCGCCATCGGCCTGCTCGGTGAAATGCAAGTCCGCCACTACCACGAGCCTCGCCATCGCGCCCCCTACTCCGTCGATCGCGTCCTGCGTTCGCAGAACGAAGAACACAGCGTCTCGGAATAGCAGCATCCGGGTGCCATTGGATTAGGCGGATCGTGCGGAAACCCCATAACCCCATCTCGCGTCTAACGGTCTGGCCGCGAACCGGTGATGAGTATGTCCACGAGTCTCCTGGCGCTTTGCTGCCAGTCCGGACCCGAGGCCACATGGGAGACGCCGATCAGGGCGCGCAGTAGATCGAAAGGCTCCAGATCTCTGCGAATGTCGCGGCTCTTGATGGCGCGCCTCACCAACGAATCAATCGCTCCTTGAATCTGACTGCGTGAACCTTCAAACAGCTTCGAAGGACCTCCGACGATTGTATTCAGAGCGGGGGCGATGATTTGCTTGGCTGCGATGTAATCCACGAACAAAAGCATCCAGGCTCGCAGGGCCTCAACCGGAGGCATGGCGTCGGAAAATTTCCGTTGAGCTGCAGCCAGCTTTTCTACTTCAGTCCGATAGACCGCCTCGATCAGGGCGTCCCGGGTAGGGAAGTGACGATAGAGAGTTCCCGCTCCAACCCCTGCTTCCTTGGCGATGTCATCCAGGCTGGCGTTCGCGCCAGATCGAGTAAACGCCTCCTTCGCCGCCTCCAGAATGCGCTCGCGGTTGCGCTGCGCGTCGGTGCGAAGTTTTGGCGAGGCAATTTTCTGCTTCTTAGCTGGCATACAAAAAAAAGTTGCAACCGGAGACTGTCTCCGGTTATCTTATGTACAGATTCGGAGACACTCTCCGTTTTAGCTGGACCGCCTCGCCTTGTCAATGGGGTTAGTCGGGATCTCCGGCTTCGAAAGGTGAGGAAGAGGTGAGGAACATGGATCCAATCGCTCGTTACACACCTTCCATCAATTTCAACTCCCGTTGTTCCGACTTCATCACGATGGCGGATCGAGAGTTGTCGGCATTCTTCAAGGCTGTCACGCAGTTGTTCGGGTCAGAACAGGCGGAACTCTCGGCAGAAGACTGGCTGCGGGAGCTGATCGAGAACGATGGTCTGCCCACTTCCACTCGCGAATGGCGATTGATCACCACGAAGATTTCGAGTCGGCTTGCAAGCCGAGTCAACGCTTCGTCCCTATCGACTGAACCACAAATTGCTTAGGAGGAAAAGAATATGCGTGTTTTCGTCACCGGTGCTACAGGCTTTATCGGTTCTAGGATAGTTCCGGAACTCATCAATGCAGGCCATCAAGTGCTCGGCCTTTCCCGCTCCGACGAAGGGGCCAAGTCTCTTGTTGCCGCCGGAGCCAAGGCGCATCGCGGAAGCCTGGAAGATGCGGAGAGCCTGCGAAGCGGGGCCGCGCAAGCCGATGGCGTGATCCACTGCGCCTTCGACCATAGCGCCTTCGGCCAGGATTTCTCGAAGTTCATCGAAGTCTGCGAAAAGGACAAACGCGCCATCGAGGCCCTCGGCGCCGCTCTCATAGGGTCGGACCGCCCGCTGCTCATCACTTCCGGAACCGGGATGGGCAATTCTGGTCCGGGTCAACTCGCCAGCGAAGACCATTTCGATGCCGAACACCCAAATCCGCGTAAGGGTTCGGAAGTTGCAGGAGCTTCTCTGGCGGCGCGTGGCGTGAACGTCTCAGTGGTGCGCTTGCCCCAGGTCCACGACACGGTGAAGCAAGGGCTGATCACCTACGCGATCCAGGCGGCTCGCGAGAAGGGAGTGTCGGCGTACGTCGGCGACGGACTCAATCGCTGGCCGGCGGCGCATGTTCTGGACGTTGCCCATCTCTATCGGCTGGCGCTGGAGAAGGCGATTGCAGGAGCCCGTTATAACGCGGTCGCGGAAGAAGGAATCGCAGTAAAAGATATCGCGGAGGCAATCGGCCGGGGCTTGAAGGTGCCCGTCCTCTCGAAGTCGCAAGCGGAAGCAAGCGAGCATTTCGGATGGCTCGGGATGTTCATGAGTTTCGACATGCCGGCTTCCAGCGCGCTCACGCGGCAAAGGCTGGGATGGAAGCCAACTGGTCCTGGACTCATCGCCGATCTGAACGCGATGAAATATTTCGAACAGACTGCCGATATGGCAGTCTCGCACGGCTGAGCCGTGAGCGATAGTGAAACGGCGTCCCGTCCAAGTCTCCGTTGCTTATAAGAATAGGCCTACATCCATTCACAGAGAGGCGCGCTATTAACAAGGATTGCATGGCAGTGAATCAGCTTCGCAAGGCGGCCGGAAGATCGCTCTGCGCCGTTGCTGCGGCGCGTTGCAGCGCGAACAGTCTTTCTGTATTCACGACCAGGACGGTCTTGCCGTCGCCCATGATCGCGGCGCCAACGTACTCCGGCACCTGGGCTAACACGCCATTCAGCGGCTTGACGACGATTTCGACTTCGCCGAGGAAGTGGTCAACGACGAGGCCGTAGGGACCGGAGGCGGCTTCGATAATCGCGACGGCCAGTTCTGACCGCCTCTCTTCCATGGGTTTGAATGATAAGGCATGGGACAGCCAGAGCATGGGGAACACGGCGTCACGGACGGGCGCGATCTGCTGCCCCTGAACGGAGCGGACCACCGACTTTGGAATTTTGACCATGTTGCGGATGGTGGAGATCGGCAACACGACTTCGTGCCCCGATACAGCCACCCGAATCCCCTTGGAGACCAGCATGCTGGCGGGAAGTTCGATGCGGAAACGCGTTCCTTTGCCAATCTCGCTCTGGATGCGGATGGCGCCGTGTAGCGCCTCGACGCTGTTGCGGACCACGTCCATGCCGACGCCGCGGCCGGACAAGTCGGTCACTTTATCGACGGTGGAGAACCCTGCGGCGAGGATGATCTTGAAGGCAGCCTCCTCGTCCATGGCTGCGACCGCTGACTCGGTAAGCAATCCTTTCTCGACGGCGCGGCGCTTGAGTTTTTCGGCGTCCAACCCTTTGCCATCATCTTTGACTTCAATCACGACGGTGGAGCCGCGGGTATAGGCGGAGAGATCAATGCGGCCGATGGCGGACTTGCCCTTCTCCATGCGCTCGGCTTTGGATTCGATTCCATGGTCGGCGGCATTGCGGATGATATGAGTGAGCGGATCGCCGATCGCGTCGATGACGGTCTTGTCGAGTTCGGTCTCTTCACCGCTCACATGGAGTTCGATGTTCTTGTCCAGGTTGCGAGCAATGTCGCGCACCAGGCGGGGGAAGCGCTGAAAGACTTGTCGCACCGGCATCATGCGGATCGACATCACCGTCGCTTGCAAATCGTCGGCCAGGCGGGAAACTTTCGAGCCGGCATCGCGCATCTCCTTGGCCATGCTCTTGGAAGATTCCTGGTCCGCCATGTGTTCGACGCGGTCGGCGAAGGCGGGCAGAGCTCCGCGGGCGACCAGCAGTTCTCCCGCCAGCCGCATCAGCGCGTCCAGTTTGAGAGAGTCCACGCGGATACTGGCGGCTGCCGTGGCAGATTCCGGGGTGATCGAGATTTCTCCTGCTACGGCGGTGCCGGGGGGCGACGCAGTTACAAGTCCCGGCCCAGTCGGCGAATCCAGAATTGGCAAATCCACAGCCAGCCGGGCCGCCTCAATCAGGAGCTTCACCTTGGTCAGCCAGCCGCCGTCGAGAGTTCCGACTTGTTGTGCCAGCACCGCTTCGAGAATTTTGCGTGCGGCAATCGTGGCTCCGGCGTGGCCATGTGCTTTACACGCGGAGATCAGAGTCTGCGCCGCGCGATGTGCAGTCGCCAATCCTAGATTCTCCTCGCCGGATTGAAATTGCTCCAAGGCGAAGCCCAGTGCGGAAAAAGCCTGCTGGGTTGCGCCGCGGAAGCGGGCGGCTTTGCTGTTGCTTCGAGCCGAGGCCGAAGGCTCCTGGTGCTCGATCGAGACCTCGCAGTCGTCCTCCACAAACTGGAACACGGCGCGCACAGCCTGCTCGGGCTGCCTGGTGTCGAGCAAGACTTCCCATCGCAGGTAACACTGCTCCGGGTCAAACGGATCCGCCGCGAGAAGGTCGGCGGTATCGCAGCGGATGTCCATCTCGCCAAGATCGGTAAGTTCGAGCAGCAGGGAAGCGGGATCGGTTCCAGAAAAGAAAATCTCCCGGTTCGGACGAAACCCAATCTTGTAGCGAGCAGCTACGCTCGGCGCCACCGGCGTGGCCTGCGCTTTGCTTGTGGCCTTGTCCACTTCCGGTAGAAAAGGGCGAATCGCCGCCAGCACCTCGGTTTCCAACGGCAAAGGCGTATCGTCCTCGGTGCTGCCAAGCTTTAGGAGCAGCACACAGCAATCGCAGGCTTTCAGCGTGGCATCGATGAGTTCGGGTGTGGCCTCCAATTGCTTGTTGCGGATGCGATTGAAGACCTCTTCGACGTGATGCACGAAGTTGGCCAGCCGGCGGAAGCCGGCGCTCGCGCCCGAGCCTTTCAGGGTGTGCATGGCGCGGAAGACTCGGTTCACCACCTCGGAGTTGCGCGGATCGAGTTCGAGGAGCAGAAGCGCGGCGCCGAGGTCGGTGAGCAGATCGTCTGCCTCATGGCGAAAGCCGGCTTGTAGCTGTTCCAGATCCCCGATTTCCACAGAGCACCGCCTTCTCCCCGGCTAAAGTCGTTATGAGCGGAGGACTTTCGTCACCACGGCCAGCAATTGCTCCGGTTCAAACGGCTTCACAATCCAGCCCGTGGCACCGGCGGTCTTGCCTTCCTGTTTTTTCTCGGTTTGCGATTCTGTCGTGACCAGCACGATGGGCGTGAATTTGTATTGCGGCAGCTTCCGGAGACTGCGCAACAGCTCAAGCCCAGTCATGTTCGGCATATTGATGTCGCTCAATATAAGATCGAAGGCTTCCGCCGAGGCTTTCGCCAGGCCTTTGGCGCCGTCTTCGGCTTCGACCACTTCATAGCCGGCGCGGGTGAGGGTCATTGTGACCAATTGACGCATGGTCGCGGAATCATCGACTACCAGAACTTTCTTAGCCATTTCCCTGCCTCGCGGCTTTCGCTTTGGTTTCCGGTTCGAGTAGAGGAATCTGCGACTCTGGCTCACTCTGCGGCAGATGAACAAAAAATTGCTCCAGACCCCGGCGGGTCAGCGCTGCCAGAAAGCCATCGGAGGTTTCTCCGATCTGCAGCAACCCGGTGTTGCCGCTTACCCGGCAGAGAATCTGAATGATGCTGGTATCGATTTCTTCCAGTTCCCCGGCCTGCAGGCGAATGGTTTGGCTGGCGGCCAGCGCTGGCTGCAGGGCGTCCCAGAGCGGCCGGGCCTGTTGCACGCCGAGCCGTCCCGCCATGATCAGGGTTACGCCGGCCCCGGCTTCGTGTAGCTCAAATGGCATCGAAATCCTTCGCTTCAAAAAAGTTCCACATTGTCGCCGTAATCCTCACCCGCCTCGCCCGCCGCGGGTACGGTCAGCCGGTCGCGAGTTGTTATCGCCTTGCCCCCAACCATGGCATGGGCGTCATGCTGTTCCTGCATGGTGTAACCGGCGGCGGCGGCATCGAGATCGAACGGCTGGTCTGACTTCGGATACAGGGCCAACAGAGAGCCGAGTGTGACATCGAGATCGTCGAACAGCTCTGTTCCTTCATCGACAAATTTCAGCGATTGCACAAGCGCTTCGGTCTTTTCCCGGAGATGGCAGGCGTCCTGGCTGAGGCCTTGGACTTCGTCGTATTCAATTCTTCTTGAATTGCGAAATGAGTGGTTAGCGGGATGGGCCATGAGTCCGTCCCGGCACGACTCGACCCCACGTACGTCAGCGGCAATCGCGGCGCCCTGGGACTGAAGCGTTGCGCCAAGGGTGGCGAACTGAGTGTTGAGTTCTTTTTCCAACTGGAGCACCTGTCCGGCGCCTTCAGAGGTCAAGCTGCCCAGCACGCCGATGCCTCGTGCCGACGGCATTTTCTCCGCGCTGATGAGTACATTCAGGGCGAGCAGCTTCATCGCCCGCATCGATCCTGCCAGGGCCTCTAATTCTTGGCGATTCGCGTTCAGCAGTTCGCGGATGGGATCGATCTGTTCCAGCACGAACGTCCCTATCCTTACCTCCCCGTCCAGTAGTCCGGCAACTTCAGAACTGGTGGAGGCGAGACGATCCACCGCTCTCTCGAACTCTTCCACCTGTTTATCGCCGGACGCTCGCCCCTGGCTGTCATCGGCAATGCCTTGGGCGGAGGCAATCACGGCATGCAGTTCCTGCTGGATGCGGCTTCCGGTTTTAACAATCTGTTCCCGCACGCTTTTGGCCTGGTAACGTTGCAATAGCAGGACGTGCCCGGCGTCGTCCCCCGAGTCCGCGTGCAGGTTGGATAAAGCTCCGAGGACATGTTCGAGACGCTGACGAATCGCGTCGTGCCCCTGCAAGGCCATCATGGCTTCAGAAAGGTGCTTGTCCGCCGCGGTTCCGAGAAGGCTAGCATGGTTCTGCGCTGCCACCATATCGCCGGGAGCCTGCGACAGCAAATCGAGGTTGCGCTGCACTCGATCCTCCGATTCGCTGGCCCGGGTGGCAAACAAAGCGGAGGCCCGCTCGACCGAGGTTGTGGCCGCCGAGAGCTTGCCTAGAATCGTCAGCAGAACGCGTTCCTGGGAATCGCCCGCCTGTCTCATGCGGCGCACTACCTCCTGCATTTCCTCGTACACATCCAGGATGGAAACGCTGTCCTCGGGAGAAAGCCGTGCGCCCTCGAGGCGAAAGTGAAAGGCGATGTGCTTCAGTGGCGCGACGATCTCCTGCAGACGGTTCGAGGTGCCAACCAGATCCTTTGTCTCCAGGGCGGCGGAGGCCAATTCTCCGCTGACTCCCTGGATTTGCGTCATAAAGGTTCGGAAGACACGGCAGCCCTCCAGCATCGACTGGCGGATGGCCTCGGTCTGGCTGGAGCTAGTCTCCGCGCCGGCGGTCAATCGGGCGGTTGCCTTTTGCATATTTTCCGCCATCTTCCAGCACGCTCCGAGCGCCTCGATTAGGCTGCCGAATTCTTTCTCGCTGGTTAGCAGGTAGCGCTTCAGGCGCGAGCTCAATTCCTCGAACGCCGCCCACGTCACCGAAAGCGAATCTTGCTCTGTCATGCTCTGGCTTATCCCTTGCCGGTCTGCGCGGCCTGTGCAGCGTCGATCCCCAGGAGCATGCAGATGCTTTCCAGCAACGTCTGAGGCTCGGTGGGCTTGACGATGTAGAAATTTGCCCCGGCGAGGAAGCCGCGGCTTTTGTCTTCCGCCTCGGACTCGGTGGAGATGATGATAATCGGCAGGTCTTTGTGATCGCCGCTGCTGCGTACCCGGCGGATGAACTCGTAGCCATCCATATTCGCCATATTGATGTCGGTGAGGACGAGATCGAAGTTCCGACTGTAGAGCTTCTCCAGAGCGTCCGCGCCGTCGATGGCGGTGACCACGTCGAAGTTGGCTTCGCGCAAAATATAGGAATGGTAGTTGCGGGTGAATTCGGAGTCGTCAACGATCAGCACGTTCCGTTTCATAGTCAATCCTTCTGGTAAAGCAAGTGCCCTTCGGCCTTTTTGAGGCGGAATGCCGACGTGATGCGGCTGACGGATTCGGAATGGCCCAGGAAGATATACCCCCCGGAATTCAGCGCATCGTAGAAGTGGTTCACCACACTGCGTTGCGAAGCGGCGTCAAAATAAATCAGCACGTTGCGGCAAAAGACGAAATCGTAACCGCGCATGGCCTTCATCTGTTGGGGGTCGTTGAGATTAAGCTTTTTTACGGAGACCAGGCTCGCAGTGTCGGGATCGACTCGATAGCCGGTGGCGGTGGGCAGCAGATGCTTGCGATACATATCGGGGACGAACTTAACGGAGCGCTCCCCATAAGTGGCGTTCCGAGCCAGGTTGAGCACGTTTTCGTCGATGTCGGTAGCCGTGATCTTGATGTCCCAATTCCTGGAATCGGGAAAAACCTCGCGAATAATAATGGCCAAGGTGTAGGCCTCCTCGCCCGAGGAGCAGCCGGCGCACCAGATTCGAATGCGTTTTTCGCCGGTTTTCTGGCGGGCAGCGATCAACTCGGGCAGGCAAACGTCGGCAAAGCCGGCCAATTGCTCGAACTCGCGGAACATGTAGGTTTCGTTAGTGGTGATGAGGTTGGCCAGGGCCTGCATCTCTTTGCCCTGGCTGTCGCAATAGCCCAGCTGAAAAATATATTCGTCGGCGGTCTTCAGATTGAGGTGGACGATTCTGCGCTCCACCCGTTTGTTGAGGAAGTAGATTTTCTTTTCGTCGAATTGCAGTCCCAGCTTCTTATAGATGAGCTTGCTTAGTTTGGTGAACTGCTCGGCGGTGAGTTCCATCGCGGGCGCCTCCTGAGAAGTTCTTCCAGTTCTTCGGCGGCTTCGGGATCGATTTCGGCCGATTGCAGGGAGCGGAGCGCGCTTTCGACCGCGGGTTCGGAGGAGTTGGCCAGGGATGCGACCGCCGCCAGGCTTACCGCCCGGTCGAGGGAGTGAATGTAGGGAAGCACCAGCAGGGCGATGCGGCTGGAGGCCGTGAAGTGGCCGAGCAGACGAATGAGATGAAAGCAGACGCTGGCATCGAGTTCCGGCCGGAGCAGGCGGCAAAGCCGCTCTTCACAAGCGGGATTCATTTGCGAAATAAGGTTACGCCGGGTGATGTTGATGAGGGCGTCGATGGCGACCTCGTAAATGAACTCGCCCTTGTTTTCGATGACTTGGCAGATCTCTTCGATCGACGCGGGGCCGGCGGTGTGGCCGAGCATCTTCAGGAACGGAGCTAAGTAAATGCCCGGAACCTGCGCGGCATCGGGATATTTTGCGCGAAGCGCCTGCAGGGTTTCTGCCGTTCCGATCGAAGCCAGTGCCTCCAGCGCGGCGCACACTGCCATGGGATGAGAGTTCTCGAGGGCGATGTCCAGCACCGGGGAGACCAACCCGTGTCGCCGTCGCGAACCAATGTTCTCGATGGTGCTGATTACGACATTGATATCGTCATCCTTCAAGGCGGCCACGTAGAGGGCATCGGGAGCGCCGATGCTGGCCTCGCGCAGAATGTCGACGGCGAATTTACGCAGGTCCTTGTCCTCGCTCCGCATCAGGTGGTTGAGCCCTTCGATCACGTCGCTGGCGCGGTGTTGCAGCATGTCCGCAGCCTCGGCCCGGACAAAGGGATCGGCGTCTCTCAAAAGCTCGACGATCAAATCCACTGGGCTCATCGCCCATATCCGGGAGAGTCCGCGGAGAATGGCCTCCTTGACCGCCCGCGAATCCTCGGTTTTCAATCGTTCCACCAGGATGGCTGCGGCCTGCGGATCGCCGGATTCGCCGATCTCCTCCGCCGCGTTCCGCCTGTCGGATTGATCCGGCAGGCTTAGCCCTTCAATGAGTTTGCTCTTGATCACGCCCGCGCCCCCCTCCGCGCCGCTTTTGCCACCGCCCCGCCGGACAGG
>Ga0181522_10001486_pt1 | contig 14258 bp, 18 predicted proteins | sample PEATcosm2014_Bin_27_FD_121103 | JGI IMG/M metagenome (GOLD analysis project Ga0181522, IMG submission 121103) | Peatland microbial communities from MTU Mesocosm Facility, Houghton, MI, USA - PEATcosm2014_Bin05_10_metaG | ecosystem: Environmental > Terrestrial > Soil > Wetlands > Peat | place... | reverse complement strand
TGCTCGGTGCCGATGAAGGCGTGGTTGAGGTCACGTGCTTCTTCCTGTGCGAGTACGAGTACTCGACGGGCACGGTCTGTAAATCGCTCGAACAATGTTCATCCTTTACGCGTCAACAATTAGCAGTGTACCGGTGTGCGAACCCAAATCGTTCCAGCCCCTCGAACCAGCGAGAACACGCCAATTAAGGTGTTGGGGTGAACCCGCAGGAGCTCCTCGCGCTCGACCTGGTCGAATCTGATCTCCAACGTCTCGAGTTACTCCTCGCCGAATCAGTCATCGTTGGTGACGATTACCTGGACTCGGTGACGACCCACCTGATCTACGCGGGAGGAAAGCGCCTACGACCAATGCTCGCCATCGCTGCAGCGACCGGCGGTGCCCGCGAGGCCTCGCGCGAGGACCTGTTGGGCGGCGTGGCGCTCGAACTGTTGCATCTCGCGTCTCTATATCACGACGACGTGATGGACGAGGCGGAGATACGTCGAAACGTCGACAGCGTCAACGCCCACTACGGCAACCTCATCGCCATCGTCGCGGGCGATTACCTCATGGCCCGGTCGGCGACGATCGCGGCCGACCTCGGGGTCGAGATGGCGAGTCTGCTTGCGCGCACGCTCGCGTGGCTCACCCGAGGCCAGGTCTCCGAGGTGCGCACCGCCTTCTCAGTGCACCGCACCGAAGCCGACTACTACGAGGCGATTGAAGGAAAGACCGCCTCCCTGCTCTCCTCGAGCTGTCGGGTCGGGGCGATCACCGCCCAGCACGGCGCCGAAGAGGCCGACGCCCTGGCCGAGTTCGGGCGATGCTTCGGGATGATCTACCAGCTGCGCGACGACATCCTGGACGTGACGGCGACCGAGAACCAATTGGGCAAGCCCGCGGGCCAGGACCTCGCCGAGGGCGTCTACAACCTGCCGACGCTCTTTGCCCTGCGCGACCCGGTCGTGGGCGACGAACTCCGAGCGCTACTCGGTGAACCCCTCAACGACGCTGACCGCGAGCGGGCCCGCAAGCTCGTGGTCGCCACCGACGGCATCGCCCAGACGATCCTCGCCGCCCAGTCATTCCTCGAAAAGGCGCACGTCGCCCTCGCCAGCGTGAAGAACCAAGAGTTGCGTCGCGGATTCGCGTCGCTGATCCAGTCGCTACTCGAGGACTTGCCCTCGTACTAGTCGCGCAACGGCTTGAGCGTGGGAAAGGCAATGACTTCACGGATGTTCGCCACGTCGGCGATCAACATGGCGAGTCGGTCCATCCCTACCCCGAGCCCCGCCGTCGGTGGCAGGCCCCACTCGAGCGCCTTGATGTAGTCCTCGTCGATGGCCATCGTCTCTTCCTCACCCGCGGCGGCGAGGCGCGCCTGCTCTTCGAAACGCGACCGCTGATCGATTGGATCAATCAACTCGCTGAAACCGTTGGACAATTCGCGCGTCGCGGCGTAGGACTCGAAGCGCTCGGTGAGCTCCGAGTCGCCCTGGTGACGCCTCGAGAGTGGTGACACCTCGACGGGGTAGTCGGTGACGAAGATCGGATTCCAGAGCGACTCCTCACAGGTCGCCTCGAACAACTCGGCGAGCACGCGACCCGCGCCCCAGGACGCGTGCACGTCGAGCCCGTGATCTTTCGCGAGCGCGGCGAGGCGTTCGCGACTCGTGTGCACCGACACCTCCTCACCGAGTGCCTCGCTCGCCAGTTCGGCCATGGTCCTTCGTGGCCACGGGGTGGCGAAGGAGAACGGCCGTCCCTGGTAGGTGGTCTCGGTCGTGCCGAGCACGTCGCGCGCGACGCCCGCGACGAGTTCTTCGGTGAAGGCCATCATGTCATTGACGTCCCAGTACGCCGCGTAGAGCTCGAGCATCGTGAATTCGGGGTTGTGGCGAGGGCTCAGGCCCTCGTTGCGAAACACGCGTCCCAACTCGAAGACACGTTCGTAACCGCCCACGACGAGTCGCTTCAACCAGAGCTCGGGCGCGATGCGCAAGAAGAACTCACTGTCCAGCGCGTTATGGTGCGTCGAGAACGGTCTCGCCGCCGCCCCGGTCGCGATCGGATTGAGGATCGGCGTCTCGACCTCCATGAATCCCGCTGCCCAGCAGCGCTCGCGCACCGAACGAAGGACTGACGAACGCCGTCGAAGCGCCTCGCGCGACTCGGGATTCGCCCACAGGTCCGCTTCACGATGACGGTAACGAAGGTCGTAGTCGCTTATCCCGGCCCACTTGTCGCCGAAGTTATGCTGCGCCTCGGCGAGACGAACCCAGGAGGCGACCTTCACCGACAACTCACCTCGCTTGGTGCGAACGACGTCACCCGTGACCCCAACCCAGTCGCCCAGGTGCAGTTTCGCGAACTCCTCGAAGTCATCGGTCAGCGCCGCGAGCGCGAAGAGTTGTATCTCACCGGTTGAGTCGCGCATCGTCGCGAAGGCGAGCTTGCCCTGGGTGCGCAGCAACATCACCCGACCCGCGACGTTGACGCTCACGCCAGACTCCTCGCCATCGCCTAAGTGCGCGTAGGACGCCTGCAGGGCCGCGGCGTAGGCGTTGTGGGCAAAGGCGTACGGCGTGGTCACAAAGCGTCTCCCGAATGATTACGTTCATGAACGATACGCAATCCGTGAAGGGTAAGCCATGGTTCCACGTGCTGGACGTGCTTGGTGTGCTGAGAGATGAGTCCCGCGAGTCCGCCCGTCGAAATGACCGTCGCCGGGCCGAGTTCTTCGAGGATCCGCTCCACGACGCCGTCGACCTGGGCGGCGAAGCCGTAGAGGACGCCCGACTGGATCGATTCGACCGTGGAACGACCGATCACCGAGCGTGGACGGACCAGTTCGACCGAACGCAACGCCGAAGCGTTCGCGTAGAGCGCCTCGAGCGAGATCGCCACTCCGGGCGCGATCGCCCCGCCCAGGTACTCACCGCGTTCGCTCACCACGTCAAAGACGGTCGCCGTACCCATATCCACCACGATCGACGCGCCGGGGTAGAGGTCAAACGCGCCGACCGCGTCGGCGATCCGGTCCGCTCCCACCTCTCGAGGATTGTCGTAGAGGATCGGCATGCCCGACTTGGTCCCCGGTCCGATGACGGTCAGCGCCAGGCTCGAGAACCATCGGTTCGCCATGCGACGTAACTGCGTCGTCACCGCGGGTGCCGACGAGGCGATCGCCATCGCGGTGACCGCGGTGCGCAGGTCCAAGCCCTCGAGGTCGAGCAACTGGGTGAGCACCATGGCGTGCTCGTCGGGCGTGCGGTTCGCGTCAGTCGAGATGCGCCAGTGATGGGTGAGCCCGTGCTCGCCGCTGGCGCGTGCGAAGCCCATGGCGTCAGCTGCTTCGGGCGCCTCGGGGCCGAACAAACCAATCACGGTCTCGGTGTTGCCGACGTGCATCGCGAGCAGCATCAGTCCCTCCTCGCCTGGACGAGGACCGGCGCGTTGTCGATGAGCCGGATGCCGTCGACGACGCCCGCGACTAACGCGCGACGTTCCCCGCCCTCGTCATCGCGAGTGGGCAGGAACGTGAGCGGGTCGACGACGTCGGCGTAGGCCACCCGCACCCCCGCGTCTTGCATCAGCGCGCGCATTGCCCGGCGGATCTCGCTCGCGTAGAGGTGTGACTGCCCGGCCACGAAAAGTGCGTGTGACAGAGAGAGCGCCTGACGACGAGCGGTTTCGCTGAGGAGGAGGTTGCGGCTCGACAAGGCCAGTCCGTCGCGGTCGCGCACGATCGGACAGCCAACGACCTCGACCGGCAACGCGAGGTCGGTGACCATTTGACGAACGACGGCGATCTGCTGAAAGTCTTTCTCGCCGAAGTAGGCCCGACACGCACCGGTGACCGCGAACAACTTGGCGACCACGCTCGCCACGCCGTCGAAGTGCCCGGGACGACCCGCACCCTCGAGCAGTTCGCTGATGCCGCGCACGCTCACGGTCGTCGCGGTCGAACGCGGATAGTCGGGCCACATCTCGTCGAGCGTGGGCTCGACCAGGCAGTCCACGCCGTGCTCCTCGGCGAGCGCTACGTCGACGTCGGGCGTGTGGGGATAGGCCCTCAGGTCGGCGGCGTCGCCGAACTGGCGAGGATTCACAAAAATCGTCGCCAGTACGACGTCACCGCGCGACTTCGCCTCGTCGAACAGCGACGCGTGGCCGGCGTGCAGGGCCCCCATCGTGGGTACGAGACCGACCGAACGCCCCGCGTCGCGTTGGCGCTGCGCGTAGTCACGCCATTCGGCGATGGTAGTGAGACGCTGCACGTCAGGCGATCGTTGACGAGCGACGCTCGGCGAGTTCGAAGGCGGCGTGAGCGAGCGCGACGTAGGTGGAACGTTCCTCCTCGGGAATGGCACTCAGGTGCGCGTCGATGGTCTCGACGTCGCCGCGCGACGCGGGTCCGGTCAGCGCCCGTTCGGGACCCATCAGGGCGACGTCCTCAAGCGCTCGACGACTCAGGTCGAGGAAATCCTCCAGTCGCAGTCCCGCGGACTCTGCCAGTCGCTGCACGTGGCCCATCAGGGCGACGAGATGATTCGACGCCGCCGTCGCGGTCGCGTGGTACAGCATTCGCTGTTCGTCACGCAAGGTGATGACTCGTCCCTGCAGCGACTCGACGATTCGCACCACCGCCTCATCGCCGCTGACGCAGTAGGTAGCACCGATGAGACGTTGCGCACCCACGTCGCCCGAGGGCAGGGTCATGAGCGGGTGCAACGAACCAACGCGCACGTGTCCCTTCAGCACATCCAAAGTCCGCGAGCCCGCCACGTGGCACAGCACGAAGTCACTTCTAGGCGCAATCGCGCGGGCAACATTTCCGATCTCGTCGTCGGGCACACAGAGCAGGATGACCTCGGGCGAGTCCATTCGTTCCAGGTCGTCGTGCGAAAGCAGTTGGACCTGATGGCCGACGGCCCCAAGCGCTCGTGCGAACGAGGTGCCGGCGCGGCCAGTACCGATGACAGCGATTCTCATACATGCTCCGATCCGTTCCAGCCCCGAGGGTGCCGTTCGGTGTTAGCGCAACGATTCGAGTGTACCCAGAGCCACGACCCGTCCGGTCGACGCCGCCAGTTGTTCGGCGGTGACGAGTTCTGGGGCGAGTTCGGCCAGGGGGTACAACACGAAGGCTCGTTCGTACATCCGGGGGTGAGGGACCAGGATCTCGGGATCCTCACTTCTCTCCTCGCCCACCAACAGGATGTCCGCGTCCAAGGTGCGTGGCCCCCAGTGCACGTCGCGACTGCGGCCCCGGGCCGATTCGGCACTGCGCGCGCGCTCGAGGAGTTCGCGAGGCGTGGCGTCGGTCGTCAGCTCGAGGACCAGGTTCAAGAAGTCCTCCTGGGCCACGTCGCCCACCGGCTCGGTCTCATAGACCCGCGACAGACGGTACGGGTCACCCGAGGCGATCATGAGGATCCCGGCGTGCAGATGTTCGGCGCGCACGCCCAGATTCGAGCCGAGCGACAGGTACGCGTGTCGCACCGCTACCTCGACACCGTCGTGCGCACGCCCACCGTCGCCACGTCTTCGGGAACCGGCGGTTGGAGCTTGCGCACGCTGACGCTGACCGATTTGATCGCTGGATCGAAGTCGAGGATCTTCTTGGCGACGCGCGTCGCGAGCGTCTCGAGCAGTACGAACTTCCCCTCGACCGCGACCTTGGCCGTCAACGTCAAGATGGCGGCGTAGTTGGTGGTCTTGGTGAGGTCGTCACTCTTGGCCGCCTGGGTGAAGGAACGGTGGAGGTCGATGTCAAAGGCGAGGGGCTGGGCTCGACGTCGTTCACGTTCGAGCACGCCGACGATTGCGTCCACGCGCAGTTCGCGTAGTTCGATGACGTCCTTCACGGCGCCTCGGGCAGGTCGAACAGCACCGTGCGTCCTTCGGGACCGATGGACCGCTTGAAGAGTCGCTCGACGAGTGCGACCGCCGTGGGTACGGTCGGCGCCTTCTTCGTCCAAACCAGGTAGCCCGCGATCACGCCGAGCAAACGGTCGGACACCTCGTCGCTGTGCAGCAGCACCATGGTGTTAGAACTCATGGAGTTCGCGATGTCCTCGTAACAGGCCTCGAGGACCTCTCGTTGCTGGGGCCCCCCGCGCAGCGCGTAGTGACTCGCGGTCAGCCCGTGTTCGAAGTACGCGCTGAGATTTTGCATCTCGGGAAGGATCGAGATCACCCGGCCGAATCCCTGATGCTTCAACCACAGCAGTTCCTCGTCGCGGCGCACGCGTCGGTGCACGGTCGTCGAGCCCCCCGGACGTTCGGACACCGCGAGGATTCCTTTGTAGACCCAGGTGAAACTTCGCGGCTCGATGCCAGCGGCCCACTTTCCCCTCACGAGACGACCTCCTCGACGGGGCGCACGAGCAACTCACGTAGCTGCACGGCGGCGACAGCGTCATGTACTCGAACCATACTGACACCTTCGAGCATCGCCCACGCCTCGGTCGCGATCGAGCCCTCGAGGCGCTCGTCCACGCCTAGCTCGTGGGCGCCCAGACGAGCGAGGAATCGCTTGCGGCTCGTTCCCACGAGCACTCCCGCGCCGTAACCCTGGGCGAGGTCGACCAATTCGCGACAGTGGGCGAGCAACGCCAGGTTGTGCTCGACCGTCTTTCCAAAGCCAATGCCCGGATCGATCCAGAGGGGCCGCACGCCCAGTGACCGCGCCCGGGCGGCCACGTCACCGAGGAACGCCGACACCTCTTCGACGACGTCCTCGTAGGTCGGATTCAGTTGCATGGTCTTGGAGTCGCCCTGGGCGTGCATCGCGACGTAGCCCGCGCCGAGTTGCGCGGCGACGTCGAGCAACGTCGATGAGACGTCGTTGATGATCGTCGCTCCTGCGTGCACCGCAGCGCGAGCGACCTCCTCCTTCTTGGTGTCCACCGAGACTGGACCCAGCAGCGCCAGCTCACGAATCACGGGCAGTACCCTCGCCAGTTCCTCGTCGAGCCCGACGGGGTCGGCGCCCGGACGAGTCGACTCTCCGCCCACGTCCACGACGTCGCAACCCACGTCGAAGAGTTCGCGGCCGCGGGTGATCCCCGCGTCACCCGCCCGGGTTCGTGTCGCGGGATAGAACGAATCCGGTGTCACGTTCACGATGCCCATGACGAGCGGACTCAGCGCCACGTGGACCTTCGTTGGTGGATGTACTGCAACGCCTCGGCCCGGTACGCCGCGTCATCGCGAAAGACCCCGCGCACCGCCGAGGTCACGGTCGTCGAACCAGCCTTCTTCACGCCGCGCATCGACATACAAAAATGCTCGGCCTCGATCACCACGATCGAACCCTTGGGATGCAGCTCGCGCTCCATTGCTTCGACGATGTCGGTCGTCATGCGCTCTTGGACCTGGAGCCGGCGCGCGAAGCCCTCCACGAGCCGAGCCATCTTCGACAGTCCCGTGATTCGCCCGTCGGGTCCCGGCAGGTACGCCACGTGCGCGAGCCCGGTGAAGGGAACTAGGTGGTGTTCACAGAGCGACGTGAAGGGAATGTCGCGCACCATGACCATCTCGTCGTGACCGGCCTCGAAGGTGACGCGCAGGTGCTCGCCGGGATCGGCCTCGAGGCCCTCGAACAGTTCGACGTACATGTCCGCCACTCGACGCGGCGTGTCGACCAGACCCTCTCGTGTGGGATCCTCACCGATCGCCTCCAGCAGTTCTCGGATGAGAGCCTGGACCCGCGGGTGGTCGACCACCGCTAGGCCTTACCGACGAAGGTGTAGATGCCGTCGAGGTTGCGGTATCGCTCGTTCACGTCGAGTCCGTATCCCACCACGAAATCCGAGGGGATGGTGAAACCTACGTACTTGAGCGACTGCTCGACGCGCTGCTCGCCCTCTTTTAACAACAACGCGCACACCTCGAGACTCTTGGGACTTCGAGCCCCCAAGTACTGGCGAAGGTAGTTAAGGGTGAGACCCGAGTCGACCACGTCTTCGACAATGAGCACGTCACGGTCCGCGAGGTCCACGTCGAGGTCCTTGACGATGCGCACCACACCGCTCGTCTTGGTCGCCGCACCGTAGGAGGAGACGGCCATGAAATCGACCTCGACGGGAAGTTCGATGGCGCGCATCAAGTCCGACATGAAGTTGATCGCGCCCTTTAACACGCACACGAGAAGTGGCGGATGCTCGGCGTAATCGCGGGTGATCTGTTGGCCGAGCTCGTGCACTCGGTCGTGCACTTCCTTCGCCGAAACGACCACTTCACCTAATTCGTGCTGCGCCCACTGTGCGGTGAAGTCCTCTGGTGAATGTTGACCCATGCACTGAGAGTAGTGGAGCCACTACTCGAGCGTGAGCCGTTGTGCGCTTCGCGACAGTCGCTTCTTACCCGTGAGTTCAGTCGCGACGACGTCGCCGCGTACGACACTCAGCGCGCGTTCGATCTCCTCGGAGGACGGTGAGTGCACGCCGTCGGCATCGTCGCGGCTCAGTTGCGTCCGCAACCAGCGCCGAAGACGAGCGCTCGGCCACGCTCGTAGCTCACGACAGTCCACGTCTTCGAGATCTCGTGCGAGGTCGGGGCCGCTGATCACGTCCAGCCAGGCTCGGTCCTCGTGCACCAACGCGGCCTGGCGTGCGAGTAGCGGCACCACGTCGCGACCCGCCACGTCACAGAGCACCGGCAGCAACTCGTGGCGCACCCGGTTGCGGCGAAAGTCGGGACTCTCGTTGGTCTCGTCGTAGATCGGCTGGAGGGACGAGCCCGCGACCAAGTAATGCAGATCATTTCGCCGCACGTCGATCAGGGGCTTGGTGGGATTGCCGATCATTGGCGACAGACCGTCCAGACCCGCGCCACGCATCATGTTGAGCAGCACCGTCTCGGCGAGGTCGTCCATCGTGTGACCCGTCAGCACCCCCGCCGGCAAAGCAGCTCGGCGGGCGGCTCGAGCCCGGGCCTCAAAGTTCGTTCCGGGTTCGACCGTGACGTCGTGGAGCGTGAAGGGAACGTTCAGCTCGGCACAGAGCGCGCGCACGCGTTCGGCCTCTTGCCCACTCGACGCGCGAGCGTGGTGATCGACGTGGTGCACGCGCACCAGAAGTCCCGCCGCTCGAGCGAGCAGCAGCAGGCCGAGCGAATCGGGACCGCCCGAGACCGCCAGATCGACCTCGTGTCCCCTCGGCGCAAAGTGACACTGGGCGAGCAGACTCTCTTCGAGGTTCACGTCCGTAGACTACGCAAGCGCGCGACGAAGCCGCCTGGATTGTGCGCGGGACCAAACCTTGGCCGCGAGATAGACCGCCGCGCTCAAGGTGCCCACGAAGAAACCGATGGGCAGATTGGTCCAGTACGAACTCGCGACCGCCGCCCACAGCGTGAGCATCGAGAACCCCACCGAGAGCGCGAGCGCGCGCGGGGGGCGACTGGTGACGATCCGCGCCGCGGCCGGGGGGCCGATCATCAACGAGAAGGTGAGCAACGCTCCCACCACCGGCACCGCGAGGGCTGAGGACAACGCCACGACGATGAGGAACGAGACGTCGATCAATCGCACGTTGACACCCCTGGCGACCGCCAAGTCGGACGAGATCGAACTCAGCAGCAATGGTCGATAGAGCACCGCCAGCCCAACGGCGCTCACCACGGCGAGCAGCGCGACGGGTAGCAATTCGTTCGAACTCACCCCGAGAATCTCGCCAAAGAGAAGGGCGTTCACCGCGGGTTCGTAGGCGCTGCTCGTGGCGAGGAACGCCGCGCCCAGCGCGAGCATCATTACGAGCGCGAGCGCCGTCGCCACGTCGCTGCGGGTACGCCGACTGAGCGAGCTGATGCCAAAGGCCGCACCGAGGGCAAAGACGACTAACCCGACGAGTGGATTGACACCGACGAGATTCGCGCCCGCGGCACCGGCGAACGCGCCGTTGGGTATCGCGTGTGCGGCGAAGGCGGAACCTCGCAGCACGACGAAGAAGCCAACCGATCCGGCGAGGAAGGCGATGATGGTGCCGCTCAGCCACGCGTTGGTCATGAAACTCGAGAACACCTAGATCCATCCCACGTGATCGGGGCGTGCGCCTCGCCCGAACGGCGCGAGGAGACGCCGACGACGCCGCGCGACGAGGCTCACGAGTACGAACTCGGCCAACACGTCAACGACCACGAAGAAACTCACCGGCAACCCACGACCAGATCCGAACCAGTAGTAGCTGTCGTAGGCGAACACGATTCCCAGCCACGTGGCGGCAACTCCCATGGCGCACGCGATTAGCAGCGCGCGCGACAGCCGCGTCGACACTCGAAGGGCGCTCGCGGGTGGACCGATCAGCAGGGCGGTCGAGAGGATCGAACCGATCACGATCGCCGACAGACCCACCGCCACTGCGAGCATGACCATGAAGACAATGCCGACCGCTCGAAGACGAACGCCGCGCGCCGCGGCGAGTTCGGGGCTTATCGAACTCATGAGGAGGGGGCGACGGATGACCGCGAGGCCAACGAGCACGAGAGCAGTGAGGACCAGGACGTCCGGCAACGTCGACGGCTCGACGGTGAAAACCGAACCAAAGAGGATCGACTGGGTCGAACCCGTCGTCGTGGTCTGCAGCGTGATCAGGTAGAGGAAGAGCGCCGAGAGTCCCGTCGCCGCGCCCAACACCACGCCCGTCGCGACGTCGCGGTCCTTCACGCGCTGCACACCAATCGCGTCCATCGCCCCCGCACCAATCACGCCGCCGCCGATGAAACCCGCGAGGGGCGATAACGCCGCGAGCGACGCACCCGCCCCGCCGGCGGTCGCCACGTCGGTGAGCGCGTGACCCGCGAATGACTGTCCACGAAGAACCGTAAAGACGCCCACGACGCCCGAGACGATGGACACGAGTGCTCCGAGCACGAGGGCGGTGCGCACCGTGTCGTTCGAGAAGAGCCCGGGTTCTAAGAGCACGTGCACGTCTACTCGATCACGAGCGCAGGATGGTCGGCCACGTGAGAGCCGTCGTGATCATCGTCCCCAGCCACGACGAGCACGCGACCGTGAACGCGCAAGACGTCGACGTGGTGACCGTAGAGCGAACTGAGAACCCCGGGCTGGACGACCTCGTCGGTCGTGCCACTGGCGACACGTCCGTTGGCGACGTAGACGACCCGGTCCATGACCGGAAGGAGTGGGTTCATCTCGTGGGCCGAGAGCAGGATCGCCACGTGCTGGTTCGCGACGACCGAGTGCAAGAGCTGGATGATCTCCTGGGCGCTTCCCGGGTCGAGATTGGCGAGCGGTTCGTCCAACAACAACAGTTCTGGTTTGCTCACGAGCGCGTGGGCAATCAAGACGCGCTGCTGCTCACCACCCGAAAGAGAACCGATCCGCCTGTTCGCAAAGGGCGTCGCTTCGACCGAATCGAGAATCTCGTCGACCAATTCGTACGTCTGACGAGTGCGTCGAGCCAGCCCGAACCGGTGACCGTCGATTCCCAGGGCGACGAAGTCACGTACACGCACCGGGACGTCCGTTTCGAAGAGGACCTTCTGGGGGACATACCCCACCGAACTGTTCGAGCGCGTCATGGGCTCGCCGTGGATCAGGACTCGTCCGCGAACGACCTCCTGGAGCCCGAGCAACACGCGAAGCAACGTGGTCTTGCCCGCGCCGTTCGATCCGATAAGTCCCGTGAACTCACCGTGGTCGATGCGAAAATTGACGTCGTGGAGCACCATGCGGCCCGACAGGGCGACGTCGACGTCGACCACCTCCAGCAGATCAGGACCAGCCATGGTTCCTCCTCATAGCGACGTGGTCGATTTGTGCTGTTCGATGGCCTTGATCAGCGCGTTGATCTCAGCGAGCATCCAGCTCTGGTAGTCGTAGCCCGGTGCCGGCATCGTCTCGTAGACCGCGACGATCGGCACCCGAGACGACTTGGCCAAATCGCGCAGCGAGGTCGTCACCGGGCTTCCCACCTGGGCGTTATAACAAAACACTTTGACGACGTGATCAGTGAAGAGACTGCGCTGGAACGCAATGTCCTCGGGGCTCGGATCGACACCGTTCATGATGTCGGCTTGAAAGGAGAACGGCGTGAGATTATCGAGTCCCAGAGCAGTGAGCAGATAGTCCGCCACTGGTTCGGTCGTCGCCACCTTCACGTGCTTGAACCTGGCACGAAACTGCGCGATGGCGCGCGTCACCATAGAGAGCGACGTGTCGAATCTCGCGAGACGTTGTCGAAAATACGCGGAGTCACTCGGATCGATCTGGACCAGAGCGCGCTCGACCGACTCGGCGACCAGTGGCATCGTGGCTGGCTTGTACCAGAGGTGCGGATTCTTGGTATTCGTTGACAAGCCCAACAATGACTGGGCGCTGATGACTTTTCGCGCGCGACTCGGTGACGCCGACTCGAGCTGTTGCATGAACGTGTCGTAACCCACCCCGTTTTGCACGACGACTTGAGCGGCGGCGATCTCGCGCGCCACACTCGTATTGACCTCGAACGTATGCGGGTCGGTGTTGGGATTACTCATGACCGCCTGAACGTCCACGAAACGCCCTCCGATCTGGGCGATGACGTTGGCGTACTCGTTCTCCGCGCCGACCGCCTGAATCGGGCCCCGCGGCGACGCCCCACCGATCGACGCCTGGGCCACGAGGACCACCACGATCGCGACGCCACCGAGCACGCGTCTCGCCACGCAAACCTTGGCAGAATCGGTAGACCCTTTTTCTGGAATCATTCCAAGTAGGTTATCTAGAATCATTCCAGAAAGCAAGGGGACACCGCTAGGCTTTCGTCGTGACTTCAACGCGAAATACCGCCCAACGCCGCGAGGTGATCAGCGCGCTCAGCCGGGTCCAGGGTTTCGTGAGCGCACAAGACCTCCATGGCGTTATCACTAAGAACGGCGGCGCCATCGCGCTCGCCACCGTCTACACACAACTAAAGAAACTGGCCGAGACCGGCGACGTGGACCTGGTCATGACCGACCGGGGCGAGACCCTCTATCGACGCTGCGTGGTCGACGTCCACCACCACCATCTCTCTTGTCGCCTCTGCGGCGGTGCCGTCGAGGTTGACGCGCCCGATCTCGAGCGATGGGCCAACGACATCGCGGCCCAGCACGGCTACCGTGACCTTCGCCACGTGCTCGAACTCAACGGGATTTGTGCGACGTGCCAGTCCCGATAGCGCTCCGTCCCGAGGTTCGTGGGCCCCTACGCGTCCACCACGCGAGTGCCTTCGCCCGCTTCGGCGTTGACGCGGTTGTCACTGAACGCGTCGGCGGCGTGAGCAAGGGGCCCTACGAGTCGCTCAATCTCGCCCTGCACGTCGGCGACGACCCGAACGACGTGCTCGAGAATCGAGCTCGCGTCGCCAGCGCGATGGGCGTTAGTGCAGACCAACTCGTCTTCGCCGACCAGGTGCACGGGGACCGGGTCGCAGACGCCCAACCCGACGCGCCCGCCGTACGAGCCGACGGCCTCTTCACCTCACGCCCGGACCTCGCGCTGGTGATCATGGTCGCGGACTGCGTGCCCATCCTCTTGGTGGACGAGCAATCGTCAGACTTCGCCGTGGTGCACGCGGGTTGGCGGGGTCTGCGCGGCGACGTCCTAAAGAACGCGGTGGACCGGTTCAGCGATCCGACGTCGGTGCACGCGCTGCTCGGCCCCTCGATCTCGGTGCGGCGCTACCAGGTCGGCCCCGACGTCGCCGAATACTTTCGCGACCTGCCGGGCACGGTTCAGCCCGATCAGGGTGACCGTTCGCTGCTCGACCTTCGTCAGGTCGCGGCGCTACTCCTGGTGGGATTTGGACTACGCGACGACCACGTGAGGATCTGTGAGGAAAGCACGGATGACGCGACGATTTTCTACAGCGCGCGCGCCGAGCAGCCGTGTGGGCGCTTCGCCCTCGTCGCGCGAAGGTCGTCGTAGCATGAACGAACATGGACCGGGCCCGTTCGTGAAGCGCCGCGCTGAGCTGTTTTCCTACGTGGGACTCGAGGTGGAACTGACGACACTGCGGGCTCAGTACGAGCTCGACGGGACCTCCTTTGAAGAGACCGTCACGTTCGAGGGCGTTGAAACGCTCGACCAACCCGCGGTGCGCTTGCTCAGCGAACTCTGGTACCTGGTGGCGGGTCTCTCCTACTACAAGGCGGGCGCCGCGCGCGCGATCGACCTCGGTTCGACGACCCTGGGAATCGCGGGCGAGGAGCTTTTCCGGGCGGCGCTGGTGGACGGACTGGGCGAATTCGCCTACCGCAACGAGCTCTCACTCGAAGACGTGGTC
>Ga0181522_10001485_pt1 | contig 14262 bp, 9 predicted proteins | sample PEATcosm2014_Bin_27_FD_121103 | JGI IMG/M metagenome (GOLD analysis project Ga0181522, IMG submission 121103) | Peatland microbial communities from MTU Mesocosm Facility, Houghton, MI, USA - PEATcosm2014_Bin05_10_metaG | ecosystem: Environmental > Terrestrial > Soil > Wetlands > Peat | place... | reverse complement strand
TCACCTTCCCGCTGCCCTAGAAAAAGTCATGCGAACCAGGAGGAAAGGAAAGCTTCGTGAGCGAGATATTTGACGCGTTGATCAGGGCACAGGACAAGACGGCCGAACAGTTGAAGCCCTTGTCATTCCTGCCAGAGATCGAGTCTAACCCGACCGATTTCTGGCAGGAGCCTGCCCGGCCGTCAATGGAGGTTGATCAATTCGCCAGAGTGAAGGAATTTGCCGGACGGCTTTCCGGCGAAGTTACCTTGTCGCACAAGAAAATCAGGAATTACCTGATCCTGGCTTTCTGTGCGGTGGGACTCGTTCTGCTGGGCACGGATTATGCATTACGCGCGAATGCGAGAGCGGTCGGCAGCAGCTGGCAACTCTACGGCGTGGCATTTGAAGGCACAATCCATCCCGCGGTTGAGATGCGGATTGCCTCGGAGCTGACCGGTACCGTGTCCGCGATCTCGGTAAAAGTTGGCGACACGGTAAAGCTGGGGCAGCCGTTACTGGCTCTGGATGATCGGGAAGCGGAACTGGCACTCAAACAGGCATCGGTCGAACTGATGGCCGCCGAAGCCAATGTCGATAAGTTCAGCGTGCAGTTGGCCGACGCAAACGCGCGTGTGGCTACCGCGCAACGACAGCAGCAGCAGGTTCCGACCAGGCAATGGCGGGACTCTCCGGAACGAGCCGGAGCTGCCTACGATCAGGCGTTGACCAACTACAATCGAACCAAACAGCTGTTCGAAACGGGTGTCATTGCCAAGCAGGAGCTCGATACTCGAGAAACCGAACTGCGGATAGCTCGCGACGATCTCGAAAACGCCAAGCGACTGGCAGATGTATCCTCCAAGCTGGATCACGATCAGACTGATCAGTTCTCTCTACAGGCCAGAGTCACGCGCGAGGGATTGCAGGAGCAATTGCTGCAGGCGAAGCTGAAGTACGAGAGAGCGAAACAGCAGGTCGAGGGAACGATTGTGCGAGCCACGCAACCAGGCGTGGTGTCCGAGATCAGCGTCCGCCTCGGCGATCGCATTCCGGGAGGCACGGTTCTCGCTCGACTGGCGGAACTGGATCGTATGATCGTTGAGGTTCCGGTATCGGCAAAGATAATCTCAGAGCTGAAGGTGGGCCAACCGGCTCGGGTTGCTCTGCCCTCTTCTCCGCCTCGTGAAATCGAGGGACGGATTCGCGTTATCAATCCGCTGCCCTCGTCGAATATGACACACGCGGTTGAAGTGGAATTCGAGAACCCTGCCCTGTTACTGCTCGCGGGACAATCAGCCGAAGTCAGGTTCGCGAATCGATAGGCCAGGCATTTCTGTGACCCTACAAAAGCCCATTTCCGTTCTGCTGACGACTGAGGGGACGTATCCTTTTTATGCTGGCGGTGTCAGCACATGGTGCCACCGGCTCACCCACGGCTTGCCGGATATCGACTTCACCTTGCTGGCGGTTGTTACCAACCCGTATCCGCAAATCAAGCACGAACTCTCGGCCAATGTGCAAGCCGTGATCAAGGTCCCGCAGTGGGGCCTGCTTCAGCCCGCGGAATACTCGAACCATCAACCGGCTTCGATGGTTTTGCGCAACCTCTGGGATACGACTCCGAAGGCTCTCGCTGCCCGCTTCAAGCCGCTGTTCGAGCGGTTCCTGGCTCTGATCTTTTCCCCCCGTTGCGACATGGAAGAACTGGGACAGGTATTGCTCGGGTTGCAGGGCTACTTTCAACGCTACGATTACCTGAAAAGCATGAACTCCATGGAGGCATGGAACATAGTGCAGCACGCGGTGCACGCTGCATGGGAGTGCCGACCGGCCAACACCGAGAATCCGACGCTGGCGGAAGTCAAACAGGCCTACCGCCTGCTGTTTCACCTTCTGATGGTGCTTCATTTCCCGGTTGCCCAGGAAGACATCACGCACTCCTCGGCGGCGTCTTTCTGCGGGATCCCTTGCGTACTGGCCAAGCTGACTCATGGCACACCTTATCTGCTGACCGAGCATGGGGTGTATCTGCGGGAACAGTACCTGAATTTGCGCCGCCAGGTTAAGTCTCACTTCGTGCGCTGGTTTCTGTATCGGTTGGTCGAGAGCGTGGTTGGATTGAATTACCACTTCGCCGACCAGGTCTCGCCGGTTTGCACCTTCAATGCGCGCTGGGAGAAGCACCTCGGCGTTCCGGAGAGGCGGGTCAAAGTCATCTTCAATGGTGTCGATCCCGAAAGATTTCAGCGTTGTGAGGGCGAGAACACCGGTCGGCCGCTGATTTCCACCGTCGGCCTGATTTATCCGCTGAAAGGGCAACTGGACTTGATCGATGCCGCGGCTTTGCTTCGACCAAAATTTCCGGAGGTTGAGGTGCGCTTATACGGGTCGCCGAGCGATGCCGGATATTTTGACAAGTGCAAACAGAAGGTCGCTGAATTGCAGTTGGAAAACAATGTGACCTTCGCGGGTTCAACCAAAGAACCATGGAAGGTATACAGCAGCGCCGATATCATGGCCTTCCCCAGCATTTCGGAGGGATTTCCGTACGTGGTGCTGGAAGCGATGCTCTGCGGAGCCGCGATTGTCGCTACTGATGTGGGAGGCGTCGCTGAAGCTTTGGGAAACTGCGGACTGCTGGTGCCCTCGAAAGTACCGGGCGCGATGGCTGACGCGATTTCATACTTGCTGGCCAATAAAGAAGAGCGCGAACGGCTGGGTCGCAACGCAAAAGCGCGGGCGCTCGAGCTCTTTACCGAAAAGCAATTCTTAAGTTCATACCAGAACACCTACCGCGAATTGGTGTCTCGCCAGTTGCCACAAATCTATCAAGCTTAGCTGGCTGAGGGAGAGTTGAAGTGCGGTTATTTCTTTGGGGGATGATTGTGACGCTTGGATTCGCCAGCCCGCTTTTCCCGCGAGACTCGGGGTCTCCCGGTTCAACACCCGCACGCCTCGCGATCTACTACGGCTATCCCAGCCTGGTGAATCAGTCCCAGGGAGACGTGGAAAAAGCGGCGGCTGTTTTTGGCGCATACGATGTGGTCGTACTCGGCGATGGCATCGAGTTCCCGGACAAGAAACCCGGGCGTTACCCGGAGGGGGATCCGGAGGAGCATCAGAAGGCACTTCGCATGATGGCTGCCGTCAGGCGGAGTAATCCGGGGACACGCTTTTTCGGCTACGTCTGCCTGGGCGAGATCCCGTCGCGAAAGCCGGCGGTGGTTGCTCTCAGCCGACAGGAACTCGAAGAGCGGTTTCGGTTATGGAAAGAGATGGGAGTGGCCGGGATTTTTCTGGATGAGGCGGGCTACGATTATGCAGCGATTACTCGCAAGCGACAGAACCTGGCCGTAGGAATGATTCATGACCTGGGGCTTGCCGCCTTCATGAACGCCTACTTCATCGACCACTTGTTCAGCGCCGACGACAATCTTCCTTATTCGAACGGAGCGGGCAAGAACCCCGAGCATCTGGCTACACTGCTCGATCGCCGCGATCTGTTTCTTCTGGAATCATTCCAGATAAAGAATGGAACCTATGAAAGTTCGGACGCCTGGCAGCCGCGCTTGAAGCAGGCGCTTCTGTACCGCCGGCGCTATGGAGCCCACATTTTTTCGACTACCACGAGCAAAGATCGCCAGCCGTTCGATGCCGGAATGTTGAATTATGCGTGGTGGACTGCGCGCCTTTACGACTTGGATGGCTTCAGCTGGGGCGAACCAAACTTCGCAGCTTCGGATAACGCCTTACCCGATCATCGCTGCAAATTGGAAACTGTGGTGCTGCCGGCGTCATCGCCGGTCGGATCGGACAGGACGCAGTTCTGGAAGAAGGCGGGCAATTCGGTTGTCGTCGTGGATACTCGCGAGCATGCAGTTCACAGGGTGCCGGTTGCTGAGTCTGCAGGATCGAATGGAATCGAAACAATGTTGCGTTCCCCGCAAAAAGAGGCGTCGTTGATCACCTGTGGCGGAACGCACGAATAAGAACCATGAATAAGAACAAAGAGATCGAAGACCTGCTGACCAGTGGCCGCGAAGGAACGACACAGGTCGTTCATTCTCGCGAACTCGCGGCCATGATGGAGTCGTTGGGATGTACCGACGGGGCGGCGAAAGAGGCGGGCTTCAAGGATATTTTTTCCTATGCAGAGCATGTCTTTTCCTACTTCCGGGCAGATTCCGGAACGACGGAAGCACCCCGGCGCAAGCATCGCGCTACCGATTTCTGGGCGGAAATAAGACGCGCGATGCGCAGTTTTTCGCTCAGTCTGGCTTATGCGATCCCCTGGATGGCGCTGCTCACGCTGGAGTATTTGCGACCGAACGCCCTCAAGGTGTCGCCCGAACTGGGCGGGGCGCTGAGCCTTTCCCTGATCGCCAGCCTGACAACATCGGGTGGATTTATCCAAATGATTTCCCGCAGCGGGAACTTCTACTACGGGTTAGACGAACCTGTGCTGGCGCGCCAGACCTGTATGTCGCTTTTGAATGTGGGATTGACCTGCAGTCTTCTGGCAGCGGTATTGGGGATGATGTTGGGCTTCTACTTTCAGCTTTTTACCGCGAAGTATTTGATATTGGCTGCGATTAACTATGTGGCCCTGAATCTTCTGTGGATGTTCTGCGCCGTGCTTTCGGTCCAGAAGCGAGGTTGGTACATTCCGTTCGCGTTCCTCATAAGCGCTCTGTCCAGTGGACTGATCAAGCTTGTTTCTCATGCAGGGCCAACCCTTCTCCTCGTGCTCTGGCCGTTGGTAGCTGTTCTGGCTGCGCTCGGCTTTAGCCTGGCGGGTTTTTCCCGCGCGGAGAAGAAACGTACCGGAGCGGTTGGCACGGTTCGGCCGCGCCTCGGTGTCTGGGCCATTTCACTCGTGCCCTTCTATCTCTACGGAACCGTTTACTTCAGCTTTCTGTTTGCCGACCGGCTGGCTGCGGGGAGTGCAATTCCCTGGGTTTCGGGGTTGAGTTTTGGAATCGACCCCGCCTACAAACGGGGGATGGACCTGGTTCTCCTTGCGTTTCTGGTTACCGCGGCGCTGGCGGAGTATCTCGGCGACTCCTTCCTTCGGTTCTGGCACCGGCTGGCTGCGGAACTGCCTCAGACAGCAAACGGCCAATTGATTGTCAGATTGCGCCGGCGGCACTGGAAAACAAAGCTGATTATCTTCACTGTTTTCGTCATCACCGCGCTCAGTTCATGGTCCGCGTTCTCCCGTTTAGGAGCGTTGGCCTCTTCCCCGCGGTTATTGCAAACCGCCGCGCTTGGGGGTCTCGGCTACCTGCTGTTGAATATGGCGCTCCTCGACATCATCATCCTGGCCAGCGTGAATGCCAATTCGATGGCGCTGGTCGCGGTAACGCTTGGGCTCGTCGCAAATGTTCTGACCGGTTATTCGCTCAGTCATTTGTGGGGCGTGCAGTACGCGGCGGTTGGACTGCTTGCTGGCTCCGCGGTCGTGCTCTGGAAATGCAACGCGGGCGTGCGCCAGATCCTGCGTTCCCCTGATTACCATTACTCCGTTTCGTGAGACTGATTCAATGCATTTTTTGGATGTGATCGAGGGGGCCTGGATACTCTTCACCTTCCTCATGGCGTTTTTCTGGGTTCCGGCACAGCTGTTTTCCCGCCCGCAAAATTCGGATGCGCTTACCCGAATTGCTGGAAACGGGGCTCGCATGGTGCTCTGCGTGATGGTCGCGATCGTCGTTCTGTCGCAATTGAAAGCTCTCAACGCCACCACCGTCACTTTGCTTTTTGCCGGCTCATTGGTCGCGAGCTGGCTCGGGCGGAATGCAGGGTCGGCGAGCCGGCTGTGGGAGAAATTGCAAACCACGACGATCGGCATGCTGCGGTTGATCGAGACATGGTCGTTTGGGCTGCACCTTCTGCCTCGAGCTCGCCAGCCGTTGCCCGCAAGACCGGTCGCGCGCTCGCGCATGATTCGGTGGATGGCAGCGCTCGAACGCCGGGAGATACTTTTGGCAGCTTTTGCCGTCGTGCTTCTGACAACCGTCATTATGGGTGCCGAACATGCCGTCCGCGAACTCCGTCTCGATCAACCTGAACAGTACGGGGTTCTGCTGCACGCCCGGCAATTGATCCTCGATCTGCCCGCGGCTGGCCCCCCGTTCGTGTTCCCGGCAGTCATCGCAACCACTTCCTTGCTGAGTGCCCGGGATGCGATGCAGGTGACACGTTATCTGGCACCGGCGATCGGAATACTGACGGTCCTCGCGATCGGCATGTTGATGCGTGCAGGCACAGGTTTCGGCGTCGCCTGCCTCGCCGCCATGTACTGTCTGGGCGCGGCTGCTTTCCCGCCGGTACGAATTGATCCAGTCATCGCAACCTCCTGGACGCAGAAACTTGAGAACCTTGTCTGGGTCTCTCCCGCGGGTCTTCGCGCTGACCCGGAATTTGGGCTCGGATTGCTCTTCCTTCTGCTGGCCCTCGCTATCCTTGTGGATTGGTATAGGAACTTGCGGAGATGGGACTCGCTTCTCGATTTCGCCTGCTGCATGGTGCTGGTCGGCCTGGTGTCGCGACCCCTGCTACTGATCTTGGTGATCGCGGCCGGTGTTCTTTTGCTGCAACCGATCCTTGGCCTGATCGCTCTCGTTCTCGCCTGCTACGGGCTGGCGGCGTATGCCAGCTTTCAGACCGGGGCGATCGACCCTTCTACAACACTCACGATTTTGCCGATCGCCGCGGCGGTTCTGATCGGTTCTTTGGTTGCTTTGACGGAAGCCACGCTCAGTCCCCTCCCCGGCAAAGTGACGGAAGTTGCACTTCTGGCCACGGGTTTGGTTCTTGCGATCCTTTGGTTCCCGCCGCGTCAGCTTCCCCGGCAATGCCTGGAGTATGAATCCGCGGCTCGGGTAACGGAACAGATTGCCCATCAATTTCCCCGTCAAAGCTGGGTCGTGGCTGCGCCGGTCGAGCAATTGTCGGAAACCTTTGGGCTGGGAGCACACGAGGACCTGGCCGGTTTCGTCGAGAAGTATCAAAACCAGGTTTCAAATTCGGAGTTCCGTTTTCCGGATGCGCGCGAAGATCTGTTTATCTACGTGGAGAAGAGACCATTTCAGATCTACTCCCATGAGCCGGAGAGTCTTTCCTACCCTACGCTCATGGATGTCACCTACCGCAGCTATCGCTCACCGGGAGGAAGAGCCAGTCTGGAATCGGCAGCGCTTCAGCTCTGTGAGGGCTACCGGCAACATCACTCCGACAGCGACATATTTTTTGAGGACGAAGATCTTCGGGTCTACCACATTCACCAGCAAGCTTCAGAAGCGGTCAAGTCCGGGGCCTAAGGGCAAGAGATATTCTTATGCACATCATCCGCGGGAACCGTTTGCTTCTGCTTCTGCTACTGGCTTTCTTTATGGCCGCACCCTCGGCCGATGGCCAGACTCGTCTGGCCGTTCCGTCCTATCAAAACCCGGGTACATCTACCTGGACCAGTTGGGCGACGCCAGGATCTCCGGCTGTGGGCCTGATGATTGTGGATATCTCCAGCGGGGATGACCCCACGTATTATCCCGCCGTGGATGCGGCCATCCAGGCCACCCGCAAGCAAGGCATCTTCGTGCTCGGCTACACCTATACGGGTTATGGCACTCGTGACCCCTCGCTGGTTCGAGCCGCCATCAACAACGTGTATCAAAACTACGGAGTGGACGGCATTTTCTTCGACGAGGCTCCGGTGAATTGCAATGACGCGAACCCATACGCGGGGACACAATTCATGTACTACCAGGAACTGACGAACTATGTGCGCCAGACCCAGGCCGGAGCGCGCCTCACCGTACTGAATCCGGGGACGACCAGCCCCAATGATTGCTGGATGTCGATCACCAACATTCTGGCCAATTGGGAAAACACCGGAGGTTTCTCGGCCTACCAGACGGACTATACAGACTACGCGTGGATACACCAGTATCCGCCGGACCGCTTCTGGCACATCGTGCTCGGAGTAACGCAGGCGCAATTGCCGACCGCGCTCGGTCTGGCGCAATCGCGCAATGCGGGGTGGGTGTACATCAGCGACAGTGCGAATAACGCCTACAACCAGATCCCCGTCTATTGGAGCACCGAAGCGTCGACGGTTGCGGGGCAAGGCGTGCAGGCGCCATTTGCGACGGCATGGCCGAACTCGATCAGCACTACGGGTGGAACCATGAACGGCCGCGTTTCTTTCCGCTGGCGCGCAGTGAACGGAGCGGTGTGGAACATTTTTCTCGATACCGACCGCAATGCCAAGACCGGATATCGTGGCTCCGGACTGTCCCTCGGCGCGGAATATATGTTTGAGGGTTCCGCGACCGCGGCGCAACTCTACAAATACACCGGTTCCGGGACAAACTGGAGTTGGAAAGCGGTCTCGGCCAACACCCAGATCGCTTTCCCCGACCCTGGAACCAATCTGGTGATGTTCGATCAGGCTGGAATCGGCAGCCCCACCGCGCTGAATTATCAGATCCAGTCCGAGGGTTCGAACTACGGCCTGCTTTACAACAGCTATGTATATCCCCTCAGCCTGACCAATACCGGGATGGTGTTCGACCTCATGAACCACCTGCAGTGATGGAGGTAAAGGCGAAATTCGAACGGGACGTGTAAAACATCCGCTTCAAGAAAGTGTGCTGGCACCTAGATTATGTATAAAGAATTCTACAATCTGCAACGCAACCCGTTCGAGATTACTCCGGATCCCTCTTTTCTGTTTCTCACCCGGAGACATCGAGAGGCTTTGTCCACCCTTTACTACGGCGTGCAACGGCGCAAGGGGTTCGTGGTATTGACCGGCGAAGTCGGCACGGGGAAAACCGTGCTGGTCGGTTATCTCCTGCGATTATTCAAGCAGAATGGCGTCGCCTGTGCATACGTCTTCAACAGCCGTTTGTCGGCGCTCGGATTCTTGCAGTATGTGGCCCTTGATCTCGGACTCAACGTGGCGGGCAGGAACAAAGCCATGCTGCTGCACGAGCTGAACCGATATCTGATTGCTCGCTATCAGAAGAAGCTCACGACGGTGATTGTGGTGGACGAGGCGCACTCTCTCGCGACCGATGTTCTCGAAGAGGTCCGGCTTCTGACGAATCTCGAGACCGCGGAGCAGAAATTGCTTCAGGTCCTGCTGGTCGGACAACCGGAACTCGCTCAGAGGCTGGATTCGTTTGAGCTCCGACAGTTGAAGCAAAGGGTTGCGCTGCGCACCTACCTTGAACCGCTCGACCTGGAGGAGACGAGGGGCTACATTCGACGCCGGCTGCATGTCGCCGGCGGCCAGCCCGACTCGAACCTCATTCCCGAGGCAACCATTGCCGCCGTTTACCGTTTTTCCGGTGGGATTCCGCGACTCATCAACACGATCTGTGAGAATGCCCTGGTGACGACCTTCGCACGACAGCTAAGCTGTGTCCCTGCGGAAATCATAGCGGAAACGGCACGTGATCTATGCCTCGAGGTGGCGTCCGAGTCCCGAATCAAACTCGGTGATGGCCGGAATCCCGTGTTGAATCAGGCGATGGCTACGATGAAGAGTTTTCATGAACGGCTGCAGGAAACCTCGGACGGACGCGAACAGGCTTTGCCCGGCGATTCAGGTTTGCGCTGGCCAGTGAGCCCGTCTCTCAAGCCCTTCACAGATTCTTAGTTCCCCCTCCAACTCAGGGCTTCACTTGGACGCAGGAAACAGCAGGAACATGATGATCGCAACATGGGAGCCGACGCTCAACGCGTTGGCTGGAGGAACCTTATGGCTAGATATCTCATTACCGGCATAGCGGGTTTTATTGGTTCGGCACTGGCACGAGCGGTGCTGGCACAGGGTGACGAAGTTCGGGGGGTGGACAATTTTTCCACCGGGCGCCCTGAAAATCTCGACGAGATTCGAGATCTCATCGAGTTTCGAGAAGCCGATATTCTGGACCCGGACGCCATGCATGATGCCTGCCGCGGCGTGGATTACATCTTTCATGAGGCGGCGATCGCGTCGGTTCCGAAATCTGTCGTCGATCCAGTGGGGAACAATCGAGCGAATGTGGACGGAACCCTTAACGTCTTGATCGCCGCACGGGACGCCAAGGTGAAGCGCATTGTCTATGCGGCTTCATCGGCGGCGTATGGGGACAACCCTATTCAACCCAAGCAGGAGGACATGAGTCCGGATCCGATTTCTCCGTACGCCGTCTCCAAGCTCGCCGCCGAGCAATACATGATCTCGTTCTATCGCTGCTATCAACTGGAGACGGTCTGTTTGCGTTACTTCAACATTTTTGGCCCGCGACAGGATCCTACGTCTCCCTACTCGGGAGTGTTGGCCAAGTTCATCAGCCAGATGCTCGGGGGAGAGCGGCCGACCATATTGGGCGATGGCGAAACCAGCCGCGACTTCACCCACGTCGATGACGCCGTGCAGGCGAACCTGCTGGCGTCGAAAGCACCGGCAGAACGGGTCGTGGGTCGGGTCTTCAACGTGGCGACAGGTCGTCCCTCGTCGCTCAACGAGACGTTCCGCATCCTCAAGAAACTCACCGGCTACGAGGGTGACGCAGGGTATGGGCCAGAACGCGCGGGTGACGTTAAACACTCCCGCGCCGACATCTCGAAAGCCGAAAAACACCTCGGCTACAAACCACGCGTGAACTTCGAACAGGGCCTGAAGAATACCGTGGATTGGTACAGGACACAGACGAATCCGCTCGCTGAAGGATTGACGGCGGGCGAGCGCATGGCTCTGATCTTGAATCCACCACAGAGCAACCAAATCCACCGAACCTGATCACAGCTGGAAGCTGTCAGCAGCATCGGAATTCAAATCAAATAACCTCCCCGACATTTAGGAGGCAACTCATGTGTGGAATTGTAGGATACGTTGGGACCAGACAAGTGGTCCCCATCATTATGGACGGCTTGCGACGACTGGAATATCGCGGGTACGATTCGGCGGGAATTGCGGTTTCCGGTAACGGCGATGGTCTGCAGGTACGCCGTGTAGAAGGCAAGCTGTGCAATCTGGAAAACATGATCCGGGTGCAGCCGCTGGATGGCACCTATGGAATCGGCCATACTCGCTGGGCCACACACGGGCATCCCACCAAGGAAAACGCCCATCCGCACCGCGATTGCACCGGTCGAGTCGTGGTCGTCCATAACGGGATCATAGAGAACTACCAGATACTCAAGAAGAAGTTACGCGAAGAAGGCCATCTCTTCACGACTCAGACGGACAGCGAGATCATCGCTCACATGATCGAGAAGTATTTTCTGATGAGCCGCAACGGCCATCGGCCATCGCTCGAAGAAGCAGTCCGCAAAACCGTCAAGGAGCTTACGGGAGTGTTCGCACTGGCAGTCATTGCCGTGGATGAGCCGAACAAGATCGTCGCCGTCCGCAACGGGCCGCCGGCGGTGATCGGTCTCGGAAAGGAAGAGTATTTCGTGGCATCGGATGTGCCTGCGATCCTCAATCACACCCGCGACCTGTTCTTTCTCTCCGATGGCGACCTGGCGGTAATCACGCCGGAAGGAGTGCAGGTGTCGGACTTCAACGGGCGGCCGATCGTGCGCGAGGTGCAGCGCCTGACCTGGGACCCGATCATGGCGGAAAAGGCTGGCTTCAAGCATTTCATGCTCAAGGAAATCTACGAGCAGCCGCGCGCCGTCCGTGACACGATGCGGGGTCGGGTGTCGGAAGAGACGGGCCAGGTCTTCCTCGACAAAATGGAGATCAGCGAGGCGGAATTTCGTGGGCTGAAAAAGATCAACATCACGGCCTGCGGCACCAGTTGGCATGCGGCGCTGGCGGGCAAGTTCATGATCGAGAGCCTGGCTCGCATTCCGGTCGAGGTCGACTACGCCAGCGAGTGGCGCTATCGCGATCCCATCATTGCACCGGACACAGTCACGCTGCTGATTTCCCAGTCAGGAGAGACGGCAGACACGATCGCGGCGCAGCGCGAAGCCAAGGCCAAGGGCTCAAAGACGCTCGCCATCTGCAACGTGGTCGGTTCGATGATCACGCGCGAGGCGGCTGGCACCATCTACACTCACGCCGGGCCGGAGATCGGAGTGGCCTCGACCAAGGCATTCACGGGGCAACTGACGGCTCTCTACTTGTTTGCGCTTTACCTGGCACAGGTCCGGGGCACCATCACGGCTGAGCAGGAGAAGGATGCCATCCACCAGCTTGGTTGTCTGCCGGTCAAGCTTGAACAAATCTTGACGCTCGACGAGAAGTGCGAAGAGCTGGCCAAGTTGTACGTGCGGGCTCAGGATTTCCTGTTTCTTGGCCGCGGAATACACTACTCCATCGCACTTGAAGGCGCCCTGAAGCTGAAAGAGATTTCCTACATCCATGCCGAAGGATACCCGGCGGGCGAGATGAAGCACGGGCCCAACGCCCTCATCGACGAAAATCTTCCGGTCGTGATTGTTGCCACGCGCGACTCGGAGGACGAGGTTTCCAGAATCTGTTATGAAAAGACCATCTCCAATCTCATGGAAGTGAAAGCGCGGTCCGGCAAGGTGATCGCGCTGGCCACCGAAGGAGACGAAGAGATCAGAAACTATGCCGATCACGTTCTCTACATACCGCCGGCGCCCAAGGAACTGTCAGCGATACTCGAAATTGTTCCCTTGCAGTTGCTGGCCTACCATATAGCTCTACGTCGCGGATGCGACGTGGATCAACCGCGGAACCTCGCGAAATCGGTGACCGTAGAGTAAAAACAGCACCGGGGGAGGGCAGTCCCTCCCCCGGTTTCTGAACCAGAGGGGTACTTACTGATAGGCACCGATGTTGATGCTGGTGGATGGATCTCGAGGATTGCCAGCGACGTCCTCAGTGCCTACGAGCGGGCATCCCCAATAAGCGCCAGTTTCGCCCACCGTGGTGCTGCAAGCTAACGTGCCTAAAACGCTGCCGGCGCCTGACGCAGGGGAGGTTGATTCGACCTGCAGGTCAAGCCCGGTCGCGCTTACAAATAACGGGTTCACGTATTCCGAGTGGCTGTCTTGTCCGGTTGCCGATTGATAGCCGGGGAAACCGTTACTCTCGGTCGTGCCATTCCACAGGAATTGAGCCGACGTCGAGCCGACGGAGGAGTAGTAGAGGTTGTAATCCGCGGTCACCGGGTCGGGTTCAGAGTTCGTGTAGTTGTTGATGAACAGACCCTGCGATGTGGCATACACGATGTTGTTCTCGAACACGTTGTTCGTGGCGTAGTACTGCACCTGCAACTCGCCACTGCCGGTGTTCTGGGTGTCATCTTCATACAGCGTGTTATTTACGATCGCGACATAGTTACTGCCGCCAACGTTGCTGGCGTAACCACCGATGGAGATACCGACGGAGTTGGCGTTGTAGACCACGTTATCGCGGACAGTGACGTACTGCGATAATTTGCCGGAGTGTTCGCTGGCCACTTCGATGTTGAGATCACAGTTGTGCACGGTGTTGCGCTCGATGATGACGTAGGCGCAGGTGTCGCAGTAGATGCCGTCGGCATCGTACTCGTCCCCTTCGCCAGCATTCGCGATGGCGCTGATGTTGTAGACGGTGTTGCCGCTGATTTCTCCGTACCTGGCATAATCGAGTCCGCTCGGCCCGACCCCCTCACCACCAATGGCGTCGATTCCGATGTTGTCGTTGTCGTGGATGATGTTGTTGGTGATGGTGAAATTCGTCACATTGCCATCCACATTTACGGTTTCACTGTTGCCGGTTTTAAGGCCGTAGACTGTGTTGCCGCTGATCACCAGGCCGTTGATGGCGTTGGTTTCGGTCCCATAGGCCGCTATGCCGAAAGCGTTGCCGTTCTGCTCTGATGTAGTAGTGATGCTGGTGATTGTGTTGTTCAGAATCTTGATGCCATTGCTGGCACCCGAAATCCAGATTCCTGCCGGGGTAGCGTTGGCGTTCGAAGTCGTATAGTTCTCGATGGTGAAGCCTTGAATCGTGACGTAGCTTACGTCGACTCCCGCGGGTGTGGCGGCGCCGATATTCCACAGTCCCTGGGTTTGGGAAGTGGATGGAGTAAGTCCCGTACCACTAACAATTGCTCCGGTCTGTCCGATGAAGGTGATGGGAGCGGAGGATGTGCCCGAGACGGTGACGTTGATCGATTCATTGTAAGTACCGGGTTCGACATATACCGTGGACCCGGCCGCGACCGTGCTGGCCGCGTGCTGAATGGTCAGCCAGGGGGCGGCATTCGTGCCCGGGTTGGAGTCATTGCCGGTGGGCGACACATAGTAGGTGTTGCC
>Ga0181522_10001484_pt1 | contig 14262 bp, 9 predicted proteins | sample PEATcosm2014_Bin_27_FD_121103 | JGI IMG/M metagenome (GOLD analysis project Ga0181522, IMG submission 121103) | Peatland microbial communities from MTU Mesocosm Facility, Houghton, MI, USA - PEATcosm2014_Bin05_10_metaG | ecosystem: Environmental > Terrestrial > Soil > Wetlands > Peat | place... | reverse complement strand
CATCAAGAGTACACGGAGATTAAGGTACGGTTCATTCGGCCGGACATAGCGGCAGTGGACGTGCACTGGCACATGACAGGTGCCCCCGATCCGCAAGGCAATCCATGGCCGAACCGAAAGGGACTACTAAACTTCGTGGCCACCAAGAATAAAGGAGCCTGGCAAATTTTGATTCTGCACAATACGGAGTTAACAGAGGAGGGGAAATGAAAGCCTGCAGCGCTATGCGAAACGTGGCGTCGTGCGTCGATCCGGGAGCCTCAGGCTGACCCAGCCGCACTCGCTCCAGTCCGCTCACCTGAAGTCCAACCATCGCGCTTGCCTGAATGACGTTTACCGCACGAGGAACTGCTCGGACGATGCTATTGAATCGGCATCACGTCGACCCCTGCGTCCAAGGTATGTTTGGCGCCGCCCAGCAGAACGCCATGGATGGGACTGACGTCGCTATAATCACGCCCCCAAGCCAACGTGATGTGACCGTCCGTCGGCACACAATTGTTCGTGGGATCGAAATCCACCCACCCGGCACCAGGGCTCCAAACCGAGCACCAGGCATGGGATGCATCGGCGCCCACTAAACGTGGCCGTCCGGGGGGCGGCAGTGTTCTGAGGTAGCCGCTGATATAGCGGGCCGGGAGGCCCAGGGATCGCAGACATGCTATTTGCAGATGAGCGAAGTCCTGACACACGCCCCGGCGTTTTTGGAAGAATTCCTGGATGGGGGTCGACACCTCCGTCGCCTTGGTATCGAACCGGAAATCCCGATGTATCTTTCGCATGAGTTCGAGAACTGCCTGCAGCAACGGACGTGCCGGGGGAAACGCAGAGCGCGCGTAGTCGGCGAATTCCCGAGTTGCCGCTACGCGTTGAGAATCGAAGACAAACTGGTAGGCATCCAGACCCTCGGCGCTATGGTCCGTGACCAACGATTCGACAACGGTCTCCCAAGGAGGAGATGCGGAAAGATCGGGAGGTTTGGCGGCGTGTACTTCCAGTTCGCTGGTGGCGTCGACGATCAAGGCGCCGTGAGGTTCCTGCAGCGTGAAAATCGTCTGAATGTTGCCGAAATAATCGTTCAGCGTGGTCGTGGCCGCGGGCTCGGGCGATATGGATAGCTGCATTTCGCGGCGAACCTGTCCGGGAAGATTGCGCGGAGTCAGGCGCAGCAAATGGTGCGACACGGAAACCGGATCCTCGTAGGTATAGGTGGTGACGTGCCGCACGCGATAGATCACGTGGTTCGCTCCAGCTGCGCGTGACTGAAATACGTATGGGTAATGGCGTTTGACAAAGCCGGCAAAGCGTCGTCCAAGCCCGCTAGAAGTTCATCGAGCTTCTCGCGAGTACCTGTAACGCCCGGCTCGCAGAGCCTGCCGACATCCGCGAGGAACAGTTCGGATGCCGCCTCCTCCACGCGTTTTTGTTTTCCAACCGGCCACCCAGCCCCGGAAGGCATGCTGGACAAACTGCGGCAATGCTCGGAGAGGTCTTTGGCTTGGAAGGCGAGCGACCGCGGATTTACTTCTTCGTTCATCAGAAGGTCGAGGACTGGCGCAGGCTGCAGGATGGTAAAGTAGCGCGAACGGTAAAGCACCGAACTGTCGGCCACCTCGAGGACCATCTCGAGGGCGGGCCAGACCTGAGGGTTCAGCGGCACGATGACGGTGCGGAAAAGTTTGACCAGGTGGAGAGAACGCTCAAGGCGTCTTCCGATGCTGAGGAAATGCCAACCCGGGCCGCGGGTCATATTTTCCATCTCGATTCCGCGGAGGGCGGCGAGCATACCAATACAGGCATTGAGAACAGCTAAAGCATCAACAACCGAAACGTAGCCCCAGGCGGAACCATCCGCTCGGCGGGTCAACGAGCCGAACTGGCTTACCACGCGGAGCAGATCGCTCGGAAGGCGGTCGCGGACCTGAGCGGCGGAGCGTCCGGCGCGATTCAAGGTTTCGGTCAGACTGTCGCTGCGTTGTTCCTCGAAAATGCGCGAAAGAATCTCCTGCTCGAGATCACGCAGTAGGTCGGGACGGGTTTGGGGTTCGTCCTTCGAGAACCGGGCGTGAGGAGACTCCAGGCAATCGTGCATCTTCAGCAGCGATTCCCATTCCGAGCCGTCGGCCGCCCCCACCTGGCCGGTCAGCCGGATCAGAATGCAGCGAAGCATGCGCGCCAGATGCTCAGCGCGCTCAGCGTAGCGGCCGAGCCAGAAAACGTGGTCGGCGGCGCGACTCGGCAGATCGCTGACAACACCGCGACTCAAAGTCAACGGCACATTCCGGGGCTGCTGCAGACTGAAGGTGTCCACCGGCCCTTGCGAAAGGACCCAAGTGTCCTTACTACCGCCGCCGCGCTGCATCGAGACGACCTGCGTGTCGACAGACGGCGATACTCGAGCGAGTCCCCCGGGGATTACAATCCATGAATCACCTTCTGCCGCCATGTACACGCGCAGAACAACGCGTCGCGGAGTCAGCCCATTTTCGCCGGAATACACGGGTACGGTGGACAGATTCAGCAACTCCTGCCCGGCGAATTCGTGGGGGTTTTCCCGGATGCGCGCCGTGAGTCGCGAGCGATCTTCGGGGGCAAGTTTGCCGCCGAAAACAGGCTCCATGCCCTTCGAGGGAAACGCGGGTTTGATCACTAGAAAATCCAGATTATCGAGAACGTACTGAAGCGCCTTTGGCTGCCCGCACCACCATGTTGCGGCCGTTGGGAGTTTCAGGTCTTCTCCCAGCATGCGCCGGCAAAGGCCCGGGAAAAATGGCATGAAGGCTGACGTTTCAATTAAACCGCTTCCCAGTGCATTCGCCACGGTGACGTTGCCAGCGCGCACCGCTTCGACAAGCCCGGCCACACCGAGATAGGAGTCGGAACGCAATTCGATTGGATCGCAGAAGCTGTCATCGACACGCCGCAGAATGACATCCACTTGCCTAAGGCCTTCAAGCGTCTTCAAGAAGACCCGGCTATCGCGAACGGTAAGGTCGCCGCCCTGAACCAGCCGGAATCCAAGATAACGAGCGAGGTAGGAATGCTCGAAGTAGGTCTCGTTGTACGGTCCGGGGGTGAGCAGAACCACGCGCGGGTTGTCGCGTGCCTCGGGAGAAAGGCGGAGCAAGGTGTCGCGAAAGGAACGGAAAAACGAAGCGAGCCGCTTGACCTGGAACTCGCGGAACAAGTCCGGAAAGGTCTCGGCCATAACGATGCGGTTCTCGAGCGAATAACCCGCGCCGGAGGGTGCCTGCGTGCGGTCGGAAATTACCCACCATTCGCCATCCGGGCCGCGCGCAAGGTCCACCGCCAGCAAATGCAGGTAGGTATCACCCAAAACGCGCACTCCGTGACATGGCCGCCAGAAGCCGGGGTTTGCAAATACCAGAGCGGGCGGCAGTTGACCACTGTGAAGCAACCGTTGTGGGCCGTACAAATCGACGAGAATGGAGTTCAGTAGTCGGGCGCGCTGGATCAAGCCTGCTTCCAGCTGATTCCATTCTGAGGGCGGGATCATCAGGGGGATGGAATCGAGATTCCACGGGCGATCCATTCCCAACGGATCGCCGTAGACGTTGTAGCTGACGCCGTTTTCCCGAATCCGCTGCCTGGCTGTGTGCCAGCGGCGGCCAAGTTCCTGGTCGCCCAGTGCCGACAGCGAATGGATGAAGGTGTCCCAGTGGGGACGAAGAACTCCGGGCGCGATGGACATCTCGTCGTAGACGCCGGCGGTCTGGGGATAGCCGCTGCTCAGAAGGGATTCTTTTGTAGTGCCTGCAGAAATTTTCATTCAGGCTCGCATGGGAGGACTTGCCGGACCTCGCCAGCAGATCTCAAGGCATCCGCCGCAAATCCAATGTCAACGGGAACGCGTTGTTGGGTTCCGGGGTTGGGACTGCCGTGATTCCCGGAGTATGCCCAATATCGCTAAAGCGGGCGAGACGCCGGCTTTCCGCCTCCAACGCGTTCACAGGAAACTGGGCGTACGCCAGCCCGCCAGGATGCACAACATGGTATGTGCAACCTCCGATCGAACGTCCCGACCATGTGTCCACGATATCAAACACCAGAGGCGTGTGCACCGGGATGTTCGGATGGAGGCACGATGCCGGTTGCCAAGCACGGTATCGCACGCCGGCAACGAATTCGCCCTCTTCGCCGGTGGAGTGCAGCGGCACCGCACGGCCATTGCACGAAACGGTGAAACGCGAATCGATCATTCCCGACACCTTCACTTGCAATCGCTCGACGGACGAGTCTACGTTGCGTACCGTTTGACCGCCTGAGGTTTCTTCTCCCAACACGTGCCACGGCTCCAAGGCGTGCCGCAATTCCAGCTGTATGCTGCGCCTGGTCACCGAACCAATGATCGGAAATCGAAACTCGAAGTGCGGCGCGAACCATTCGTTCTGAAATGCGAAGCCGCCTTCGCGCAGGTCCGCCATCACGTCTTCCCAATCGAGCTGAACGAAGTGAGGGAGCATGAAGCGGTCCTGCAGCGAGGTTCCCCACCACACGAGTTTGCGACGATACGGAGTTTGCCAGAAATGTGCAATCAGCGCCCGCACGACGAGTTGCTGCGCAAGACTCATGCGTGCGTGCGGAGACATTTCGAAGGCCCGCAATTCCACCAGACCGCGCCGCGATTGGGAATCGTCGGGTGAATAGAGCTTGTCGATGCAAAACTCTGCGCGGTGCGTATTGCCGGACAAGTCGGTTAGGAGGTGGCGGAAAACGCGATCGACGCGCCAAGGCAAAACATCGTGAGAACCTTTGTCAGGAATCTGGTCGAACGCAATTTCCAGCTCGTAGATGGAATCCGTGCGCGCTTCATCGACGCGGGGATGCTGGCTGGTAGGTCCGATAAACCTGCCGGAGAACAGATACGACAGCGAAGGATGGTTGTGCCAGTAACCAATCAAGCTTCGTAATAGGTCGGGGCGGCGTAAGAAGGCGCTGTCCTCCGGAGTAGGGCCGCCGATTACGATGTGGCTGCCACCTCCGGTACCGGAGTGCTGCCCGTCCAGCATAAATTTCTCGGCGCCCAGCCGGGTTTCTCGCGCAATGGAGTAAACCGCCTCGGTGGTGCGCACGAGCGCGTCCCAGGATTCCGCCGGGTGGATGTTTACTTCGATCACGCCCGGATCGGGGGTCACCTGCAGCAACTGGATTCTCGGATCGAACGGTAGTTGGTAGCCTTCGAGCGTGACCGGCATGCCGAGATGAGCTGCGGTGTCTTCGATGGCTGCCACCAGATCCAAATAGTCGGCAACATACTCTACCGGTGGCATGAAGACGAACAGCTTGCCGTCGCGCGGCTGCAGGCAAAGAGCGGGACGCGCCACCCACGGCGCGGACTCTCCCTCTTCCGGCGGTTTGGCGCGTTCCGCTCGTGGATGCCGGTCGTCGGTGACCGGCGGCGCGGCGAAAAGCTCTGGCTTGCGTGCTGGCCCTGCGGGAAGCACGTCGCGCTTGGCAAAAGGATCAGGCTCGAAGGAATACAGAACATCTTCCGGCTTGGTCCAGGGAAGAGAATCGAGCGGCAGACGATAACCGATGGGTGAATCACCGGGGATGAGAAATATATTTTCCGATCGGAGAAACCAGGTCTGGCTCGTCCACCGGTACGTGCTGTGGTTCGTGGTGATGCGCCGCAGCGGAAGCACGTAGCCGATCAAATTACCCAAGCCTTCTTCGAAAATGCGGACCACACGCTTGCGTTCGACGGGATCCTCGAGTTTTGGATCGAGAGGATCCACATTCACCGGGAGGCGTCGTTCTTTCCAGAGATAGTAGAAGGTGTCCTCGTAGGCTGGCATCGCGACTGAGGCATCCACTTGCAGGCGACGGGCCAGGGCATCGAGAAACCTCCGCGCGTCATCGCTCGTGTACCCGTAGTCCTTGGCGTCTTCCGCGATCAAGCGTGGATTCTCCCAGATGGCCACTCCATCCTTGCGCCAGTAACAGGAGAGCGCCCATCGCGGGAGCAGCTCGCCGGGATACCATTTGCCTTGCCCGTAGTGAAGCAGGGCCTGAGGCGCGAAACGATCGCGCAACTTTCCCAGCAGTGCGACAGCGAGCTTGCGCTTCCCAGGCCCCATCGCAGCGCGCGTCCATTCATCCCCGTCGGCGTCATCAAGAGAAATGAAAGTCGGCTCGCCGCCCATGGTCAGCCGCACATCTCCGGCTCTTAATTTGGCGTCCACTTGATGGCCCAGCGTTTCGATTTCTTGCCATTGCCGATCGAGATAGGGCTTCGATACGCGGGGCGATTCGTAAATCCGCCGAACCGTCATCTGGTGTTCAAAGTGCGTGTTGCAAGGATCGATCAAGCCGGAGATCGGTGCGGCACTGCTGGCGTCTGGCGTGCAGGCCAGTGGAATATGGCCTTCGCCGGCAAGCATCCCGGAGGTTGGGTCAAATCCGATCCAGCCGGCCCCCGGCAGGTATGCCTCGGCCCACGCATGCAGATCCGCGAAGTCGGCGAGGGCGCCGCCCGGACCCTGCAGAGGTTTTGTATCTTCCTGGAGTTGAAGCAGGTAGCCGGAAACAAAACGTGTCGCGATTCCCAGATGGCGCAGGATTTCGACCAGCAGCCACGCCGAATCGCGGCATGAACCGGTTCGCAGATCCAACGTTTGCTCGCATGTTTGCACACCGGGCTCCATGCGGATCACGTAGCCGACTTCGTCTTTCACACGCTTGTTGAGGTCAACGAGGAAATCAATCGTGCGCATTTTCAGACGCGGCACTCGAGCCAGGAATTCAGAGATTCTCGTCCCCGCCGGTTGGGTTTCGAGATAGGGGCGCAGTTCGCGCGCCAGGGAAGCGTCATAGGAAAAAGGACTGTCTTCCGCGTAAGGTTCGAGGAAGAAATCAAACGGATTGAAGACGCCCATTTCGGCGACCAGATCGACCTCCAGGGAAAATTCCGTGGTCGGCTCAGGAAACACCAGTCGCGCAAGGTAGTTGCTTTGGGGGTCTTGCTGCCAATTCAGGAAATGGTTGGCGGGATGAACCTTCAGAGAATACGAAAGGATGGGCGTGCGACAGTGCGGCGCTGGCCGCAACCGCACAACCTGAGGTCCAAGGGAGACTCGGCGATCATAACGGTAGTGCGTTTTATGGGTGAGCGCGACGTTAATGGCCATAAAGGATTGAGCGAAGCCGCAACGCAGGCCCTCGAAACAGAAAGACGGCTTCGGAACGGTGAGCGAAACATCCGCAAAGAGGCGCTAAACTTTGCTCCAACTTTTTTAGCACGGTGTCCGAGTGCGGGAGTGTCTGGTTAGCTGATGACTCCCGCGACTGCCTCCGCGAACCGGTTCAAGTTCCTGGGCCCTACAGTGCTGCGCCGTTTGCCCGAGTTGTAACTTCTTCAGTTACGACCATAAAGTTGGTCAGCCAGGTGGTCCCGAATGAGGTGGTGATCGCGACGTCCGCCGCGTCGCGCCCCGTGGCCATCAGAACGCGTCCAATGCGCGGCGTGTTGTTACGGGCATCGAATGTCCACCAGCGATCCTGCAGGTAAACCTCGAACCAGGCACTGAAGTCCATCGGCGGAACAGGAGGAACCCCGATGTCCCCCAAATATCCGGTGGCATACCGGGCGGGGATATTCAAGCAACGACAAAACGTGATAGCGAGATGCTGGAAATCGCGGCAGACACCCTTCCGATCCAAGTACAGGTCCAACGCGGTCTTGGTCGGACTGGCGAACTGATAGCCAAACGTAACGTTGGTCTGCACCCAGTCACACACTGCCTGGACACGCGGCCATCCCGGTTGCAAGTTGCCGAACAGGTTTCCGGTAATGTCCAAACAGCGGTCAACCTCGCAATACCTGGATGCGAGCAGGTACCGCAGCACTTCGGGAGGCAGCTCTTCCACTGGCAGCTGGCAGGCCTGGGGGTCCACGAGGTCAGGTTTGCCTGAATCTTCGATCAAGGTCGAATTGTGCAGCTGAAGCTTTCCGGCGGGCGCTACGAAGCGGGCACAAACGTTTCCGAAAGAATCCTCATACTCGTTCACGATCACGGTCGGAGTGATGCGCGGTTCATCCGGCTCTCGCAGGTCCGCGTGCCGCGAATGATGCACATGATACAACGCGATCATCGGAACCGGAGAAGGGATGTCGAACTGAATGTCAAAACCCAGACGGATCAGCATCGGTCAGCCTTCATGGTGAGGGGCTTTCGCCTTGATCCAATGATTCTGAGGCAAGACAGCTTCACTGTAACATTCAGAAAAGCTATCAGCGCGATTGAGTATTTCGATTGGACAAGACGAGAGCATCATAAGAATAACATATAATTATATTAGTAACCTATAAAGAAGCCGGATAGGGCGGGATGAAGGTTGGCGATCATCGGCGTACTGTATTTATTGTCGGCAAACGCATCGCGGCCGGCAACCTGATTGCTGTTGTACAGCTCCTCGACTACCTGAACGGCCGCCGAGGAACAGGGTAGAACTACTGTCAGGATGGAAATTCGGCCATATTTCAGGATTGCCCGCTTCTTTCGATCGCTCTATATTCAGAAAATTGATTGCGAGCCGCTCTCCACTCCTGGAGGAGTCTTCGTGTACGCTAAATTGCGTAAGTCACCACGATTCCCATTTATCGCTTCCGCCGAGGTCACCGAGCTTCGATCCGAAGCCCGCTTGAGAGCGCGAACCAGCGATTTGAGTCGCGAAGGTTGTTATCTGGATATGCTGAATCCTTTGCCAAACGGAACACCCTTAAAGATACAGGTGACACACCAGGATGGCCACTTTGATACGACTGGTCGCGTAGTCCATTCACAACCACACATGGGAATGGGCGTGGCGTTTGAGGAGGTCTCGGGCCTCAAAGCGCAGACCCTCGATAAGTGGCTCGCCGATCTTGGCACCGCCTAGCCGCTGCGGCGCCGTCGAAACTCACATCAGCCGTCCCTAGGAGTGAACAATCGACAAAAGTTGAACAACAGCAGTTGATGACGTTTGGGAGCTCCCATCCGCAATGGAGGTCACTGCCCAATGCCCGCCATCGAGGAATCCCAAACTTTAAATCCCTTTTTTCGATCTTTCTTGACGGCGTACATCGTAGCGTCAGCTCTCCGAAGCAACGTGTCTTCGTCATCTCCAGACGACGGATAAGTGACCATCCCGATGCTGGCCGATATTTGCGTCGTTTTCCCATCCACATCGATGGGCAGTTCCAGTATATCCATAAATTTCTCCGCCACGACCGGCAGATGTTCTGGGCCACAGTTTTCGAGAATTACGGTGAACTCATCGCCGCCGAGACGGCATACCAAGTCACCAGCTCGAACACACGACAATAGTCTCTGCGCGACAGATCGTAACAGATTGTCTCCTGCCTCGTGACCAAAGGTATCGTTGACCTGCTTAAATCCATCGAGATCAAGAAACAACAGCGCAAGATTTTGCCGGCTCCGATGCGCCCGCGCCAAAGCCTTAGAGAAGTGTCCCCGAAACATCGCACGATTGGGCAGCCCGGTTAGCTTATCGTACAGAGCAGCATCGATGAGTTCCTTTTCCTGTTGTTTACGCTTCGTGACGTCCTTAAACAATATCCCCACCCGATTACTTCCATCTCCGCCTATACGGAACGCAAACACGTCGTAGTGCCTATCCATCCCCGCGGCCGGATTTTCAAAGCGAATTTCTTCACCCGTTCGAGCCACATTGCCGTAGATCTCAAACCAATGACTCTCATGCCCGGGAACCATCTGACGGATCGTCTTTCCTTTAGCTTCCCGAAGACCCGTTTGCTTCTCAAACGCGGGGTTGCATTCGACGAACCGGTAATCGATCGGTTGATTACGGACATCGTATAACATCTCGACCACACAGAACCCTTCGTCCAATGAGTTGACAAGAGTCTGATAGACCTGAACACGCGCCTGCGCGCTGCGCAAGTTCTCGCAGACGACGGACATCATGCCGCCCGTCGCGATGAAGACCAGCATTCCAATCCATTGGGCGTTGGTCCTGATAAAGGGTTCGGCGGCAAACAGCTGCCAAAGAAAAAGGACAGTGACGCAGGCCGACCCCGTGGCGACGAGCCCGGCCCAAAGACCGCCCAGGACTGCAGCTGCGATCACGGCAGGGAAGAAGGTTACCCATGGGAGATTTGGCTCAAGCCAATGCAATGGCCAGATTCGCAGAGTGGCCGCCACCGCTACAAACACGCTGGGGAGAACAACTCGGATAAGCAGGCTTTGAAGTAGCTCCCCTTGTTTCACAAGCCTGTCTTCTTCCACAAAGTCATTCGAAATCGGATACTTGCCCACTGATGATCCTCGCGGATACATGCAGGATGATGTCCCATCCATAGTTGAAATCTTGAGCGGCGGTTCAGCCTGATTCTGAAAGAATCCGGTTGCCAAACCTTGATCGTCGAATTTCATGTGTTGCTCCCTCCCGCATGGTTGGGCGAGTGTAGGGAACGCAGTTACTGAGGAACGTTCGGGGAGAACTAAAGGGGGACGTCCTACCAAGTTACATTGGCATAAATGAGGCGAAGGATTTAAATCGCCTGCAGACCTTGTATCCAACTCGTTAGAACCGACTATCGGACGCGGTAGGGACGACCATCACAACTTGTAGTTCCTGCCACAGCAGGCGGCAGGATTGCGAGAACTCAAGTGCGGACTCGGCGATAACGGCCCTCAGATCGTCCCGTCGGGCAACATTCTAAAGCCCACCCCTTCTTGCACTTACGCTGCTTTCTATGTTGTAAGTGTACGGACCAACGCGATTCGACGCTGCGGAACAGGCGCCGGAGCGTGGAGACATCAAAGGACGCGCTGAACGAGATCTAAAAAAAACGACGGCGGTGTTCGTCGAACCGTGTATCGATAGGCATCATTCGCCGCGCGCCATCAATGGGGCGCGGCGTTCGGTAGCGAGCCCCCCGGGCCACCAGTTCCAATCGCCGGCAACTCGCAGGAGCGCAGGGCCGATGACAATGCGAACCAATGTCGCGTCAATAAGCACGGCTACCGCCAGCGTAAATCCGATCATCTTGACCACCAGGAAGTTTCCGAAGGTGAATGCCGCGAATACCGCAATCATGATTGCGGCGGCGCTGGTGATCAGGCCTGCGGTTCTGGCTAGTCCCTCGGGGATTGCATCCATTTCACTCAGCCCGCTCCTCCTTGCTTCGAGGACTCGGGCGACCAAAAACACCTCGTAATCCATGCTCAGCCCAAAGACGATGGCGAAGGAGACGATGGGCACAATGGGGAACACGCTGCCCGTTCCCTCACGAACTCCCAGGAAGCTACTTCCGTGTCCGTCTTGAAAAACCCAAACCAATGCTCCAAAGGAGGCCGCAACCGAGAGCAAATTCAGAGCGATGGCCTTCACGGCGGCGAAAAGCGATCGGAACCCGGCAAGAAGAGCCAAGAGCGTCCCTACCACCACCAGCCCGATCACCGAGGCAAAGCGGTGCCCGACAATCGTCTGATAATCGGCATTTAGTGCCGGGATGCCTCCGATGCGTAGCGTGCTGCCGGGTACGCCGGTGAGCGCCGCCGCTCCGGTCTTGCGCAGCTCCCGCACCCAGTTGACTTGATCGCGCAGGGAAACCGAAGCCGCCGGTAACACCTCCAGCAGCGCCGCGCGTCCGTCGGGACTCAGAAACGTTCGACGCGTCTCACGCGAGAGGTTACCGAGGAAAGACCGGTTGCTCTCCGCCATCGTTGTGATAGAGATCACGCGGTCGCACCGAGGGTCGCTCGCGATCCGCTTGGTGAGACGATCGAGGGTATTCCACCCCGCGTCGGTTTGCGCGATGGAATCCGCTGGAAGTTCGAGAATCACGCGCAACGATTGAACAATGCCAGCCCGGTCCATGTGTTCAAGGGTGTGAAGCGCGTGAACCGATTCCGCCGCAGGCGGGAGCCAATCCCCTTTGGGTAAGCTGGTATCGAGCCGCGCGGCCTGCGAGGCGAGCAGAAGCAAGGGGGCGCCTGCCAGAAACATGGCCAGCCAGGGATGGGCGACGACCACCTTCCCCCACTGCCTCCAGCGGCTTCCTTTTACTGCAGCCCGATGCGCATCCAACCTCGCAGTAAAAGGCAACCGGCCGGCATCAATCCGCGGACCGAGAAATGCCAACACTGCCGGAACGAGCGTAGTTGCAAGCAAAACGCTCATTCCCGCCACCAGGAATCCCGCCACACCGATGGAACGGACTTCGCTGATCGGAACGGTCAGGAGGGCTAGAAATCCGATGGCTACCGTCGAGGCGGAAATCAGGAGTGTATGACCTGCCTGACGTGCCGCGATTGCCGAGGCTGTGAGTCCGTTTTGCCCGGAGGAAATCGCTTCCCGGAAGCGGCTGACCATGAGGAGCGCGTAGTCGATCCCCAAGCCGAGCCCAAGCATCGCGGCCAAATCCTGAACCAGAATCGACAAGTGCCAGCGCCGGGCTAAGAATCCTGCAATGGCCAGAGTGGTCGCGATGGCCAGCTCGCCAACGGCCAATGGAATCACGGCCGCCACCAAGCTTCCGAAAGCCACCAGCAGGAGTACGAGGGTAGCGGGAATCACCAGACCTTCGGCGTGTCGCACGTCATCGGCGCTCGCTTTCCGAATGTCGAAATTCAGTGGCGTCTGGCCCGTCAGTTCGAGTTTCACTGTCGGATAACGGCCTCGCAGTTGATTTTGCAAAGAGTTTGCCCGCTCGTGAAGCTTGGGGACCAGCGACTCGACCGGACCCTCGGTCGACGCGAGTCCTACCAGAACAAAGGTTCCTCCTCCTCGTCCTAGGAAAATCGGATCGCGGAGCTCGAGACGCGAAACGACTCCGGACACGCCGGGTTCCTCTCTGAGGCTCTCCACAATGGTCGCCAATGCTTGTTCACCCTCCTCCGAATCCGCAGGCGGGAGTCCCTGTATCACCAGAACCACACGATCAACAAATGGCGAACGGAAACGACTGGCCAACTCCTGAGCGACACCTTCCGCTTCGCTACCTTCGACGCGGGTGGCCGTCTCCAGATGGCGCTCGGCGTGAAAAGAAAACGGAAGAAGCACAACAACGGCGGCAAGGACTGCCCCGGCCGGCCAGAAACGGCGCACGTGGACGAGATTCATGAGGTCATGCAGAATCTTTGCTCGTAAGGATATTCATTTCCTGCGCTCCGCCAACTCCGTCCAGACGCCAAAATAAGTACCCGGAGCGGCACCGGTTTCGCATTGCGCTTAAGGATACACCTCACAGTGCTCATTTACGCATCCATCTGAATCTGCGAACATTGGTGGAAGCTTGTATCGCTTTAGGAGGGCGAATGCGCAAACTCGCGTTGCTCGGGCTGCTTGCCGCCACCCAGCTTGCTGGGGCCGCCGACCCCCGCATTGGCACCTGGACGCTGGTTTCTGCGCAGTCCGCCATGGATCCCCCCAACAAACTCTCCATCACACCGGTACACAATGGAGCGCACATAGTGACTTCAGGCGACACCCACGTCGATTTCACGGCGAAGTGGGACGGACATGAATCGTCCGTGCAGGGCGATCCAGCGTTCAATCAAATCGAGTTGCGCAGGATCGACAAGCATCAAGCCGAGGTCAAAGAAAAGAAGGATGGATCGGTCGTGGCGACGGTGCGTGACAAGCTTTCGAGGGACGGCAACGAGTTAACGATTACGACTTCACAGAAAGGCCGTGCCGACCGGATCACCGTGTGGGTGCGAAGTGGAGGCGCTAAGGCCGCTGACAACCTGTTCGCCGGTGAGTGGACCGAGGACCTCAGTAAGACGCGTTTGCGGCAGGGGTCGGTGCTCAAGATCCAGGCAGACGGTCAGGACGGGGTCCGTTTCGCGGGTGAGTTCAGCTACACGGCCCGTTTCGACGGCAAGGAACACGATCTGAAAAACTCCAGCAACGACACCGTCACGCTCGAACTTGTCGATGCCCATACGGTCGATTCAATTTACCGTCGGGACGAACAAGTTGCTCAAAGGGACCGGTGGGTGGTTTCCGCCGACGGACAACAGTTGGTGCTAACCACGACCGGCGTGTTGGAGAGCGGTCAGCACGTAACGGAAAACATGGTATTTCGGAAGCAGTAACGGTGCACTCGGGTCTTGCACCCGAGTTTGCTGTGGCCCCGAGGCCGCGAGCCCGCGCGTCACGGATTTCGGACGGCCCGTCGCTCCAAAGAGGATGGCGCGAGGCCCAACGATTCACGGCAGTCCGTAAAAGCCGCATGCGCACGATGCATCCGCGCCAGGCGGACTGCCT
>Ga0181522_10001483_pt1 | contig 14270 bp, 9 predicted proteins | sample PEATcosm2014_Bin_27_FD_121103 | JGI IMG/M metagenome (GOLD analysis project Ga0181522, IMG submission 121103) | Peatland microbial communities from MTU Mesocosm Facility, Houghton, MI, USA - PEATcosm2014_Bin05_10_metaG | ecosystem: Environmental > Terrestrial > Soil > Wetlands > Peat | place... | reverse complement strand
CTTCACATTGGTGGAAATCATGATTGTCGTGGCCATTATCGGCCTCCTGGCAGCCATCGCCATTCCCAACTTTGTGAAGGCCCGCGCCACCTCGCAAGCCAATGCCTGCATCAACAACCTGCGGCAAATAGATGCTGCGGCCTCGCAGTTCGCCTTGGAAACCGGCAAAAAGACCGGGGATCCCATCAACTATCCGACGGATCTGACGCCTTACATCAAGCTGAATGCGAACGGCAGCATTCCGCCCTGTCCGGCGGGCGGTACCTATGCCGATGGTCCGGTGGGCACGCCTCCGAGCTGCTCCTTGAGCACCACGGTCACACCGGCGCACGTGCTGCCGTAATCATTCGGAACTCGGTTCAATGGCCCGAAGCAACAAGCTTCGGGCCTTTTTTGTCTCTGGTTGTATATCAAACAATGTTGATTATGGACCACAGATCGAAAGCCGATGCAAACCCCAGGCAACCATGATTTTGGTTTGGGCGACTCCGTGCTCTTCAGAGGCTCGGCGGCTGCCGGGCAAGCGATGGGCCGGTTCAGCGGAGCCACAGATCGCACGTCGTCCGGCTGCGAACACTATAGCTGCCCGAAAAAGCGGAAGGCGACACCCCGCGAAATTCTCCAAGGCCAGGAGCGGGTCGGAAAATCAAATTGCGCCACCAAATTATGCCAGTGAAAGACAATTCTTTCCTGCGCACTCTGCCGTGCCATTCCGTGGGCTCAGGTTTTTTTAAGAAAGGCTCCTTTTTTCAGCTCCTCGAAGGCCTGCTGAAGTTCGGTCTGTGTGTTCATCACAATGGGTCCGTACCAGGCCACCGGTTCCTGCAGTGGTTTGCCGGACACCAGCAGAAACCGGATGCCGTCCTCACCGGCCTGCACTTCCACGTCATCGCCGGAATCGAACAGGATGAGTGAACGGTTGTCCGCCTCCGTGGGCAGCGCGGTGTCGGCCCAGCCAAGACTTTCGGTGGGCACCGCCAGCGGGGCGGACGCGTTGCAGAATTTGCCGCTACCCGCAAAGACATAAGCAAAGGCATGGCGCGTCTTTTCGACGGGCAGCCGCTTTCGCTTGCCGGGCGGCACGGTGACGTCAATGTAGGTCGGATCGGCGGCGATGCCTTCCACCGGGCCGCGTTTGCCCCAGAAACTGCCACAAATAATCCGGGCCTGCGTGCCGTCGTCCTCGGTGACCTCGGGGATTTCGACCGCCTTGATTTCCTGATAGCGCGGCGCGGTCATTTTGAGCGACGAGGGGAGGTTGGCCCACAACTGGAACCCGTGCATGCGGCCGAGAGGGTCGCCCTTGGGCATCTCCTGATGAATGATGCCGCGGCCCGCCGTCATCCATTGGAGGTCACCGGGCCCGATGGCGCCTCGGTTGCCCATGCTGTCGCCGTGCTCGACGGTGCCGGCCAGGACGTAGGTGATGGTTTCGATGCCCCGATGCGGATGCCACGGAAAGCCGGCCAGGTAATCGTCTGGAATGTCGTTGCGGAAGTCATCGAGCAGCAGGAATGGATCGAAGTCGGAGGTGTTTCCAAAGCCGAACGCGCGGCGCAGGTGCACGCCGGCGCCTTCGAGGGTTGGCTTGGCCTTGACCAGACGTTTAATGGGTCGGATGGACATATCGTTCTCCTTTGTTCCGTTTAAAACGGCTGACGGAGGAAAAGTACCTGCTCATCCTGTGCTGTCAACCCCGGCGCGAGAACGCACTTAAGCCGACCATCTGCAAATTCCAAACTTCCGTCAGGTTTATTCGCGCACCGTGCCGGCGGAAAGAATCTGGACGAAGAATTGTTGTTCGGGTTTGAGCGGATGCGTCGCCCGGATGGATCGGATTCCGCCCAGCAACATCTCCGCCCCACTGGCGGGGGCAACGACGAGCTCGGCCCGCGTCAGGTTGCGGGTACCGCTGTACAAATCCACCGGGAGGTCATACTGCTGCAGTGCGTCTTTCCCCGCCGGTTCGGATTCGGTCAGGGATATTTCGTCCAGGCGCGGTTGCACTGAAAGCGCGAAATCGCCCGTGACCACGCTGACCGCCATGGTCTTGAGCTCCGGCAGGCGAAAGGCGCAGTGGGCTTTTTTCCAGAGGTCGTGCACCGCCGGCTCGGTCTGGATCTGTTGCAGCAGCGTCATCAACCAGATGAATCCGCCGCCCAGGGACTGAGCCAGTTTGTCGAAATCCTCCGGATGGGGGGAATTTTCCCCGGCAGTCACCCGGATGGATTTGTTGCCGATCGGCCCATTTTCGGGGGACCGGTTCTTGTGGACGGAAAGTTCGAGGCTGAGCCGGCACAGGTCCGCCAGGCCGTTGGTCAACAATCCCCAGGGCATGGAGGTTTGTCCCTCCTTGAGCTTTCGTCCAGTCTCATCGAAGACGCGCACGCGCACCGGATAGAGGGAGGAAATGTATCTGGATTCATGGCTGACCGGGGACGGTCCGTTGGTGCTGGACCACGAAAAAGTGTTGGTTTGCAAGATCGGATTCCACGGTTGTCCGAGGGCGTTGGTCGGCGGCGGGCGCATGGTCGTCAATTCCACAAAGCCGACGGTTGGTTTGGAAGCATCGATGGCCTCGACTCCAATCAACAACTGAAGATTGGGCCGCCAACCAGTTTGCGACTGGTCAGCCTGGGTCTCAATGGTGCCGGTGACATGCTTCAGTGTCGCGAGTCCCGACGCAAAAATCGGGTCAATGGTTCCATCCCCCGTTTCCGCCTTCGCGCCGGCGCAGCGGGCCATCAATCCAATGGCGGCAAATAAGGCCAATGCCCTGCGATGATTATTCATTTCCGTTCAATTCTACGCGAGAATCTGGTGAATGTCAGATCTTGAATCTGCGACGTAGAATGAGCGGTGACCGGGGCAAGCGGCAGGATGCGGATCAGCGGCGCCATGCCTCACCGCAAGGTCTTTCGTGATCCAAAAAACTTTGCGTCACCGGGGCCCTGGCGGTTAAAATGAATTGAAAGGGAGACCAGATTATGGGCATGGAAAACATCGAGCATGTCGTGGTCGTGATGATGGAGAACCGGTCGTTCGACAACCTCCTGGGCTGGTTGTACGACAATCAGACCGATCCGCCCCTGTTCAATATTCCGCCGCAATCACCCGCGACTTTCGACGGGCTCGCGGACAAGGCCTGCGCCAACATGCTGAACGGACAATCTCTTCCCGCCAGCCGTCCGCCCACCGGCTGGCCGCCGGCCAATAATCCCAGTCTCGTCCCCACGCCCGATCCCCAGGAGGAGTTCGATCATATCACCGCCCAGATCTTCGGCACGGCGTGCCCCGCGCCGGGCGCCGCTCCCGACATGAGCGGCTTTGCCCAGGATTACGCCACCACCTCCGCGGGCGCGGCGACGGCCGGGCAGATCATGCAAGGCTTCGGACCCCGGGAAGCCAACGTGATCAACCAGCTTGCCCGCAGCTTCGCCGTGAGCGACCGCTGGTTCGCCTCCGTCCCCTCGCAGACCTGGCCCAACCGCGCCTTCATTCACACCGGTTCATCCGACGGCCACATCAACAACGACAATTACGAGCTGTACGACATCCCGACCATTTTCAACGTGCTCGAGAGCCAGGGCAAATCGTGGGGCGTGTTTCACAATAGCACCCTCGTTCCTTCCCTGACGCTCGGCCAGTTCCTCGGCCAACTGGGCGCGTTCGACGACCATTTTCACCGCTACGATGATTTCAAAATCTTCTGCCAGGCAAATGCCGCATCGCCGCCGACGGCCCGGCTGCCGGCCTATTCATTTATTGAACCGCGGTTTACGCCGGAACCCGGTCTGCTGGAGATCGATTATCCCAACGATTATCATCCGCCGCACAATGTCTGCCGCGGCGAACAATTCCTGGCGGATGTTTACCAGGCCGTCCGCAACAGTCCGTACCGCGACCAAATCCTGCTTGTGATCACCTTTGACGAACACGGCGGCTGCTACGATCACGTGCCCCCGCCGTCCGGAGCGGCAGCCCCGCAGCCCTGGCCGCAGTCGCGCGACGGCCGGTTTGATTTCAGCCGGTACGGCGTGCGGGTACCCGCGATTGTGATTTCCTCGTACGTGCAACCCGGCACGGTCTTCCGCGCGTCGCCCAATGAAGCGCCCTACGACCACACCTCAGTGCTGGCGACCTTGCGCGACTGGCTGGCCCTCGGTTCGGACCCGCAGCATCCATTCCTGCCGAGTCTGCGGATTCAAAACGCGCCGACGCTCGACCGGGTCCTGACGCTCACAGACCAGAATATGAACACCAACTGGCCCAACATCACCGCGCAATGCACGGTAGGGGAAGACGACCAATCGTTGCAAACCCCGTTGAACGACGTGCAGAAAAGTTTGATCGCGACCGCCATCCGGAACAACAGCGACAACCCGACCGATCCGGCCACCGTGGCTGGCGCAGCGGGCCAGGCCAAATCAATGCAAACGTACGAGCACGCGCTCAACTATCTGCGCCCCGCAGCGCCATAGTTGGAAGCGGATGCCGACCAATCCTCGAACGAGCCGGAGGCGGGAGCTGCAGGTCGTCGGGGGCGCCATTCATGGCATGTTGGCCGTTCACGGGCCGGCCGCGTTTGTGTTGGCGAGCCAGCCAGCTTGTTTCAACCAGTCGAGCAACTGCGGGTTGTCGGCGGACAACGGCGGCAGCCAGAGACCCAATTCCTCGCGCTTCCACCAGTTGCCTTCGGGGTTTCCGGGCGGCGCAAAGTGATAGCGGTAGAGCACGGCACGAATGTAACGCGGCGGTTTTTCGGGAAACGGGTTTCCGCCAAACAGGCTTAGCGCGCCGGGATCGTTGTGCAGAAGTTTCCAGACCAGATGCAGCGTCCACGGATATTGATCCGGCGTGCTCATCGAGGCAAACCACATCTGCCAGTCGAGCCGCGGCTGATACGGCGCAATCTGCGGCGGCCTGCGGTTCAATTCCACGGGCAGCGCCTGGTAAGGATAGGCTTTCCACACGGCGCGGATGTCGGCTGCGCCGGCGTCCGTGCCTTCAAACACAACGTTCAACCGTTCGCGGCCCACGGAGCCGAACGCGCCGTAGGTGTTCACCAGGTCCAGCGGATCAAAGGACGTGTTCATGATTTGCCGCGGCGAAATCAGGTTGGCCACGGGTTGAACGCTCAACGCGCCCACCAGCACGGCGACCGCCATCGAGACGCGTTGCATCCGGCGGCTGGGTTGCGCCACCGCGGCCGCGCTGCTCGCGCGATTCACGAGGGCGCGCGGCAGCAGTTTTACCCAGAACCCATCGTCGAAACACGCGAGCGCCGGGACGATGGTGAGCCAGTTCAGGAACGAGAGATTGCCGCCGAGGATGAGCGTGAACTGAAACAGGACCAGGATCACGCCCGCGAGGCGACGGGCGGTGCGCGGATAGAAGGCAAACCACGGTGCAATCAGTTCGGCGAGGTAATTGAACAGGACGCCGGCTTTCAAAATCCAGTGCGGCCGGAAATAAAACCAGCGGCTCAAAGGATTGGGGATGGGCTGGGTCTCGAAGTGATAGTAAAGCGCGGTGAGATCGTGCCAGGCGATGTCGCCGCGAAGTTTGATGAGCGCCGCGCCGAGCATGATGCGAAAGATCAGCCAGCGGAACAGCCAGAGCACCAGCAACGGCGGTTCATGCCTCGGAAAGGGCCGGCCATCGAGCAGCGGGCAAAGGAAGATCCCGAGAAAACCGGTTTCGAGCAGTTGGATCTCCCAGCCGTAGCCGTACCAGTCCTGCCCGACATGGACGAACGACATGTAGAGCACCCACAGCGTGGCCATCACGATGGCGTTGGCGTAACCGGCCATGACGAGGCACGACAGGGCGAAGCCGGCCCAGGCTGCCACTTGCAGGACGGCGTCCGAATGAGCGAACCAGAACAACGATGGCAACCGGACAAAACCGATGGCCGTTGAACCCAAAACGTTACCGACCTGTTTGAGAAACAAATCCGCCGGCAGAAGTCCCTGCGAACCGATCAGCGGCAGGATTTGGTTCGCGGCCACCAGGAAGGCCACGGCATAGACACACCCGATCAATCTCAGCATGACAAACCGTGTCAGCCAGTAGCTGTTTCCCGCTTTGCGGCATGCCGCTGATGGGCAGGCTTCCGTCATGGTCGGATCCTCCCCCAAACGATGCGGGACAACCCGCCCGGCGTCAATGGTGCGGAGCCGGCGAAGGGGCAATCGCAATGCGCCGTTGAAGACCGCTCATTCCGGACGCGGAAGCGTGGATCGGAGGGCGATGGGCAATTATTTTGGCGCGAACATCTGCGCGGCCATTTTCATGCCCGCGGTTTGCAGTTCACGCTGCGTCGCTTGGAATTGTTGAAAGGAAGCGAGCTGGTCCGGGGTCAAAATCTGCTGGGCCTGGGCTAGAATCTGCTGGTCCAGTTGTTCCTTTTCCTTCGCGAACTGGTTGATTTTGTCTTCACTGAACATCGAGGCGTAATCCCCATTGAGCGCGGTTTTGTTGTTGTAGTCGACGGTCCACTTGAAATTATTCCGATCGTCGCTCATCATTTGAATCAATTGCTGCTGCTGGTCGGCGGTCAGCGCGGTGGCACCACCAGCCAACTGGTCGTTGAACTGGCTGACCGTCATGCGGTCCGGCGTTGTTTTTTCGTAAGCCTGAAACGCCTGATAATTTTCATCGCCGAGAAACTGTTTGATCTGGGCGTCATAATCGTCCGTTTGACTTTTTATTTGTTTCGCCAGGTCGGCACGCTGGGCGGCGTCCAGGCTGCCGTCCATCAAGGACATGCCGGCGTCCGTGCTCGCGGACATTTTCTTTTGCAGCAAATCCTTCAAGGCCGCCGCCTGGTCGGGTGACAGGTTGAGCTGCTGAAGCAGCGCCCCATATTGCTTGTCAATCATCGGCCCCAGAAATGCCTTTTGCGACGATTTGATCATCTCCCTCATTTTCGGGTCCTTGAACATGGCCGCCAGCGGATTGGCGCCGTTGGTTTTGGCGGCGGCCAGCGACTGCTGCAATTGTTCGGCCTGCTTCGATTGCTCGGCGGCGTATTTGGAGGTTTTCACCAGCGCCTCCTGCAATGCTTTCGATTTCCGTTCCGCCTGCGCAATCTGTTCATCGGCCGCGGATTTTTGCCGCAATTGATTTTGTGCGTCAGCCAGCTGCGTTTGCATTTGCGCCAGCTGGTTTTGCTGGTGCCAGGTGAACGCGGCCAGTGTAGCGGTGGCGGCCAGAAGAATTACAATGGCGATGTTTTTCATAAGCAGGTTGCTGAGATCTGTATTACTATGGCTAAACGATTCAAGAGCTGCAATCAGATTCCGGCAGCGGGTCAGTTTTTGTTGTAATGTGCGCTGTCCTCGGCGCACTGCCGGCTGAGACAGCCGACGCTACAGCTCAAACCAACCCATTGCCCAAAAATTCCTCACCCTTGCCTTAAGTCCGGCCGGCCGCTAGCTTTTTGACACAACCGGATGCGGCCATGGGAGGATGCACAAAGGCTGACATCCAAGACGATGACCGTATGAGTTACATCCTTTCCCTCGATGCCGGCACGACCAGCGTGCGGGCAATTGTGTTCAATCACGATGGGCAAGTTCTTTCCATCGCGCAGAAGGAAATCCGCCAGATTTTTCCAAAACCAGGCCGGGTGGAACATGACCCGCAGGAAATCTGGTTTTCGCAGATGAGTGTCGCCGTCGAAGCGCTGGGCCGGGCGCGCATCCGGCCCAGGGAGGTCGTGGGCATCGGCATCACCAACCAGCGCGAGACGACCATCGTCTGGGACCGCGAGACGGGCGAAGCCATCCACAACGCCATTGTCTGGCAGGACAGGCGGACGGCGGGCCGGTGTGATGAGCTGCGTGCCGCCGGAGCGGCGAAGACCATCCAGCAGCGCACCGGACTGGTGCTCGACGCGTATTTCTCCGCCACCAAGCTGGAGTGGATTCTGGATCATGTCCCCGGCGCGCGCAAAAAAGCCGCGCTTGGGAAGCTGGCCTTCGGCACGGTGGACACCTGGCTGATCTGGAAACTCACCAGCGGCCAGAAAATCCACGTCACCGACCCCGGCAACGCCTCCCGCACCATGCTTTACAATATTCACACCGGCGAATGGGACCGGACACTGCTGAAGCTGTTCCGAATTCCCGCCAGCCTCATGCCGGAGGTCCGGTCTTCCAGCGAGGTTTACGGCGAAGTCTCCACCTCGCTCGGTCTGGACAAAATACCGGTTGCCGGTGTGGCCGGCGACCAGCAGGCGGCGTTGTTCGGCCAGATGTGCATCCAACCCGGCCGGACCAAGAACACCTACGGCACCGGTTGTTTTATGCTGCAAAACACCGGAACGAAACCCATCGCATCGAAAAACCGGCTGCTCACCACCGTGGCCTGGAAGATTGGCAACAAGCTTGAGTACGCCCAGGAAGGCAGCGTGTTCATGGGTGGCGCGGTGGTGCAATGGCTGCGGGACGGCCTGCAACTCGTCCGTTCGGCGCAGGAGGTGAACCTGCTCGCGGAATCCGTGCCCGACAGCGGCGGGGTCTTCCTTGTGCCTGCCTTTGTCGGGCTGGGCGCGCCGCACTGGGATGCTTATGCGCGCGGGTTGATCATCGGCCTGACGCGTGACACCACCGCTGCGCATATTGCCCGGGCCGCGCTCGAAGGCATCGCCTTCCAGGTCGTCGACCTGCTCGACGCGATGTACGCCGACACCGGAACCCGGCTGAAGGAACTGCGCGTGGACGGTGGCGGCTCGCGCAGCAATCCGTTGATGCAATTCCAGGCGGACATTCTGGGTGTGCCCGTGGTGCGACCTTCCGTCACCGAAACAACGGCGTTGGGCGCGGCTTATCTGGCTGGTCTCGGGGTCGGTTTCTGGAAAAGCCCGAAGAGCATCGTTGCGCAATGGCAGGTGGAGAAAAGTTTTGAACCGAGAATGCCTCGCAGCCGGGTCGCCGAATTGCGCGCCCGCTGGAACGACGCCTTGCTGCGGTCGAAGGCATGGGAGCAACCCGTTTACCGTACGAAAAACAAGCCGCGGGCTGAACGATCATGAACCGGTCTGAAATGCTGAATCGTATCCTGGCCCAGCAGGAGCCGTGGAGCATCATTGTCATTGGTGGCGGTGCGACCGGGGTGGGCGTGGCGCTTGACGCGGCGGCGCGCGGTTACCGGATCCTGTTGCTTGAACAACATGATTTCGGCAAGGGCACTTCCAGCCGCAGCACGAAACTCGTCCATGGCGGCGTGCGATATCTCGAGCAGGGCAACGTCTCGCTCGTCATGGAGGCGCTCAAAGAACGCGGGATTCTCCGGCAGAATGCCCCGCATCTGGTCAGCGAACTGCCGTTCATCGTGCCGAGTTATGCCTGGTGGGAAGGACCGTTCTACGGCATGGGCCTGAAGGTGTACCAAGGATTATCCGGCAAATACGGCTTCGGCGCGTCGCAAAAACTTTCCAGGGAGGAAACCCTCAAGCGCCTGCCCACCATCAAGACCGACGGCCTGCGCGGCGGGGTGATTTATTACGACGGCCAGTTCGACGATTCGCGCCTGCTCATCAACCTGGTCGCCACCGCGGCGGAGCAGGGGGCCACGTTGCTGAATTACACTCACGTCACCGGGCTGACGAAGGACGCTGACGGCCTCGTTGAGGGCGTCACTGTGCGCGACCAGGAATCCGGCAAGGATTTCACCGCCCGGGCGAAGGTCATTGTCAACGCAACCGGGCCGTTCACGGATTCCGTCCGCCGTCTGGCCGAGCCGGAAGCCAATCCGATGATTTCGCCGAGCCAGGGCGCGCACATTGTTTTGGACAAGTCATTTCTGCCTGGTGACACGGCCATCATGGTGCCGCACACCAGTGATGGCCGCGTGATGTTTGCCATTCCTTGGCATGGCCATACGTTGGTGGGCACGACTGATACCGCTGTCGAGTCGGTTCCGCTGGAGCCGGTGCCGATGCAACAGGAGATTGAATTCATGCTCGAAACAGCGGGCCTTTACCTGGAAAAGAAGCCGGCCCGGTCGGACATCCTCAGCGCCTTTGCCGGCATCCGCCCGCTGGTGAAATCCGGCGACGGCAAAAACACCGCGGCGCTTTCGCGCGATCACACGATTCACATCGACCAATCCGGGCTCATCAGCATTGCTGGCGGCAAATGGACGACCTACCGCAACATGGCCGAGGATTGCGTCAATCAAGCCGCCACCCTGGCGCGCCTGCCCGAGCGCGACAGCGTCACCAAGCGCCTGAACATCCACGGCTATCACGAGCACGCGGAGCGTTTTGGGCCCCTGGCATTTTATGGCGCGGATGCGCCGTTCATCCAGGATTTGATCCGCAACGATCCGGCGCTGGGCGAACCACTGCATCCGGCTTTGCCGATTTGCGGGGCGGAAGCGGTCTGGGCCGCTCGCCAGGAGATGGCCCGAACGGTGGAGGACGTGCTGGCCCGCCGCACCCGCGCGCTTTTTCTCAATGCCAATGCCGCCGCCCTGATGGCACCAGCGGTGGCCCGGCTCATGGCCGGGGAACTGCAGCAGGATCAGCACTGGCAGGACCGGCAGATTCTCGCCTTCCGCGAGGTGGCCAAGGGGTATTTGGCGGGAAACACCGCCTCCTGATTTTGCGACCGGCGGATTTGTACCCGGACAATTCGTGGTGAAGGAATGACAGAATTGGGTATGGCGCAGCGGGCAGGGGATTGCTACAATTTCCTTGCTGGTCGGTGAAAGTGAAACCAGGAGGCCGTTTTTTTTCCGATAACATTAACAGAAAGGTAATTGAATTATGACACAAGTTGCGCAACTGCTCGGCGACAAGGCTGATTATCTCTTAAATTTTAAAAACCCGAAAATCACCAAGGACCGTCTGCACGTTCCGGGGCCGGATTTCGTCGACCGGATTTTTTCCGTGTCCGACCGGAACAATCGTGTGCTCGGCAACCTGCAGCGCCTGTTCGGCCACGGCCGGCTCGGCGGCACCGGATATGTTTCCATCCTGCCGGTGGACCAGGGCATCGAACACTCCGCCGGCGCGAGCTTTGCCAAGAACCCGGACTATTTTGACGCAGAGAACATCGTGAAGCTGGCCATCGAAGGCGGCTGCAACGCGGTCGCATCCACCTATGGCGTGCTGGGCGCGGTGGCCCGCAAATACGCGCACAAGATTCCGTTCCTCGTCAAGATCAACCACAACGAACTTCTCACTTATCCGAACAAGGCGGATCAAATCATGTTCGGCACCCTGAAAGAGGCGGCGGACATGGGCTGCGCGGCGGTGGGGGCGACAATTTATTTCGGTTCCGACAACAGCGGGCGGCAGATTGTGGAAGTGGCGCAAGCGTTCGCGCACGCACACGAGCTCGGAATGGCCACGGTGCTGTGGTGCTATCTCCGCAACAACGCGTTCAAGGTCAAGGACGCCGACGGCAAGACGACCGATTACCACGTGTCGGCCGATCTGACCGGCCAGGCCAATCATCTGGGCGTGACCATCCAGGCGGACATCATCAAGCAGAAGCTGCCCGAGAACAACGGCGGTTTCAAGGCGTTGAACACCGGCAGTTCCAGCTATGGCAAACTCGACGAGCGGATTTACACCGAACTGACCAGCGACCATCCGATTGATCTCTGCCGCTATCAGGTGGCCAATTGTTACATGGGCCGGGCTGGCCTCATCAACAGCGGCGGCGAATCCAAGGGCAAGGGCGACTTGGAACAGGCCGTTGCCACCGCGGTCATCAACAAGCGGGCCGGCGGCATGGGCCTGATTTCCGGGCGCAAGGCGTTTCAACGTCCGATGAACGAAGGCATTGGGTTGCTCAACGCCATCCAGGACGTTTATCTGAGCAAGGAAGTCACCGTGGCGTAAACCCGGCCAGGCCCGGGCGGAAAAATCATTAAACTGCCAACCCGCGACGTTCCTTGCGCGGTTGGCAGTTTTAGTTTATTGCCCGAACGAAATGTCCAGTTCGTAGTGATCGCTCCCGTTGGGGTTGTCGGCAAACCGGACCCATAATGCATCCGGCTCCGCCCACATAGTGGCCAGGTCCCGTCCTGCCCGGCTGACAATTTTGGCGGTGGAGAAATCGATCCCTGCCGGCAGGAACCGGTTGGTGCCCTCATTCTTCAACACGTTCGTTTGCGACAGCAGCCACGGTATTTCATTCAGGCGGATGTTGGCGGGAGGCGACCAGTTTTTATGTTCCCAGGTCGCTTCACCCGCGGTAATCTTGAGGGTGTCACTCCCGTCGATGTCGGCGGCAATCTTCAGGTGGGCGGCAACCGGCGCACCGGGGTGAACGGGTTTCGGCCTGGCCGGATGAAAATGAATTTTGAACTCATAATTGTCTGCGCCGCCCGGAGTGTCATCGAGGTAAACAATCAAGGCCTGGTCCGCCCGCTCCAGGGCAACGATATCCCGCCCCTGAATCACCTCCAGATCGACTGAGTCCAAAGAAAATGGTTCCGGCAAAAACTTCCGCGCTCCGACGGTGGTCAGATAGTTTTTCTGCCGGGGATTCCATTGCGTGTGATTTACGGCGACGGCCCCCTGCGGCCAATCCCAATTGACGTGCTCCCAAAGCGCTCCGTCGCGGGTGATCACAATTTTGTCCGAACCGTCGATGCTGCCTTTGAAGTGAAAAATCGCGTCACCCGCCTCGGTCGGTTCTGAACCCAGGGATGACATGGTGACGTATTCCAATTCGCCGGACATCATGCCGGGCCCCGCGAGCAGAGGCGTTGCGTTCAGCCGGAAAAATTCCGTTGGACCGGCCGGTTTGGGAATGGTGAAGGCGATTTCATTCTCTCCAACCGACGTCCCGAAAGCCCCTGCTTCAGCCCACTCGCCGCCGAGGGTCGGGCACGTTTCCAGCATCACCCGGCCCATGCCGGGCGGAATGGTCGCGCGCAAAATCAGGTTGGTTCCCTCGACGGAGAGGGAGGTGATGGCGAGCGGGGTGTTCACGGGCAGTTCCCCGAACGCCGTCAGGCTGGCGGCCGTGATGAGGGACCATGGTACAATTGAGCGCCAGGGTCCGCTTCGTGGGATCGTTTTCACCGCAGGGTTGGACAGTGATCCGGCCATTTTGCTCAGGCAAATTTGCCGTGCTGTCGGAAAATCAATCCCGCACCCCGACAGCGCTCTGCCAGCCGACTGTAAATCGGGTTTGCGGCCCGTTCGTTGGTTGTTTATCTCAAGAATTCCCGCTGCCAGTTCATCAGCTCCGGCGCGTGATGGTCCCAATCCCGCGCCAGATCGCCGAGCGTGGCGCGGCTGGCGATGAGAGTCGGATCAATGCCCAGTTTGTGCGCGGTCGCGTCGCGGCGTTTCTCCAGTTCGCGGTAACGGCGCATCTCCGCCTCGGTCGCCCGGTTGAACTGATGCCGGAGTTTTTCCGGGTGCCGGTCAGGCGGCGTCGCCAGGCCGGCCCGGATGGCTGCCACCAGGCTCTCGCGACGTCGCGGCGACATGCGCGGCGAGAGGAGCGGATCAACGGGTTGATGCGCCGCGGCGGCCTCGGCCAGCTCAACCATTTTTTCGTGGCTGAGGATGAAAAACGGCGGCCGGTTCGCGGCAATGGCCTCGGACTCGCGCCATTGCCACAACTCCCGCAGCACGGCCAGAGCCGGCCGGCCCAGCTGATGACTCCCTTTGACACGCCAGGCGGCATCCCCGTCCGTGCCGGGCGCTTGCGAACATTCGGCGATCAGCCGCGCGCACGATTCCTGGTGCCAGCCGCGGCGGTTCTGACGCTGGAGTTCCAGTTTCAGCTTGTCGGAGAGCGGCTTGAGGTGATGGGTGTCGTTGCGGGCGTAGGTTTCCATCCGCTCGGTGAGCGGGCGCCGGGCCCAATCGGCCTTTTGCGAGGCTTTGTCCAGTTTCACCCCGAGGAACTTTTCCACGAGCGAACTCAGGCCGAAGTGCCGCTCGCCCAGAAGCCGCGCTGCGATCATGGTGTCGAAAATCGCGCGGGGCACAAATTCATGATGCTTGCGCAGCAGCCGCAGATCATAGTCCGCGCCATGCATGATGAGTTCGTGGCCGGCCAGCGCGGCCAGCAGGGGTTCCAGGTTTATTTTGGCCAGCGGGTCGATCAACCGGTCGGAGTCGGCGGTGCTGATTTGAATCAGGCAGACCTTTTCTGGGTAGGCGTGAAGGCTGTCAGCCTCGGTGTCGAGCGCCAGCCAGGCGGCCGAGGAGAGCTCGGGGAGGAACGCGGCCAGCTTGGCATCGGTGTCAATCACGGCAGGAATATATTGTTTGGCGGGATGCGGGG
>Ga0181522_10001482_pt1 | contig 14273 bp, 12 predicted proteins | sample PEATcosm2014_Bin_27_FD_121103 | JGI IMG/M metagenome (GOLD analysis project Ga0181522, IMG submission 121103) | Peatland microbial communities from MTU Mesocosm Facility, Houghton, MI, USA - PEATcosm2014_Bin05_10_metaG | ecosystem: Environmental > Terrestrial > Soil > Wetlands > Peat | place... | reverse complement strand
TTGACGCCGGCCTCGGGCTTGAACTCGTAGGTGGTGACCATGGGGCCGGGGTTGATCTGCACCACCTGGCCGCGGACATCGAACTCGCCGCATTTTTCGACGAGGACTTTGGCTTCTTCACGCAGGGCGTCTTCGCGCACGGCCTGCGGCCCCTCGCCGGCGTTGAGCAGGGTGCTGGGCGGGAGCTTGAATCCGCTGACGGACTTGGGCGCGACGGTGGCGGTGCGGACGGCGGCGTCGGCGCGGTCGTGAATGGCGATGGCGCCTGCGGGCTGGGGCGCGGCGGGTTCGGGGCGCTGCGCGGGGCGCATTTCGAAGGCTCGGGGCTGGTTTGGCGCGGGCACGGCCACGCGAGATTCGGCTGGGCGCAGATCGGCCGGCCTTGGCTCGGGCTGACGCGCTTCGGCCATGCGGGCTTCGGCCATTCGGGCTTCCAGGGAGGCGGTGCGCAGTGGCGGGGCGATGGGGATGGGCGAATCGGACGCGAGAGCTGCGGGCTGCGCAGGCGCGGCGGCAGGCTTTGGCGTGGCGCCTTCCGAGTCGCGCTCCCAGATGCTCTTACGCGTCCGCACCGAGATGGGGATCTCAGTGGCGGGTTCCGGGGCGGCGGCACGCTGGAATGCCGGGACTTCGTCGATGGGGTCGTGCTCGGGCGCTTCGTCACGCTGGCGGCGGAAGAGGCGCGCCCAGAGACTGGGTCGAGCGGCGGCGAAGTCGGCATCGTCTTCGGCGGAGTCTTCGGCAGGCATCGGGGAGCTGGCAAAGTCGAGCTCGGCTTTGCGCGCGGCACGGTCCTCGCGCCAGTTGCGCCAGCGGTCGTGAAGGGCCTGGAGGTGAATCCAGCGCTCGACCACGCCTTCCTTGAGCGCCCACAGGCTGACGGCAGAGGCGAAGTAGAGGCCGGCGATCGCGAGCACGCCTGCGACCAGCCACGCGCCCTGAAGGTTCATATAGCCGACGAGCAGGCCGGCGATGAGCAGGCCGACGACACCTTCGACCGGTACGACGTGGAGCCAATGCCAGTGCCAGGGCAGAAGGGCGAAGGCGGTGGGAACGAAAGCCAGAGCCAGAATGGTTCCCACCCAGCGCAGCCAGACCGAGCCGCCGGGGCGCGAGCGCATCCAGCCCCAGCCGAGGGCGGCGAGCCAGAGCGGAAGCAGAAATGCCGTCAGGCCAAGGACTTGCAGCATCAGGTCGCTCAGCCAGGCGCCGAAGAGGCCGATCCAGTTGCGCGCGGCGTGGGCGGCGGCGGGGCTGAGCGCTGTGTCGAGGGAGGGGTCGGAGGGGTGGTACGTGGCGAGCGCGAGAAGGAGCAGCAGCGAGACGAGCAGGAGCACAAGGCCCAGAAACAGATTGAGCGGGCGGCTTCGCGTGGGCGAAAGGACGATGGGTTTCATGGCGGGCGCTCCCGGCTCCAGGCCGCCCGAGTGGCGCGAGCGGGAACCTGGGAGGGGCGGAGAATCCCAGAGCAACTTCTATTATCCGGGCTGGTGGGGTGGATTTTGGGCGGGCGGAGGGTGGGGGAACCTGGATGGAAAACAGGGGGGGAGACAGGGGCGAGGTTCTAGGGGCGAGGGGCTAGGGTCCAAATGGAGCAAGGGATCAGGGAACAGGGAACAGAAATCAGACCAGCGGTGACGCGGCAGCCGAGCGACTAATCCCAGAATGGGCGCATTTCGAGCCGGAAGCCCTGGATCGGGCCGTCGCCATCGAGAAATTCCGGCTTCAGGAGGGTCTCCGGCTCCTGGCCGGGGCGGTAGATCATGGCCAGCTTGCGGCGGGGATCGATGAGCCAGCCAAGCTGCGCTCCGCGGCTCATCCAGAACTCCATTTTAGCTTGGATTTTGGAGGCGCGGTCGCTTGGAGAACGAAGCTCGACGACGAACTCCGGGCACACAGGAAGGTATCCGTGTGCCTTCTTTCTCGTTCGCCTGGATGGATTCCAGAGTCCGAGCGAGAGCCAAGCCGCATCCGGCGCGCGCAGCGTAGTATCGGCGAAGCGAACTCCGAGGTCCGGCCCGAATACCGTGCCACGGCCATCCTGCTCAGCCCATACCAGAAGACGCGCGCCCAGAATCTGATTGAGCCGGCTGCTATCCGGCCCAGCAGGAGTCATCACAGAAATGCTCCCATCCGCATCGCTCTCAATGTCCAATCCTTCGTTGGAGGCGCAGAAAGCGAGCATCTCGTCATCGGTCAGGGGACGTTCGGGTCGAAGGATAACAGGAAGCCGTACACCGTGCAGATCGCATCCTGCAGGTTCGAGCTCCCGGGCTTCTTGTTCCCGTTCCAAAGTTGTCTGGGTTGCGGTAGCGGCGCACATAACGATCCTGCGGTCAGTTTACGCCAAATCGCGAATTACGCCCGATCTTCAGCCCAGGGCTAGCTGGCGAAGAGCTTCGCGCCCCAGATCAGCAGTGCGCCGCCGAGCAGGATGCGGTAGATGGCGAAGATGGTGAAGCCGTGGCGGCGAACCCAGGCGAGGAACCACTCGACCACGCCGAGGGCCACGATGAAGGAGACAACAAGGCCGATGGCGAGCACGATCCAACGCTCGGAGTTCATGACCACGTTGCCTGCCGCCATTGCACCGGGCTCCGCGGCCTTGTGGACATAGACCTCTTTGACGAAGTCCCAGCCGGTGGCCGCGACCATGGTGGGGATGGAGAGCAGGAAGCTGAATTCGAGTGCGGCGGGACGCGAGAGACCGGCGAGCTGGCCGCCGGCGATGGTGGACATGGAGCGTGACGTGCCGGGAAACACGGCCGAAAACGTCTGGCAAAACCCGATCCAGATTGCCTGGCCCAGGCCCATCTGCTCCACGTGCTCGGTGGTAGGGTCCTGGCGGCTGGCGCGAGCGTCCACGATCCACATGATGATGCCGCCGATGAGCATGGCCCAGGCGATGGCCGCGATACTGCCGAGGTGTTTGTCGCTCCATTTATGAAGGAGCAGCGACGGAACCGAGGTGATGGCGAAGGCGATGAAGGTGAGCGAGATGGGATGGTTCAGCCAGGTGTTGTTGCCGCTCTCGCCGCGCGGAAAGGTGCGCATGAAGCCGACGATGCGGCCGGTGAACAGCAGAATGAGTGCGATGATGGCGCCGAGCTGGATGACGATGGTGTACATCTTCCAGTAGGCGTCATCCATGGGAATCTTCATCAGCGCTTCGGCGATGCGCAGGTGAGCGGTGGAACTGACAGGAAGAAACTCGGTCAGGCCCTCTACGATTCCCAAAAGAACCGACATCAAATAGTCGTTCAAGAACCCTCCGGAGCTTGCGCTCTGCGCGCGCCGATTTGAAGGAGAAAGCGCGGGAGCGCCTCACTCACGGTCGATGCCATAGACGGGAATGCCTTCATCCAATTTGTACACCAGCATCGCAGCCCGCGCGCAGTAGTCGGTTTGCGCAAAGTGTTCCTTGAGCTTGCCGGCGAGCGAATGTGCGCGGTCTTTGGCCTCGCCGGCTTTCTTGTCGTTGTCGTCGGCTGCGAACATATCGTGCAGCACGGCCTGGCGATAGGTAGCCAGATACAACGCCTGTGCGGTGCGCGGGCCGTCGGGGTGTTCCTCGGCGTATTTCTCGTAGTATTCGGCTTCTTTCTCGGGGCACTTGGCCTGGCCCTGCCAGTCGCCGCAGAGCTTGTTATCGATGAGCTCGAAAGCTGCGAGATCGGCCTGGCGCGTGTGGGGATAAAGCTTAATGACCTTCTTCATCTCCTCTTCGTCCATCTGGTCGCGCATGTAGGGGTCGCGCTCCTTGGCCGAGGAACGCGTGGAGGCGTCGGCCTTCTGGAGCTGCCACAGAATGTCGGCGGAGCGCCATGCGGCTTCAGCCGCGAACGGCGAGTTGGGGAACATTTCAACCACGCGGCGATAAAGCAGGCGCGCGCTCTGCGCTGCATTCACGGGCCCGCGCGGATCCTGCGCCAGCGCCTCCTGGTTGGCGCCTTCGCCCATCAATATCTGGTCGCCGTTGGGTGTGGACTCAACGACGACGCCCTTGGCTTCCATCCAGCCGGAGATGGGCGGCGGGGTTTCATCGCGGCCGTAGATGGGTGTGTCGCGGTCGCGAATCTCCTGGATGTCAGTGTTGGCGTAGACGCGTATCCATGGACCGCTTTTTTCGGCGATGACCATCTCGCGGCCGATCTGCACGCGGTCGACCCGCTGAGAACTTTTGTCGGGGGCGACGAAAAGATCGGTCACGCGCAGCGCGGTGGCGCGCGGACCGGCCATGGGCTTTTCGATCTGGCTTTTCTTTTGCGAGCAAACTGGAAGCGCAGAAATGACCAGCACCAACACGAGCACGATGGAGCGGAGAATCGGGTTCGTGCTTTCCCAGGTCCCAAAACAGGGACCTGGGGCACCCGGCTTCTGGGTGGGATCGCCTTCCCGAGTTTCGGAATCCGGAGTTGGGGCACCCAGCTGCATTGGAAATCGAAGAGTCTTCACGTGAAGCATCCTACTTGAAACGACGCTAGCGATGGCTTTCGGTAAGCACTTCGGCCAGCAGCTCGGGCGCCACGTTGCCGCCGCTGACCACGGCGACGGCCTTGCGATACGCGGGAAGTTGGGCTGCGTGGAACAGCAGCGCCGCGGAGGAAACGGCTCCGCTGGGCTCGGGAACGAGGCGCGCCGTGGCCACGATGGCGCGCATGGCAGCGCGAATCTCAGCCTCGGTCACGGTGATGATGCCGTCAACGTAGGCGCGAATGTGGGCGAAGTTGCGCTCTCCCACGCTCTGCGTGCGCAGGCCATCGGCGATGGTGCGGCTGGTGAGTTCGGCCGGCCAAGTGATGATGGAGCCGGTGCGAAAGCTCTCCGCGGTATCGCCGGCCAGTTCGGGCTCGACGCCGAAGACGCGTGCGTTGGGGCAGAGATTTTTTACCGCAGTGGCCACGCCGCTCAGCAAGCCGCCGCCGCTGACCGGCGCAAGTACCAGGTCGACATCGGGCAGCGCCTCGGCGATTTCGAGTCCGCAGGTGGCCTGACCGGCGATGATCTGCTCGTCGTCATACGGCGGAATGACGACGTAGCCGTGCTCGCGCGTGAGCTGCTCAGCAACGGCGAGCCGCTCGCTCGAAGCCACGCCGACGTCGACCACCTCAGCGCCCAGCGCCAGCGTGGCTGCGCGCTTGATGGCCGGCGCGTTGGAGGGCATGACGATGACGGCTTTGGCTCCGACGGCACGCGCCGCATAGGCCACGCCCTGCGCGTGGTTGCCGCTCGAATAGGTGATGACGCCGCGCGCGATCTGCTCGGGGGTGAGCTGGAGGATTTTGTTCGACGCGCCGCGCAGCTTGAAGCTACCAATGGGCTGAAGGCTCTCGGCCTTGAGAAAGATTTCCTTCGCGGTGCCGTAGCCGGCCACGCCGGGGAACGGCGCGCTGACGAGCGGCGTCTTCACGGCGATGCCGGCGATGCGTGCGGCGGCGGCGCGGATTGTGTCCAGATCGACGAGCGTTTGGGTGAGGGTACTCATGGCAGATACTTGGCCGGCACGGGGTCGGTTGGGGTTTCGGCTTGCCACAGGATCGAGATGATCTTCCAGCGCTGGCCGTCGAAGACGGCCTGGATGCTGTTGATGCCGCGCACATCGGCTTTGCCGTCGGGCGTGGAGCGCGTTTCGTAAGTGCTCCAGAGATGCGCTTCGTGGCCGTAGGTTTCGGTGCCCACCTTCACCTGCCGCTCATAGAAAACAGCGCTGCCGCGCTTCTTCACCGCATCCACCCATCCTTCCACGGTGAGTACGCGCGGAGCGAAGCGGCCGTCGGGCAACTTCGCGATCGGCATGAGGTGCGCATCGGGCAGAAACAGATCGCGGAAGCAGGTGCGATCTTTGTCGGCGGCACCACTCACCGCGTCGTCGATGGCTTTGATGAGCTGATCGAGCGTAGCCGTGGGCGGGCAGGAGGCTGCCGGCGATTCGGTCTGCGCGGCAGGAGTCTGGGCCGGGGCCGAGGGAACAAGAACCGCGGCCGCAAGTGCGAAGGCGAGGACAAAGCGAGTCATAGGGAGAATTTTACAGAACCGGCCTGACGGTCCACCACGCCGTCTCGGGTTGACATCCGACCCGAAGCGGTGCGACACTCAGGTCGGATGACTACTCAAAACGGCAACGACGAACGCATCGCCCTGCTGCAGGGCACGCTGGATCTGCTGATCCTGAAGACGCTGGTGATGGGGCCTTGCCACGGCCAGGGAATCGCGCGATCGATTCAACGCCAGTCGGAAGAGGTGTTTTTTGTCGACCACGGCTCGCTCTACCTGGCGCTGCAGCGGCTTGAAGACCGGGACTGGATCAGCGCGAAGTGGGGCGTAAGCCAGAACAACCGCAAGGCACGGTTCTACTCGCTCACCAAAAAAGGCCGCGCGCAACTGCACGAAAAGACCAGCGAGTGGCTGCGGCTGTCGCGGGCGATGGGGCTCATCCTGAGCGGTGGAGCAACGCCCGGAGGCGAGGAGGCTTGAGCGTGTTCAAGCACAAGCGAAGCACGGAAGATTTTGCCGAAGAGATCAAGGCGCACCTCGAACTCGAGGCGGACGAGCTGAAGGACGAGGGCCTGAGCGCCGATGAAGCGCGGCGCAGGGCACGAAGCGAGTTCGGGAGCGTGAGCGTGGCGAAGGAACGCTTCAACATGAAGGGCCGCGCCCTGTGGCTGGAGGACACGGTGCGCGATGTGCGCTACGGCCTGCGCGGACTGTGGCGCAATCCCGGGTTCACACTCGTCGCCGTGTTCACTCTGGCGCTCGCCATCGGCGCCAATACGAGCATCTTCAGCCTGCTCAACCAGGCGTTGCTGCAGGCGCTTCCGGTTGCCGATCCGGATCAACTTGTGGTTCTCAGCTTTGCAGGGTCACACCCGGGCCACACGCACTCCAACGGAGGGAACAACGAGGGACATCATCACGAATTTTCGTACCCCATGTACCGCGATTTGCGCGACAGAAACACCGTGTTCAGCGGGCTGATCGCCTCGGCTCCCGCGGACGTGGGAGTGACCTGGGAGAATCATGCCGAATCCGTGTCAACGGAGATGGTGACCGGCAATTATTTCGAGACGCTGGGCATTCGGCCAGCGCTCGGGCGGCTTTTTGTCGCCAGCGACGAGACCGCTCCGGGCGCCAATCCGGTGGCCGTGCTCAACTTCGATTACTGGAAGACACATCTGGCTGAAGCGCCGGTGGTGGGGCGGAGCCTGCTCATCAACGGGACTCAGTTCACCATTACGGGCGTGACCGCGCCGGGCTTTCACAGCATGGTGTGGGGCAGCACACCTGCGGTTTATGTACCCATCACCATGCAGCGCGCGATCGAGCCGGACTGGGATTATTTGAACGATCATCAGTCCTACTGGGTGGACCTGGTGGGCCGCCTGAGCCCCGGAGTTACGCGCGCGCAGGCTGAGGCGTCTCTGAATCCTCTGTTCCGTTCGCTGCGCACTTCGGAGTTATCGCTTCAGCACGATCAGTCGGCCAAGAAGCGCCAGGAGTTCGTGAACGCCTCGCATCTCAACCTCGATGACGGAGCCAGGGGCTTCTCGCCGCTGCGTGACGGTGTAAAGACGCCGCTGACGATCGTGATGGGGATGGTGCTGCTGGTGGTGGCGATGGCGATTGTGAATGTGGCAAGCCTGCTGCTGGTGTGGGCCGCGGCCCGCGTCCGCGAGTTCTCGGTTCGCTACTCTCTGGGAGCGACCAACCGGCAGATCCTGCGGCAGCTTCTCGTCGAAGGAATGCTGATCGGGGCGGCCGGGGCGGCCATCGGGCTGCTGCTGGCGCCGCGCGCGCTGCATCTGCTCATTCGCTGGATGTCGGGGCGATCGCCGCAGGAACCGGTGTTCTCGGCGACGCTCGATTGGCGCGTGCTGGTGTTCACCATAGCCGCTACCCTTGTGGCCAGCCTGTTGTTCAGCCTGGCGCCGGCGGTGCAGTTCTGGAACCCGCGTCTGGCCGAGTCGCTCAGACAGCAAACGGGAACCGGAGTCGGCGGCTCGCTCAAGTTCAGGCGCACCTGCGTGGCACTGCAGATCGGATTCAGCCTGCTGCTCATCATCGCCGCGGGACTGTTCGTCCGCACCATCCAGAATCTGCGCAATGTGGATGCGGGATTTGCCACCGACCATCTGCTGGCCTTCGATTTGGCTCCGGAGATGGCCGGCTATCCGGGCCCCGCGGTCGCGCCGGTGGAGCAGCGCGCGCTCGATGCCATCGCGGCGCTGCCGGGTGTTCGCAATGTTGGCGCCACCAACGATGCGGACCTCGCCGACGATAACGTCTCCGGCGATATGACCGTCACCGGCTATACGCCCAAGCCAGACGAGCACTTCGATGCCGAGGTGCCGTGGGTGAGCAACGGATACCTGCAAACGCTGGGCGTGCCGCTGATTGCCGGCCGCTACTTTACCGCGGCGGACACGGCGACTTCGATGAAGGTTGCAATCGTCAACGAGAGCTTTGCGCGGCATTTTTTCGGCAGCGCATTGGCCACGCTCGGCCATCATGTGAGCCGCCCCAATCGCCCGGCAACTGACGCGGTCATCGTGGGCGTGGTGCGCGACGTGAAGCACAGCACGGTGCGCGCCCCGGCGATGGCGACCTCGTATACGCTCTTCTCGCAAGCGGAAAGACCTGACGGGCTCCGCTACTATGTGCGCACGTGGCAGCCGCCGGACGGGGCTGCCAACAGCATTCGCGCGGCCATCGCCAATATCGACCCCAAGCTTGTGGTCGGCGACCTCACAACGATGACCGCGCAGATCGACGACACGCTTCTTCCCGAGCGCACCATTGCGCTGCTGGCCATGACGTTTGGCGCACTGGCGACGGTGCTCGCGGGCATCGGGCTTTACGGCATCCTCGCCTACTCCACTGCGCAGCGCACGCGCGAGATCGGCATCCGCATGGCGCTGGGAGCGAAACGCGGCACAGTGGTTGGCCTGGTGATGCGCGAGGTGCTGGTGCTGGCTGGAGGAGCCATCGCTGCGACCATTCCACTGGCGGTGCTGGCGACGCGCGCCGTGCGGAGCGAGCTGTTCGGCGTCTCCATCGCCGACCCGGCCGTGTATGGGTTCGGCATTCTCGTCATCGGCCTGGTGGCGGCGCTGGCCGGATTCATTCCGGCGCGGCGCGCGGCGTCGGTCAATCCGGTGGAGGCGCTGCGGTCAGAGTAGCGCGCGTTCGAAGGGGGTTAGTTCAACTGTGAGGCCTGAAGAGGATGGAGAGCCTCAATGTCGCTGTAACGGACAAAATCCTTGGTGTTGAAGGTCAGGATTCGCCTCACGCCGTGAACACGCATGGATGCGACGAGCCGGGCGTCATGGACCTGGATTCCGCTGATGCGATTTTCAACGAGTATCCTTCGCCACTCCTCGTGCACCAAATTGCTCTCCGGAAGAAGTTGGAGACGGGACTCCATTGCGATGGCGCGCCGATCTGCTTGTTCGGGAGTGAGTCCGTATCCATTACGTTCGGTCGGGCGAGTCAGCGTATTCCAGAATTCACCCAAGTTTTGCGAGGTGTAACACAGCACCGATCTTGCGACGAGCAACCTGTCCAGAGCAGCCGCCACCACAATCTGATCGGGCACATCAGGTTCCAGCCAGCGAAGCAGAATATTCGTATCCAGAAGGACCTGCAAGTCCGCCATTTACGAACGGCTCTCGTAGAAGCTTTCGCGGTTGAAGGAAGACGTTGGCAGGCTGGGCAGGCCTTCCGAACCCTCCGCAACTTCACGCAGCATTGCCCGCAACTCTTCAGAGGTAAGCACACCAGTCCCGGTTGCGCGGGGCATAGCCGCTTCCTGAAGCAGCTTGCTTGCATACGCCTCGAGCGCCATTCCACGGACGACCGCCTGCGAGGCCAGACGAGCCTCGACCTCCGGGCTGAGCTCAACCTGAATCGTCATCGGATTGCCCCTTCGTCTGTCATTATCCATCGGATTTTGCCTTCGCGGCAATCAGATCTCGAGAATGACCGGCATGATCAGCGGGCGGCGGCCGGTGGATTTCTGGATGAGGCGCTTGAGCTCCACGCGCACCTTCTCGTTCACCATGCCGTAGTCGGATTTTTGCTCGGCGGAGAGCGAGTCGAGCGTCTTGAGCACGGTATCGCGCGCCTGGTCGCTGATGTCGGCGGCGCCGAAGCCGCGCATGATGAGCTCCGGGGCGCGCTCCACTTTGCCGGTGCGCTTGTTGATGGCGACGACGGCGAGAACGATGCCGTCTTCACTCAGGATGCGGCGATCACGGATGACGAGGTCTTTCACAACGTCGATCGAGGAGCCGGAGTCAATGAGCACGCGGCCGGCGGTGACCTTATCGAGCTTGCGGGCGTCGTCGCGGTCGAGCTCGAGCACATCGCCGTCTTCAATGACCATAGCGTGCTCCACGGCGCCGGTCTCCATGGCCACCTGCGCGTGGCGGCGCAGGTTGCGATAGTCGCCGTGCACGGGGATGAAGAACTTGGGGCGGACGAGGTTGATGAGCAGGCGCATCTCCTCCTGGCTGCCGTGGCCGCTGACGTGGATGAGGCCGTTGGATCCGTCGTCGTAGATGACGTTGGCGTCGCGGCGGAAGAGGTGATCGATGACGCGGAAGATGCTCTTCTCGTTGCCGGGAATGATGCGCGAGCTGAGGATGACGGTGTCGCCCGCCTCGACCTTGGCGTGGCGATGGTTATCGACCGCGGCCCGGCTGAGCGCGCTCATGGGCTCGCCCTGCGTGCCGCTGATGAGGATCATCAACTGCTCGGGCGGGTAGTCGCGGATCTGGCCGGGATTGATGATCAGGCCCGGTGGGACGTCGATGTAGCCGAGGTCCTGCGCGATCTCAGTGCTCTCGACCATGGAGCGGCCAAGAACGACGGCCTTGCGGCCGTGAGCGCGGGCCAGCTCGAGCGCGATGCGGATGCGATAAATCGACGAAGAAAAGCAGGTGAAGAACAGTTTTTTCTCGGTGCGGGAGAAGATCTCTTCGAGGCGCGGGCGCACGGCGCGCTCGCTGGGCGTGTAGCCGGTGCGGTCGACGTTGGTCGAGTCCTGCAGGAGCGCAAGCACGCCGCGCTTGCCGTACTCGGCGAAGGTGTGCAGGTCGAAGGCCTTGTCGTCGAGCGGAGCGAGGTCGATCTTGAAGTCGCCGGTGTGAATGATGACGCCGACGGGTGTCTCGATGGCGAGTGCGACACAATCGACCAGCGAATGGGTGACGCGGATGGGCTCGATGGTGAAGGGGCCGATGGAGAACTTTTGCCGCGGCGTAATCTCGATCAGCTCGGTCTCATCGAGCAGATGATGCTCTTCGAGCTTGCCCTCGACGTAAGCGAGCGTGAACTCGGTGGCGTAGACGGGGACCTTCAGCTCGCTCAAAATCCACGGCAGGCCGCCGATGTGGTCTTCATGGCCGTGGGTGAGAATGATGGCGCGAACGTGCTGCTTATTCTCGACCAGGTAGGTGATGTCAGGGACTACGATGTCGACGCCGAGCAGCTCCGACTCGGGGAACATCAGTCCGGCATCGATCACGAGAATGTCGTCGGCCCAGCGAATGGCGAGGCAGTTCATGCCGAACTCGCCCAGCCCGCCGAGGGGAATTATCTTCAGTTTCTCAGTATGCATCTGTCAGGTTCGATGCTAACACTGCCACGATGAGGAGCAGGGTCCGGCGTTTGGGCGTGAGGCGCCCGAGTGCCAGATTGGCGAGGGCGCGGCGTGGAATGGAATGCGGATTGAATCGGGGGAGTTGACGCGGGCTCAGGGAATCTCTGAACAGGTGACTCGCACTCCCTCAGGGGCTAAAAGCCCCCGTCGATTTTGCTGGGTTTCACGTACGGGCTGAAAGCCCGTACCCTTCAAGCGATCGACTTGTTCAGGCCTTCCTCAGGCGTGACGGGCCATGCCCGCGGCGGCACCTGCTTCGCGGGCTCTGGCGCGCGCCAGCAGCCAGTCGTGATACTCCTCGCTGATGGAGCTGCCGGCCTTGCGGTGGGTGGGGTTGCGCGTGGCCAGGTGGCGCAGCCAATCTTCGTGATCTTCGCCGGTGGCCGTAAGGATCGGGTTGATCTGCGGCTCAGGCGCCTTGCCCTTGGCAGCTTTTCCTTTTGTCTGCGGTGCAGGCGCGATGTTCTGCGTTTGCACGGGCGCCTCGACGACGGCCGTCGCTGTTGCCGCGGCGGTCTCAGGCCGATACCTGGGAACGGTGTTTTCAGTTTGCGGCACCAGCGATGCATAGACCGGCGCTGCCATCTGCGCCTGTGCCTGCACCTGTGCGACGCTCTGTCTGGTCTCAGCAGGGGCCAGGGCGATGTTGCCGAGCGCCTCAGACGTGAGGCTGGCGCCGACCGTCTTGAAGAGCTGACGGCGCTCAAGCACGGCGATGCCGGCTACGGCGTAGCGGATGATCACGAAGAACGGGATGTAGCTGCGCGCCGCGCCCAGCCCGATGACCAGCGCAAGACAAGCCAGGTGAGTGACGATGGCTGGGACGAGCTTGAAGGAATATCCGGGCTTTTTTTCGCCGGTAATCAGCAGCCAAGCGAGGAACAGGTGATAGGAGACCAGCAGGTAAATGAAGACCTTGTAGTCGGGGTTGGGAAAAAGCCGCGTTGCGAGGACGCCAAGCAGGCCTGAGATTGCAAATGCATAGATATCTTTCCGCTCAAGGTTCAACCAAGCCCTCAAACCCATACTTCCTCCATCGATTTATCAACTCGAGGTACGATCGGCCAGACTTGCAAGGTAATTTGCGGCCACACGTGGGGTAACGCTGGAAGCGTATCAACCGAAGGACGCACGAGTCCATGACGCATTCGGGTTATCGATGGAACCAGAATGAGTAATATCGCGGATCTGAGGGCTACTCTCCGGGAAAGCGTACGCCGAGCGCCGAACGCGCAGCCTCAAGCAGCCGCACCATGCCGAGCGACAGCGAATGCGGAATCACTGGGCTCTGGCGCAGGCCGGCGCGGATGAGATGGCAGAAGTGGTCGATCTCATAGTTGAAGCCGCCGGCGGTGTAGGGTTGGTCGAGCTCCACGATGCGGCCATCGATATAGCGGATGGTCGCGCGCGAGGGGTTCCACCAGTTTTCGTGGATGGTGACGTAACCGCGGGGCGCGGCCAGCAGCGCGTCACCGCGGCCGAAGAGATCGATGCCGGTGTGGAGCTGCGCCATGCCGCGGTCGTGCTCGGTCTGGAAGAGCGCGAGCGCGTCGACGCCCGCGCCGTTCAAGCGTCCCATCACCTGCACGCGTTTGAACTCGCCCAGCCAGTCGAGCGCGAGAAACGCTTCATAGGGGCCGATGCCCATGATGCCGCCGCCGCCGAGTTCAAGAAAATGGAGCGGGTGATCGGGCGCGAGCGAGGAGTCAACGTGGCCGGCGCGGACAAAGCCGACGGGGCCGATGGGGTCGGCCGCGAGGTGCTCGCAGAGACGGCGGTAGAGAGGAAAGAACGGCGGCTTCATGGCTTCCATGAAGAGGCGGTCATGACGATGCGCTGCGGCCAGCACAGCCTGAAGCTGGCGCACGTTCAGCGCTGAAGGCTTTTCGCAGAGCACGTGTTTGCCCGCGCTGAGAGCGGCGATGCAAAGCTCCGCGTGGCTGTCAGGATGGGTGCCGATGTAGACGGCGTCGATGTCGTCCGCGAGTAGCGCTTCGAGCGAAGCGTGCGCATGTGGCGCGCCGAACTTCTGTGCGAAGGCCCTGGTGCGCTCCTGGTTGCGGCCCCACACGGCGGCGAGCGCGGCGCCATGGACGGCCGCGAGGCCCTCGGCAAAGCGCGCGCTCGCGCGGCCCGGGCCAATGACGCCCCAGCGAACGGTGTGGAGCGGATGGTTCACTTCAAGCGCCGTTCGCGGGTTCGGCGGACATGAAGTCGGGAAGCTTCGACGCCTCAAGAAAGATGCGCAGAATCGGAATCACTCGTTCGACATGAGAGCTCATGCAGATAGCGTAGCAAGGCGTAACGGTGGAAACTTCGGCGCGCACTAGAATGGACGACGAGGCTTATGAGCTCCGGCAAACGCATTCACGCAGGCGAGGCGAAGGAACGGCTGCCGCTGACCACGCTGCTGTCGCAGGTGCTGGTCGCGTTCACCATCGAGTTCGACAACGAGTTCGAACATCGAAGCCCGCACCAGACGACGATGGGTACGGGCACAGGGTTTGGTCCGTGGCTCACGTCGATGGCGATGTATTCGAATCTGCTGCGGCTGGTGACGGATGAAGGCGTGACCGTGCGCGAGCTGGAAAGACTGGCGCGCACGCCCATGCTG
>Ga0181522_10001481_pt1 | contig 14275 bp, 12 predicted proteins | sample PEATcosm2014_Bin_27_FD_121103 | JGI IMG/M metagenome (GOLD analysis project Ga0181522, IMG submission 121103) | Peatland microbial communities from MTU Mesocosm Facility, Houghton, MI, USA - PEATcosm2014_Bin05_10_metaG | ecosystem: Environmental > Terrestrial > Soil > Wetlands > Peat | place... | reverse complement strand
GCTACGATTGCTTTCAATCCGAGTGCGTGCCGCATGGCCATCTGCAAAGCTGTGAATCCGCCCCATGAGATTCCGAACATTCCCACATTGCCGTTCGACCACGGCTGGTGCGCCAGCCACGCAATGACTTGCTCACCATCTTGTTGTTCCTGCTCGGAGTACTCGCGTTCCGGGGGCACGCCTTCGCTCGCGCCAAATCCGCGAATGTCGACGCGCACACTCACGTATCCACGATGCGCAAAGTACGTGTGCTTTGGATAATCTCCGGCGGCGGTTCCATCGTCTTTGCGGTATGGCAGGTATTCGAGCAGGGCAGGGAACTTTTCTTCGGCCTTGGCCCCATCCGGCATATACAAAGTCGCGGCCAGACGGATGCCGTCTTTCATCGGAATCCTTGCTTGCTCCATGCGGACCCCATAAATGGGTGGCGAAGGCGGTTCAGAAGCGAACAGGGAAGAAGAAAAGAAAATGAGGAAGAGGATCCAAGTTGCTTTTGCCAAAGCAGTCTCCGGTTCGACCGTGACCCGGAGTCAGTCTGGGATACCCTGTTCGCGTCGCAGGGCCCGCAAGTCGATTCCGAGTTGTTCCGCTTTCTTATACAGGTGACTTCGCTCCAGGCCAAGAGCTTTTGCCGCCACACTGACGTTGTGGTGGGTGCGCTTCAATTCAGCCAGAATCACTTCCCGTTCGAACGATTGCACTCTCTCAGACAGAGGGCCAGAACTAACCCCAACGCCGAAAGTGGTTGCGCCGGCACCATTCTTCGGCAAGGCTATCTCAACCGTAGCCAAGTCAACCTGACCCTCGGTCGCCAGCAACATCAAGCGTTCGACCATGTTGCGTAATTCGCGAACATTTCCGGGCCACGTGTGAGATTGCAGTGCTTCGATGGCGTCGCTAGTAAACGGAACTGGCTTCCATCCATTCTGGGCGCAGACTTGTGCCGCGAAATGTTCCACCAACGACGGAATATCATCTCGGCGCTCGCGCAGGGGAGGAAGTATCAATGGGAAAACGTAGATGCGATGAAATAAATCCTGACGAAACTTTTCTTCCCGCACGCGCGCTTCCAGATCGCGGTGAGTGGCTACGACCACGCGAACGTTGACCGCAATCGACTTATCCCCGCCAATTCTCTCGACCTCGCCCTCCTCAAGGACGCGCAACAGTTTCGCCTGCATGTTGATGGGCATGTCGCCGATCTCATCCAGAAAAATCGTTCCCTGATCGGCCTGTTCGAATTTTCCGATGTGGCGTCCGGAGGCTCCGGTGAATGAACCCTTCTCATGGCCGAACAACTCGGATTCGATCAACTCAGCTGGCACCGCTGCACAGTTCAGCGTCACGAAAGGTCCACCCGCCCGCGCGCTTCGCTCGTGGATCGTATGTGCGACCAGCTCTTTGCCCGTGCCGGTTTCGCCCAGAATGCACACGCGCGACTCGCTGGCGGCAACACGCTCCAGCTGCGCCATCAATCGACGCATCGCCTCGCCCTTCCACACGATCTCGTGTTTACCTAATCGCTGGCGTAATTGCCGGTTCTCGCTCTCCAGTCGCTGCAACTTGAGAGCGTTATCCACCGTGAGCAACAGCTTGTCGGTAGAGATCGGTTTCTCCAGGAAATCGAGAGCGCCGAGTCGCGTCGCCTTCACCGCCATCTCGATGTGAGCTTGCCCCGACATCATCACCACGGGGGCCGTGACGCCCTGCTGTTTCAGTTCCTCCAGCAGTGTCAGGCCGTCTTTGCCGGGCATTACCACGTCAGAGAGGATCAGATCGAAGACCTGTCCCTTCGCGAGTTCCAGAGCCTTGCCTGCGTTGTCGCATACGGTGGCGTCGTGGCCGGCAAGGCGGAAGGCGCGCGACAAGGATGCCAACGTATTGGCCTCATCATCGACGATCAAAAGATGTGCTTTACGCGGCAACGTTCCTCCTCGATTGTCATCCCCGTCCGGCATTCTTCGGTAGTTCGATCACGAACGTAGTTCCACGCCCCGGTTCACTCAGTACGCTGATTCGTCCGCCGTGATCGCTGACCACCGACTGCACGATCGCCAGCCCCAACCCAGTTCCGTGTTGTTTACTGGTGTAATACGGCGTAAAGATACGCTCGCATTCTTCGCGTGTTAAGCCAGTGCCAGTGTCACCCACTTCGATCACCGCATTGCTGGCGTCGTTGCGCGTTCGCAGGGTGAGCGCGCCACCATTGGGCATGGCATCCATAGCGTTGAGTACAAGGTTCGAGAGCACCCGGTGCAGCAGTTCCGCATCGGCGAGGATCGGATCGAGGCGCTCATCCAGTTGTAAACAACAGGTGATCGCCGCGCGTCCGGGCGCCGGCAATTGTGCCTGAAACAGCTGATGAACCGCCGTCACAATTTCATTCACTGGCACGGGGCGCAACTGCGGCTGTGGCATCTTCGAAAAGTCGCTGAAGCGCCCAATAATTCCTTTCAGATTTGAAATCTCTGCCAGCAGCGTCTTCGAGCTCTCGCCGAATACTTCATCGAATTGTTCCGGACTCTGCGTGCGCGCGCGAATCAGGTTCTCCACTGTGAGTTGAAGAGGGAACAGGGGATTCTTCAGTTCATGCGCCAAACGCCGCGCCAATTCCCGCCACGCCGCAACTCGCTCGGTTTGAACCAGGCGCTGCTTTTGCGCCAGCAACTCACTGGTCATGCGATTGAACGACTCGGCCAACTGAGCCACTTCATCGTGGCCCTGAACTTCTACGCTGGAATTCCAGTTTCCTCCCGCTACATCCTGCGCCGCCTGTGCCAATCGTTCCACCGGACGTGTCACTCGAGCCGCTGCCCAGCTGCTCAACAGGACCGCCAGAATAATTCCTGCTCCGCCAGCCAGCAACACCGCATCGCGAATCCGACGTCTCAGTTCGACGTACTGTCGGCGCGAATTCCCGATTAACAGGATTGCCAATAGCGGTCGATCTTTCCCCACGCCTCGCAGAGGAATAGCATGGAACATTTCTTCATCCGCCTGATCGGACGACCATCTCAGCACTGCCGTCATTTCCCGATCATCGCGGCGAACGGCATCGATCAGCGGCTGGAATCTATTCGCGGGCCGATTCTCTCCACTCGCAGGGCCGGACGCACCTGGATCGATCAGTTGATCCGCCGAGAATCGATCACCACGATTTTCATAAAGCAGCGCGCGCATGTCTGGAGTCAATTCGAGGGCTGATAAGAACGTCTTATCCAGACGCCGACCGCCAATCACGTAAACCGGATGATCTCCCGCGCGAGTCGCTCTAACAGCAAACAACCCCAGCGCGCTTGAGTCCTGCAATTCTTCCAGTTTCAGAAATGCGCCTTGCTGGTTCAATCCTGCCAGATTGTCGAATGCGCTCTCGGGATACCCGAACTTCGCCGGAGACTGCGCCGACGAAATGATCACGCCACGCTCGTCCACCAGGTCTAAGAAATCGAGTTGATGACTCTCTGCCATCGAGCGCGCAAGGTCAAAATATTCTGCGGAGTCTGCCGGTGTGCCGTTCAGTGCGGACGCCATACGGACGATCGGATCGGACGCCGCGATGCTGCTCACTCGCCGCGCCACATCGTCGCCACGGCGGTTAAACTCCCGCTGAAACTGCGCGACGAGCGTCGCCGTCCGTTCGCTCTCGGTCTTCTCGAATGCATTGCGCGTCACCGCTTGCACCAGCCATGCGACTGCAGCAACGGAGAGAATCACCGTCAGAGTAAAGACCAACAGTAATTTGCGGCGGAATGTCATGGCTTTGCGGTTTCCAGCCATGCATTCGACAAATCCCATGCCCCGTCTGGCTGCAGCGTCCACCCTTTTAGGCCCACGGCCGACGTGTAGGAAACAGGTAAATGAAATAACGGAATGACTCGTCTCGTTGCCAGCAACGATTGTTCGGCCGCGTATAGATTTTCAACTGACTCAGCTTTCGGTGCAGCGACGGGGCCAGATAATCCGACCTCAGATTCAAGCTCTTGCAACGCAATCCACGGATCGAACGACGTTAGCGGAATTCGAACTAGCCGCACATCAGACGCGCTACTCACAATCGGCTGCACAGACAACCCTGCATCTCTCGCGTTCAAAGCGATGCGCTCCGCCAGCAACCGGTCCAGTGAATCTCCGTTGTCGTATCCAAGTTTCCAGTTAGGAACTGAATGGGCCTGCCCCCGAAGTTGACGAGCTTTTGCCAAATCAGCCGTCGACGGGAAAACGAAACCGTATCCACTGATCCACGTCGGAAGAATACTTCCCGTCGGCAAACCCGCGGCTTGCAACAGAACATCGCGGATGGACCCTCGATCCACACTCCACCCCAGCGCCTCGCGAACAGACTTTTCTTCCGGAGAGGAAGCGTCCCGCACGAAGACAAGCGCGAGCAACTCCATCGGTGGAGAAGTCACTATCCGATGGCTGTCCTGGGAGACGCGATGTATTTGATCCGGCGCGATCTCCACAAAGTCTGCCTTGCCCATTTGCAGGGCCGTCATCTGGTCGCGAAAACTCTTACCAAACTCGATCTCGATCGAATCGAGAAATGGCCGGCCTTGCCAGCAATTCTCGTTCGCCACCAAAGTCAATCGGCTGCCCCGTTCCCATTCCGTCACTCGGAATGGTCCTGTCCCACTCAGCGATCCATCCGCATTTCGTTTCACGATCGCGTTTCGCTTTAGCGCAAGTTCCGCAAGCAAGTCGCTTTCCGACACATCCTGAGCGGAAGTATCGCGATCGATGACGACAGCGTCTCCCTCAGCGCGCACACTCCACGATGGATTCGCAAAACGCAACGACGACGCGGCGACCTCAGCAGTGAGCGGAGTTCCATCTTGAAATTGCACGCCATGCCGTAGCCGAAACTGCCAATGCTGAGCTCCCCCCGCAGGCTGCCACGACTCTGCCAGCGCAGGCTTCACGCGGCCGGAGTCGTCCACATTCACCAGCGTGTCGAAGATCAAAGACGTCAAACCACGGCGCCCGAATGAATCGGGTACCGTGCGATCGGCCGGATCCAGCGTCGACGGCGCGGCGTGCATCGCCACATGCAGCGTGCCTCCGAATTGCGGTCGTGTCTCCGCACTTACGGCCAGTGCTCCAATCAGCAAGCTACTGGCTGCAAGCCACTGCCAACCGAAACGCTTCATAGTTGCCCGTTTCTGGATTCCTCATCACTGCGACCGCAGTGTCCCCTGGCCCTTCTGTCCACAGCGCCGAAATCGGGCCCGAAAAATCGACCGCCGCGCTGACCGCTACTGGATCGCGATCCGGAACTTCATATGCGCGCACCGAATCAGAGCCTTCGGTAGTGCTGGTCGCCAGCACTTGCCAGCCCGCCCCGCACGCTGTCTTCACTCCGGCAAGATCGCTGCCCCAGTTCAGCTTCATAGTCCGATCTGTGCTGCCGTCAGAAATATGGACTTGCCCCTCGACGCCTGCAAATAGAAAAAAGAAAGTCCCGTCTCGCTGTACTGACGCCGCCGAATAAAACTTCGAGATCGTGGTCAAGTTGCCACCCACCAAAATCAGATCGCCTGTGAAGAAATTTTGAGCAGTAGCGAAGAAAGCCTGCAAGGGCAAGATCCCCGCGGAAGCAGTTGTCGACCCAGCGCTCGCCAAAGCAGTATTGCCAGACACAGGTGCCAGCGGCCACGGATCATTCCCGCCATGACAAGTCAATGCCATCGCTCCACCCAGCAAAGCATGACAAACGATGCCCGGCAGATATATGGCGAGGCCATCTGGGCCGAGCAGCATTCTTCCCCGCAAATCTCGCGGCCATGGCTTATCGTGGGCGATTTCGAACGCCTGTTCCCGTCGCCAGTTTCCGCCTTGCGAACGGTAGATCGAAACTCTTTCGGGATCGAGCACCGCGATCCGAATCGGCGCCGAATTTTCTTCGAGCACGGTAACGTCCAGAATTTGGTCGGTCTGGCTCCATAGAGAAATTCTCCGCAGGCTCAGAGGCACCGATTCATGTCCCGGCGCCGCACTCGCCGGCCTCGGCGTCGATACCATCGTGACTCCCGGCTCCTCTTGGCCATGTCGAACCTCCGCGACCCATACATAAGCCGTCAGATTCTCCGAGAGCGAAATCGTAACGACAGTAGCAGCCGGATCATTCGTCACGAAGCGGGTGCCCATCGACTCCAAGGCCGTCCGCAGTCCGTTCTGGATGATCTCACTGTCGCGCCGTGACAGAGAAGAGCGGTTCTCAACCGTCAAAGAAACCGATCCACTCCCTGCGAGAGCCATAATCCCGCGTGCCAGTTGCTGTTCCGGAGCGCTCCAGTCAGTAGCGCTCGCAGCGCTAACCGATGCAAGAATCAGGACGAGAACCCGCGCCACGATGCGGAGGCTAGGTGCGAAGCGAGGAGCGCGGCTCACTGAGTTCAAAATGACGTTTGGGATGACCAAATTATAACGGCTCCACGCAGCGAACCACTCTCACCCGCTCTGTACTCTTTGGACACCGCCAATCCTCGCTCCACCTAACCGTTATTGCTTCGACTCAGTCTTCGCCACCTGTTGCGAGAAGAAGATCCGGAAGACTTGTCCGAAAATTATCTCCTCGGCCAGCAGCGCCACTGCCAGCGATAACACCATTCCTGCCACTACTGCCATGAATGTGATTGCCATCTGCATACGATCCTCTCTTCTGGGCCAACGGCCCGATGCCAGATCTATATGCATCCCCGGTGCCGTCCTTCAAGATGCTGCAAATAAAGCGTTTATAGCGATCAAGCCCTTGATGCCAGGGACTGCCCCATGACACAGCGTGTGCCTTCGCTGACACACATATTCGGTCGTTTAAGTTCCCGCATTCGTAACGGCCGCCATTTTTTCGCTGAGCCCGCCTGAACGCGACGCTACAATCCACCCCGCTCGATCGTCCGCGAAAGGAAAAACATGGCCGACGACACTTCGCGCTTTCACCGCTTCGTTTGTCTATGCGACGACATGCTCGACCTCGGGAAGGATTTCTCGATCCTCTTGTTGGTCGTGCTCTTCCTGTTCTTTGGAACCTTCTTGAGAAAGAAGCTGAACGATCTGGGGATTAAAGAAATCGGGCCGATCACGTTATCAGATGTTCAACAGCAAAATCAGGGAGCCAAGGCTGCCGCCCAGCAGTTGTCGTCTTTGAATCAGCAGGCTTCAGAGATCGAGGCCGAATTGTCAACGGTGGCGGCTCGCAATCCGGGCGCGGCTAAGGACATCGCTCCGATCAAAGATGAACTGAACGCACTCGCGAGCCAAGTGAGTTCGGCCGATCAGTCTCTCAAGACCACGATGCTCTCGCAGCAAAGCGTTCTCACCAAAGCGTCCGCTCAAACCGTGGAGAGCACAGGATGGATTTACGTCGGCCAAGCGGACGAAACGAAACAGGCTTGGTCCGGCATCGGCGCCAAAAATCTTTCTCCAGCTCCTCCGACTCCGAAGTTTCAGGTAGGACAGACTCTCGTTCTCGCGTCGGATGTCTACGTTCACAACAGTCCCCCGGCGGGCAGTTTCCGAAATCAGGGAGATGTTGTTGCCGTCTGGAATAAGGGCGATCGAGTGGAGGTCCTCGACCAGGACGCCTCGCACGCGCGAGCCGGTGGATGGTTCCTCTGGCTCAAAGTGAAGCATCTCGTCTCGTAAATGAGTTGGGAAATTGCCGACTCTAGGAACTGGAGAGCGAACTTGAGGGCCTTCAAGCGCCCGGCCGCCGCCGTCTGGGGTAACGGCTTGTGGGGTTCTGTGGGTGCGGCCGGGCGATCCTATGACTAGAAGGCCTAGTTCAATTGTGCTTAATCTAAGACCTAAAGCATGCCATTTCTGTGACCGTCGTCACAGTTCCGTGTGATTATTGGCATTCGAATCACCGCCCGCGTATCCCGCTCAAATCCTTCGTGTACCTTCATGGCTATCGTGTTTTCAATCCAGGCCGCAAAACCGCTAGCTCACATTCGCTTGTGACCAGAATCACCGATCATCCCGCTCTCACCCCCTACACTCACCATTGAGCGAACCACAATGCTCATCCCACTTCCGGAGATCGATTCATCATGGCATACGTAATCACTGATAACTGCATCAAAGACTCCCTGTGTGTCGAGGTTTGCCCAACCGATTGCATCCATCCCAAGCAGGACGAGCCAGAGTTCGAGGCCTCCACGCAGATGTACGTCGATCCCGAAGGCTGCATCGATTGCGGGGCCTGCATCCCCGCGTGTACCTCGGACTCGATTCACGCTCTCGAGGATGTGCCCGAAGACAAGAAAGAATTCATCGAGAAGAACGCCGCCTTCTATAAGCACTAACTGGAGTCGCCCGGGATCAGCTCTCACGCCCGGTTGCCGGGTGTCGCACGCTGGCAAAACAGCCTCTGCCGACACTCGGCCACAATCCTTCATAGCCGGCCCCTCGCGTTGACTTCCTAGTCCTGCCCCGCTATCGTTGCGGGCGCCATGAACATCGTGAAAGCCACGCGCCACTTTGAAGAGTGGCTCGGACATCGAACCGATCTGGTCAAGAAAGATCTCCATCTCAAGCACTCCAGTATGAAAGCTGGAGTCTTCCCCTTTCTACGCGCCACTTACTACCGCTGGGCGCAGGCCTGGCCGGAGGTTTGCCCCGACCTGGCTAAAGCGCCACAGGTGCTCGCGGTCGGCGATCTTCACGTGGAAAACTTCGGCACCTGGCGCGATGTCGAGGGTCGCCTCATCTGGGGAGTTAACGATTTCGACGAAGCCTATCCCATGGCGTATGCGAACGATCTCGTTCGCTTGGCCGTGAGCGCGCATCTCGCCGTCGAAGCCGGCCACCTGCCGCTCCGCCGTAAAGACATCTGCGACGCCCTTCTTGATGGCTATCGCGAAAGCCTGCAGGCCGGGGGATTGCCGTTTGTCCTGGGTGAGAAGAACGAGTGGTTGCGTGAGATTGCTGAAAGCGAGTTGCGTGACCCGATCCATTTCTGGGCGAAGATGGATGCGCTGCCCACCGTGAAAGGACAAGTTCCCATCAGCGCCGTCGATGCGATCGAGCATCTTCTGCCGGCGCACGGTCTTTCGTATCGTTTAGCGCGTCGTGTCGCTGGGCTCGGTAGTTTGGGACACGCTCGCTATGTCGCCATCGCGGATTGGAAAGGTGGCCGCATCGCGCGCGAAGCCAAGGCTCTCGTCGCTTCTGGATGCCACTGGGCCGGTGGATATGACGGCGCGTCAGAAATTCTGTACCAGACAATCATCAGTCGTGCAGTTCGTTGTCCCGACCCCTTCGTTCAACTCCGCGGTCATTGGATTGTCCGCCGCCTCAGCCCGCACTGTTCTCGTATCGAACTTGCAACCCTGAAAGCGGCCGGTGAAGAAATGCGCCTGCTGCACGCCATGGGGTGGGAAACCGCAAACATACACCTCGGAACGCCGAACGCTCGCAAACCCATTCTTGCCCACGTTCAAAAACAGAAACGCAGGTGGCTGCACCGTGCCACCGAAGCGATGTTGAAGAGGGTTCGCGCCGACTGGGAAGTTTGGAGCAAAGACGGCACGGATTAGGAGGAACTCAGAGTAAGCTCAAGCGGCGCCACTTCGCTGCGCGCCAACCGCCAGAGCAATTCCGGTTACAGGACGCGGCAGCGGAGCTAGGGCAATCCCGCGCTCCGGATCGTATACCAGCGTCCACTGGCTGGCGCACTCGTCACATAGCCAGAAGTGCTCCACCAAGCGTTGTTGCCGGCGGGCGCGAACAAACGGAGGCGCCGTCGACACTCCTGGCTTGGCGAGGCGTTCCGTTTCCACCAGGAATAGTTTCCCGTCTCGTAGTCGCAGGAAGGGCTTGCAGCATTGGACGTTCGCGCATCGACTCAGCATAAGTCCACCATCTACTTCGCGACCGTAGGCAAACAGTCGTAGATTCCTCCTCGGTAGCACGTCCCGTGCCACCGATCTTCCTAAGTTGCCTCTCAGGATTTTTCGTATCGCTCAAGCGTCCGTATTGAACAGTCATACGTTTTGTGCCGATACCTCGGCAACGCTGCCGAAGGTGCGTCGCTTTTGCCTGGTCCGCACCCGATACCCGCCCGCTTCTATCAGTCAACGCCGCAGGCCGCACCCTGTCCACCACATTTTTTCGATGTCGCCGATCTGAAAAACCCTGTCGTGAAAGACCGATTCAGCTGTAGCGCGTCAAAGTACGCAGCACTCCTGCGTAAAGCTCCGTAGCATTTTTCAACACAGGGATGGGAGTTGAGATCACCCTCTTGCCGTAATATCACTTCTGGATCTTGAGGGTGCCCCACCTTTGTCGCTTATTGTCGATAGGGTGGGGGTTCTGATCTTTACTTTGACCTTTGACTATCGTCCGCTCGACCACATTGCCAAACCAAGAACTGACCAATCCGCTCGTTCAAGTTGCGAGGCTACCGCGCTTCCGTGCGCTGGCCTGGTCCGGTGACGTGCTCTACGCCTCTCGCGGATACGAACTCTTTCGCGCACGCATTCAAGATCCAATTCGGGATATCAATTGGCAGTCCATTGCCATATTCCGCTTGGGTTGGAAAAGACAGATCACCTCCTCATATAAGCTGAGCTCCCGCCTGTTTCGCGATGGCTTCCACGCTCTCGCCGCTCTCCCCAATGGCGGATTCGCTGCCGCAGTTCCCGGATCCATCCTTACTCTCGCCCCGAACGCGAAAGAATTTCGCTGTACGCATGCGATTACCCAAGGCACACGCCCACTGCACATCACGACAGTTCCTGGTGGAGCAATCTATTGGGGAGAATATTTCGACAATCCCTCTCGCGACGAGGTTCACATCTACGGATCGATCGACTTCGGTGCAACCTGGAACGTCGCCTACACCTTCCCTAAGGGGGCGATTCGGCACGTCCACAACATCGTTCACGACCCGTTTGCAAACTGCCTTTGGGTGCTGACCGGAGACAACGGAGACGAATGCCGCATCCTTCGCGCTTCATGCGATTTAAAAGATGTCGAGCCTGTCCTGCAGGGTCGCCAGCAGTCACGCGCGGTTGCCGCCATTCCAGCCGAAAACGGCCTCTACTTTTCCTCCGACACGCCGCTGGAGTCCAACTTTATCTACCGCCTCGATCGCGCGGGAAAGCTATCGCAACTCGCCGCGATCAGCAGTTCTTCGATTTACGGCTGCCGGGCAGGAAATTATCTGTTTTTTTCCACGATGGTTGAGCCGAGTGAAGCGAACCGCGATCGCTTTGTGCGCATCTATAGCGCGCCGACGCAACACGCAGACCAGTGGCAGGCAGTGCTCTCTTGGGAAAAAGATCGTTGGCCGATGCGCTTCTTTCAGTATGGCAACGCCTTGCTGCCCGACGGCAACAACATGACGTCATATCTCGCCGTCACCACCGTCGCAGTCGACTCAGAGGACATGGTCATGTCTCTCTATTCGGTGAATCCTTAATGCGGTGCTGCCGTAATATGGTTTAAATCTGAATCTCAATTGCCTCGCCTCGCCTACTACCGTCGCATCTTCAGCGCCTATCTTCTGGGCGGAAAGAGCCATCTCACCTTCTGGCACGAAACGCCTGCGGAAAATCCCAATGCCACTGCCAACGAACTCGGCGAATACTACATGCTCTTCACCGAGAAAGCCGACTACGAGGGTGCCTACGACTCCGCCGGTGTCCCCCAACTCGACTATCACGGACAAATCGGCCTGCAATACAACCCCATCGCCATCGCGCAATTCGGTCTGGGAAGTTACAACCTCTGGCGTCGCACTGGCGATCCGGCGAGGCGTGCGAAGTTTTTTCTGATCGCCGACTGGCTCACTTCGAATCTTGAGCAGAATGCTCACGGACTCTTCGTCTGGAACCACCACTTCGATTGGGAATATCGGGATACGCTCAAAGCGCCGTGGTACTCGGCGTTAGCGCAAGGGCAGGGAATCTCGGTCTTAGTTCGCGCTTACAAGGAATCTGGCGACGCGCGCTATCTCGATGCCGCCCAACGTGCCTTCGCCAGCTTTCAGCGGCCAATCGCTAACGGCGGCGTGGCTTTCACCGACGCAGCCGGAGATCTGTGGTTCGAGGAATACATCGTCTCCCCACCCACCCACATTCTGAATGGCTTCATCTGGGCTCTATGGGGAATCTACGACTGCTTCCTCGCCACACGCGACCTTTCTGCGCAGGAACTTTTCGCCCGCGGCGTGCGCACGCTTCTCCACAATCTCGACCGCTACGATCTCGGATTCTGGTCGCTCTACGAGCAATCCGGCACCCGCCTGCCCATGGTCGCAAGTCGGTTCTATCACCAGCTCCACATCGTGCAGTTGCGGATCATGCATCGGCTGACTGGTGAAGTCCAATTCGCCCGCGTCGCCGATCGCTGGGAAAGCTACAGTCGCAGTCGCAGCAACCGCACACGCGCCTTGTGCTACAAAAGCGCCTTCAAACTCTGTTACTACTAGAGCGCGTGAAGATCCTCTACGTCTCGCAGTACTATCCGCCGGAAATGGGCGCGCCTGCTGCGCGCGCCTCCGAACTCGCCCGGCACTGGGCCAGTGCGGGGCATGACGTTACCATCTTTACGGGATTCCCCAATCATCCCACAGGCATTGTTCCTCCAGAATGGCGTGCCCGCTTGCGCCGCCTCACCTACTGCGAAACCGTCGACGGAGTAATTATCTACCGCACGTGGCTCTGGCCTCTGCCCAACCGCAAAGCGCACGAACGCATGCGCAACTATGCGTCGTTCTGCGTCTCAGCCGCTCTTCGAGGCCTCACGCTTCCGAAACCCGATGTGATCATTGCTTCGTCACCGCAATTGTTGGTTGGACTCTCCGGCTGGTGGCTCGCCCTTGCGAAACACGTTCCGCTCGTGTTCGAAGTGCGCGACCTCTGGCCCGAATCTCTGGTCGCCGTCGGCGCAGGCGATGCGAATTCTTTGCTTCACTTAACGCTGGCGAAGATCGCCGGGTTTCTCTACGAACGCTCGAATCTGATTGTGGTTGTCACTCCAGCCTTCAAGGATCACCTGATCACGCAATGGCGCATTCCTGCGGAGAGAATTGCCGTCGTCGAAAACGGCGTCGAGACAGATCTATTTGCTCCATCTGCACCTGCCAGCACCGGCGCTCTCCGCAAAGAACTCGGCGTTGAGTCCAATTTCCTAATCTGTTATGTCGGAACGATGGGCATGGCCCACGGCCTGGAAACTCTCCTCGATGCCGCCGCCAAACTGCAGCAAAGAAATCCGTCTGTCGTTTTTCTCCTGATCGGGGAAGGTGCGGAAAAACAACGCATCAAGGATCTGGCCCAATCCCACGGCCTTGCGAACGTTCGTTTTCTCGATCAGCAGCCGCGCGAAAAAATTCCGTCCTTCATTTCTGCCGCCGATGCCTGCCTCGTTTTGCTGAAGAAGACCGATGTCTTCAAAACCGTCATCCCAACCAAGATGTTGGAATTCATGGCTTGCGCCCGTCCGGTCATTCTCGGGGTTGACGGACAGGCGCGGCAAATCGTCGAACAAGCCAATGCGGGGATTGTGATTGAACCTGAGAACTCGGGGGCGCTGGTTCAGGCGATCAACCAGCTAGCGGAGAATCGCCAACTCGGGACAGCGCTCGGCCAAAGGGGAAGGGAATACATTCTGCAAAATTTCTCTCGCCGTAGCACAGCAGAAAAATACATCGACATTCTGACAAGGCTAGTGGAACATACCCCTTCTCGGTAGGGACGAGTTCTAGAGTCTTTGGGATTTGTTACGGATGGACCGCGTAAATCGAAACCGCCGTCGCGGCATTCATCGCCGCTTCAAAAGTCCGGCCCGCCAAAACCTTCCCGCCGCTTACCGGGATAAATAAAATGTCATCCGCCTGCAATGTCATGTCCGGCGATTTGGCTTCCAGCATCTTCTTGATTTCAAGTTTCTGCTCCGTCATCCCTGTCGGGCCTTTGCGGATGATTCGAGCCGCACTTAATTTCGCCGTTCGGTTCGTCCCGCCGGCGAGCGCGAGCGCCTGCAAAACCGTCAGCGATCCATTGTCCACCAATAATCCAGCCGGACGTCCCACGTCCCCGACGACGTACACAATCGGTGCCCGCGGCACGGTAATCGTGTCACCAGGCAGGATGTCGATGTTTCCGCTGACATCGTCCGCAAGATTTCTCGGCAGATCAATGTGAATCGGCTCTGCTTGATTTCGACGAAGCACGGCAATCTTGCGCGAGGCGGAAGGAGAAAACCCCCCCGCTTGCGAGATAACTTCGTAGAGCTTATGACTTGCAGTGTCCGGATAAATCCCGGGCTT
>Ga0181522_10001473_pt1 | contig 14312 bp, 12 predicted proteins | sample PEATcosm2014_Bin_27_FD_121103 | JGI IMG/M metagenome (GOLD analysis project Ga0181522, IMG submission 121103) | Peatland microbial communities from MTU Mesocosm Facility, Houghton, MI, USA - PEATcosm2014_Bin05_10_metaG | ecosystem: Environmental > Terrestrial > Soil > Wetlands > Peat | place... | reverse complement strand
TCCTGTATTGAATTGCGCTGGATGAATCGGAGCGAACACTGGCAGAATCTTGCTTTTGGGCGAGTACTGCTCACGCCCGGTTCGGTTCTAACGCTGACGATATTCTATCATTTTCGTCAAAATAGTCAGCAGGAATTGTGTGTCCCATCTCACCAATTGGTGTTACACCTCGGAAGCTGTTGAACCATGGATGTTTAGCGGTGCGCCGCGACCTATGATAAGGTGAGAGGTCGCCATGGCGAAGGATTGCGTTCCCGAGTTATTGGCTCGCGCCACCGAGGAGCTCGAGGCCGAGTTTGGGGCGCTGCCTCCCTTCGATGAGCCGCTTCCTTTGGCCGGCATGGGGTGGGTGCTCGAGGCAGTGGCGCACCGCCTGCGCGACAACTATCCCTATTTCCATCCTTTATATGCCGGGCAAATGCTGAAGCCGCCGCATCCTTTGGCACGTGCCGCCTATGCACTGGCGATGAACATCAATCCCAACAACCACGCGCTGGACGGCGGTCGGGCAAGCTCCGCAATGGAAGTGGAGGCGGTGAAAGAGATCGCCGCGATGTTCGGGTGGAAGGAATTTTTGGGCCACCTGACATCAAGCGGAACGTTCGCCAATTTGGAGGCTCTGTGGATGGCGGGACAGATGGCTCCGGGGCGGCGAATTGTGGGCTCGGAGCAGGCGCACTATACGCACCGGCGAATCAGCGGCGTGCTCAAGGTCGAATATGCGAGCGTGGCCGCCGATGAGCGTGGACGCATGAACCTGGAGGCGCTGGAAGAAGAATTGCGCAAGGGCGATGTGGGAGCCGTGGTGGTGACTCTGGGCACCACGGCGATGGGCGCTGTGGATGCACTTGACGAGATTGTGAGGCTGAAGGAGCGGTATGGATTCCGCGTCCATGTCGACGCCGCGTATGGCGGTTACTTCGGGCTAATTGCGGATTCGCTCGAGGAGCCGGTGCGACGGGCATACTCGGCGATCGGACAGGCTGACTCGATTGTGATCGATCCGCACAAACACGGCTTGCAGCCGTATGGCTGCGGATGCGTGCTGTTTCGGGAGCCGGCTATCGGGCGGTTCTACAAGCATGACTCGCCGTACACATACTTCACATCAAAGGAATTGCATCTCGGCGAGATCAGCCTGGAGTGCTCGCGCGCCGGAGCGGCGGCTGTTGCACTTTGGGCGACGCAAAAGCTGTTGCCGCTTATGCCGGGCGGTGCGTTTGCACAGGGGTTGGCGAAGGGGCGGCGCGCCGCGGTGGAGCTGGACCGAAGGGTGCGCGGCGATGCGCGTTTTGAAGGGCTGGCGGCAGGCGGGCCAGAACTGGACATCGCGGTATGGGCACTGCGCGCGACCACCCCCAACGAAGCCTCGGAACGAGCCCAAAAGGTGTTCGACGCATGCGCTCTTCGCGGATTGCACTTGGCGCTAGTACAATTGCCGGGATCGTGGTTTGGGTCGCGCGACCGCATGGACAAAGGCTCCGGCGCTATAACCTGCCTGCGGAGCGCGCTGATGAAGCCAGAACACGAGGCGTGGATACCGCAGATTTGGGATCGGCTGAGCGCGGCGTGCGGTGAGGTTGTATGGACTTGAGAACATCGGCTGAATGGGAGAAGGCTGGAGGTTGGCGAGAAAACGTTATCCTAGAGGTTGGTAAGAAAACGTTATCATTGGGCAGGGAGCAAGGGAGTACGGAATCGTCTCTTGCAGTGCTTGAAGACTTGAAATCAAGAAGGGGTTGAGAAAGATGCACGATCAAGCGGTATTTCGTTCCATGCACCGTCAGCGCTTTGGTTCGGAGCCGGCGATTTTTGTTGGGCCGGGGCGCGTGAACCTGATCGGCGAGCACACCGATTATGCCGAGGGCTTTGTGATGCCGGCGGCGATCAACTTTGCCACGCTGGCGGGGATTTCGCCTCGGACGGATGGCAAGATCGTTGTCTACTCCGAGAACATTGGCGAGGAAAAGACGTTTGATGCGTCCGCGCTGCCAGCAAAAGGGAGCAAGCACTGGAGCGACTATCCGATGGGGGTGGTGTCGATCCTGGCGGGCGAGGGGCACAAGATTCCCGCGTTCAGCCTCAGCATCTGGAGTGATGTGCCGCTCGCTTCGGGGCTCTCCAGCTCGGCGGCGCTGGAAGTTGCAACAGCGATTGCGGTGCTGGACCTGATTGGCGCGACCTATCCGGGACCGGTGCTGGCGCGCCTATGCCAGCGGGCCGAAAACGAGTTCGTGGGCGCGAATTGCGGAATCATGGACCAGTTCATCAGCGTGAATGGCAAAGAGAATCACGCGCTGCTGCTGGACTGCCGCGATCTGAGCTACAAGCTTGCGCCGATTCCCGACCATGTGGCGCTGGTTATCGCCAATACGATGGTGAAGCATTCGGTGGCCGGAGGAGATTATCCGACGAGGAGGCGAGAGTCGGAGGCGGCGTGCGCAGTGATCGCAAGCCACCGGCCCGGCGTACCTTTTCTCCGCGACGCGACGCTCGAGGACCTGGAGAAATGGGGCGGCGAAATGGAGCCGAAGAGCTTGATGCGCGCCCGGCATGTGATCAGCGAGAATCTGCGGACGGTGGCGGCGTGCGAGGCACTGCTGAAGGGCGATATGAAGGAGCTGGGTCGGCTGATGGCCGAGGCACATCGAAGCTATAGCAAGGACTTTGAGGGCAGTTGCGTTGAGGCCGATGCGATGGTGGAGCTGGCGCAGGATTTGCCGGGGCTGATCGGCGCACGGCTAACGGGCGGAGGGTTCGGCGGCTGCACCATCAACCTCGTCGAACAGAGCGAAGCGGCCACGTTTGCTGAGGCTTTGTGCGTTCGTTACGCGGCAAAGACAGGAATCACTCCTCAGATTCACATTTGTCGTGCGTCTGGCGGAGCGCACAGGCTGGAGTAGGGCAGCGTTTCGCGCGGGCAGCCGCCACGCAGGGCCGATCGAAATAGATTTGAAATCATTTATTTCGTTGGGCGGAGCTCTGCGAGTAACTGACACGAAAGAACCATGTTCGCAACTGGGACGGGACATTCTCCGGCACGGATTCCTTGTTAAACTTGTGTGGTATTTGCCCCGATGAACTAGGCAACCGTTCCGGCATTGCCGGGTTCGATTTGTTCCGGGACTGACTCGCCGTACCGGCCGGTTCGCCGGAAAGAAAAATATATGGAACCCACTCCCTCGAAATCATCCTTGCACGAGACAATTCCCGGGACCGGCCTGGTGGCCTACTTCTCCATGGAAGTTGCGATCCGGCCGGAGATGCCGACTTACTCGGGCGGCCTCGGTGTGCTGGCCGGGGATACGCTTCGTTCGGCAGCGGATCTGGGTATTCCGCTGGCGGCCTTTTCGCTCATTCACCGCAAGGGTTACTTCCAGCAGCATCTTGACCCGCACGGGGCGCAGACCGAAGAGACTCAGCCATGGAACCCGGCGGACTATTGCTCGGAAGAGGCGGCGCGGGTGACGGTGGCAGTGGAAGGTCGCACTGTCACTGTTCGTGCCTGGCGGTATGACCTGAGGGGACAATTCGGGCACGTGGTCCCGATCTATCTGCTGGACACGGATCTGAGCGAAAACTCCGGATGGGACCGGGGCCTGACGGACCACCTCTATGGCGGGGATACAAACTACCGCTTGCAGCAGGAGATCGTGCTGGGGATGGGCGGCGTGCGCATGGCGCACGCTCTGGGTCTGCGTATCAACGTTTACCACATGAATGAAGGCCACGCGGCGCTGCTGACGCTGGCGCTGCTTGAAAGCCAGTTGGGCGGCGGGCCGCAGGGCGCGGCTACAGATTCGGACATTGAGGTGGTGCGGCGAAAGTGCGTTTTCACAACCCACACCCCGGTGCCTGCTGGACACGACCGATTCTCGACCGAGCAGGCGATTCGTATTCTGGGCGGTGAACGAACGGCGCGCCTGGAAAAGCTGGGGTGCTTCCGCGACGGACTGCTGAACATGACGCTGCTGGCGCTCAGGTTTTCGCGCTTTGCGAACGGCGTGGCAATGCAGCACGGCAAAGTTTCGCGGACGATGTTTCCGGAGTTTTCGATCGATTCGATCACCAACGGCGTGCACGCGCCGACGTGGATCAGCGATCCGGTGCAACGGATGCTGGACCAGCGAATTCCTGCATGGCGGCGGGACAATTTGTATTTGCGCAACGCGATTGACGTGCCCGAGACCGAGATGCTGACGGCGCACGCGCGAGCCAAGGAGGAGCTGCTGGCCGAAGTCGGCTCGCGGACGGGGCTGGTGCTGAATCCAAAGGTACTGACACTGGGATTTGCGCGACGCGCGGCGACCTACAAACGCGCGACGCTGCTGTTTACCGATGAGGAGCGGCTGAAAGAGATCGCGGCCAAGGCCGGTGGCTTGCAGATTCTGTATGCAGGCAAAGCGCATCCGCAGGATGAGCCGGGGAAGGCGTTGATCCAGCAGGTGGTGGCGGAAGCGAGCAAGCTTTCGAACAGCGACTTGCGGATCGTTTACCTCGAAAACTACGCGTGGGACCTTGGCGCGCAACTGACCGCAGGCGTGGATGTGTGGGTGAACACGCCAAAGCGGCCTTATGAGGCGTCGGGCACGAGCGGAATGAAGGCGGCGATGAACGGCGTGCCCAGCTTGTCGATCCTGGACGGATGGTGGATCGAAGGGTGCATCGAGGGCGTGACGGGATGGGCGATTGAGGACGGAGCCAACGACGGTGAGGAGGCGCACTCACTCTATACCAAGCTGGAGACGGCGATAGTTCCGCTTTATCGTGATGCGCCGGAGCAGTGGGCGCGGCTGATGCGGACGACGCTTGCGTTCAATGGGTCGTACTTCAACACCAACCGAATGGTGAAGCAGTATGCACGCAACGCATACTACCCAGAGCGGCAGCCTGAGCCGGCAAAGGTGGAAGAAGAGGCGTTTGCCGACTGACAAAGACAATTGCTGGTGGTTAGTGGTTTGTTGTTTAGAGCCTGTGACGAACTTTCGCGGCGGCTGCGAGAGTATTCGGAGCAGGCTCTAAAGCTTTTTGCGTAGAAACTCGAAGATCCCATAGCCAATGAAGGCGCTGACGATGGCGATAAGGAAGTTGGTAGGCGTGATGATGTCGCGTAGTGCAAATGCGAACGTCTTGTTCTGGCCGTTGACGCCTGTGAATTCGCCCATCAGCAGATTCGAATAAAAGAGAAAGACAATAAACGCAACCTCAACCAGTGCTCGCCAGAGCGGCTTCACGCGCGGAGGCGGAGTGAGGGGCGTCATGGAGCGATGATAATGGCGAGGTTGCGGGTGACCAAGCAAAATCGGATGGACGGCGCAGCACAAAGCCCCGCGTGCGACGCGCCGATGAGGGCGATAACGCCTATAATCTCCCTGAAGTGCTTCAACGAAATGCAATGCGGTCGCGGCGGGTGCGGCGGATGGGCGCTGGCGCGGCGACAATTGTTTTTTGCTCTTTGTTTGCCGCGATCCCGGCACGCGGGCAGGCGAACGGGGATGCGTCGGGCGGCGACGGAACAGACTCTTGGGCCGGCGGATCGCGAGTCCTGCTGGTGCTACCGTTCGACAACCGCACGGGGCAGCCGAGCCTGGAGTGGATTCGCGAGGCGGCATCGCAGATTTTAGGTATGCGCTTCGCTTCGGCCGGTTTCCAGCCAACAAGCCGCGCCGATCGCGTGTACGCATTGGACCATCTGGGTCTTCCGCAGGGGTTTCAGCCTTCGCGGGCGAGCGCGATCAAGCTGGCGGAGACGCTGGACGCTGATTCGATTGTGGTGGGCAGTTATACGACCGATGGCAGCGGGATCGTGGCTGAGGCAACTCTGGTGGACGTGCCCGAGTTGCGCATGCTTCCGGAAGTGAGCGCGCGCGGCGAAATGAAGGATCTGGTCGCCGTGTTCGGCGAGCTGGCGTGGAAACTGACAAAGCAGCTTGATCCCAACTTCAACGGGTCCGAGGAGACGTTTGCGGCGGCGGGGAGCGGGATTCCGCTGACCGCGTTCGAGCAGTACATTCGCGGCATCACTGAGCCGGACCAGGCGGAGCGCTTGCGGCACCTGCAGAGTGCGGTGAAGCTGAGCCCTGAATTCGGGCAGGCTTGGATGGCGCTGGGCCGCGAAGACTACAACGGGCAACAGTATCAGGACGCAGCCGCGGCCTTCGCCAAAGTGGATCGCAATGGGACCGATGGACTCGAAGCAGGCTTCTACCGCGGTCTGTCGCTGATGTTTTCCGGCGACTATCCGCACGCGGAGGGGGCGTTTGCGGATGTGGCGCGCGTGTTGCCGCTGGCCGAGGTGGTGAACAATGAAGGCGTGGCGCAAAGCCGCCAGGGCAAGGATGGAATATCACTTTTCATCCAGGCTGCTGCCGCAGATCCAGATGCGGCGGATTACCACTTCAACCTGGCGGTCAGTCTGAAGCGAGAAGGGAATCTTTCGGGAGCCTTGAATGAGCTGGCGCAGTGCCTGAGGTTACGCCCAAACGACAGCGAGGCACTCGCGCTCGATCAGGCGTGGAAAGGAAAGCCCGCTGGGGCTAGTGGGGCAGGAGATGCGGATCCCAGCGCAGATCCGCTGGAACGGATCGTGCGCACCTTCGATGAATCGGCGTTCCGGCAGGCAGCGGCGATGCTGGACCAGATGAATGCCGGGCGGCTGGCTTCGCTTACGCCTCGCGAGCGGGCGCAAACGCTCTGCACGCAGGCGAAGGGCTTTTTGGATCGGGGGCTGTTGCTGGAGGCCGAGAGGCTTTATCAGGATGCCGTCGCCGCCGATCACACAAGCGCAGAGGCTCACGCCGGACTGGCCGAGGTGCGCGAGAGCAGCGGCGATGCCGATGCAGCGCGCAAGGAGGCTAATGCGGCTCTGAAACTGGGGCCCTCGGCCGATGCGTATCTTGTGCTTTCGCAACTGGACCTGGCGTCCGGGTCACTGGATCAGGCCGAAACCGAAGCCGGAGACGCGATCAAGCTCGATCCGGAGAACAAGACGGCACAGGAATTGATGAGGCAGATTAAAGCGAAGAAGGGAAGATAGTGGTCAGTGAATAGGAATCAGTCTTTAGTGCTGCGAGGCGGTTCGTGCTGTTTCCGGCTGATAGAACTGAAGATTTCGCCGCACTGACCTCGGACAACCAAGTTCATGTTCCCGTTGCAAAGAGGGGAGCTATGGAACAGATTTTTGCGAGAAGCCGCATTGCCGTCCGGGCGATTGCGGCGGCATCATGGATTTTTCTCGGATTGGGATTCGGAGTTTCGGCTTTCGCGCAGGGACTGGTGCCTGCGCAGCCCATTGTGGACAAGCTGGTTCTGGACGACACGATTCAGCCGGTGAGCGCGGATGAGGTGACGAGGGCCCTCGATCGAGCCAACGGCGACGGGGCGAGCGCGCTGCTGATCGAGATGAACACTCCCGGCGGGCTGATGGACTCAATGCGCGACATGGTAGGCGGAATTCTGCGCTCGCGTGTGCCGGTCATCGTGTATGTAGCCCCATCGGGAGCGCGCGCGGGTTCGGCGGGGTTCTTCATTCTGGAGTCGGCGGACGTGGCCGCGATGGCTCCGGGCACCGAGGCCGGCGCAGCTCATCCCGTTTTCGAGTTCGGCGGGCAACCCGACAACACCGAAATGCAAAAGGTGGAAAACGACGCCGAAGCTTTTTTGCGCTCCTATGTGACCAAGCGCAATCGAGGAACGGACGCGGCGGTTGCCGCGGTGCAATCGTCGCACTCCTATACCGCGGAGGAATCGCTGAACCAGCACCTGATCGACCTGATCGCCAACAGCGACACGGAATTGCTGAACGCGCTCGATGGACGCGATATCACTCGCATGGACGGGTCGAAGTTGACGCTGCATCTGGCCGGCGCGCGCATTCAACTGCTGCGCAAGTCGCTCCGTGACGGCGTACTGGGTTGGCTCGTGGACCCAAACATTGCGCTTCTCTTACTCGTCGGCGGAGCGCTTCTGATTTATCTCGAGTTCAACGCGCCGGGTACGATTGTTCCCGGGGCGCTGGGCACGCTGATGGTTCTGCTGGCCGTCTTCGCGCTCAACCTGCTGCCCATCCGATACACCGCCGTGTTGCTGCTGGTAGCCGCGATGGTTCTGCTGCTGCTGGAGGCCAAGTTCGGCGGCCACGGCGCGTTAGCGATTGCGGGAATTGTATGCCTAACTTTTGGAGCGCTAACGCTGGTGGCTGCGCCGGTGCCGGAGATGGGGATCAGCCCGCTGGTTGCGATCGCGGTGAGCGCGGCGTTTGGCGCGATTACGGTTTTTCTGGTGCGCCTGGCGGTTCGCGCCCGGAAGAGGAAGGCGCGCATCGGCGCGGATGCCCTGGTGGGCTCCCCGGCGACCGCGATGGAGGCGCTCGATCCCCAGGGCCATGTGCTGGTGGAAGGCGAGATTTGGCAGGCCGTAGCGAATGCTCCCGTGGTCAAGGGAACGTCATTGCGCGTGACGGGGCACGATCATTTGCTCCTGCAAGTTGAGCCAGCGGTGCCCACAAGTGAACATCCGCAATTGCAGTAGTGGAGTAGAATCCCTGCTGAGTGAGGAAAGGAAAGTCCAATGTCCTTTGGTGATATGTCCATTCCGACGCTGGTTATCATCGCTATCGTCGTGCTCTACCTGCTGAACTCAATCAAGATTCTGCGCGAATACGAGCGCGGCGTCATCTTCCGTTTGGGGCGCGTTCTGGGGACGCCCAAGGGACCGGGCATCATTCTCGTGTTCCGGCCGATCGACCAGATGGTGCGCATCTCGTTGCGCCAGGAAGTGCTGGAAGTCCCCCCGCAGGACGTGATCACCCGCGACAACGTTACCATCAAAGTGAATGCCGTGGTCACGCTCTATGTTGTGGACCCGAATGCCGCCGCCGTCAAGGTGGTCAACTTCATCTACCAGACCTCGCAATTCGCGCAAACTACATTGCGCTCGGTACTCGGCGAAGTGGAGCTGGATGAGGTGCTCAGCCATCGCGACAAGCTGAACCTGAAGATCCAGACCATCATCGACCAGCGCACGGAACCGTTCGGGGTGAAGGTCATCAGTGTGGAAGTGAAGCAGGTGGATCTGTCTGAACAACTGCTGCGCGCCATGGCCAGGCAGGCCGAGGCAGAGCGCGAAAAGCGCTCGAAAATTATCCATGCCGAGGGCGAGTTCAGCGCCGCGCAAAAACTGGTGGACGCAGCCGCGCTGATGGCCACGCAGCCCATGACGTTGCAATTGCGCTATCTGCAAACCCTGTCCGACATCGGCGTGGAGAAGAATACGACAATCGTCTTCCCGCTGCCGATCGAGTTCATGTCGCTGTTGAACAAACTGGCCCCCGCGAAGCCTGTGGAGAAGCAACCTTAGAACGTGGCCGACCAGGAAAACGCTCATCCGGTGAAGGCGGTAAATGCGGGGATATTTTGACGACGAGGAAGCAGAGCGCGAAGAGCCCGAAGATCGTGGGCGCGATACAGAGCTGACGCTCGGGTGGGGCGCTCTGGTCGGCGGCGTCTTCGGCCTTCTACTCGTGTGCGGTCTGTGCTTCTGGCTGGGATACGCGGTGGGGCATCACGGTTCGGCAGCGGCGCCGGCGACTGCCGCGGAACCCGCTTCACCGACACCCGCCCCCGATGAGGAGCCGTTGCAGGCGAACGACTCAATTCCCAAGCCTTCAGCGGACGCACAGGCGTCGGCGCCGCCAGTTTCGCCGGCAAGTGACGGCACAACCCCGAACGCAGGTAGTGGCGCGAATCCGGCGACACCGCCGACGCCGACGGCCGGACCAAGCCCTTCGCCCACAAGCTCGCCGGCGACCGCACCAGCGCCTGCTGCACCGGTTCAATCACAAACGCAGGTGCGGCCGGCAATCCCCGCGGCGGGAAACGGATCGCCTGGCGGGTCGCCCACTGAGGCGCCCACGGTGCGGCCCGCTCTGCCAGACGCCGCAGGACAGTTCATGGTGCAGGTTGCCTCGGTGTCACACGCAGAAGATGCCAACGTGCTGGTGAATGCGCTGCGCAAGCGCGGGTACGCGGTGTCGGCGCAGCGCGAGCCGTCGGATGGGTTGATTCACGTGCGCATAGGGCCGTTCGCCACGCACGACGAAGCGGCGCGCATGTGCACGAGGCTGCTCGATGACGGATACAACGCGATCGTGCAGCCGTAGCGTCAGCCTCGCATCCATTCGGGAAGCGATGAGGCAATCTCCGCACGAACGGCGTCAGACAGCTCGTCCCGCGTCGCATAGTTGGCTGGGTCGAGCGGCGGGTGAAAGACGATGTGCGCCGTTCCGGGGTGGATGCGTTTGCTATCCACGGGAAGAATCTTCTCGCTTCCGAAAATTGAGACCGGAATGCAGGGCGCACCCGAATCTTTGGCGAGATAGAATGGGCCCTTTTTGAAGGGCAGCATGCGGCCATCCGGCGAGCGCATGCCCTCAACAAATGTGGTGATGTGTAAGCCGCTGGCGAGGACGCGTTCCGCATCGGCGACGGCGAGTTGTGCCTCTGTCGCATCACCAGTGCGGTCGACAGGAATGAAGCTGGCCAGCTTGAATGCGTAGCCGAGAATGGGAATCTTCATGAGCGGGCGCTTGAGGAAAACCACGGTGCGGCCGGGAAGATGCGACATGAGCGCTGGCGCATCGAGATTGGAGACGTGGTTGGCCATGAAGATGCAAGCGTGGCCGAGCGGGATGCGGTCGAGGCCTTCAATGCGCAGGCGGATACCGGCCACGCGAATGGCAACACGAGCGATCCACGAGCCAACTGCGTAGAGCGGACCGACGTTGCCGGTGAGAAGCGTAAACGGAATAAGGATGGCTGCCGAGGGAAGGGCCAGGACGACGATGGTGACAAAAACGAGGAGCGAGACGATCATGGGCGATCTGGATGGAGCTGCAGAAGTGAGTATCGCACCTGTGGCGTTCAGGTGCGCATCCATTCGGGGAGTCCCGAGGCGATTGCGTCGCGCACAGCGCGCATGAGGTCGCCGCGCGAGGCAAAGGCGGCGGGGTCGATGGGCTCGTGGAAGATCACATAGTCCTGGCCAGGATGAATGCTCCGGCTGCCCTTGGGCAGGAGCGCTTCTGTTCCGTAGATGGAGACGGGAATGCACGGCGCGCCTGCGGCCACAGCGAGAAAGAATGGGCCCTTCTTGAAGGGCAGCATGCGGCCGTCGGGCGAACGCGTCCCTTCAACAAATGTGGTAATGTGGACGCCTTTCGCGAGGACGCGCTGAGCCTCGGCGACGCTGCGCTGCGCGTCGGCGGCGTTGCCACTACGATCGACAGCGATGAATTCGCCCTGGCGGAAGCCGGTGCCGAGAATGGGAAGGTTCATGAGAGACCGCTTCATGAAGGCCGAAGTGCGGCCGGGGATGAGCGAAATGAGCACGGGCGGATCGAGGTTGGAGACGTGGTTCGACATGAAGATGCACGCGCGGCCGCGAGGGATGCGGTCGCGGCCCGCGACCTGAAAGCGCACGCCGGCGAGGCGGCAGCTCGAATACAACATGAAACGCGTGGCCTTGTAGAGTGGAAGCACGTTGCCGGTGATCCAGCACCAGGGAATGAACAGGAGGGCCGATGGAATTCCCAAAACGACCATGTTGGTGATGAAGAGAAGCGACCAGATCATGCGTGCCTCTTGCTGTTACGCATTGGCGGCGGCAAATCGTTCTCGCAGGCGCGCGGGAAGTTTTTCGTAGATACCGTCAAAGCCGCCATTGGAGAGGATGGCGACGACATCGCCAGGCGAAAGCTGCGGCGTGATGGCGGTGACGATGGCATCCGCATCGGCGAGAAGCTCGGCGGGCGTGCCTGCGGCGTTGAGGGCGCGGACGACTTCCTCCGGGTGCAAGCGCTCTGGTTCGGGAATGCGCTCCTGCTGATAGACGGCGGCGAGAACGGCGCGATCGGCGAGGCCGAGGCTGGCGACGAGGTCGGCGGCGAGGACTTTGCGGCGCAGCGTGTTGGACCGCGGCTCCAATACGGCCCAGATGCGTCCCAAAGGATAAACGGCACGGAGTGCCCGGAGGGTTTCGCGGATTGCCGTCGGGTGATGCGCAAAGTCTTCGATAACGTTGATGCCGTTGATTTCCGCGCGAATCTCGAGACGGCGCTTGACGCTCTTAAAAGTCGAGAGGGCTTCTGTGATCGCGGCGGTCGGGATGCCGGCGGCCGCAGCGAGGGCGGCAGCGGCAGTAGCGTTGAGGGCGTTGTGTTCGCCGGCGAGGTGCATTTCGAAATCGGCCCAGGCGACGCCGGAGCGCAAAACCTCCCAGTGCATAAGGCCGGATTCGTAGCGGAGATTGCGAATGCGCCAATTGGCGGCATCGGTGAAACCGTATCGTTCGACGGGGCAAAAGGCGCCACTGACACATTCAGTTACGTTGGGGCTGCCATCGTACGCGACGATAAGGCCGCGGCGTGGGACGAGATTGACGAGGCGCTTGAAAGCGGTTTTGACAGCTTCGAGATTGGCATAGATATCGGCGTGGTCGAACTCAACGTGCGTGAGGATGAGCGCGGCGGGAAAGTAGTGGAGAAACTTGGGGCCCTTGTCGAAGAACGCTGTGTCGTACTCGTCGCCTTCAAGGATGAAGTTGTTCGTGGAGCGGAGCTGGAAGCTGGAGCCAAAGTTTTCCGCCACACCACCGATGAGGAACGAAGGTTCAAGCGGGGGATCCTTGCGCGCAGCGACCTGGTAGATCCAGGCAAGCATGCTCGTAGTGGTGGTTTTGCCGTGAGTTCCCGCTACGACGAGAGACTCGCGGCTCTTGAGAAACTCCTCGCGCAGGAGAGCTGCCATGGACGTGAACGGAATGCGGACGTCGAGGACGCGTTCGATCTCCGGGTTGCCGCGGGAGAGCGCATTGCCGATGACGACGAGTTCGGGAACGGGATCGAGATTGGATTCGCTGTAAGGCTCGAGGATGGGAATGCCAAGCGCACGAAGCAGATCGCTCATGGGCGGGTAGGCGGCTTTATCGGAGCCGGTGATGCGGTGGCCCTTGAGTTGCAGCAGTCCGGCGAGCGAGGCCATGGCAGTGCCGCAGATGCCGATGAGGTGGATGTGGCGCGGCGATGCGGTCACTTTTTCACCGCCGACTCAAGAATTTGGAGTTGAGCGCTATCGCCGACAGTGAGTTCCGCTTCGACGCCGAAAGTGAGTGTGACGTTTTCGCTCGAAACGTGGCCGCTGCGCAGACCGATGGCGATAGGCACGTCGAGATCGTCGAGGGAATTGAGAATGGCTGCTTCGAGCAGCGACGCAGGGGCTCCCGGCGAAGCGCAATCGAGCATTTCGCCGAAAACGATGCCGCGAATGCCTTCGAGCTTTCCAGCGTTGCGCAGTTGCCAGAGCAGGCGATCGATCTGGTACGGCTTGACTCCGGTGTCCTCAAGAAACAGCAGAGTTCCTTCGGTCTTCGGTTCCCACGGCGTGCCCAGAAGCGACGCGAGAATGCTGAGGCAGCCGCCATAGAGCGTGCCGCGCGCGGTGGAGTGAGTTGAGAACGCCTTGAGAGGGCGCAGGCCTTCGTCGGCGCCAACGCTGTAGAGCTCACCGGCTAAGGCGGCGCGAAAGCTTTCGAGGTGTACGCCGTTGGGGAGACAGAAATCCGCGGCGAGCATGGGGCCGTGAAACACGGACAAACCGAATTCGTCGAGCAGGCGGAGCTGAATGCCGGTGAGGTCACTGTAGGCGAAGAACGGCTTGGGGCGCGCGGCGATGGTTTCGAAGTCAAGGCTGTCAAGCAGATAGTTCGACCCGTAGCCACCACGAATACACATGACGGCGGCAGTGTCAGGGTCGGCGAAAGCAGCGTGAAGATCGGCGAGGCGCTGCTCCGGAGTTCCGGCGAAGTAAAGTGGCTCGCGCAGGAGAGCGTTGGGCGCGAATTTCGGCGCATAGCCCAGCGAGCGGAGCGCCGCAATTCCGCGATCGACGCGCTCAGGCTTCGCTGGGGACGCCGGAGCTACGATGCCAATGGCCGCATCCGGCGCGACAGGCGGTGGCTTGAGCAGGGCCTTCATTTCGCCAGATCTTTTCACCACGCCTCCCCGCGAGCGATGAGCGCGGCTGACCCGGTCAGATGCAATTCCATGCCTGGGCCGTCCCAGGCAACGGTCTGCGCACCACCGGGCGCAACAACTTTAAGCGGCGAAGTACAGCCCTTGAAGGCGAGAGCCGCAGTGGCAGCAGCCGAAGTGCCCGTGCCGGAAGAGCTCGTGGGCCCTACTCCACGCTCGAAGATGCGAATCTCGATCTGGCTTGGGCTCACGATGCGGAGAAACTCAACGTTGGTCTGGTTAGGGA
>Ga0181522_10001470_pt1 | contig 14316 bp, 14 predicted proteins | sample PEATcosm2014_Bin_27_FD_121103 | JGI IMG/M metagenome (GOLD analysis project Ga0181522, IMG submission 121103) | Peatland microbial communities from MTU Mesocosm Facility, Houghton, MI, USA - PEATcosm2014_Bin05_10_metaG | ecosystem: Environmental > Terrestrial > Soil > Wetlands > Peat | place... | reverse complement strand
CGGCGCGGCCTGCCGATCATCCTCATCTCGCACAACATGCCGCACGTGTTCGAGGTCGCCGACCGCATCCACATCCATCGCCTCGGCCGCCGGCTCACCGTCGTCGATCCGAGGAAGGTGACGATGTCCGACGCCGTCGCGATGATGACCGGCGCGATGGCTCCACCGGCCGACGCGCTGGCGGCGTAACGCGAACCGCGCCCTGCCGCGGCAACGGAAGGGGCGGGTGGATTCCGAGCAGGCGCGCCGTCTGAACGCGCGGCGCATGTTGCAGAATTGTCGCATCGCAGCGCGATGCGATTGTATACCTGTGAACCGTCTTCCCATCCGCCGCCTTTTCGCGCATCGTGGCGACAAAGCGTCGCATTTTGCAGCTGAGTCGCGAGGGGGAACTGCGATGGGCATCCGGCGGAATTTTGCGTGGCTATTCCGCAGCGTGGCGATTGGCGCGGCGGTGTTGGCGGTCACAGCCGCCGCCGCGGCGGACTATCCGACCAAGAAGAAGGCGCCGCCGGCGCCCGCTCCGGTCGTTGTCGCGCCGGTCGCGCCAGGGTTCTTCGTCAAGGCCGGTTTCCTTTACGCGATCAACCAGAGCTCGTCGAAGCTGTACGCAGGGGGCGTTCAGATTCCCGGCGTTGGCGCGACATTCAGTGACGTCGCGACCCTGGGCATCGAGTCGGGCTACTACGTGACGCCGAACGTGTCGGTCGATGTTTCGGCCGGCGTTCCGATGTGGGTGACCGACAAGACCAAGGGAGCGACAGCAGTAGGGCCGCTGCCGAGCCCGCCATTTCCGGCAACGTTTTTGCCGGTGCCTGACGGAACGTTGATCGCGAAGGTCATGCCGGCGTTCGTTCCGGTGACGGTGCTCTATCACTTCACCCAGTTCGGGGCGTTCCAGCCTTACCTCGGCGCCGGCTTCGCACCGGTGTTCGCCCTCGCCCACCGCGACGAATTCAACACCGGCGTGACCGTCGATCCGACGATCGGCCTCGTCCTGCAGGCCGGCGCCGACGTGATGATCGATCAGCACTGGGGCTGGTCGGTCGACGTCAAGAAGCTGTTCGCCGACGTGACCTCGCATGCGACTGGCGACAATCTGGCGCTGATTGGCGTGCCGGCCGCGATCGCCGTCCCCGGGGAACAGAAGACCAATTTCCAACCCTGGATTCTGTCGACCGGCGTCACCTATCGCTTCTGATCCGATCAGACCTCCGCATTCTGCGGCGGCTTGCGCATGACGCAAGCCGCCGCTTATCTTTTCTTGCCGCCCGCGGCGTGAACGCCGCGCCGAGCGAGGAGTTCCCTGTCATGCGCTTTCGTCCGCTTGGCCGCACCGGCCAGTTCGTCTCGGAAATCTGCCTCGGAACCATGACCTTCAGCGGCGGCGCCGGGATGTGGCGGGCCATCGGGACGGTCGAACAGAAGGGCGCGACGGCTCTGGTCGAGCGCGCGCTCGCCGCCGGCGTCAACTTCATCGACACCGCCGACGTCTATTCGGAAGGCCAGTCCGAGGTCATGCTTGGCCAGGCTCTGCGCGATTTGAAGGTCAATCGCGAAGACGTGATTGTCGCGACCAAAGTTCGCGGACGCACAGGGCAGGGGCCGAATTCCGTCGGCCTCTCGCGCGGCCACATCATGGACCAGATCGCGGGCAGCCTGAAGCGGCTTGGCCTCGATCACGTCGACCTCTATCAGATCCACGGCTTCGATCCGGCCACGCCGATCGAGGTGACGCTGCGCGCGCTCGACGACTGTGTGTCGCGCGGCTTCGTGCGAACGATCGGCTGCTCCAACCTCGCCGCCTGGCAGATCATGAAGGCGCTGGGCATTTCCGAGCGGCGCGGCTTCGCCCGCTTCGAAACGGTCCAGGCCTATTACACGATCGCCGGCCGCGACCTCGAACGCGAGGTCGTGCCGCTGGTCGAGGACCAGGGGCTCGGCGTGATGGTGTGGAGTCCGCTCGCCGGCGGCCTGCTGACCGGGAAGTTCGCCCGCGACGGCAAGGGGCCGGAGGGCGCGCGCCGCGTCGTGTTCGACTTCCCGCCGGTCGACAAAGATCGCGCCTTCGCCGTCGTCGACGCGATTCGGCCGATCGCCGAAGCGCACGACGTGTCGGTCGCGCGCGTCGCGCTCGCCTGGCTGCTGCAGCGCAAGGGCGTAATGAGCGTCATCGTCGGCGCCAAGACGATCGAGCAGCTCGACGACAATCTCGCCGCCGCCAAGCTGACGCTCAGCGCCGCGGAGATCGCGACGCTCGACGCCGTGAGCGCGTTGCCGCCCGAATATCCCGGCTGGATGATCGGACGCCAGAGCGAGGGGCGGACTCCGGCGGAGCGATAGCTAGCCTTCCGAGCGCGCGGAGCGCGGCAGCGGCGCCTCGTTGAACAAACCTGGCACGACGTAGGCGACCGCGACGGCGACGAACAGCGCAAGCGCGCTGACCGGGCTGATCGCGGCGACGACGATCGACGCGCCGTAGACCCCCATGGCGGCGCGGTTCTGCAACCGGCGCCCCCTCTGCGCCGCCATGAATTCCGTGTCGTCGCGCCGCTGGGCGACGATGGTCGAGTAGGTCAGCATGAACGCGAGCCCGCAGAAGAATTGCAGCACTGCGTAGGTCGTCGTCGCCAGGCGCGAAATATGCGTCGCGCCGACATAGGCGGTGGCGAAGGGAATCAGCGACAGGCAAAGCAGCAGCGCGTTGTTCGCCCAGATCAGGCTCGCCGTCGCCTGGCGCGCCGCCATCATAATCGCATGATGGTTGATCCAGTAGATCGCCACGAAGGCGAAGCTGACGACGTAGATGGCGAAGGACGGCCACAGCTTGATCAGCCCGGCGAAGTCGTCGTTCTCTGGCGCCTTCAGGTCGAGGACCATGATGGTGATGATGACGGCGAGCACGCCGTCGGAAAACGCCTCGAGCCGCGCCTTGGAAAAGGCGTTCTCCTGCTGAGCCATGGTCGCGCCCCCGTCAGGCAGTTGAAGAGCAAGCCGCCCTGACGACGATAGGACGGGGGCGCGCGCGGCGGCAAGCGCGGCGGCGGTTCCGTTGCGCGAGAAAATCGCTATGGTGCGGCGCCGATTGTGATGGGGAGGATGAGATGGCGCGTAAGGTTTCGTGGGGCGTGCTCGGCGCCGCCAGGATCGGACTCGAGAAGGTCCTTCCCGCCATGCAGCGCGGCGAAGTCGCGCGCGTCGACGCGATCGCTTCGCGCGATCTCGCCAAAGCGCAGGCGGCGGCCAAGTCGCTCGGCATCGCTCGCGCCTACGGCTCCTATGAGGAGCTGCTCGCCGATCCGGCGATCGAAGCGATCTACAATCCGCTGCCGAACGAACTGCACGTCCCCTGGACCGTCCGCGCGATGGAGGCCGGCAAGCACGTACTGAGCGAGAAGCCGATCGCTCTCGACGCCAACGAGGCGCAGGCGCTCGTCGCGGCGCGCGCGCGCACCGGCAAGCTCGTCGCCGAGGCGTTCATGGTGCGCCATCACCCGCAATGGCGGCGTGCGCGCGAGATCGCGCGCTCCGGCGCAATCGGCGAGGTGCGCGCGATCCAGACCTTCTTCGCCTATCGCCTGCTCGACGCCGACAACATCCGCAACAAGCCGCCGGGCGGCGGCGCGCTCTACGACATCGGCTGCTACGCCATCCTGACCGCGCGCTATGTGTTCGGCGCCGAACCGACCCGGGTCGTGGCGAGCCTCGACATCGATCCGAAGTTCGGCACCGACCGGCTATCGAGCGCGTTGATCGAGTTCCCCGGTGGCCGCCACCTGACTCTCACCTGTGCGACCCAGATTCCCAACTATCAGCGGGTGACGATCGTCGGCGAGGCTGGCCGCGTCGAGGTCGCGGTGCCGTTCAATGCCCCGATCGACCGGCCGACGCACATCACCATCGACAGCGGCGTCGACCTCGTCGGCGGCGGCGCGAGGATCGAGGAATTCCCGGTCTGCGATCAATACACGCTGCAGGGCGACGCCTTCTCGCGCGCCGTCCTGGGCGAAGCGCCGCTCGAGTTTCCGATCGACGACGCCATCGCCAACATGCGCGTCATCGACGCGGCGTTCCGCTCGGCGCGGAGCGGAGGCTGGGAGAAGCCGTAGGCGGGCCCGACAACAGCAAGGCGGCGAGAATGATCGCGCCGCCGGCGAACTGCAGCGGCGTCATCGTCTCGCCGAGCACGGTCCACGCCGCGAGCGCGGTGAACGGCGGCTGGGCGAGGATCACCAGCGCGATGACGCCGACCGGCGCGCGGCCCATCGCCATCGATGTCAGCCCCTGTCCCAGCGCGTGGATGCCCAAGCCGAGCAGCACGGCGATCATCCAGCCGAACGCGCTCGACGGGATCATCGTCTCGCCGTGCAGCCAAGCCGCGACAGTGAGGACGACGGCGGAAATCGCGGCCGTCCACATCGTCGCCGTCACGGCGTCGAGCCGAAGGCGGAGCTGCTTGATCAGCAGGAGATAGCCCGAGTAGGTGATCGAAGAGCAAAGCGCGAGGGCGTCGCCATAACCGATCCGCGTCGGGGCGACCAATCCCGCCATCGTCCAGGCGCCGAGCAGCGCGAGGCCGAGCGCCAGCCACACGCGCGACGGCGAACGTTCGCGGAAGAACAGCGCGCCGCCGATGACGGTGGCGATCGGCCCGACCGCGCCGATGAAGGCGGCGTTGGCGATTCCGGTGCCGGTCAACGAGATGTGGAAGAACCCGATGTTGAGCGCGAAGGCGAGGCCGGCGAGCAGCAATAGGCCGGCGGAACGCCCGGGCTTCGCGGCGTCGCGCTGATCGCGCTGGACGAACTTCGCCAACGCCGCCAGAGCCGGCGCGGCCAGCCCGACGCGCCAGGCGCCGGCGGCGAACGGCCCGACGTCGATCAGGCGCACGAGCACGCCCGACCAGGCGGTGATCAACGTTCCCGCGATCATCGCGAGGACGCCGACCCGGTCGAACTCCGAGGGGATTGCAGAAAGCGCGTGCTCGACGCGCGAAGCAGAGGACATCGCCGCCCTCGATAGCTGATTTGCGGCGGCGATAGCCAGCGCCAAGTCAAAATCGCGCGTTTGTGAACCCTGGAGGCGCCGCGGCGCTGCGATCGGCGCGGCGCGGCCAATCCGGCGCCGTGGGGGCGGGCTTTGCTGTCAAGCGGCGCGTCAAGTCTCGTCAAGTTTCGTCAAGTTTTGTCAAGCGACGTCAAGCCCGGCGCTTGACGGCGCGCCGGGTTCGCCAACGAAATCAGGGCTGTCTGTTGCGTCAATGGCGGTTTCGCCGGCGCGTGGACAAGCTGCCTCCCGGTTCCCTCCTCGTCGGGCGCCCTGGCGACGATCTCGCGCACGCGCTCGCGTGAGATCGCCTCTTCGCGGCCGATCGCCGCATGGGGCCAGCCGGTGGCGGAGGGAGAGAGGAGGCACGCATCGGTCACGGCGGCGGCTCCTTCGGCGCGCTCGTCGGGTTCTGGAAACGACGAAGGAGTACCATAGCATGAATTCTGGTAATCGGAAAGCGACAGCTCAGCCGCGCCGGCCCGCGATCTGTGAATCCGTTGGCGCTCGAGGGGAGGGGCGACGAGTTGCTGCGTTGCCGCCAATCGCCCGGCCATGATCCTAAACTTCTCGCGACGGGCGGGAGAAGGGGCGCGGCGGCCTGTTCCAGCACTTAAGCGCCGCCCCGCTCCGCCTTCCCCTTTCGCGCCGCTCGTGGCAATACGCGGTCCCCCAGGGGATGGGAGCCTCGCCGCCATGAACGATGCAGCGCAGCGCGGCGCGCCGGCGCCGCCGATCGCCGCCAGGAAGCCCGAGCGACGCCACGCCCACGGCGTCGACTGGAACGACGATTACGCCTGGATCCGCGCCGACAACTGGCGCGAGGTGCTGCGCGATCCGACGAAGCTGCCCACCGACATTCGCGCCCTGCTGGAAGCAGAAAACGCCTACGCCGACGCGATGCTGGCGCCGACCCGCGCGTTGCAGCGCCAGCTCGTGCGCGAGATGCGCGCGCGGCTGAAGGAGGACGACAGCGAAGTTCCGCAGAGCGACGGCCCCTACGCCTATTATTCGCGTTTCCGCCACGGCGGTCAGCACCGCATCTTCTGCCGCAAGCCGCGCGGCGGCGGCAAGGAGACGGTGCTGATCGACGGCGACGCGCGCGCGGCCGGCAAGGGGTTCTTCCACTTGTCGCTCGCCCGCTGGTCGCCCGATCACGCCAGGCTCGCCTGGAGCGCCGACGACAAGGGCTCGGAGATGTACGCGATCCGCGTGCGCGACCTCGCGGGCGAAACGGACCTCGGCGACAGCGTCGAGAACACGACTGGCGAGGCGGTGTGGACCGCCGACTCGGCTGGCTTCCTCTACATCGAACAAGACGAAGACCATCGCCCGTGGCGGGTGATGCTGCATCGGTTGGCGACGCCGCAGAGCGAAGACGCGCAGATCTTCGAGGAAGCCGATCCGGCCTTCTTCATCGCCGTCCGCGGCGCGCGTCTCGGCAGGACGGCGATGATTTCGGTCCACGGCCACGATTCGTCGGAGACGCATGTCGTCGATCTCCTCGATCCCGCCGCCCGGCCGCGGCTGATCGCGCCGCGCCGGCCGGGCTTCCGCTACGAAGCGATGGATCACGGCGACGTCTTCTACATCCGCGCCAACAGCGGCGGCGCCGCCGACTTCCAGATCGTCGTCGCGCCGAGCGAGGCGCCGCATGAGGCCAACTGGCGGCCGTTCGTGCCGCACAAGCCGGGGCGGCTGATCGAACGCGCGACGCTGTTCAAGGACTTTCTCGTGTTGCTGGCGCGCGAGGACAACGTCCCCCATCTCGTTGTGCACGCGCTCGCCGACGGGAGCGCGCACGAGATTGCGTTCGAGGCGCAGACCTACACACTGGCGTTCGAGCCGGTCTACGAATTCGATTCGCCGACCTTCCGCTTCAGCTTCGCCTCGATGGCCTGCAGCCAGGAGATCTACGACTACGATTTCGTCCACCGCCAGCGCATCCTGCGCAAGAAGCAGGAGACGCCGAAGGATTTCGACGCCTCGGCCTATGTGACGCGCTGCGTCTTCGCCCGCGCCGACGACGGCGAGAGCGTGCCAATCTCGCTCATGCATCGCCGCGACCTGAAGCGCGACGGAACCGCGCCGCTGCTGGTCTACGGCTACGGCGCCTACGGCCACGCGATGGACGCCGGGTTCTCGACCAATCGCCTGTCGCTGGTCGACCGCGGTTTCGTCTACGCCATCGCCCATGTGCGCGGCGGCACGGAAAAGGGCTGGCGCTGGTACGAGTCGGGCAAGCTCGCCGACAAGCCCAACACTTTCGGCGATTTCATCGCCGTCGTGCGCCATCTCGTCGCCGAGGGTTATGGCGCGGCCAGTCGCGTCGTCGCCCACGGCGGCAGCGCCGGCGGCATGCTGATGGGCGCGATCGCCAACATCGCGCCGCAGCGCTTCGCCGGAATCGTCGCCGACGTGCCGTTCGTCGACGTGCTCAACACCATGCTCGACGGCAGCTTGCCGCTGACGCCGCCCGAATGGCTCGAATGGGGCGACCCCATCCGCTCGGCCGAGGCGTTCGCCGCCATCCGCGGCTACAGCCCCTATGACAACGTGCGGCCGCAGGCCTATCCGGCGATCCTCGCGCTCGCTGGCCTGACCGATCCGCGCGTCACCTATTGGGAGCCGGCGAAATGGGTCGCCAGGCTGCGTGCGACGATGACCGGCGGCGGGCCGGTGCTGCTGCGCACGGCGATGGAGGCGGGCCACGGCGGCGCCTCCGGGCGCCTCGAGCGGCTCGACGACGTCGCCCGCATTTACGCCTTCGCCATTGCCTGCGCCGAAGGGCGGATCGGCGCGCGGGCAGGGCAGGGGGAAGCCGTGGGGGCGGGGTGAGGCGAAACGCCGGCGTGGGTCAGTTTGAACGCCTGCTTTGCGCCCAACTGCGACGGCAATCGACAGCAAAAATAGGCGGCGCTCTCAGCCGAAGGGATCGACACAAGAAAGAACCCCCGTGCGATCGTGGGTTCTTCCATGATTGAGAATTCGCCAATACCGCGCAATCGCGATTTGGATCAACTCAAGACGCAACAAGTATTTTGAGTGTTTCTGGCCGCACGCCGTCGTGTTTCATCGCATCGGCGGCTGCCTTGGTTTGCATAAAAGCTTGGAACGCGGCCATATCCGGGACGTTTGCGACCAATCCCACTCGATTAGATCCTGCGGGGTCAACAAAAGTCGTCACAGTTATCCCCATTGGCCCAAATACTTCTTTACGTTTAGGAGAGGCTAGCCAATGCTTTACGTCGTTGACTTCATGGGTGGCGATAATCGTTGTCATCGTGCTTCCTCCCTGTTCAGTCGACGTCTGACCTACTGTCAGTTCCATCGACTTTCAGTTGACTCAACTCTATTTCCCAGCGAAACGCAATCCTGCAGGACGCTCGCAACGCGCGGTTCGACACCCGATCATTGTCGCAAGATATTTTTTGAAACGTCGCAGCTTCGCCGTTCCATCTCGCCGATGGGTCATCGGCGCCATCGCGCGTGCGCGCTATCGGTCGACAACCGCCACGTCGCTAAGCAGGAGCGAACGTCTACTGCCAAATTTCAATCGCCCTAGGCTGCTTTTCGGCGACCATGGCGGCGGACATCGTGGCAATCCGAGTGCTGCGGCAATGGACCCAGAATCGCCGCGCCCTTCTAACTTTCCGCCCGCCGACTCAGGCATAACGTCCTTTGCGGTGGCGGGCGATCAGCCAGCTTCGACGCACAAGAAGCCCGAAGCGGCGCATTGATAGCTGGGATTTCCGCGGCAGGCCGAAGCGGTCCGCGGACTTGATCGCTATCCTGAACGGACTTTGTTCATCCGAGCGCGTCCAAGGCGATCAACGAAAAGCGGCCTCTTTCGTTTGCAGTCGCAGCCGAACGGTCGCGAGCGCTTCTTCCGCGGCGGCGATCGGCACGTCGAGTTGTTGAAGGACTTGCTCAATTCGAGCTGAAAGGCTCGCAAAATCACTTTCCAGCGACCTTGAAGGAGGTTGCAAGTGGGTCGAGGGCTGTCGCTTCTCGTCAAGGCGATAGCGCATAGATTCGCCTCCATCGTCGCCGTCTAAGTCAAAAGAAATCACAGAGCTGCGAGGCGTTAATGAGGCGACCCGATTACGAATTCGTAAGATGCGGCCGCCACGCTATGCGCCTTGAACCTGATGGTCTGCTTTGGCCGGCGCCTCTCAGAACGCCGCCCATGCATAGAGGAAAGTCGTGTTGTTGCCCGACGCGTTGTGCGTGCCACCCAAGCCGGTCCCATCGAAGTTGTTCGTTCCGCCGTAAAGGTTGAGGTAAGTGATGTATTGAACGCCGATACGCACATTGGCGTACTTGTACGGTCCCGGAGCGCCGTGGCTGAACGGGAGATAGGCCGCGTCGAAGATCAACCCGGAGCCGTTCGGGCTGCCGACGACGCCTGGGCCGCCGTAGGCCGCCGTGTCCCAAAGCGGATCGCCGGTTCCGGAAACATTAAAGTAGCCGGCCGTCAGGCTGTAGGTGTGATCCCAGACGAATGTCGCGTTGGCCTTGAAGCTGTTCAACTTGTCATTGACGTTCGACGCCCCGCCGCTGGCGAAGCTGGCGTTGAACTTCTGAAACTCCATGACGTCCGAGAGCTTGACCGTCACGCTGTATTGCTGGCCGTCGTACTGGTACTGAGAGTCGAAGGCGACGTCGAGATAGCTGTCGGCGCCGATGCCGGACTGTCCGCCCGGAATCGTCTGGCCATACATGCCGTACGTGCCGATCATGAGATAGTGGTCGCCCCAGTGCGGCTCGACCGCCAGGCGCCAGTAGGGCATCGCCCCGCGCTGAACGTCCGGCGTCGGGCCGGGCTGCATGCCGAAGGCTTCGAGCGTGCCCTTGTTGTAGCCGAGATAGGCGGTCAATTCCGCGTAAACGAGTTCGTTCCAGTAGACGTAGGCGCCGCCGCCGGCGACGCTTTGCGCGAGCGCGTCGATATGCGTGCCCGGCGGACTGAACGCCGCCACACTCGAACTCAATTGCGGGAAACCCCAAGAATTGACCGTGTTCCAGGCGTCCTGGATCGTCGGCGTATTGTTGGCGTCGACGCCGTAATAGGCTTTCTTGCCAAACAGCTCGAACGTGTCGGTGTAGCGGACGTCGGAGCCGTCGAACCAAACCTGCCCGGTGATCGGATTGCCCGACACTTGAACGAACGCGCCGAGATTGCCGTAAATCTCGCCAGCGAGGAGACCCGTCACCTGCTGCGTGACGAGATTGTCGTTCGTCTTCAAGCCCGGCGAAGGCGGTGTGTCCTGATTGGATTGCGTATGGGTGAAGCCCGGCATGATCATCGCGGCGATCGGCAGCGGGGGCGGGTTCTTCGCGCCCTCCTCCAAGTAGCCGGTGAGCTTGAATTGGCGGCCGAACGGCGTCAGTTCGGGGAAGGCGGTGTGACAGGTAGCGCAGGCTTGGCCGGTCTGACGGCTGAAACTTGGCACCGCTTGCGCAGGCCCATCGACCGCCAGAAGCGCGACGAACGTCAGGACGCAAAGCGTCAGAAGCACGCAAACCCTGAATCGCGCCAACCGGTTCGCGCCGCTCAGATTGAAGATGTTCTTGCAAGCTTGCATCGTCCGGCCTCGCGCTGACGCCAATTTGCGGCCCCTGAAGCGCGCGCTGGGCCGCGCGGGAGGGGGCGAATCTCAGCTATCTCAGACTGTTCCCGGTCGACTCTGATTTCAATCATGGATTCTCCTCGACAGGGGCGTCCGTTGGTAGGGCGGCGTCCCGTTGAAGCGATAAGCCGTTGGCAATACAGGGAACGATCAGGCGGCCGATAAAATGGAGCGACGGAATTTGGCTTCTCGTGACTTTTGAGCAACGGCAAAACGCCGATCGAACTTCGACAGACTGACAACCTGGTAAGAATGAGCCGGCGTTTCGAACGCCGTGACGCGGCTTCGGGACCGCGAGGGGCTCCAATGGCAGCGGCAGATTGCGGAGCTGCGTCGCAGACGTTCGAGGGCCGTCACGCCATCGTCGTCGCACGGCGCGGCTTTACCCGCGCGGGCCCAGCGGCAATAGCATCGGCACGCGACGGCGATAGGCGTCGTAGTCGCCCTCGCCGAGTTCAACGCGCAGGAAGCGTTCCTCGAGCCGAGCCTTGATCCAGAAGGCGGCGACGAAAAACAATACGCCGGCGAGGGCATAAACGGAGCCCATTTGCCCAGCTGTCGCGGCGATGGAAAGAAGGAAGCCCGTGTAGATAGGGTGGCGCACCAGTCCGTAGGGGCCGGTGTCGACGACGTGATGGTCGGCTTTCTTGGTCACGCTGCTCGACCACAAGGCGCCGAGATGCAATCGCGCCCACCACGCGAAAGCCATTCCCGCGATGACGAGGGCGAACATCGCCCAGTCGCCTCCCACCCCGAGCGCCCAAATCCGATGCGTGGCGGAAGAGCTTTCGACTCCGCCTTGGAACAGCAGAAGCGCGCCCGCCACGGTCAAGCCGCGATAGAGCCATTCCTCGCGGCGCGCCGGACGCTTTTCCGCGCGATCGGCCCAGAACGCCGCGGCGATCCAGGAAATGATCAGAGCGCCCCAGGCGATCAGCGTGGCGAGTTGCGGCGTCATCGGCGCCCATCGTAGCGGTATTCGCCGGCCTGTGAAATTGGCGCCAACCGGCGCTGAGCGCGACCGCCCGGGGGGCGATCAACGACGAATGTCGGCTTCGGCCCCTCGCTCGTCCGAAACCCGCCATTCCGTTTCCGAAAGTCCCAATGGCGTTAAGTCTAGCGCTCGCGTTCGCTCTCGCGGCGACACGACCGGGCTTGTCCCGGTCATGACGTTGAAGGAAAGAGCGTCTTCAAGAAATGCCCCGCCGACCGCGCCTCTGGGTGAGACAGTTTGCCGCAGTTGACCAATTGATCTGGGTCAATGACATCGGGGCGGCCCACTTTCGGGCGGTTGATGTCTGAGGCGTCGCAACGGCAATGGCCGGTCAGGTCGCTCTTCGTTTTCCCGTCGTCGGCTGGTTGGTGCGCGACGCGGTCTACGGCCGTCCCGAAGCGAAATACTATTTCCTCGCCAATTGCATTCTCGCCGCAGCGCTCGGCGCCGTCGTGTTCGGCTACGCTTTCGTCATCTTGCTGGCGGTCGCCGCCGCCTGGATCGCGCTGGCGTTGCTGGTCTACATGACCGCCGCCGACAGCTTTTCCAAAGCCAACCGCCGCGCGCTGACCGCCCAGAGCAAGCGCCGGGCGGCGCTGTAGGAACGGCTCAGTCCGCTTCGCCTTCCGGCTCGTCCGGCGCGGTCGGGGCGCCGGGGACGACATAGGCGCCGCTCAGCCAATGGTGGAGGTCGACGTCGGCGCAACGCTTCGAGCAGAACGGATCGTAGCGCGGGTCGCGCGGCTTGCCGCAGATCGCGCAGGTCTTGCGCTCGCTGCCGGGCGCCGCTTTCGCTTCCGCGCGCTGACTTTTCCCTCCGGCCATGGCTCAGGCGCCCGGCGTCCAGTTGCGGTGGAGGGGGTAGCCTTCGCCGGCGAGCAGGTTCGCCGTCTCGGCGAGCGGCAGGCCGACGACGCTCGAATAGGAGCCGATCAGCCGCACCACGAATGCGCCCGCCAGGCCCTGGATGGCGTAGCCGCCCGCCTTGCCGCGCCATTCGCCGCTGGCGAGATAGGCGTTCGTCTCGGCGCGCGAAAGGCGCTTGAAGCGGACTCGCGTTTCGACCAGGCGGCTGCGCTGGCCGCCGCTCGCCGTGATCAGGCAAAGGCCGGTGTAGACACGGTGGGCGCGGCCGGAGAGCAGGCTGAGGCAATCTTCAGCTTCGTCGTAGATCTCGCATTTGGGAAGAATGCGCCGGCCGACGCAGACCACGGTGTCGGCCGCCAGCGTGATGGCGGAGCTGAACTCCGGCCGCTTGCGCGCCGTCGCGGCGGCAATCCCCGCCTTTTCGGCGGCAAGCCTCTGGGCTAGCGCGCGCGGCGATTCGTTGCGCCGAGGCGCCTCCTCGATGTCGGCAGGGATCACCGCGTCGGGCTCGACGCCGATCTGCGCCAGTAGCGCCAGGCGGCGCGGCGAGCCGGAAGCAAGCACAAAGCGGGAGCGCTCGGCGTCGGTCACGCGGCGCTCCTCACGCGCGAAGCGTCCATGGCGTTTCGCGCCTACTTGAAGCGGTAGGTGATGCGGCCCTTGGTCAGGTCGTAGGGCGTCATCTCGACCAGCACTTTGTCGCCGGCCAGTACGCGGATGCGATTCTTGCGCATTTTGCCCGCGGTGTGGGCGATGATCTCGTGGTCGTTTTCGAGTTTGACGCGGAACGTCGCATTGGGCAGCAGTTCGACGACGAAACCGGGGAATTCGAGCAGTTCTTCCTTCGACATTTGCACCTTTCTTACGAGCGCCGGGCCGACGCGGGGCAAGGGTCACCGACCCGTCGTCCGACGCAGCGGCCCGGCGAAAAACGCGCGAACCCTATATGAAATCGCGCCGTGGGGAAACGGCAAAGCGGATCAAGGCGATCGCGTCAGCCGTTATGGCGCGCCATCGCCAGGAAGCGGCGCACGCTCCAGGGAATGGCGGCGAGATAGGCGACCGACAAGGCGACCAGCGACTGCAGCGGGAAGTTGACGATCAGCAGCAGCGCCGCCGCCAGCCCGATCAGCACCGGCGCGACATAGGCCTGCGGCACCCGGCCGATCGACTTGCCGGAGAAATGCGGCACGCGGCTCGCCATCAGCAGCGCGACGACGAGGACATAGGCGATCTCCACCCCGACGAAACGCGGCTCGCTCGCGGCGTCGGTCAGCAGCAGGCGCAGATAGACCGGCAGCAAGCCGACGATCGCCCCGGCCGGGGCCGGCATGCCGACGAAGAAGTGCTTGCGCCACGCCGCCATCGATGGGTCGTCGAGCGTCACGTTGAACCGCGCCAGCCGCAGCGCGCAGGCGATGGCGAAGACGAGGACCGTCAGCCAGCCGAGGCTCTTCATGGTGTCGAGCCCGGCGACGTAGAGCACGACGCCTGGCGCGACGCCGAAGTCGACGAAATCGGCAAGCGAGTCGAGTTCGGCCCCGAAGCGCGAGGTGCCTTTCAGCGCGCGAGCGATGCGGCCGTCGAGCCCGTCGAGCACCGCGGCGGCGGCGATGGCGCTGACCGCCCATTCGATCGACCCCTCGAAGGCGAAGCGGATCGCCGTCAGGCCGAGGCACAGCGCCAGCAGGGTGACGAGGTTGGGGATCAGCAGGCGCAACGGCACGGCGCGGAAGGGCGGGCGCGGGCCGCCGGGGCGCCGCCAAGACGCCGGCG
>Ga0181522_10001467_pt1 | contig 14340 bp, 11 predicted proteins | sample PEATcosm2014_Bin_27_FD_121103 | JGI IMG/M metagenome (GOLD analysis project Ga0181522, IMG submission 121103) | Peatland microbial communities from MTU Mesocosm Facility, Houghton, MI, USA - PEATcosm2014_Bin05_10_metaG | ecosystem: Environmental > Terrestrial > Soil > Wetlands > Peat | place... | reverse complement strand
TCGGCGAGCGCGCGCTCGATTCGCGGCACGTTGCGGATGCCGAAGGCAATCGTATAGCCGTCGAACGAAGCGTCTGGCAGCGGCAGCGCCTCCGCATTGCCTTCGATGAAGCGCACGCGCTCGCCTTCGCGCCGCTTGTGCGCCCGTTCGGCGCCGACGCGCAACATGTCGGCATTGACGTCGACGACCGTGACCTCGGTCGTTGCGCCGCCGGCCGCCGCGACGCGAAAGGCGATGTCGCCGGTGCCGCCGGCGACGTCGAGATGGCGAAACGGGCGCCCGCGCGGCGGCCGCAACTTGGCGACGAACGCGTCCTTCCACAGTCGATGCAAGCCAAACGACATCAGGTCGTTCATCAGGTCGTAGCGATCGGCGACTTTGTGGAACACTGCGTCGACCAGCCCCTGCTTTTCGTCGAGACGAACCGTTCGTTCGCCGAAGTGGGTGTGTTCGAGCGTACTCTCCATCGTCTTTCCCCGAAAAATGCGGCGCACCTTAGACCGGGCCGGCGCGGCGCGCCAAATCTGCGCCTGCGATTAACTTCCGGTTAAGTGTCGTGGCGACTTGCTTTCGACGGCGCCGATCGCATTAAGCAAAGGCTCAAGCCCCTTCCGCATAGTCATTTTTTGGTCGGCGCCGGGTTCCCTCGGCGATCCGCGAGGATATCGTCGCTTGAACCCGCGCGCCTTCTTCGATCGGCTGCGCCGCCCGGCTTTCACTCCGGCAGTGATCGCCGCCGTGGTCGCGACTTTTCTGGGCATTGCCGCCGATGGGCAGCAGAAGCAGCTCGCGCTCGCTCGCGCACGAGCCGATACGCTGTCCGAGCTCAATCTGATTCAGGATCGACTGGAAGGCGACATCAGGGGCGAGGTCCAGCTTGTGCGCGGTCTCGCGGCCGACATCGCCACCCAGGCCAACTTCGACCCGGCGACCTTCGGCGCGCTGTGCGACTATGTCCTGCGCTCGGACTCCCTACTACGCAACTTTGCCGTCGCGCCTGGACTGGTTGTCGCCTACGAGTGCCCGCTCAAGGGCAACGAAAAGGCGATCGGCCTCGACTATCGGAAGAACGACAAACAGCGCGAGGCCGCGCTGCGTGCGCGCGACAGCGGCGAAGTCGTCCTCGCGGGGCCCGTCGATCTAGTGCAGGGTGGCCGCGGCTTCATCGCACGTCTCCCCGTTTTCGTCGACGGCGGCGACGAAACCCGCCGTTTCTGGGGCATCGTCTCGGCGGTCATCGATCTCGACGCGCTTTACCGGGACGCCGGTCTCTACGGTCGCGACCTCGCGATCGATGTCGCGATCGCCGGTCGCGACGCCGCAGGACGGGACGGATTTCGGTTCTACGGCGACCAGCGGGTATTTGAAGGCGATCCGGTGACGCGCTTCGTCAGTGTGCCGTCGGGGCTATGGACGATCGCCGCCACGCCAAAGGGCGGCTGGGAAGCCGTCTCTGCCGACCGTTGGTGGGCGCGGCTGATCATTCTCTTGGCCGGAGCCCTGGTCGTCGCGCCGGCTTGGCTCGCCGGCCGCCTGATCGAGGAGCGGCGCACTCATTTCAACCGCCTCGCCGAACGCGAGGTTGAGCTCGAGCGGCTGTCTCGCCGCCTCGAATTGGCGCTCGACGCCTCCAAAGTCGGTGTCTGGGATTTCAACATCGATACGCAGGAGCTGGTCTGGGACGACCGTATGAACGAGCTCTACAATTATCCGCTCGACGGCGGCGCCCGCGAGTACCGGCACTGGCGAGACCGACTCGACGAGGCGGACGTCGAACGCGCCATCGCGGATTTTGAAACGGCATGGGCAAAGGGGCGTTACGAATCGCAGTATCGGCTGAATCTCGGTGACGGGCGGACGCGGGTCATTCGCGCAATCGGCAAGGTCTATGTCGCGCCCGACCAGTCTTCGCAGATCGTCGGCGTCAATTGGGACGTGACCGCCGACGTCAAGCTGACCGAGGATCTGACCCACTCGAAAGCCCTGACGGATGCGCGCAACGTCGAACTCGAAGCCGCGCGCGCCCGGATCGAATACAACTCGCTCCACGACTTTCTCACCCGCCTGCCCAACCGCATGTATCTCGAGCGCGCGCTGACGGAGCACGCCGCGCGATGCGCGAAGTCCGGCGGTGGGGTGGCGCTTCTTCAGGTCGACCTCGACGGGTTCAAGCAGATCAACGACACGCTCGGTCATTCGGCCGGCGACGCGATGCTCATTCACACGGCGGAGACGATCCGCCGTCATCTCCGCCCTGGCGATTTTGTCGCCCGCACCGGCGGCGACGAATTCGTTGTCGTCTGTATGGCCGACGAGGGCATGTCCGGGCTCGACGAGCTCGCACGACGGATCATCGAGGACGTAAGCCGGCCGATCGTCCACGACGGCCACGAGTGCCGGTTGGGGATGAGTATCGGCATCGCGGGCGCTTATGGCGCCGATGTCGGCCGCCAGCGGCTGCTGGTCGACGCCGATCTCGCCCTGTATCGCGCCAAGAGTCTCGGCCGCAACCGCTTCGAATTCTACACTGCCGCTCTCCAGGCCGAGATCGTCAACACAAAGCGCATCGGCGACAGTATCATCGGCGGGCTGGAACGTGGCGAGTTCATTCCCTACTTCCAGCCGCAAGTCGATTCCCGCAGCCTTGAGATCGTCGGCGTCGAGGCGCTGGCGCGTTGGCGGCACCCGACCCGCGGCGTACTCGCGCCGGCGGAGTTCATCGACATCGCCGAAGAACTCGCCGTCATCGCCGCGATCGACCGCGCGGTGCTCGAGGGGGCGCTCGCCTGTCACCGCCGCTGGCGCGCGGAAGGCCTGCGTCCGCCGCGGCTGTCGGTCAACGTTTCGCTGCGCCGGCTGCACGAAGAAGGTCTCATCGAAGCGCTGAGCGCTCTCGAAATCGCGCCCGGCGAACTGTCGTTCGAGCTTGTCGAATCGATCTATCTCGACGAACGCGACGATCGCTTCTTCGAAAACGTCGAGCAGATCAAGGCGCTTGGCATCGACATCGAGATCGACGATTTCGGCAGCGGCTACGCCTCGATCGTCAGCCTGACGAAGATCAAGCCGCGGCGGCTGAAGATCGACCGCCAGCTGATCACGCCGATCGTGCGCTCTGCGTCTCAGCGCCGTCTCGTCCGCTCGATCGTCGAAATCGGCCGCTCGCTCGACATTGAAGTCGCGGCGGAAGGGGTCGAATCGATGGAGCACGCCGCGCTGCTGCGCGACCTCGGCTGTTCGATCCTTCAAGGCTACGCCTTCGCCAAGCCGATGACGGCTGACGAACTCGAGGCGCGACTACGCACGCGCCATCGACGAATCGCCTAGGCGACGCGCCGACAGCTCTGCGTCCTTCAGGTAAGACGGAATGAGCCGGCCAACGCCGGCTCCGCTTCGCATTTGGCCTGACGGCCGCCTTCAGGCCGCGAGCTGCCGCAGCACGTAGGGCAGGATGCCGCCCGAGCGGAAATATTCGAGTTCGTCGAGCGTGTCGATGCGGCAGATCAGCGGCGCGCGCAGGTTCGAGCCGTCGGACCGCACGATCAGCGCCTCGAGCCTCTGACGGGGCTCGAGGCCTGACGCAAGGCCGTGAATCGTCACCGTCTCGTCACCCTTGAGGCCGAGCGACTGCCACGACGTTCCCTCCTCGAACACGAGCGGCAGAACGCCCATACCCACCAGGTTGGAGCGGTGGATGCGCTCGAAGCTCTGGGCGATCACCGCCCTGACGCCGAGCAATTTCGTGCCCTTGGCCGCCCAGTCGCGCGACGAGCCGGTGCCGTATTCGCGGCCGGCGAACACGACCAGCGGCGCGCTCTCCTGCTGGTAGCGCATCGCGGCGTCGTAGATCGCCATCCGCTCGCCCGACGGTTGGTGGAGGGTGTAGCCGCCTTCGACCACGGCGCCCGACGCGTCCTTCACCATCTGGTTCTTGATGCGGATGTTGGCGAAGGTGCCGCGCATCATCACTTCATGATTGCCGCGGCGCGTGCCGTACTGGTTGAAATCGGCCGGACGCACCTGATGTTCGACGAGGTATTGCCCCGCCGGGCTCGAGGCGCGGATCGAGCCCGCCGGCGAGATGTGGTCGGTGGTGATCGAGTCGAGGAACAGTCCGAGGATGCGCGCGTTCTCAATGTCCTGGACGGGCTTCGGCTCCATCGTCATGCCGTCGAAATAGGGCGGGTTCTGCACGTAGGTCGAACCCATGTCCCAGGCGTAGGTGAGGCCCGCCGGCGCCTTGACCTTGCGCCAATTGGCGTCGCCGTCGAACACCTTCGCATATTTCGTCTTGAACATCTTGGCGGTGATCGTCTTGTCGATGACGTCGCGAATTTCCTGCGCCGACGGCCAAATGTCGGCGAGGTAGACCGGCGCGCCCTTCTTGTCGTGACCGATCGGATCACGGGTCAGGTCGACCTGCAGCGAGCCGGCGAGGGCGTAGGCGACGACCAGCGGCGGCGAGGCGAGGTAGTTCGCGCGCACGTCTGGATTGACGCGGCCCTCGAAGTTGCGGTTGCCCGACAGCACCGCCGCAGCGACGAGGTCGTGCTTGGCGATCGTCGCCGAAATCTCCGGCGCCAGGGGGCCGGAATTGCCGATGCAGGTGGTGCAGCCGAAGCCGACGACGTTGAAGCCGAGCTTGTCGAGCGACTTCTGCAGGTCGGCGACGTGCAGATAGTCGGCGACGACCTGGCTGCCGGGTGCGAGCGATGTCTTCACCCACGGCTTGACCGAGATCCCCTTGGCGACCGCGTTGCGCGCCAGCAGACCGGCGGCGATCATCACGCTCGGATTGGATGTGTTGGTGCATGACGTGATCGCGGCGATGACGACGTCGCCATGACCAAGGTCGAAGTTTGCGCCGTCGACCTGATGACGCTCGGCCAACCGATCGCCAAGCTTGAATTCGCCGGTGGCCGCGGCGGCGAAGCCGGCCTTGGCGTCGGCGAGCGCGACGCGATCTTGCGGCCGCTTGGGCCCGGCGAGCGACGGCGTCACTTCGCCGAGGTCGAGCGCCAGCGTGTCGGTGAAGACCGGGTCGGGCGTCAGGCGGGTGCGATAGAACCCCTGCGCCTTGGCGTAAGCCTCGACCAGCGCGACGCGGGCCGGCTTGCGGCCCGAAGCTTCGAGATAGGCGATCGTCTGCGCGTCGATCGGAAACAGGCCGCAGGTCGCACCATATTCCGGCGCCATATTGGCGAGAGTCGCACGGTCGGCGACCGACATCGCGTTGAGGCCGGCGCCGTAGAACTCGACGAACTTGCCGACCACGCCCTTCTTGCGCAGCATCTGGGTGACGGTCAGCACCAAGTCGGTCGCGGTGACGGCCTCGCGCAACTCGCCGGTGAGCTTGAAGCCGATGACCTCGGGCAGCAGCATCGACAGCGGCTGGCCAAGCATCGCCGCCTCGGCCTCGATGCCGCCGACGCCCCAGCCGAGCGCCGCGAGGCCGTTGACCATTGTCGTATGGCTGTCAGTGCCGACCAGCGTGTCGGGATAGGCGACTTCGACGGTCTTGCCGTTGCGCTTCTCCTTCGTCGTCCACACCGTTTGAGCGAGGTATTCGAGGTTGACCTGATGGCAGATGCCGGTGCCGGGCGGCACGACCGAGAAATTGGCGAACGCCTGCTGGCCCCACTTGAGGAAGCGATAGCGCTCCTGGTTCTGTTCGTATTCACGCTTGACGTTCTGCGACAGCGACTTGGAAGTGCCAAAATGGTCGACGACGACCGAATGGTCGATGACGAGATCGACCGGCACCAGGGGATTGATCTTGTTGGGATCGCCGCCGAGCTTCTTCATCGCGTCGCGCATCGCGGCGAGGTCGACGACCGCCGGCACGCCGGTGAAGTCTTGCATCAGCACCCGCGCCGGACGAAACGCGATTTCATGTTCGGTCTTGCCGCGGTTGGTCGACCAGGCGGCGACCGCCACGATGTCGTCCTTGGTCACGCTGCGCCCGTCTTCGTTGCGCAACAGGTTTTCGAGGACGACCTTTAGCGAATACGGCAGCTCGGAGATCCCGGCGAGGCCATGACGCTCCGCCGCCTTGAGCGAGTAATACTCGTAGGCCTTGGCCCCGACCTTGAACGACTTGCGGCATTTGAAGCTGTCAAGGCTGGCCATCGGCTCTGCTCCAGACTTTGTGCGGCGGAAGGAAGTGGGCGCGCTTATAGATAAATTCCCCACGTCGGGCTACACAAACTAATGTCGGACGACGCTGAAAGGGGAGGCGCCGTCGAGGGGAAGCCATGCGCCTCAGCGCCCACGAAATCGCCATCGAACGCGGCGGGCGCCGGATTTTGTCGGGAGTGTCGTTCGAGGCGCGCGCCGGTCAGGCCCTGCTGTTGGTTGGCCCTAACGGGTCTGGCAAGTCGAGTCTGTTGAGGGCGGTCGCCGGTTTCCTGCCGATCGCTTCCGGGACGTTTGCACTCGACGGCGGGGCGGCGGAGGCAGGGATCGGCGAGCAGGCGCACTATCTCGGCCACGCCGACGCGCTGAAGAGCGCGCTCACCGCCGGTGAAAATCTCGCCTTCTGGGCCGACGCGCTCGGCGGCGATTCCGCCCGCGCGGCCTGGATCACGGCGCTCGACCGGCTCGGCCTCGCCCACGTCGCCGATTTCCCGGCGCGCGCGCTTTCCGCCGGCCAGAAGCGCCGCGTCGCGCTTGCCCGGCTCCTGGTCGCGCCACGCCCGATCTGGCTGCTCGACGAGCCGACGACCGCGCTCGACGCCGCCGCTCAACGCCAATTCGCCGCGGTCATGCGCGCGCACCTCGGCGGCGGCGGCCTCATCCTAGCCGCAACCCATGCTCCGCTGGATCTCGACGATGCGGCGCGCCTGACCCTCGGCGAGGCGGCGGCGACGGAGGCGGCGGCGTGAGGCGAGCGGCCTGGGGCTTGTTCCTTCGCGAATGGCGGATCGCCAGCCGGATCGGCGGCGGCGCCTCGGTCGGCGCGGTGTTCTTCCTTATCCTGGTGACAATCATGCCGTTCGCGGTCGGGCCCGACCTCGCCCTGCTGGCGCGGATCGGTCCAGCGATCCTGTGGGTGGCGGCGCTGTTGGCGACGCTGCTCGGCCTCGACCGGCTGTTCCAGGGCGATCATGACGACGGCTCGCTCGACGTCCTGGTCAACGCCGGCCTGCCGCTCGAACTGACGGTGTTGGTCAAATGCGCCGCCCATTGGGCGGCGAGCGCAGCGCCGCTGGCGATCCTCAGCCCGTTGTTCGGCTTGATGCTCGGCATGGACGCCGGTCCGCTGGCGCTGGTCGCCGTCACCCTGGTCGCGGGCACGCCGGCGCTGACGATGATTGGCGCGATCGGCGCGGCGCTGACAGTCTCGCTAAGGCGTGGCGGACTGTTGATGGCGGTGCTGGTGCTGCCGTTGGCGATCCCGGTGCTGATCTTCGGCGTCTCGGCGGCGTCCGCCGCGAGCGGCGGCCCGTCGCCGATCGCCGCGCCCCTGCTGATGCTTTGCGCGCTGTCGCTCGCCGCGGTTGCGCTCGCGCCGTTCGCCGCCGCCGCGGCGCTGCGGCACGTACGCGACTGAGCGGTCCTGGCCGCGCGGCGCAAGTCGCGGCGCGACGCCGGGGGCGCCGCGCCGGTCGTTGGTTTGGCTCAGCCGCCGGTCGCGTCGTTGACGCACTTCTTGGTGAAGCTGTCCTTGGCCGCGCCGGCGAGCTTCTTGTCCGCCGCCGCCTTGTCGCAAGTGGCCTTCGCGTCGCTGACGCACTTCTTGAGGAAACTGTCCTTCGCCGCGCCGGCGAGTTTCTTGTCTGTCGCCTGAGCGGCGCAGGACGAATCGGCGTAGGCGAGCGTAGGCGCGCCGGCCAGCATCAGCGCGAGCGCTGCAAGGACATAGGTCTTGGTCATTTGAACTTCCCCGATTGATGGCGGCCGCGCTCTGTGGCGCGGACGGCGGAGCGACAGTGCTATCGGCAGCCGCGTTTGGCAATGCGGCCGAGTTAAGCCTTTGGTCGCTCCCGCGATCGTTCCGCCGCAATGGCGCCTTACGCTCGGCCGACAAGGAGGGCCATGGCCGATCTAGCGATGTCCGTCGCGCTGAAGCGCGCTTACGAGCCTCCGGTCGAAGCCGACGGGCGGCGGGTACTGGTCGATCGGTTGTGGCCTCGTGGCGTCGCGAAGAACGATGCGCGATTGACGCTATGGCTGAAGGAGGTCGCTCCGAGTCCGGAGCTGCGCCGCTGGTTCGGCCATGATCCGGCGCGTTGGACGGAGTTCGTCGGGCGCTACCGCGTCGAGCTTGACCGTAATCCTGAACCGGTCGAGCGCCTGCGGGCGCTTGCGGCGAAAGGCAGGGTCACTTTGGTCTACGGCGCGCGTGACCCGGTTCATAACCATGCCGCCGCGCTGCGCGCTTATCTCGTTGAAGGCGAGCCTGCCTTCGACGGCGACTAGCCGCTCAGGCGAGTTTCGCCTCGAAGACGTCGATCGGCATCGGCTTGCCGAAAAGGAATCCCTGGAAGGACGGGCAGCCGTGGCGCTCGAGGAAGCGGCGCTGCGCCTCGGTCTCCACGCCTTCGGCGATCACGGTGAGGCCAAGGCTCTCCGCCAGCGTGATGATCGTGTGCGCGACCGCCGCGTCGTTGGCGCTGCCGGGAAGATTGCGCACGAACGAGCGGTCGATCTTGATCTGGTCCAGCGGCAGCCGCGTGAGATAGGCGAGCGACGAATAACCGGTGCCGAAGTCGTCGACGGCGAAGCCGACGCCGAGCGCCTTGAGTGCATTCATCTTGTCCGCTGCGCCGGCGACATCGTCGAGCACGACGCTCTCGGTGAGTTCGATCACGAGCCGCTCGCCCGGAGCGCCGGTCGCACGCAACGTCTCGGCGACCTGCTCGACGAAGTCGGGTTGACCGAACTGGCGGGCGCTGACGTTGACCGACAGGTGCAAGTCGCGGCTGCGGCGGTCGCCGACCCAGGCCTTGAGCCGCTCGCAGGCGTTTTCCATCACCCAACGACCGATCGGTAGGATGAGGCCAGTCTCCTCGGCAAGCGAAATGAACTCGCCCGGCGCAATGAGCCCGCGTTCAGGATGGGCCCACCGCACGAGCGCCTCAGCGCCGATCCATTCGCCGTCGCAATCGACTTGCGGCTGGTAGTGCAGCACGAAACGTCGTTCGCGAATGGCCAGGCGCAGCGCCGCCTCCGCTTCGGCGCGGACGGCGAGCGTCGCCTGCATGTCGGGGTCGAAGAAGCGCAGCGCGTTGCGGCCCGCCGCCTTCGCTTCGTACATGGCGATGTCCGCTTGCTTGAGCAACTCCTCGCAGGTGTCGCCGCCGCCGCTGAACATGGCGACGCCGATGCTGGGACTGGAATGGCGAACGCCGCTCGGCAGCGCATAGGGCGCGTTGAGTGAAGCGAGAATCGTTTCGCCCGTCTTCTTGGCAAGCGCCGCGGCTTCGTGCGGGTTCTCGCTCAAGTCCTCGACCAGCGCGACGAACTCGTCGCCGCCTACGCGCGCCGCGCCGCCGGCGGCGCCGAGGCAGGCTTCAAGGCGGCGCGCGACCTCGACCAGCAATTGGTCGCCGATTTCGTGGCCGCTTGTATCGTTGACCAGCTTGAAATTGTCGAGATCGATGAACAACAGCGCCCCGTGGCGGCCATTGCGGGCGCTGCCGGCAAGCGCCTGTTCGAGACGGTCGCGGAGCAGACGACGATTCGGGAGGCCGGTCAGCCGGTCGTAGAAGGCAAGATTGACGATCTCCTTTTCGGCGCGCTTGCGTTCGGTGACGTCGGTCATCGTTATGACGTAGTGCGTGATCTCGCCGCCGGCGCCGCGCACCGTGGCGACAGTCGTCCAGGCCGGGAAGATCTCGCCCGAGCTGCGCTGCGCCGGCAATTCGCCGCGCCAGAACCCGTCGCGCGCGACGCGGTCGGCGATTTCGCCGAGCAACGCGCCGGCGCGCGGATCGCGCGCAATCTGCTGCGGCGTTTTGCCGACCACATCGTCGGCGATATGGCCGGTCATTTCGACAAAGGCATGGTTGACGCGCAGGATTCGCTTGGCGGCGTCGAGGATGACAATGCCCTCCTGCGCCTCGAACGCGGTGGCGGCGACCCGAAGCTGCTCGTCGACCTTGCGGCGCTCCGAGACGTCGCGCGCGATCCCGACGACACCGGTCGGCTTGCCGGTCTCGTCGCGCAATGGCGCTTTGAGCACTTCGAACCAAAGGACCCTGCCATCGGGTCCCGGCATCTCGTGTTCCTCCAGTTGGAGTTTGCCGGTCTCAATTGCGCGGCGGTCGCCGGCGAGATGCAGGTCGGCGATTTCAGGCGCGAACAGTTCGTAGTCGGTCTTGCCGATCGCTCTGTCGTGCGTGATGCCGAGCACGCGCTCAAACTGCGGATTGCAGCGAACGTGGCGGCCGTCGAGATCCTTGACCCAGACGAGGTCAGGGATGGTTTGCACCAGCGTGCGCAACTGGCTCTCGCGCGCGTGGAGATCGTCGTGAGCGTGCTGGCTCGTGAGCGCATCTTCGAGCCTGTGGCCGATCGCCTCGAACAGTCGTTGGTCGTCTTCGCTCCAGTCGCGCACGCGGCCGCATTGGTGCAACCCGAAGCCGTAGGCCTTGGCGGACTTGGGGTGGATCGCCATGGCAAGTTGCGATTTGACGCCGTAGCGCACGCGCCCGACCTCGGGGACCGGCCGTTCCGCGCCGGGCGCGAAAACGATCGGGCCGAGCGAGGCGAGGAGAGCGGCATGCATGTCGCGCGCGCCGGAAGTCATCGGGATCAGGCCGAGCGGGGCTGCGGACGCGGCGGCAAACTCCAGCCGTGCGCGCTCCATCCGCACGCGCCAGCTCGGCGCTTCGGGATCGCAAGGATACATCAGCCAGGCGCGGTCGCAGCCAAACAACCCCAACGCGATTTCGAGGACGCGCCCCATCATCGTGTCGAGGTCGGTCGACTCCTGAATCGCCTGATTGACTTGGTCCATCCCCTCGAAGAAGCGAAGGTTGGCTTGCAGCAATCCCTCGGCGCGCTTGCGCGCCTCGCGCTGGCGCAGAACCAAGATGCCGAAAGCGAGGTCGGCTGCGAGCCGCCCGAGCAAACAGACTTCTTCGGCAGTGAAGGCGTCTCGCTCGCCGGAGTAAATGCAAAGCGCGCCGAAGACGCCGCCCGCTTCGTCCACAAGCGGAAGCGCGACGCTGGCGCGGAAACCGTGCTCGATCGCCGCATCGCGCCACGGCGCGACGCGCGGGTCGAACTCGTAGTCCTGGACCCAGACGACTTTGCCGAACCGGATTGCCGCGCCGACCGGTCCATGTCCGCGCTCGACGTCGGCCCAGGTGATCCGCGCGGCGTCGACGTAGCCCGAATCGTGGCCGGCTCGCGCGACGGGACGCACAGACCTTTCCGCGTCGCCCTCGACGTAGCCGACCCAGGCCATGCGGTAGCCCGCTTCCTCGCAGACGATGTGGCAGATTTCGGCCAGCAGGTTCGGCTCGTCGACGGCCCGCATCAGCGTCTGATGGCAGGACGTGACGGCGCGCAGCTCGCGATTGAGGCGCTCGACCGCCGCTTCCTGGCGCTCGCGCTGGGCCTTCTCGCCGCTGAAGTCGAGCATACGCTGGCTTTCCGTCGTCGCCTACGTGGCGCATCCGTCCGGCGATCGGCGGCGCCGGGCGCGGAAGCGCGTCCTCACTGATGGGGCGATTCCGGACTGCAACCGGAATGAGCGTACGGCGTCATGCCCTTGCGCCGCGGCCTCGGCAGGCGAGCGGCTCAACACGTCATGGCTGAACGCTCGCAGGAATCCGTAAATTATATCTTATCGAGCAAAGAGTTGGGCTTGCCATTGCCGGCGGCGCGACGCGGCTATAAAAGGCCCGTAATGGTCAATCTCGCCAATCCGTCGGCGTTTCTCGCCGTGACGCGCCGCGCGCTGCCGTGGCTCGCACTGGCGACGGCGGCGTTGTTCGTCGTCGGCTTGTGGACGGCGTTCCTGGCGCCGCCCGATTACCAGCAGGGCGAGACCGTCAAGATCATGTACATTCACGTCCCCGCGGCGTGGCTTTCAAGCTTCATTTACGTCGTCATGACGGCGGCGAGTCTCGGGACGCTGGTGTGGCGGCATCCGCTGGCCGACGCCGCCCAGAAGGCGGCGGCGCCGCTCGGGGCCGGCTTCACTTTCATCTGCCTCGTCACCGGCTCGCTTTGGGGCAAGCCGATGTGGGGCGCCTATTGGGTGTGGGATGCGCGGCTCACCTCGGTGCTGGTGTTGTTCATCCTCTATCTCGGCCTGGTGGCGCTGTGGCGGTCCATCGAAGACCCCGGTCGCGCCGCGCGCGCGGCGGCGATCCTCACGCTGGTGGGCTGCGTGAACCTGCCGATCATCAAGTTCTCGGTCGACTGGTGGAACACGCTGCACCAGCCGGCTTCGGTGTTTCGTCTCGGCGGCCCGACGATCGCGCCCGAACTGCTGTGGCCGCTGTTGACGATGGCCCTAGCCTTCACGCTTCTGTTCGTCGTTTTGCACCTAATGGCGATCCGCAACGAGATTCTACGCCGACGACTGGCGCGGCTGACGATGCTCGCCGCCGCCGAGGGCGACGCGCTCGCCCATCGCTTCGCCGCTGGAGGTTCGGGCGCGTGAGCGATATCCCGCACTTCGGCTTCATCGTCGCGGCCTATCTTGTCACGGCCATCGCCATCCTGGCGATGATCGGCGCAATCGTTCTTGACTATCGCCGTCTCAGCCGCGCGCTCAGCCGGCTGGACGCGGCGCGCAATCGAGACGACGGGCAATGAGCGACGCTGTCCCGCCCCCGCGCCGCCGTGGCCTACTGGCAGCGATTCCGTTGATCGCCTTCCTCGCGCTCGCCGGCCTCCTCTTCGTGCGGCTGTTTGCCGGCGACGCCTCGCAGCTTCCGTCGGCTTTGATCGGCCAAAGCGCGCCGGCGCTCAATCTGCCTGGGCTCGACGGCTCGGTTGGCCTCGCCGACGCCGACCTGCGCCGCGGCCACGTCACCGTCGTCAACGTGTTCGCGTCGTGGTGCGTGCCTTGCCGCACCGAACACGAGTTTCTGCAGGCGCTGGCTCACGATCCGGACCTCGCGGCGAAGGGCGTGACGCTGATCGGCGTCGCGCAGAAGGATCCGCCGGAGAACGTCAGGCGGTTCCTCGGCGCGCTGGGCGACCCTTACGCCAAGGTCGGTCTCGACGGTGACGGCCGCGCCGGCATCGACTGGGGCGTGTATGGCGTGCCGGAGACGTTCGTCGTGCGCGGGGACGGCGTCATCGCCTTCAAGCAGATCGGGCCGATCGACGCCGTCGCTCTAGAGAGCGTCGTCAAGCCGGCGATCCTCAAGGCGGCGAACTGAGGCGGCGTCTCAGTTGAGCACCCGCGGCGCGGCGGGTATGTCGAGCGAAAACGCGGGCACCGCGACTTCGAACACGTCGCCGTCGTCGGCAATGAGGCGGTAGACGCCCTCCATCATGCCGCTCGGCTCGCCAAGTGGACAACCCGAGGTGTAGCGGAACGATTGACCCGGCGCGAGCGTCGGCTGTTCGCCGACGACGCCGACGCCGCGCACTTCCTGGCGACGGCCGCTGGCGTCGGTGATGATCCAATGACGATGCGTCAACTGGACGGTGCGTCGGCTTAGGTTGACGATCTCGATCGTATACAGCCAGAAGTGAAGCCCCTCTTCGGGTTTCGACCGTTCCGGCGAATATGTAGGTTCGACGGCGACGCGGATATCGTTGGTGACCGCGGAATACATGATCAGATTCTATCTGAACGCCGGCGTGCGGCCAAGCCTGACGCTCTACGGGCTGGACCGCCGATCGGCGACGAAGGCGAACCCCCGCCGCGCGACGCTTCGCGCCCGCGGGAAGAGGATGAGGATCGCCACCGCGTAGATGAAGACGCCGGCGACGATTTGCGTCGCCAGGCCCAACGCGCCAACCGGCGCCGCGACGAGGCGCAGCGCTAAGCCCATGATTGTGGTGGCGGCGAGAATTCCGGCCAGAGCAGTGAGGGGAAGGCGCAACCCCATGCGCGCGACGACAAAGGTCATCGCCACGGCCGATCCAACTACGGTCCCCGCCAGACAGCCGACGGCTGCGCCGACGACGCCGCCGAAATATTCGCCGATTGCGCCGCCGGCGAGCGCCGCTACCGCGTCGATGAGATTGAAGACCGTCATCGACCGAGTCCGCCGCACCAACAGGGCGGTCTGGTCGCCTGTGTGAACGCGTAGCGCCCGCGCCGCGCCGGCGAAGACCGCCAGCGGCAAGATGAGGATCGTTTGCGCCTGGAATTGCTGGGCGACGGCGAGGCGGACGAACGGGCCGGCCAGCAGCGCGACG
>Ga0181522_10001466_pt1 | contig 14345 bp, 9 predicted proteins | sample PEATcosm2014_Bin_27_FD_121103 | JGI IMG/M metagenome (GOLD analysis project Ga0181522, IMG submission 121103) | Peatland microbial communities from MTU Mesocosm Facility, Houghton, MI, USA - PEATcosm2014_Bin05_10_metaG | ecosystem: Environmental > Terrestrial > Soil > Wetlands > Peat | place... | reverse complement strand
GGCGGTTTCCACGGAGGCGTAACCGGTCATCATGATGACGATCAGATTCGGGTCCAGCTCGTGAATCCTGCGCTGCAATTCGATGCCGTCGGTGCCGCGCATCTTGATGTCCAGCAGCGCGATGTCCCATGGGTGTTCGGCCAGACGCAGAAGCGCTTCGCTGGCGTTCTCCGCAGTGCCTACCTCGTAGCCCTCTTCGCGGAACCATTTGTTCAGCGAATCGCGCACGCTCAACTCGTCATCCACAATCAGTAAACGGCCCTTGCTCTCGCTCACGTTCCTGCTCCCGCGCCTTGTTGCCTCGCGCTCAATTACCCGATGAAGCCTCTGCGTGTTCCTTGCCGGCTTGAACGGCACGCAAAGGCAGAAAAATTCGGAAAGTGGTTCCTACGCCAAGTTGGGAGGCGACTTCAATGTGGCCTCCGTGGCGTTCCACAATTCCCTTGGAGACAGCCAGTCCCAGTCCAACGCCCTTGCCGACTTCCTTGGTCGTCGTGAAGGGATCAAAAATCTGCGGAAGAATCTCAGGCGGAATGCCAACGCCGTCGTCGCGCACCTGCAATTCGATGGTTTCAGTGCCTGGCACAAGGCGGGTGGAGACCCAGAGATTTCCGCCATGCGGCATGGCGTCAATGGCGTTGATGACCATGGCGAGCGCGACCTGCTCGATCTGCGCCGAGTCGCAATGCAGCGGTGGCAGATTGCGGTCCAGGTCAACCTGAAGCAGGACTCCGCTCATCTCCGCCTTATGCTCGGCAAGGCGGATGGTGCGGGCAACGACCATGTTGAGGTCCGAGAGGCTGAGGTTGATGGGCGCGGTGCGGGAGAACGACAAGAGGTTCTGCAACAGTTCGCCGCAGCGCTTGCTCTCCGAGGCAATCAGCTCCAGCGATTCGATTGCCTCCTGCTTCTGCTCCTCATCACGAATGCCGCGCTGAATCCACTTTTTGATCAGCTTGGAGTAGGTCAGAATCCCGGCCAGCGGATTGTTGATCTCATGCGCGACGACGGCCGACATTTTGCCGATGGCGATCATGCGCTCGACCTGCAGGATCTGCTGCTGGGTGTTCTGCAACTCGCTGGTCTTCTGCTCCACGCGGTGTTCGAGGGTGTGCGTCCAACTGGTGATTTCCCGCTGTGCGGACTGCAACTGGCTGCTCATGCTGTTGAAAGCTTTTGCCAGATCGCCGAGTTCGTCGGCGGACTGGACAGGAATCTGATAACCGAGTTCTCCCTCGGCCAGATGTTCGGTGCCTTCGCGCAGGCGCTTTAACGGCGTATGCAACACGCTGCGGATTGCATACCATACCAACACGCCGACCATTCCGGCGCCACCGAGGAGCAGAAGAATAATCCACATGCTGCTCTGTGCGAGGCTGGCGTCTTCCTGCTTGAGAGAGAGGCCGGTGTCCAGAATTCCGAGAATGTGGCGGCTTGCCGGATGAGCATGGCAGGCGGCGTCGGAGCACTCGGGCTTGTTCACAATGGGCGTGATTGCGCCCAGCACCCGATGCCTGCCGCCCTTGTCCTCTGCCTGGTAAATACGGAAGCGATTGCTGAGTTTCGGGGTCGGCCGGTCAGAACCCTGGTGGCACTCGACGCACTCCGCGCTGTTGCGGGGAATGAGGTTTCCGGTCTCGCGCGAGTCGCTGGAAAAGGCGACCCGGCCATCCTGATTGATGATGCGCACGCGCTCGATTTCGCTGTGACTGCCGATTCCCTGGATGGCTTCATGCAGACCCTGGCGGTCATTGGCCATCATCGAGCGGTAGGTGTTGTCCCTGACAAAGTCGCTGATTTCGATTGCCTGCTCCAGCGAGACCTGCTGAAGATCATGGCGGTGCAGGCGAATGTTGATGTATCCAAGCAACGCAGAGCCACATGCCAGGCAGGTCAGCAATAAAACCAGGAGCTTTGTGCTGACGTGCTTCACTCGCGACTGAAGTTGCTCGAACATCGTGGCTCCGGAAAAACGCGGGAGTCTCTGTCATCAGAGACTCCCGGCTGTTGTTTAATGCACCAGGGTGGGCTGGCCCGCTCCAAGCTGCTCGGAAGCAGATGCAGCGTGGGAATCCGCGTGATGCTCATCTTCAAAGATCGGCAGGAAGCGCGCTGCCATATTGAAGAAGAAGAAGCCCAGTGCGCAGATCATGAGAGTGATGCTGGTCTCAGTAAAGCTGGGCAGGTAATGACTTCCATTCCAGCGGTCCATGCTGGTGACTGCCACGTTGAGCCGGTTGGTGACAAAGCCCAGAATGGTGGACAAAGCAGCAAGGTACAGCAGGTGCGGATTCGTCCTGACCTTCTTGAAGCTGAGCATGGTGAGAGGAATCGCGAAGCACAGGATCAGCTCGGTCCACAGGAAATACGCTTCGTAGGAGCCTTTGAAGATGGACGCGAAGACGTGACGGTGAACGAAATCCTGAAGCCTTAGAAGCGCAATGATCCACAGAACCACGTACAGCGCGCCGCCGAGTTCAGTCATGACGGAACGCTCCAGGCCACGCCCGAAGGCGCGGGCGCTGAGGGTGGATTCAAAGATGGTCATCGCCAGGCCGCAAGCGATTGCCGAAAGGAAGAAGAAGAACGGCAGCGCCGGCGTGTACCAGAACGGACTCATCTTCTCGGGGAAGATCAGGAACAGCGATCCGAGCGAGCTCTGGTGAAGGGTTGAGAGCAGGATGCCGAGACAGACCAGCACGGGATAGATTTTCTTGACCCAGCGAATGGGCGCCGCAAGGTTGAAGCGCTCCAACACATTGGGGAGAAATTCGAGGAAGAGAACCGTGGTGTAGGTCATCACGCACATGCCCACTTCGAACATCACCGAGTGGAAGTTCATGTAGATCATCTGGTGCCAGATGAACCACGGACGGCCCAAATCGAAGAGCAGACCGACGATGAACAGGACATATCCGAGAAAGGCAGTAAGAATGGCCGGGCGGCAAACGCTGTGCAGGCGCTCGACGTGGAAGATATATACCGCGCCGGTTACGCAGAAGCCACCGGCGGCCAGCATGACTCCGCAGAGGCAATCAAATCCGATCCACAGTCCCCAGGGATACTGGTCGTTCATGTTGGAGACCGCGCCCAGACCATGAAGATAGCGGACGTAAGTGGAGTAAAGACCAGCAATCATGATTACGACGAATAGAACTCTCCAGAACGTGACCTTTATATTCATGATTGTCATTTGCCACCTCTCAGCGCTCTTTCTTCCGCCTCAACTTCGGCGACTTCAGCGCGGCGATTCGAAACCCAGTACACGCCGCCAAGGACCAGGGCCCAGAGGGGGATAAAGTCCGGCATCATGTCCATGACGCGGCCGGTGTACTCCGGCAACGCCTCCTGTCCGATCCGTTGAATCTTAGGCAGGCCAAACTGTTCAAAGGGCACAGAAGACAGCATCAGGACGCTGGTTCCGCCCACTTCATTGAGACCATAAATGTGATCGACGTAATTTTCGGGATTATTGCGGATCCTGTCCTTTGCTTCAGCAATCAATGATTCGTGATCGCCAAACTTTGTTGCGCCTGTGGGGCAGGCAGTGGCGCAGGCCGTTGCAAGGCCTTGCGCTACGCGGTCCGGGCACATGATGCACTTGCGCACGCGTGGGTTCAGCTTGCCCCATTCGTACTTGGGCTGCGAGAAGGCGCAGGCCACCATGCAGTAACGGCATCCGATGCACTTCCAGACGTCGTACACTACTGGACCGTCTGCGGTTTTGTGGAACGCTCCGACCGGGCAAACCGAGGCGCAGGCGGGATGCTCGCAGTGCTGGCATAGCCGACGCATGAATTTGTCATCTTTTGCGAGAACCGTAGTGAACTTGTGGTCAGTCTGAACCGACTCCGCCGCTATCTTGTCATCGTAGGGGAGTTCGTTCTGCTGAGCGCAAGCGCTCTCACACTGTTTACATCCGATGCACAGAGTCGCATCGTAAAGAATTCCCTTGCTCATAAGATCTCCACACCGCTAACGGCTGGCATGTCCATGTCAGTCGGAATAAGTTCAACTGGTGCGGGATTACAGCGGAGTTGTTGCGGAAGGAGCCGGTAACCTGGAGCTATGGATCGGTTACCTCACGCAGGCCAGCGGTTCGCGCCGCGGTGGACGAGCGTGCAATGGCTCCGGCCTCCAAATCGCCGGATATCCCACATCGCACCTGTGTTGCCGCCGGGATGCTCTCCAGCGCTGTGCTCTTCCTTGGCTGCCTGACGTTACAGTGGGACGGCATCATTGCACCGTTCCCGGAAAAAACTGCTAGCCGAAGTCTGTGACTCCGGACTGACTCTGCTGGTCCCATTCCATCGCGGGCCAGGAGAGCGTTGCATCACATCGCCTGGCCGGTGTCGGCCTCTTGATGCGTTGCAACAATGTACCCGTCGGATTTTAAACACCGTGACATCCGTCACATCACCGCGTGCGCTGGAGGGGGGTATTGGCTGCTCAGTGCTGCATTGCGCAACAGTAAAGTGTGATAACTCGCGACAGTGTTGAAGAAATCAGCAGGTGCTCAAAGAAGAGGAAGCGGAGCATCTAAGCGTAATAAAAGTGCCAAAACGGGAAAACTCGCCGCTTCCGGCGAGTTCTCTTTGCCTTATGTTACGGAAACTCTACGCGCCGACGAGGCGTTCGAGGGCCGGCTTGTTACGGATCATGAGGGTCGATCCCTTGAGGACGGCGATCTGTTTCTTGCGGAAGTCGGCCAGGGTTCGGGTCACGGTCTCGCGCGAGGTTCCGATGATCTGGGCTATCTCCTCGTGGGTGAGCGCGACTTTGATGCGCATACCGGCTTCGTCTGCGCCCTCGCCGTGGGACCACTCAAGCAGCAACCGAGCCAGGCGTTCCGGGGCCGAGTGGGACAATCCCAGGGAACGAATCTGCTGATAGGCGGACTGGCAGTCGCGGCTCAGATGCTGCGCGGCCTTGAGGCAGGCATCGCCATGGGTTTGCAGGAAGCGCAAAAAGTCCTCGCGCTTGATGAAGTTCAACTGGCAGGGCTGGCCGGATTCAGCGGTGATCTCGTAGGGAGTATTGGATACGGTGGCGTGCAGGCCCAGCACTTCGCCGGGTTGCACAATCTTGAGGATCAGGGTTTTGCCGTCGCTGGAAGTTGTCGAGAGCTTTACTCTGCCCTTGCACAACATATAGATACCGCGAGGAGACTGTCCTTCGACGAAGAGCACGGCACCGGCCGGGTAGGCAGCGGTAAACTTAATTTTCTCAAAGGCTTCCAGAGAGGCCTTGGGGAGACCGCAGAAGAAGCTGTCCGTTCGCAGCTTACAGATCAGGCAGTTCTCAACCAGTTCCAAGCCGTATGGTGATCCCAACGCACCCTCCCCGATATAACTAGAATGATAACACTCGCAGAGCTGGAAGCCCAGCCGGTGCTGACCGGCGGCCTGCCTGCAATGCGCAGATACCGGGTGGCGGTCCGAATCCGGAGTGACCTGTGCTACCTGGTCGCAGTCGCTCTGACCCGCCGCGGACTCTGTGCTCGATTAGGTATCCTGAAAGTGACTTATATCACATTCCGCCTGTGACAACTATTACATATTGCAGACTTCGATTCCCGGCATCGGGAAGCGTTCCAGTGTGCGGGATTCACGCGCGGCGGAATTCCATAACGGTGCGCGAATTCCGCAAGATCGCCGAGGCGCGCCTGCCTGCCAGTCAGGCAAGGGGGTGGGACTCGGATGGAGTTTTCCCGCGTTTTCGGCGCGCTGACTGGCGCGCCATTTTTTTGTTTTCCCCTCTTGCGGAATCTTGAAATCCAGAATATAGTTGCGCGCCAGTGACCATTAAGCCTATTCACCAAATACATTTACTATCCGCCCGGTCCTCAAATATTGAGTTCTGGTTTTTTGCTGTGGTGTTGATTCTTAAAGATTAGCCTTACAACGGTCTGCTTCGCCTGTGTGTAACCGGTTTTGCCATCGTGTCTCTGAAAGTCAGCATTCATCCCTTCGTTACAGGGCAGTGGCTTTTGTTACCGGTATCATCAACGGAGCTTCGGCTCCTTCGATCAGGAGGAACAGATGTCGAAGGAATTGGCAACTGCGGAAGTGCAGCCGTCCCACATCAACCGCTGGTGGCGGGTTGTGGGCGGGTTATCGATGAACCTTGCATTGGGAACCCTCTATGCATGGAGCATCTTCGTTGCGCCCCTAGAGAAAGAGTTTGGGTGGAAGCGGGCACAGACCTCAACGGTATTCGGCATTGCGGTTGTGGTGTTTGCACTCTCATTCATTGTTGCCGGGCGGCTTCAGGATAAGTACGGACCTTTGTGGATCTCGCTGATCGGCGGCGTGCTGGTCAGTCTCGGCTTCTTCCTTTGCGCCTACACGACCAGCCTGAACTACCTGTACATCTGTTTCGGAGTAATTGGAGGACTGGGCAACGGATTCGGCTATGCGACGCCCATTCCAGTGATGGCCAAATGGTTCCCTGACAAGCGAGGACTGGCAATCGGATTGGCGGTGGGAGGTTACGGCGCTGGGTCGGCGATCTTTGGTCCGCTGGCCAACCTGAAGCTCATTCCTACCTATGGCGTACACACCACATTCATGATCCTGGGCGCTATCTTCCTCGTCATGACGGTATTCGGAGCGCTGTTTATGCGGAATCCGCCTCCGGGATACAAGCCGGCCGGTTGGGCGCCCGCAGCCGCGAAAGCGGCAGGCACCGTCTATGATTTCACTCCCACCGAAGTTCTACGCACCCCAACCTTCTACCTTATGTGGATCGCCTATGCGCTGGGTTGCATGGCTGGGCTGATGGTGATCAGCCAGTTGGTGCCATTCGCCAAGAGCGTGGGCATTACGGGGGCGGCGCTGGCCACGATGGGGCTGGTTGTTGGAGCGGTTGGCAATGCTTCCGGACGCATTCTGTCCGCCTGGGTTTCGGATGCGCTGGGGCGGCTAAATGTGCTGCGGCTGATGATCGGCGTTTCGATGGTCGCCATGCCGGTGCTCTACCTGGTTGGCGGCAACGTGTCAGCTCTGTACGTCATGGTGTTCATCGTTTACTGGTGCTATGGCACACAGCTCTCGGTCAACGCCGCAACGGCGGCGGATTTCTGGGGCACGAAGAACGCCGGCATCAACTACGGCATGCTGTTCAGCGCCTGGGGCTTTGCAGGTTACTTTGCCTCGCGGATCGCGGGCTCGCTGTATGACAAGTACCACAATTACCAGATGGCCTTTTACACGGCGGCGGTGCTGGCGCTGGTCGCACTGGTGTGCGAGTTTGCCGCCAAACGTCCAAGTGTTCCGGCGCATGTCTCGGCGGCGGCGGTCGCGGTACGGTAGCGAACTGGTTCGAGTGCCGGAGAAGGATTTCAATTTTTCCGGCACGGTTAATTTCTTTCGGATTTGATATGATGCCGGGCACGCTCAATCGGAAATGAAGGTGCATGGCCGGGCGATAACGCTCACAGGTAGATCTCCGGGGTGGAGACTACTGTTTTCCTGGGGTGCAGACTGTTGGGAATCCGATTCCTTATGCGACTGCCGCCAATCCTGTTAGGGGGTTCTTTTCATGAGTAGTTCAGCAAAGCCAGAGGTAATTTCTCCATCGTTTTCCTACGACGCGCCAGAGATCGTCCAGCGCGAAGCCAATCTCAAGGACTACAAGGCGGAGTACGAGCGCTCGATTAAGGATCCGGAGGCCTTCTGGGCCGCCGAAGCTGCCAATTTCACCTGGATCAAGAAGTGGGACAAGGTACGGGAGTGGGATGGGGTTCACCACAAGTGGTTTGTGGGGGGCAAAACCAACATCACGCTGAGCTGCCTGGACCGGCACGCCAAGAGCGACCGCTTCAACCGCGTGGCCTACATCTGGCTGGGCGAAGACGGCTCCGAGCGGGTGATTACCTACGGCCAGCTCTACCGCATGGTTTGCCGCTTCTCCAACGGCCTGCGTTCGCTTGGAGTGGGCAAGGGCGACCGCGTCATCATCTACATGCCTCTGACCATCGAGGGAGTTGTTTCGATGCTGGCCTGCGCCCGGGTTGGCGCGATCCACTCGGTGGTGTATGCCGGGCTGGGACACACGGCGCTGCGCGACCGCATTACCGACGCGCAGGCCAAGGTGATCATCGCCGGCGAATCCGGCGTGCGCCGCGGCAAGCCCGTGCCCCTCAAGCCGATCGTCGATGAAGCCATCGACGGCCTGGATATGGTTGAGCATGTGATCGTGGTTCCGCGCGGTTCAGAGAAGTACGTGGCCAAGAGCGCGCGCGAGGTCAATTATTTCGATCTTCTCAAATTTTCCTCGGAGTCTCCGGCGCAGGAGATGGATGCGGAAGATCCGCTCTTCATCCTGTACACCAGCGGCACCACGGGGCGGCCCAAGGGCGTGGTTCACGTTCACGGCGGATACATGGTTGGGATTACCTACCATCTCCGCACATTCTTTGACGTGAATCCGCGGGACCTGTTCTGGTGTACCTCTGACATCGGCTGGGTTGTGGGCCACAGCTACATCGTTTACGGCCCGCTGTGTGCGGGCGTCACCACGATCTTCCGGGAGGGAGCGATTGATTGGCCGAATCCCGGCACGGCGTGGGAAATTGTGGAGCGCTACGGCGTTACCAAAATGTTTACGGCTCCCACGGCCATCCGCATGTTCATGCGTTACGGCGAGCACCTTCCCGCCGCTCACGATCTCACCTCGCTGCGCGTGATTGCCTGCGCCGGTGAGCCGCTGAATCCGGAAGCCTGGCACTGGGCGCAGACCTATCTTGCGGGCGACGGCAAGTGGGGATACGTGGTGGATAACTGGTGGCAGACCGAACTGGCCGGACCGACGCTTGGCACGCCGGTCACCATGCCCTATCGCACGGGCAAGGCGGGGATTCCGCTGGCCGGGGTGGTTGCCGACGTGGTCGATGTGGATGGCAAGTCCGTCGGCATCAACGAGCGCGGACGGCTCGTTCTGCGTGGTCCGTTCCCGCACATGATGCGTACGGCGTGGAATGACGACGCGCGCTACGAGCGGGACTGGCAGCAGATCGAGGGAGCGTACGTGACCGGAGACGTTGCCATCAAGGACGAGTTCGGATACATTGCCGTGCTCGGACGCGCCGACGACGTTCTGAACGTTGCCGGCCATCGCATCGGAACCGCCGAAGTCGAGTCCGCGCTGGTTTCACACCCAGCCGTGGGCGAGGCTGCGGCCATCGGTATTCCTGACGCGATGAAAGGCGAGTGCATCAAGGTATTCGTACTGCTGCGCTCGGGACACGTCGCGAGTGACACGCTGTCGGCTGCTCTGATTGAACATGTGCGCCGCGAGCTGGGCCCGATCGCCACGCCTTCGGCGCTTGAGTTCGTGACCGCGCTGCCAAAGACGCGTTCCGGTAAAATCATGCGCCGCTACTTGAAGGCCAAGGAGACAGGCCAGGAAATCGGCGATATCTCAACCATGGAGCAGTAGCCGCGACGCTCTGTCGAGGTCACGCTTGAGATTCCACAATTTTATGCGGGGCGAAAGCCCCGCCCTTTTACGGAGGGAGCAACACGCATGGCGAATGAACCGTTAGCGCACGGCGTCAATATCGATTCAATGTTGCAGGAGAATCGCGTTTTCCCACCATCAGCCGAATTCAGCGCCAAGGCCCATATCAAGAGCCTGGAAGAGTACGAGCGCATCTACGCCGAGGCGGCTGCCGATCCGGAAGCCTTCTGGGCCGGGATCGCCAAGCAACTGCATTGGTTTGAGCCATGGACGAAGGTTCTTGAATGGGATGCGCCGTGGGCCAAGTGGTTTGTCGGCGGCAAAATCAATCTCTCCTACAACTGCCTGGACCGCCATGTGATCGCCGGGCACGGCGAGAAGATTGCTTTCTACTGGGAGGGAGAACCGGGTGACACCCGCACCCTCACCTACTCCCAAATGCTCGCCGACGTGGAGGTCTTTGCCAACGTCCTCAAAGGGCTTGGCGTAGTGAAGGGCGACCGCGTCACGCTGTACATGGGCATGGTGCCGGAACTGGCCATTGCAATGCTAGCCTGCGCCCGCATCGGCGCCGTACACTCGGTCATCTTCGGCGGCTTCTCGGCGAACGCCATCGTCGACCGCGTCAACGACCAGAAAGCCACGGTTGTTGTTACCCAGGACTTTGCGAACCGCCGCGGAGCGCAGTTTCCACTGAAGGGCACGGTCGATGAGGCGCTGGTAAACTGTCCCACCGTCAAGCACGCCGTCGTCTATCAGCGCACCGGAGCCGAGGTCAACATGCAGGCCGGCCGCGACCACTGGTGGCATGAACTTGCCGCAAAGGCCGCGCCCCATTGCCCGGCCGAACATCTTGACAGCGAGGACCCGCTCTACATCCTCTACACGTCGGGCTCCACAGGAAAGCCAAAAGGAATTGTCCACACCACCGGTGGCTACGCGGTTGAAACCTACATCACCTCCAAGTGGATCTTCGACCTGAAGGAGAATGACATCTTCTGGTGCACCGCCGATATCGGCTGGGTCACGGGACACAGCTACATTGTGTACGGACTCATGCAGAATGGCGCGACCAGTGTGATGTACGAAGGCGCGCCGAACTTCCCGGACCTGGACCGCTTCTGGGCGGTTGTCGAGAAGTACAAGGTCAGCATCCTGTACACTGCGCCCACTGCGATCCGGACTTTCATCAAGTGGGGCAATCAATATCCGGATCGCCACGACCTCAGCAGCCTTCGGCTGCTCGGTACGGTCGGCGAGCCGATCAACCCTGAAGCCTGGATGTGGTATCGCGAAGTCATCGGCAAGAGCCGTTGCCCCATCGTCGATACCTGGTGGCAGACTGAGACCGGCGCCATCATGATCTCGCCGCTGCCTGGTGCAATCGCCGCCAAGCCCGGCTCCGCCACCAAGCCATTCCCGGGAATCATCGCCGAGGTCGTCGACCGCGGCGGAGAAAAAGTTCCTCTCGGCTCCGGCGGATACCTGGTGATCAAGAAGCCCTGGCCCTCGATGCTGCGCACCATCTACGGAGATCCCGAACGCTACGTGAAGCAGTACTGGTCCGACATTCCCGGCGTCTACTTCACCGGGGATGGCGCGCGTATCGACAAGGACGGATACATCTGGGTGATGGGCCGTGTTGACGACGTACTCAACGTCAGCGGGCACCGCCTCTCGACCATGGAGATCGAGTCCGCTCTCGTGGCTCACCCCAAGGTTGCCGAAGCTGCTGTTGTCGGGCGTCCTGACGACCTGAAGGGACAGGCGGTTGCGGCCTTCGTCACCCTGGAGGGCGGTTATGTGCCGTCTCCCACGCTGAAGGAAGAGCTGCGCGCCTGGGTTACCAAGGAAATCGGCGCGATGGCACGCCCCGACGACATTCGCTTCAGCGATCAACTGCCCAAGACGCGTTCCGGCAAAATCATGCGCCGCCTGCTGCGCGAGCTCGCCACCAACGGCGAGGTCAAGGGCGACATCACCACGCTGGAAGACTTCGCCGTCATCAGCAAACTGAAGGATAGCGACGAATAACGCACCACCGGCAGGGAAGCGCGATTAGCAATGAAAGCTCCAGCCTGGCCAGCGAACGGCTTAGCTGGAGCTTTTGTTTGTCCCATGGCGCGCGCTTACGCAATAGAAAACGCCCGTTGGGAGACGGGCGTTTTCTGAATTCTTTGGTGGAGCTAGTCAGGATCGAACTGACGACCTCATCATTGCGAACGATGCGCTCTCCCAGCTGAGCTATAGCCCCACAAACCTGGGTGGTTTACCCACGTACTTGGCAATCATAACAGCGACTTGCGGATTCGCCAAGAGCCCGTGCCGCGCGGAATGCGTAAAAGCGCGTTACACCGATTCAAAGCGCACGGTTTCGCCCGCCATCACCGAGTGCTTCTGGAAGTTCACATCGTCGCGCTGTGGAAAGTCGCTGCGGTAATGGCCGCCGCGGCTCTCGGTTCGCGCCAGGGCAGAGCGCGCAATCGCCAGGCCGCTCTCGGCAATGTTGCGGATCTCGGCCAGGCGCCGGCTCTCCGGCGCGGGCAATGCCGCAAGGATATGCGTCAGCCTTGTGACCGCGCGCTCCAGGCGGCCGGCGTCACGCACAATGCCCACATGGCTCTCCATCAACTGCCGCGCCTCCAGGCAGAGCGACTCCGCATCGCCAAGGCCGCCATTTGCGGAGATGGGAGGAATGGCTCTGTCGAATTTCTGTGGAGTTTGCTCAGCGGCCATGGCGCGCGCCGACCGTGCGCCGAAGACCAGACCCTCCAGCAGGGAATTGCTGGCGAGCCGGTTGGCTCCGTGTACGCCCGTGCAGGCTGCCTCTCCTGCGGCGTAGAGGCCCGGCAGGGAGGTTCTTCCATCCAGGTCTGTGCGTACTCCGCCCATGGCGTAATGCGCCGCGGGACGAATCGGAATCAGGTCGCGGGTGATGTCCAGTCCATACTTCATGCAGGTCTGGTAGATGCGCGGGAAGCGCAACTTGAGTTTCCCGCCGTCGAGGTGGGTTACGTCGAGATAGACGACCGGCTGCTTCGCGCGGCTGGTCTCCAGCTCGCGATGGATGGCCCTGGCCACAACATCGCGCGGCGCCAATTCGGCGAGCTCATGATAGGCAGGCATAAAACGCTCGCGGCTGGAATTCCGCAGGAACGCGCCCTCGCCGCGCAGAGCCTCCGACATCAGAAAGCGCGGGGCTCCCTCCACGAAGAGCGCGGTGGGGTGAAACTGCACGAACTCCATATCACTGAGTTCGGCCCCGGCCCGGCGGGCCATGGCAGGGCCGTCGGCCGTAGCGACGGCGGGATTCGTGGTATTGGCGTAGACCATCCCTGCTCCGCCGGTTGCCAGCAACACGGCGCGCGCAGCCACTTTCTCAATGTGTCCGTCTTCGTGCAGAATCTCCACGCCGGCCACGCGCCCATCCTGCGTTAACAGGTCGCGGGTGAATCCAAACTCTGCAAAAGAAATGTTGGCGAGCTTTGCGGCGTGCTGGTACAGCGTCCGGCCAATTTCGCGCCCAGTCGAGTCGCCATCCGCATGGAGCACGCGATTGCGCGAGTGCGCGCCTTCACGGGTAAATGCCAGCGCGCCCTGCTCGTCGCGGTCAAAGCGCACGCCCCAGTCGAGCAGTTCCAGCACACGCGCCGGGCCCTCGGATACAAGCACGCGCGCCGCTTTTTCGTTCACCAGTCCGGCGCCGGCGGCCAGCGTATCCCGCAGGTGTATCTCAGGGGAGTCGTCCGGCCCGAGGGCGACGGCGATGCCACCCTGGGCATACTGCGTGTTGGATTCCGTGAGTTCGCGCTTGGCGAGGCAGAGTACCGAACCATGCGCGTTCAGCTCAATTGCAGCCCGCAATCCGGCAATGCCCGCGCCGACAACAACAAAATCGTAAGAAAGAGTCATGACGAAATTTCATGCTAACACCTGCCGCCCCGTCGCCTGAAAACATTCAGCCCCCGGTGCTCATCCATCACGGTGGCTGATAAGATGGAGTCTTGATTCGCATACAGATTCAAACCCGGACCAAGTCCTACGAAGTTCTTATCGAGGCGGGATTGCTGCGCTCCGCGGCTGCCTACATTCGCGACACGCTGCCCACGGCAAAGCACTTCGTTGTGGTCACCTCCGCACCCATCCGCAAGCACTGGGGCAAAGTTCTGCTGGACTCCTTTGCCTCTGACAGCGCGAAGGTGGATGTGATTGAAATGCTCGACGGGGAGCGCCGCAAGACGCTCTCGACGATCGAGAAGCTCTCCACGCAGCTCGTCAAGCTCAAGGCTGACCGCAACACCGTGCTGGTCGCGCTCGGTGGCGGAGTGGTGGGCGACGTGACGGGATTTCTCGCCAGCATCTATATGCGCGGCATCCGCTTCGTGCAGATTCCGACAACGTTTCTGGCCCAGGTGGACTCCTCGGTTGGCGGCAAGACCGGGGTGAACCTCGCCGTGGGAAAAAATCTTGTGGGAACCTTTCAGCAGCCTGAACTGGTGCTGGTGGACCCGCAGGTCCTCGGCACGCTGCCCGAGCGCGAATATCGCTCCGGTCTCTACGAGTCGCTGAAGGCGGGCGTGATCCGCAACCCGCGAATCTTCGAGTTCATGGAGCAGAATCGCGAAGCCGTACTGGCCAAGCACCCAAGTTCGCTGGAGTGGCTGATCGCGGAATCGGTTCGCGTGAAGGCCGATGTAGTCGGACAGGATGAGGAAGAGCGAGGGTTGCGTAAGATTCTCAACTTTGGCCACACTATCGGCCATGCACTCGAAGCCGAAACCGGTTACAAGGTTTTTCTGCACGGAGAGGCCGTTGCCTGGGGCATGGTAGCCGCGGCCATGATCGCCGTTGGAATGCACAGGACGTCACTGCCATCGGCGCAG
>Ga0181522_10001464_pt1 | contig 14350 bp, 8 predicted proteins | sample PEATcosm2014_Bin_27_FD_121103 | JGI IMG/M metagenome (GOLD analysis project Ga0181522, IMG submission 121103) | Peatland microbial communities from MTU Mesocosm Facility, Houghton, MI, USA - PEATcosm2014_Bin05_10_metaG | ecosystem: Environmental > Terrestrial > Soil > Wetlands > Peat | place... | reverse complement strand
GATCCTGATCTTCAACTGCCCGGTCCGCCTGGTTTCGAGGATGGCATCGACGGCATTATTGATGATGTTCAGGAAAACTTGCTCGATCTGGTGCGGGTCCGCGACCACCATTGCTGGTTCGGTGGGAAGATCGCGCTCCACCTTGATGTTATTGATCTTCAGGTCATAGTCACGAAGCGCCAAAGTTTCTTCAAGCACCTTGCGGATGTCGACCTCATCCCGCTGCGGTGCGCGCTGGCGGGCAAACGAGAGAAGATTCTGCACGACGCGGTGGGTACGCTGTGCCTGCTTGAAGAGCTTGCCGACATAATCCTGCGCCCGCGTGTTCAGTCCTTCGGTCTCGAGCAACTGCGCATAGCCCAGTATCGCGGTGAGCGGATTGTTCAGCTCATGTGCCACCCCAGCAATCAATTGTCCGACCGCCGACATCTTTTCGCTCTGCAATAGCTGTTCCTGCGTTTTTCGCAGATCTTCGTAGGCGCGGCATGTTTCTTCGTAGAGCCGAACCTTTTCGATGGTGGTGGCCAACTGGCGGCTGATGGCGACCAGCAGATTTTCGTCATTGCCCGAATATTCGTAGCCCAGATGATTGCAGAGTCCCATGATGCCCACGGGGCTGTCTTTGCCCCAGAAAAGCACCCAGATCCATGAGCGGTCTGCGTCCGACTTCAGGAACTCAGCAATATTCGGCGGGAGGTGCGGCATGTACTCCGCCGTAATAACTTCCGCCCTGGAGCGCACGACAAGATCGCCAAATCCTTCGGCGAATGAAATTTCGGCAGGGCGCATCTTGTCACGACTACGCGGTCCCCACGCGGCACGCCGCCGATAAGTAGGGCTATCAGTGTCCGAGAGATAGACCGTGCCGCTCTCCGCACCAAACAGCGTGACCACCTGGCGAAGCGTCAAGTTTAGAATTTCGTCGAGATCGAACGATTGTGCCGCCACCACAGCCATGGCGTTGAGCGCATTGAGTTCGCGATTGCGGCGCCGCATTTCGTCTTCGGCGCGCCGTTTTTCGGTAGTGTCGAGAACAAATCCCTGGTAGCGCTCGATCTTTCCGCTGGAGTCGCGCGTGGCGAAGCTGCTCTCAACGGCCAGCAAAATCGTGCCGTCTTTGCGGCGCAGCGTTACCTCAAAATTACGTACGTAAGTATTGGCTTCGATGTCGCGCCGGAACGCATCGCGCTGCTTGGGATCAACGCAGATTTCGGAATCAAGATTCAGGACCAGCAATTCCTCGCGCTTGCTGTATCCCAGCATGCTCACAAAAGCATCGTTGCAGTCGATCAGCTTGCCCGTCGGATCCGCAACGTAGACGCCTTCCTGTACTTGCTCAAAGAGGAGGCGATATTTTTCTTCGGCCGACCGTCGATCGGTGATGTCCCGAACGACGTGAATCGTTCCTTTTTGCGGGCTGCCTTGTTCCGTATAGGAAGAGGTCGAAACCACTGAGAAGCCACCAAAGCAGGCGTCTGCTCCCTCGGTGAATTCTTCGTCGGCGCCCATAGCGCAGTAGGGGCATCCTTTCCACTCGCCGAATGTATGGGGTAAAGCAGATTCGCAAGTGCTGCCAATGACATCTGCCGCCGCCTTGCCAAGCTGCTCCAGCAATACCTGATTAGCCTTGATAATGCGGAAGTCGGCATCGTGCGCGAGGATGATGTCGTGAACGGAATCGAAGGTATTGATCCACTGCCGCTGTGAGCGGAGCACCTGCTCCAGCAACCGGAAGTTCTCGACTGCAACGGCAAGCTGTTTCGCGCATGCTTGCAAGAAATCCAGTTCTTCGAGAGTCCACTGACGATTTCCCGAACTGCCCAGCATTAGCAGCCCAACGGGCGCCTTGTTGCCGATCACCGGAACCGTAACCAACTGGCGAATCTTCTCGCTCACCAGGCATTCCCGCGGTTCCTGTCCGGAAGCGCTCGGCTTGCTGACTTCAGGAGCAGAGTGCTCCAGCAGCTTGGAAGTTTTCTCGTTGGCTGGATGGAAGCCCGCATCGCGAAGGAAGTCCGATGAAAGCCCGACCGCATGCGTCGCGACCAGATTGCCGCCTTCGAGCAACCGGAACCATACCGCGCGGACTCGCATCAGCTGCCGCAATTCTTCGACTGCGCATTTGACGACGTTCCCGTATTGCTGAGCGCTGGCGACACTCTCGGTGATCGCCTGCATCGCGAGCAGCCGGCGGGTTCGAACCCGGGCCTGGTCGAATACAACCAAGAGCATGCTGAGTCCCAGGGCAATTTCCGCTGCGAGATATGCGCCTTTGGGCACGCTATCAGTAAAAGAGGGCCATGAAAGGTGAAGCAGAGGCAGGCAAAGGGCCAGTAGCCACGCCGACACGTCCCAGCGCCTCCGACGGGCTCGTACTAGCGCCACTGACGCCGTAAACAGCACAACGCGATAGCTCAACTCCAAAGCCATCCGCAAGGGAAGGGAGTCGGGCCACAACAGGACTCTCGCCCCAGCGAAACCGGCCAGGATCGGCGTAATCACCATCAGAGGCACGAGCAGATCGCGCCCCCGGATGTAAAGCAAAACCGCACCAGCCAGCAATCCAATGCCGGCGATAAAGGTGGTGTGAACAACGACTAGATCGAATGGCGCAGGTATTTTGCTGGCCAGGCAGTGTTCAGCCAGTCGCGAAGCAGTCAGGCTGGCCCAGCCCAGGATCCAGAGTTTGAGATAGTTTTCGCGGAACGACCAAAGCGCAAACAGAAATGCACCCAGCAGAACGAGTAAAGTCAGTTCTGCCGCCGAAGGCCGGGCAATCCCAAGCCTTGCCGCCGAATTCCAGATCGACCAGAGGGCTGCGCTCATCGAGTTGCGGACGTACCTCTTCCTTGCTTTTGAATATCATGCTCGGCTTCATTCTCGATGGAGAATCCGGATATCAGTGATTACTTTCGGAATCTCGTGGAAGCGTTACAATCGCCGATAGACTTCCGTGTAATCCCATGGCAGACCGAATCCTAGTTGTTGACGACGAAGAGCCGATTCGCGAAATTGTCGCGTCCATGCTCGGCACCGCCGGATATCTATGCAAGCAAGCTGCTTCCGGCACCGAAGCCCTGGCCGTTCTCACTTCCGGGGAGGAATTCGAGCTGATGCTCTCCGATCTCATGATGGCTGACCTCGACGGCATCGGCCTCCTCGAGCGGACCAAAGAGAAGTATCCGGACATGCCGGTCGTGATGGTGACCGCCGTGCACGACATTTCCGTCGCGCTTGCCGCCATCCGCAATGGAGCCTATGACTACCTTCTGAAGCCGTTTGAGCGCGAACAACTCCTCAATACGGTCAGTCGCGCTCTGGAAAATCGTCGCCTGAAAGTCGAGAATCGGACCTACCAGACCAATCTGGAATCGCTCGTGAAAGCCCGCACCGATCAGCTGCAGGCCGCAATGGTTAGCCTGGAACGATCTTACGACATCACCCTTGAAGCTCTCGGCGACGCTCTCGATCTGAAGGACGCAGAAACTGCCGGCCACACCAAACGTGTTACCGCATTCACCATAGCGATCGCTCGCGCCATGGGCCTGCCGCGGGAGCAGATTGCCGTCATCGCGCGAGGTGCTTTCCTGCATGACATCGGAAAGATGGCGATCCCAGACAAGATTCTGAACAAGCCTGCCAAACTCACGCCCGATGAGACCGTGATCATGCAGGAGCACGCCTACCACGGCTACCAGATGCTCAAGAAGATCCCGTTTCTCGTCGAAGCCTCGGAGATCGTCTATTCGCATCAAGAGCGCTTCGACGGTACCGGGTATCCGCGCCAACTCAAAGGCGAGGAAATTCCTCTAGGGGCGAGGATATTTTCAGTCGCGGACACACTCGACGCGATCACTTCTGACCGGGTGTACCGGCCAGCGCAATCGCTGGCCGCCGCTCGCGCCGAAATCGAGAAGTGGTCGGGTCGGCAGTTCGATCCGCAGGTCGTGAAGGTATTCCTCGAAATCCCGGACAACATCTGGCAGGACCTGCGCCGCGATATTGCGGCTCAGAGCTACCGCGTCGCTTATTCCGCTGGGGCCAAGGGCTAAATCTGCTCGCGAAGGTGGGGACTTTGCACGGCCGTCATCCATTGAAGGTTTTGCTGTCGGCTGCCGTCTTGTTGACGGCTGTGCTGTCCGCTGCCTGCCTAATCCTACCCCGTGGACTTTGGCTCGCGGGGGTGAGCGATATTGTGAGCGGGGCTCTCATGCTCTGCGCACTTTTCGCTTTCGCATGGAATGGAGTACGAAGCACGGGCCGTTTGCGCTGGTTCTGGATGCTCCAGGCTGCAGGATGGGCCCTCTGGTTTGGCGATCAGGCCTTCTGGATCGTCTTTGACCTTGTTCTGAAAAAGAAGGTTCCAGCAATGTACCCGGCGGACGCGCTGCTATTCCTTGCGGGAGCTCCCATGATCGCGGGGCTGCTCTTGCGTCCGCATCGGCAGACGTCGGAACGAAGTGCTCGTCTGGGTCTCCTGGATTTTCTTTTGTTGCTCCTGTGGTGGTTCTATCTCTACGTTTCATTCGTAGTGTGCTGGCAGTATGTGTCGCCGAGCGAAGACAACTACAACTTGAATTTCGATCTTCTTTCCGGAGCAGAAACAGTTCTGCTCGCCGGCATCCTGCTTCTCTTCTGGAGAGAAAGTTCCGGACGCTGGAAGAAGTTCTACGCCTTCTTCTGCGGCGCAGTCGTCTTCAATGGCGTCGCGTTTTATGTTCTGAATCGCGCCATCGAACGCGGGGTGTATTACACGGGCAGTTGGTACGACATCCCGTACTCGGCGTCCTTCGCGCTCTTCACTGCGGTCACGCTGCTAGGACCCGAACTCTCCCCGTCCCCGGAGAGCGCTGGCGATGAAACCTACAATTCGATAATGGCCAGCCTTGCTATGCTGGCCGTCCTTTCTTTGCCCATCCTTGCGGTCTTCGCCCTGATCGATCCGAATCTTCCGCATGCGGCCTCGTATTTTCGCGTGCTCGTGACCCTCTCCACCATGTTTATGATGGCGTTCCTGATCTTTATCCAGCACCGCCGTCTGAATCAGGAACTGCGGCTCGCCAACGTGGTCCTTCAGGAAGCGTCGCTCACGGATCCACTGACCGGCCTCCGCAACCGTCGCTATTTTTCTGCCACGATAGAAGCGGACGTAGGCCAGGCTCTGCGCTCCCATGCCGATCAGCACGACGCGCACACCCGCGATCTTGTCTTCTATTTGATCGACGCCGACAACTTCAAGGAAGTGAACGACGAGCATGGCCACGACATCGGAGACAAGGTTCTGACCGAGATGGCGCGACGTCTGAGTTCGTCCATTCGACACTCTGATGTGCTCGTCCGCTGGGGCGGGGAAGAGTTCCTCATTGTGTCCCGGTATACCGATCGCTCCGAAGCGGAGTTGCTGGCCCAGCGCGTTCTATCCGCCATCGGCGACACGCCGTTCTCCACCGCGCCCAACCAGACGATCTTCCGCACCTGTTCCGTGGGATGGGCCGCCTTTCCCTGGCATCCGGAGAATCCGCGCGCTGTGGGTTACGAGGAGGTGCTCACTCTTGCCGATCGTGCCTTGAATAAAGCTAAACAGTCCGGCAGGAACCGCGCGGTGGGTATGCTTCCGGCGAGTGGAAAAGTTGCAGCCACGACTGTCGCCGGCCTGCATTCCACGAGCGTCCAGGTTGATCTGCTCGCTGTCGCTGGGCCCCATGTTGCTTCTTAACTCCCAACGCTCCACTCAGAAGGAGGACATCGTTACCATGGGATAATTCATCGGAGGCAGCTCATGAAATCCGCAGGCTTCTTTTCTCTCATACTCCTGGTTTTGCCCGTCACACTTGTTGCCCAGGACCATCCCGCCGTCAATGCGCAACCGAATACGGTGTTTGTCGGCGCGGACGGAAGGTACGAGTCCGCTCCCGACACCGCGCAGTTGCAATTCAATGTTTCCGTTCAGGAAGAGACTCCGCAGGCTGCCTACCAGCACGCTTCCAAAGAGGTCGAGCAAGTCCGGCAGGTGTTGCGCTCGAACGGGATTGATCCGAAAACCGCAACAGTCGGCTTCCTGTCGGTCCAGCCCGCCTATGAGTACAAACCGAAGCAGCACATTGTCGGGTATCGCGTCACCACCGACATCACCCTCAAGCTCAAAGACTTTTCGAAGGTTGGGCCGATCACGCAGCAACTCGCCGATGCAAATGTAAGCGAGACGCAGACCGCGAGCTACATCCTCGAAAACATGGATGAAGCCAAGAACCGCGCCGTTGAGGACGCGTACCGGCGCGCGCGTAGCTCTGCCGACACCATCGCTCACGCCAGCGGGCGGACGCTGGGCGAACTCTCTTATGCCTCCGTCGATACGTTTGAGAACGTGCGTCCGGTGATGGGTCGCATGGCTCGCCCCATGGCGGCGATGGCCAATGCAGCTCCCGCACCGACAGAAGATTTCGCTCCGCAAACCGTTACCGTCACGGCGCATGTGAATGCTTTGTTCAATCTGAAGTAGGGGATCACGATGCCCGAGCGGACTGCACAATACTGGATCGAGAAGCTCAAACTTGAACCGCATCCGGAGGGCGGTTATTTCCGCCAGACCTACTGCTCTCACACGCTGATCCCGCGCGAAGCCCTGCCTGCCGGCTTCGAGGGAGATCGCGCTGCCTCGACCGCGATTTATTTTCTGTTAGAAGGAGGGAATTTCTCCGCTTTTCACCGGCTGCAGTCCGATGAAGTGTGGCACTTCTACACCGGCGATCCATTAATCGTGCATGTGATTGCTCAGAACGGGAAATACAACTCGATTCTTCTGGGAGGTGATCCCGAGTCAAGCGAAGTGTTGCAAAGCGTCGTTCCTGCCGGATGCTGGTTTGCCTCGCACGTGGCCGACTGGATGTCCTTCGCCGTTGTAGTTTGCACGGTTGCGCCGGGCTTCGATTTCAAGGATTTCGAGATGGCGAAACGCGAAGAACTAGTAAAGCGGTATCCCCAGCACCGCGAACTGATCGAACGGCTGACGCGCTAGCTACTTCGCAGCGACGGCCTTCTTGGGGAACATTTCTCCAATGCGCTTGATTTGCGCCCCCACGTCTTTGAGTTTCTCTTCGATACGCTCGTAGCCGCGGTCGATGTGATATACGCGGTCGATGATGGTCTCTCCGTCGGCGACCAGCGCTGCCAGCACCAGCGACGCCGAAGCGCGCAAGTCGCTGGCGAGAACTGCCGCCGCGCTCAATGGAGTTTTTCCTCGAACCACGGCCCGTCTTCCTTCAATTTTGATGTTGGCGCCCATGCGCACGAGTTCCTGCGCATGCATGAATCGGTTCTCAAAGATGTTTTCCGTGATGATCGACGTTCCTTCTGCCTGCGTCGCCAGCGCCATGAACTGCGCTTGGCAGTCCGTGGGAAAACCAGGGTGCTCTTCTGTCGACATATCAGCGGCAGTGAACGGATTGTCACCCATCACTCGCACCGAATCGACAGTCGCTTTCGTCTTCACTCCGGCCTCGTGCAACTTGCTGAGGAGCGCGCCCAGATGCGAAGGGTCGCATCCGGCAATGTTGAGATCCCCTCCGGTCATCGCTCCGGCGATGATGAAGGTACCGGCTTCGATCCGGTCTGGAATGATGCGGTGTTTGGCGCCCTTCAGCTTGCTGACGCCCTTTACACGGATCTGCGCGGTGCCCGCGCCCTCGATCTTCGCTCCCATCTTGTTAAGCAGATCAGCCAGGTCGGCCACTTCGGGCTCGCGCGCACAATTCTGCAGAATCGTTTCGCCCTCGGCGAGAGTCGCAGCCATCAACAGGTCTTCTGTACCCGTTACAGTAATCTTGTCAAAAACAATCTCCGCGCCCTTCAGACGAGTCGCGCTCGCTTCGACGTAACCGTGATCCTGTACGATTTTCGCGCCCAGCTTTTCCAGTCCCCTAATGTGAAGATCGATCGGCCGTGCCCCAATGGCGCAGCCGCCCGGAAGCGAGACTCGAGCACGACCGCATCGAGCAACCAGTGGTCCCAGCACCAGCGTCGATGCCCGCATCGTCTTCACGAGTTCGTACGAAGCTTCCGGCGCTGCCAGATTCGCACAATGAATTGTCGTCCGGTGCTGGGCACGTCCATACCCGAGTTCCACGTCGGCGCCCATGGCCGCAAGCAGGTTGCGCGTGGTCTGAATATCCCGAACCTGTGGAATATTTTCGAGAATCACAGGCTGATCCGTGAGCAGCGCCGCGGCCATACACGGAAGAGCCGCATTCTTCGCCCCGCTTACGCGCACCGTTCCGAGCAGCGGCTCCCCGCCGCGTATCACAAATTTATCCATGAAGGATTCCTTGGCTCGATTGTAACGGGGATTGGGATCGCTGATCGTGACTCGGAGGGAACGGACGTACAGGGACTTCGGAAGGTCAAAGGCAACGGCTTCACCACAGGGGACACAGAGGAATCAGAGAGTCAGATCCCACCCTCAGAGTGGCGAGGGTGGGATTCCGTCTTGAATCAGGGAGTGATCTTGAAGGCTAGTCCGCAGCCGTTGTCTCCTTGACGCGCGGTCCCATAAACGGTGCCGTCGCCGCTTACGTAGAGCCGGCCGCTCGGGGAGAAGCCATCGCTTCCACCGGTGAAGCTGTGGAGGAGGGTAACGTTGCCGGAAGTATCCAACTTAAAGACAGATCCCAGGTTATTTGGCCCTCCAGTGTAGCTCGTGCCGTACAGGTTCCCGGCAGAATCGCGGGCGATCGGACCGTCTGGAGCGGACGCGTCGGAAGGGGTGCCTTCGAAGGTATGGAGCGTGGTGAGAACGCCGCTGGCATCGATCTTGAAGATGGTGCCGCAGCCTGCACCGGAGCAGACGTTCAGGTCGCCACCTTCCGATGTGGTGCCGTAGAGCACGTGCCCAGGGGCGAAAGTGAGATCGTTAGATGGGGTGTCGCCGTTGGGGCTGCCGAGTTCGAAGGCGTACACGACCGTCTTGTTTCCTGATGGGTCGATCTTAAAAACTTGTCCGCCACCTATGAAATTCAACCCGTCCTGGTATGCGGTCGCTCCGTACAGATTCCCAGCGGAATCCATGACGAGTCCTGCGTACGGGTATTCGCCGTCGGTACCACCTTCGAAGCTGTGGATCACGGTTTCCATTCTCGTTGCATTGACCTTAAAGACGGTACCGCAGCCGTTCAGGTAAGTACTGCACGAGTTATCGCCCCCGCCAAACGTGGTTCCGTACAAATTGCCTTTGGCATCCCTAATCAGGTCCGAATCGGAATAACCGCCATCGGAGTGCCCGGAAAAGGCGTGGAGAATACTCTCGCGGCCGGAGGGAGTTACCTTCCAGACGATGCCGGCATTCGACGGACCGCCATTGCTCGTTGTGCCGTAGAGGTTCCCGGCTGCATCACGAATCGGAGAGGCGAACGGGAATGCACCGTCTGCGGTTCCGCCGGCGAATGCGTAGATCGAGGTGAATTTCCCGGCGGGGGTGATCTTGAATACCGTGCCCTCGCCCGCATCGCCGCCGCCACCGCTGGTTATTCCGTAGAAATTGCCGTCTTTGCCTCGTATGAGACCGGAAGTGGGGGAACATCCATCGGTGCCCACAAAAGTGTGGAAAGACGTCAGGGTTTGGCTGAACGCGGGAGTTGTGCAAGCTGTGAAGAAAAGCAGACTCGCAGCCGCAGTGCGACAGAGTGAAACGGAAGGCAACATCGAGTTCTGCTTGGCCATGGCGAGCACGCCAGAAATAAAGTTTGGGGCCCGGAGCAAAACGGGGAGGGTAAAGCGCAGGCATCATATGACAGGTTGGGTTAATTCGCAAGCGTGGGAAAACCGAGAGAGTGAGTTCTTGAAAAAGATGACCGGACTTCAAGTTCTACTTTAATGAAGCGGTAGCGATGGCCTCTCGCACATGCCCCTTGCTCGTTTTTAAAGCGGCTGACGCCCTGGAGCGGTTTACGCCTGAGGCCAGCATGACGACGGCGACGGGTGTGCGGTTGCCGCTTTCTTTCAACGCGCGGGCTGCCGTTTCGTGATCGGCTCCGGTGGCTTGTTCGACAATCCGAATCGCACGCTGCACCAGTTTGTCGTTCTTCGTCCAGACATTCACCATCAGGTTCCCGTAAACATATCCCAGACGAACCATCGCCCCCGTCGAAATCATATTCAGAACCATCTTGTGCGCGGTCCCAGCCTTCATTCGGGAGGATCCGGCGAGAACTTCGGGACCAACCTCCGTCACGATGGCGAAATCGGCGGCGCGTTCGAGCGGAGAGTTGCGATTGCATGTCAGGGCGATTGTGCGGGATCCCCGCCGACGCGCGTACTCGACAGCAGCAATCGTGAACGGCGTTCGTCCGCTGGTGGCGATGCCCAACACGACGTCATGCTTCCCCGGCTTTCGCTTCTTAATTTCCGTCACCGCCAATGCCGTATCGTCTTCGCTGGCTTCGGTGGAAGCGCCTAGGGCTTTAGGCCCTCCGGCCATAATGAACTGCACGGTGCGCGGATCCGTATTAAATGTCGGCGGAATCTCTGACGCGTCGAGCGCCCCCAATCGCCCGCTGGTTCCGGCGCCGACGTAGATCAACCGCCCGCCTTCTCGCAGCCCTGCGGCGACCGCATCAATCGCTCTCGCAATCTGCGGCAGGGCGCGGCGGACGGCGGCGGCTACGGTCGCATCCTCTTCATTCATCAGCCGTGCGATTTCCAGCGACGACATGCGATCCAGATCGGAAGCGGAGGGGAGAATTTGTTCCGTAGAGAGCTGGCGAAGATCGGTCTTCGCAACGCGGGAGCGGGTCAAGTCGTGCGCCTTTCAGTTGGATCGAATATTCGGATCACTTGAGAACTTGCCATTCTAAACGGTCACCGCGAGACCTGAGTTGTGGATCAAGTTATTTAAGCGATCCCTCTAATCATCGAAGAGCTTCGACGACCGCATCGTGGAATTTCGGGCGAACTTGCTTGATCGCTTGATTGGAGCAGTCTGGCCAGGTGCGGTTCGTCAGGAGGGTGACCGAAAGCTGTCGATCGGAATCGATCCAGAGAGATGTGCCCGCATACCCGAGGTGCCCGAATGATTTCGGACCAAAATATCTCCCGGATTGTGAAGGACTGGAAGGGGTGTCCCATCCGAGGGCACGAGAAGTCCCGGGAGGATTCGTTTGACGGCGAGTAAACAGTTCGATCGTTTGCGCCCGCAGAATCGGGCTTCCTCCCTTCAGCAAGGAGTGAGCGAAGCGAGCGATGTCTTCGGCACTCGAAAACAGGCCCGCATGCCCCGCTACTCCCCCCAGAACGAACGCGTTCTCATCCTGTACTTCACCTTGAATGACTCGGTTGCGGAAGGCGCTGCGGCTTTGTGTGGCGCCTTCTCTTTCGTCCGCGGTCGGAGGAATCCGCAATCGTAAATCCTCTGCCGGATTAAACGTTGTACTCGTCATCGCCAGTGGCCCGAAGATGTGGCGCTGGGTAAAATTATCTAAAGACTCCTCGCCTATCCGCTCGAGCGCTGCAGCAAGAATGATGAATCCGATATCGCTGTACTCCGCGCGCGATCCGGGATCAGCGGCAAGAGGGGTGGAGAATGCAAGCTTCAGCAGCTCGTCCCGAGAGCGCGTTTTTAGGAATAATTTCTCGTACGCAGGCAGCCCCGACGAGTGCGCCAGAAGCATCCGGAAAGTGACCTGTCGCCGTCGAGCCTCGTCACCATTCACCGAATCCGCTAAGAACTCGGGCGCGGTCTCCGCGATTGGCACGTCCAATTCCAGCAAACCGCTCTCGTAGAGAATCATGGCCATGGTCGTAGTCGCAACGACCTTGGTCACGGAGGCTACGTCGAACAGTGTAGAAGGAGTCGGTTCGAGGCCTTGTTCATATTGGAAGCGCCCAAAAGATTTCAGCGCAACCAGCCTGCCTCCGTGCGTTACTGCGATCGAGGCAGCAGGGAAGGCCCTCTCATCAATCGCAGCTCGAAGAATCGAGAACGCTGACGAAAACTGCTCGTCTTGATGGTCATAGGCCGAGGCGAGAATCGAAATCTTATTCAGGCGCGTGCTTTCCAGGAAATTCGCGATCTGAGCGGTTTATAGCAGAGATTGCCAAAAGGGGTAAAGATTACGCACGAAGAGTTGAACGTAGTGCCATCAACACTCAGTATCCGCGAAAGTGCTGAACCTCTTCCCTTACCTCCGTACCTTGAGTTCCGTCTTGTGGGTTGTGTAGAGTCAGAACATCTCTTCCTTCGATCTAAAATCGATCCTCATGAGTCTTCCTAGTCGTCCGCGAGGCTGGCGACGGCTCGGCATTTCCGCCTTAGCCGCCGCTTACGTCTTCCTATCTCTGGCCGCCGCAGCAAATGGAATGACCTCCGCCTCCGCCCCTGTCCGCCTTGGAGCCGTGGACTCAATCATTCAACAGGCAATCTCCGACGGCAACATACCCGGAGCGGTGCTGGTCGTCGGTCACAACGGCAACATCATCTACCGCAAGGCATATGGCAACCGCGCTCTGGAGCCACACCACGAGCTCATGACGCTCGACACCGTGTTTGATCTTGCCTCGCTCACCAAGGTTGTGGCCACTACCACCGCCGTCATGCAGCTATTCGAGCTGGGCAAAATCCGACTGAATGATCCGGTTGCGAAATACATGCCCGAGTTTGCGCAAAACGGCAAAGAGGACATCACCGTCCGGCAATTGCTCACGCACTATTCCGGACTCGCTCCCGACATCGACCTCAATCCTCCGTGGGAAGGCAAGGAAACCGCCTTCCGGCTCTCGTTTGCCGAAACCCCTCAGACCTCTCCGGGCTCGCAGTTTACCTACAGCGATACCAACTTCATCATGCTGGGCGCGCTGGTTGAGAAGGTTTCAGGCGAGGCCCTCGATCAATACTGCGCCCAACACATTTTTGCGCCGCTGAAGATGACGCGAACTCGTTTTCTGCCTCCGCCGGCGTGGAAGGCCAAAATTGCTCCCACGGAATATGACGAAAACGAGCACATGATCCGCGGCGTCGTGCACGATCCGCGTGCGCGCCGGATGGGCGGAGTAGCCGGTCATGCCGGGCTCTTCTCCACGGGCGACGATTTGGCAAAGTTTGCGCAGGCACTGCTCGACGGTGGCGACGGAATCCTTTCATCCGCGGCCGTGGCCAAGATGAGCCAGCCCGAGCAGCCTCCTTCGGCTTCGGTTCTGCGCGGGTTTGGATGGGATATCGACTCGCCCTTTTCTTCCAATCGCGGCGATTTATTGCCGGTGGGATCGTTTGGACATACGGGTTTCACCGGAACATCGATCTGGATCGATCCGACCACCCAAAGCTACATCGTTCTGCTGACCAACGCCGTCCATCCTCGCGGCAAGGGCAACGCCATCGCATTGCGCTCGAAAGTCGCTACTGAAATTGCGGCAGCGCTGAATCTGTCGCCGAGCGAGAAAGAGGCTGCGCGAGGCAAAAGCATTACCGGCTACAACGAGGCATTCAGTGCAGCCCGGCGCATGAGCACCCGCAACGGAACCGTCAAGAACGGGATCGATCTCCTCGAAGAACACGGTTTTGATGTACTGAAGGCCGCGGAAGGGAAGAAGCACATCGGCCTCGTCACAAACCAAACCGGGCTTGATGCATCAGGTGTTCGAACCATTGATGTGCTCGCGAAGGCTCCGGGAGTGTCGCTCGATGCCATCTTCAGCCCCGAACATGGCGTGACCGGCAGTCTCGATACAACTGACATCAACAATTCAAAGGACGCTGCTACCGGCACTCCGGTCTACAGCGTATACGGAGCTACCGATGCCGCGCGGCGTCCCCCAGCCGAAGTACTTCGCGCTCTGGATGCGATCGTCTTCGACATTCAGGACGCCGGCGTCCGCTTCTACACTTACGAAACGACGCTGGGATATTTCCTCGAAGCAGCTGCGAAGGCTGGCATCGAGATCATCGTGCTGGACCGCCCAAATCCGATCACCGGATCGTTTATGCAGGGTCCTGTGGCCGATGCAGGCCATGAGACTTTCACCGATTACTGGACCGTGCCCGTCCGTCATGGCATGACCATCGGCGAACTGGCTAAGATGTTCAACACTGAGCGCAACATCAATGCCAAGCTAACGGTCGTTCCGATAGAGGGTTGGCAACGCGGTGATTGGTTCGACTCGACCGGACTTGTTTGGGTCAATCCCTCTCCGAATCTGCGTAGCGTTACTGAGGCGGCGCTCTATCCGGGAGTCGCGTTGATTGAAGGCACCAACGTCTCGGTCGGACGCGGAACCGATACTCCATTCGAACTGGTCGGGGCTCCCTGGATTAAGAGCAAAGAATTCGCGGCCTACTTGAACGCCCGCGGCATTGCCGGAGTGCGTT
>Ga0181522_10001463_pt1 | contig 14360 bp, 21 predicted proteins | sample PEATcosm2014_Bin_27_FD_121103 | JGI IMG/M metagenome (GOLD analysis project Ga0181522, IMG submission 121103) | Peatland microbial communities from MTU Mesocosm Facility, Houghton, MI, USA - PEATcosm2014_Bin05_10_metaG | ecosystem: Environmental > Terrestrial > Soil > Wetlands > Peat | place... | reverse complement strand
TCGCCGACCACCCACTCCAGGGCCTCCGCGGCCTTCTTCGGGCTGGTGATGATCGGCGTTATCAGGTGCGGGATGCCCTCGTAGATGCTCAGCTCGACCCGCTTGGGGTCGATGAGGATCATCCGGACCTCGTCGGGGGTGGCGCGCATCAGGATCGCGGTGATCAGCCCGTTCAGGCAGACGCTCTTGCCGCTGCCGGTGGCCCCGGCGATCAGGACGTGCGGCATCTTCGCGAGGTTCGCGAGGACCGTCTTGCCTTCCACGTCATCGCCGAGCCCCACGGTCATCGGGTGGTAGTCGGCGAGGGCCTGCGGGGAGCGGAGCACGTCACCGAGCGACACGATCTCCTTGTCGGTGTTCGGGATCTCGATGCCGATCGCGCTCTTGCCGGGGATCACCGGCAGGATCCGGACGTCAGCCGACTTGACGGCGTAGGCGATGTTCCTCGCCAGGCCGGTGACCCGCTCCACCTTCACCGCGTCGCCCAGCTCGATCTCGTAGCGGGTGACCGCGGGACCGCGGGTGAACCCCGCCACTGTCGCGTCGACCTTGAACTGCTCGAACATGTCCTGAAGGTCCCCGACTACCTTGTCGTTGGCCTTCGTCTGCGTCTTGTGCGGGGTGCCGGGGGCCAGCAGGGACAGCGGGGGGAGCACGTACCCGCCCGGCACCTGCTCGCCGGGGAACGGCTGCTCGTGCCGTACGGGACCGGCACCGGGGCGGCTGTACGGCGTGCCGGGGACCGGAGGGTCGCGCGGGGCGGCGGGCGGCCGGGTCACCGTGGCGCCGGGGCCGGGGATGTCCGCGGCGGGAACCGTGCCCGCTTCCGGCGCTTCGGCTGGCATCTCTTCCCGCGTGACCAGCGGCACCGACGGCGCCTCGTCGTCGCCGGCCTCCGGGGCGGGGGACTGCGCGGGATGCTTGCGGACGTGCGGGAGCAGGACGAGCGCGCCGGACAGGGCAAGGAACCCGGACAGGACCCCGGCGGCCAGCGGGGCGGCCCACCCGAACAGGATCAGGTCAGCCGCCCAGCCGAGCAGCCCGCCGTCGCCCGCGCTCCGGAACAGGGACGGAAAGCCCGCCGCGGCCTCCGCGACCCCGGTGCACCCGGTCAGGAACACCAGCGGGGCGCCGAGCCGCCGGGCTGCCATCGCACGGTTACGCGGGTGACGGAACAACTGCCAGGCGGCCAGGAAAGCGGGCAACGGCAGCGTGACGTCCATGCCGCCGGCGGCGAACCGGGCAAGGTCCGCGAAAAGGTGCAGTGCCGGCAGTGCCAGCCACGTCGCCCCCGCCAGGATCACCCCGGTCGCGAGCATCGCCAGAGCGGTCTTGTCCCGCCGGGCCAGAGCTTCAACCTGCACCCGGCGGGGACGGCGGAACACGGTCCCGCAGGCCAGCGCCAGGCCCCCTGTCCCGCGGCGGGCCGAGCGGGACGCGAACCGGGCGGCCGCCTTAGCCGCCTTCCCCGTCGGGGACGGCTGCTGCGGTTCCGGCTTCGGCTTCGGCTCCGCCGCGACAGGAGGAGGCTGCTTCGGCTTGGGCTTCGAGGGCTTACGCGGGGCCGGCCCCTGCGCCGGCTGCTTCCCGGGCGGCGGGTGCATGTGAAACGCCTCCCCGGGCTCATGGAGCTTGTTGCAGCTCACCGGGCACTCCAGCGGCTTAGCTTGCCGCCGGCGAACCACTTGTGCAGCAGGTCAGCGGCCTTGAGCACACTGGCGGGCACCGCGTCCGGGGGCGTCATCTGGAGGGCGAAGTGCAGCACGTAGATCCGCAGCGTTGTTTCCCCGGCCGAGTCGTCGCGGGTGTCCCGCAGCCACTCCCGGTAGTACCCGGCAACCTGGAACGCCTGCTCCTCCGCGGGCCGCTTGACGGTCAGGTCTACGCCGCCGCGCATCATCGCGCAGTGCAGCGCCGCGATCCGGCACGCCTGCTCAACGTCAACAGGCACCCGGCGCAGCGCCAGGCCGAGCAGGTCAGCCGGTGGCTCGGCGAGCAGCATCGCCAGCATCCCGGCGGGCAGTTCAGTTTCCGTTTCGTTGCTCATGATCAGTTCCTCTTCGTCAGGGCGGCCGTGTCAGGCGGCCTGAAGCTGCTTGTTGCTGTAGACCGCCTGGCCGGCGGCGTGCAGGGCGGGGGCCGCGGCCATGACGGTCGCGACGGACATCCTGGTTCCGTCCGCCTGGAAAATGCCGTTCACGATGCTGCCGAGAGAATGCGGCCCGGGGTTGCCGGCGAGGAACGACAGGATCCGCTCAAGGTCTTCGGCGGATACCGTCCCGGGTGCCGCGGGTGACTGCGGGATGACAGCGGGAGACGGGGCCTGGGCGGCAGGCGAGGGGACAGCGGCCAGGCCGGTGAACGGCACCGGCATCGCACCCTCAGCCTGCGGTCTTCCGTACCATTCCGTGAACTGGTGCCGGGGCTCAATGCCCCACTGGCCTTCCGCCATGAGCCGCTGCACGGGCGGGTCGTACAGCAGCGGCGTCCTGCCGATGTCCCGGGCGATGCTGCGGATGTCGATCAGGTCGCCCGGCCGGCGGTGCTCGCGGGCGAACTTCGTCGCGAACTCCGAAAGAGGGCGGCTGTCGGGTCCCAGCGTGAACCCGGCGCCGGGCAGGTCCCTCGGCAACTTCGACGAGTCGCCGATCAGCCCGAGCATGCTGGCACTGAAACTGTCGACCCGGTGGCCGATGATGTTGAGGGATGCGATCAGGTCCCTGATGAGCCGGTCCCCGATCAGGGACGTGTCCGCCGAGTTCGACGTGAGCAGAAGGTGTATCCCCAGTTTCCGCCAGGTGTTCAGCGCGCGGATGATGATCCTCAGTGCGGTATCGCGCATCAGCGGGTCCGCGTCCGGGCCGACCAGTTCCGGGAACTCGTCGAGCACGAAGAAGATCAGCGGGTCGCCGATCTCGGGATTATGGAAGCTCTTACCCCTGTACCGTTCGACCTTGCCGGTATGCGGGTCCCTGTCTTCCCAGGGCATCGTCCGCCGGTACGCGACGCGGTCCCTCGCGACTTGGCTGGCGAACTCCAGCATCTCCAGGCAGCCGCCAGGCCCGGTAGCCGACAGGTCGGCGCGGCCCTGCCATGCCGGCAGCCCGTTCCCCAGGGCGTCGCCCATCCACACCGCCATGACCCGCTCAAGGGAGCATGACGGGCAGGACCGCGCGTAACCGCAGGTACGGCACAGCTTCGCCAGCCCCGCCTCGCAACCGAGTACGTTAATCGTGCCGGTCTTCCCGGCGCCCGTGGCGCCCGCCAGGAAGGTGTGCTTCGCCCCGGAGCCCGGCTCGTTGAACTGGAAGTGCGTAACCAGCCCGTCAGCGAACCAGCCGAGATCGCAGCAGCCGGTCCCCGCGTCGTACGATGTCGCGCCGTCCCACGGGCGCACCGCGGACCTCCCGTGCTCCGTGACGCTCAGCACCGGGATCTTCCGGATCACGACCTGGCAGTAGTTCTCGTTGTGCTTGCCCGGCTCAGGCACGTACTCGACCGAGATCGCATCGCGGACGACGCCGAACTTCTTGGCGACCTGCTTCACGAGGGCCGCGACGTCGTCCGGGCCATGATCTGTGCCGGTGAGGTCCAGCTCGAACAGGATGCCGTTGGTGACCTCACGGAATGACGCGATCGCGCCGGCCAGCTTGCCCTCAGGACCGCAGAACGCGTCCGTGAACTGCGTCAGCCGCGGGTCAGGCCCGGCGGTGATCGCCGACGGTTCCCCTGCGGTTTCCACGGCCTGCGGGCGCCGGGGACGGTTCCCGTGCGCCTTGTGCTCCTCGTGGACGATCCTCCCGGCGGCCAGCGCCCCGATGACCAGGGTCGCCAGGGCGGTCCACTCGTCGAACACCCCGGCACCGCCGATCGCCGCCATCGCGCCGCCGGCGACGACCGCCGCGCGGGTCTTGGCCCGGACCGGGCGGACCGCGCGGCCGCGCCAGTTGACAACCTCCGTCACTCCCTCACCCAGGACCGTGATCACCCCGGCGGCGGCAAGAGCGGGCAGCGGGGCAGTGAAAGCGTGGCTGATGACGAGCTCTGAGCATTCCATCGCCGGAATCGCGGCGAACGGCTTCACCATGTAACCGTGGTGATGCCATGCGCCCGCAGCCGTCATGCCCGTGAGGGTGAATGCCCGCTGAACCCAGCCAGGCGGCTTCGGGGCCTCGGGGGCGGCCAGCTCACCCCCGGGCACGTCACCCGCGGGCACGTCCTCGTGGTGTTCCTCACCGGGCGCGTGCAGGTGAGGGACCTGCCCCGGCTCGTGGAGTTTCCCGCAGCTCATACGGCGGCCCGCCCGCCTTCTTCGCGGACCGCCCAGCGGGCGTCCCGGTAGACCTCGTCCTTGCCGCCCGCCGCCGCGAGGCCCGCGGCGGCGTCCCGGTGCCGGGGCAGCGCGCCAGTCAGCATGCGGGCCCCGCAGGCGCGCGCCTCACGGGCGGCGCTGAGCCAGTCCGCGTACTTGCGGGCAAGCCCGCGGTGCCCTTCGGCGTCCTTGCGGTGCCTGGCGGCACTGGCGGCATTTCCGGCCGCCAGCGCCGCCCGCGCACTGTTCTCGTCCTCGGCTGCCGCGCGGGTTTCCCCGGCTCGCAGCAGGTCGGCCTCGCGCTCCTGCCGCTGAAGGGACCGCAGGAAGCTCAGGCAGCAGAGGTGCCAGGCCGGGAGGCCGGACGACTCGCCGGTGAAAACGTCCAGGGTGCCGTCACCTGCGCCGGCAAGGTCGGCGCAGGTGACGGCCCAGCGGACCTTGTCGTCCCAGGCGATGATCTGGTCGATCTGCCAGCCGGGGGCGTCACCGCCGCGGAGACCGTCAAGCATCTGCCCGAAGGCGGTCAGTATGTGCACGGCGTGTCTCCTTTCCTAGGACGCGTGCTGCGGTTTTCCTCAGATCTGCGCCGGCGTCGCCGCCTTCGCGTCCCGGTAGACCTCCTCCTTGCCGCCCGCCGCCGCGAGGCCGCTGGCCTGGTCGTTGAAACGCGGGTTCCACTTCGCGGACAGACGCTTGCCCTCCGCGGCGACCTCGTTCATCCACCCCGGCCACCGCTCCGCCAGCGCGAGCTGCGTCTTCCCGGCTTCCGCCGTCCGCAGGTTCGCGTTCATGTGGTCCAGTGCCCCGCTCAGGACCCCGGCCAGGTTCGTCGTGTTCTCCATCGCGATCTGCCACTCTGGTAGGCTGTCGGCCGCCATCTGCATGTCTCCTTCGGGCTGGTTTGCTACGGGACTACTTGACTGCTCAGCGGCCCTGAAGCCACCGGGGGGCGGCCACGTTCTGCCATCCGCCGTGCGCCATGATCGTCTTGATCCACGGCTCGATGTCCTTGTTGACCTGCACCAGTTCCGTCAGGATCCGGGTGCCGTAGGCGTAGATCATCTCCGCCCAGGCGGCGGTCTCGTCCATTGACTCAGCCGGGCACTCCCCGGCTTTCATGCCTTCGGTCATCGCCCTCACGAACGCGAACATGTCAGACACGTACTTGATGACGGCCTTCGCGTTCTCCACCCACTCGCCGTGGTCTGCCGCGTCCCCGCGGGCAACGCCGCCGGGCGGGCGGGCCGCGAGCGCGCCGCCGGGCCGGTCCGCGAGCGCAACCGCACTGCCCGGCCTGCCGCTCCCGATAGCTCCTGCTGTCACCGGTACTCCTCCTGTAGGTGCTGACTGGATCGCGGCCGGGGTTCCGGCCGCTGCCGGGACCTGCCCGGACGTGCCTTGCGCTGGTGCGGGGAGCCGAGGACCCTGCTGCGCGCCGGGTACGGTCCCGGCGGACGCGCCGTCCCCGCCGGACGGCAGCGGAACAGCCGGGGGCGGCGTCAGGGCAGGCGTGTCCCTGGTTACCGTGCCGTTCTCGCCAGCCGGGTCCTCCGGGGGGCTGGCCTGCGGGGACTGCTTGCGGCGGCACATGAAGCACAGGCCGGCTACCAGGCTTGCGAGGGCGACGATGTGACCGCAGCCGTCGCAGACCCGCAGGTGCCGCCTTGCCCTGAACCTGCTGCCAGCCCCCGGCCCGGGGCGGGGCGATCCTCCCGGGCGCCTTCGCCAGCCGGCGGCAGCTCTCGCCGCGCTGCCCATGCCGCGCGCTGCGGCCCGGGCCCGGCTCCATGTCCCAGAGTCCCGTGCTCCCCGCGCCGCAGCGTCGGCCCGGCGCTTCTCCGCCGCGGCTTTCCTGTGCTTCGCGGCGCCCGCGGCAGCCCTCGCCGCGCCCTTCGCGCCGATGTACCCGCCCGTGGCGGCGGCGGCGAGGATCCGCCGGACCGGGCCGTTCTCCTTCCGCGCCCACGCGCCCGCGCCCTTCGCCGCGCCGTGCATCCCGCGGCCCGCGGCCTTCGCCTGCTGCCACGCCCCGGAGTCCCGCGCTTCCCGTGCCGCGTGCTCAAGCCTTCGCTTCTCCGCGGCGGCCTGCGCACTGCCCCGCGCCCAGGCGCCGCCGAGCGCCCCGGCGATCTCCGCCCCCCACAGCGCGGTGACCACGCTGGCGAGGAGAAGAACCACGACGAGCAGCGCGTGCACCTGGTTGAGGTTCATGACCCGGTCAGCCCTTGCGGGTGACGCTGATCGTGTGCGTCGGGGCCTGCCCGTGGGTCGCGGCCGCCAGTGCCGGGGGGGCGACCGGGACCGCGATCAGCAGCGCGGTGACGAACCCCATGAACGACGTGCGGGTCCATGCCCGCCGGAGGACGACGTCCGCGATCCACCAGATCCCGAAGAACAGGGCAAGGGGCAGCCACAGCGGGGCGATCCCGAGAACCTTGACGTAGAGGAAGTTGAGGCCGAGGAACAGGCTGAGGCCGCCGCCGAGGCCCAGCCCGGCGAGCACGAGCAGGATAATGATCAGCTCATGCCAGCCTGCCTGCTGAACCGCGTTACCCTTCTTCTTCGCGTGCCACACCTGGAAAGCGCCCCAGAGGCAGGCGCCCCCGGCCACGATCATGATGCCTGCTGCTGCCTTATCCATTTCCGTTCACTCCTTTTCGTTTTACGCCTAATGGCCCAGGTGACTTAGATACCAGGCAAGGAATCCCGCCAGGACACCTGCGAGGCCGAGCCAGAAACCTGCCTGCCGCTCAAAGAAAGCCTTCTCGATGTTCTGCAAGACGGCTTTCGCGGGCATCGAGACCAGGTGACCCCAGGCGATGTTCTCCCACTCGCAGAAGACGCGGAACTTTCCCGTCATCCACTCCTGAAGCCATTTCCGTGACCGCAGGTGCTCCTCGGTTTCCGCCCACGTTTCCGGGGGGCGGGTGATGAACATCGTGACCGCGTGCCAGAAAGTCCGGTGCCGCCGCTGGTAATCCGCGGCATCCGCCATCCGGCCCCGTGCCCACCGCAACAGGCGGACCCCCGCGGAGGCTCTGACGGTCTCCGCGATCAGCGGCACCAGGACGGTGCAGGGAAGGGCCGCTGCCGGTGCCGTGCCGACGTCCAGGGTCGCCGGTACTGCGGCTGTGACCGTGGAGTTAACGGCGTCGGCCGACACCTTCACCGGGTCTGGTTTCCGCACCAGGGCGGCGAATGTCGGCGCGGCACTGTCCGGGGTCACCGGGCATCCCCCCTGCGGCCCCACGGGTCGAGCAGGCGCCTCTCCTCGTCCTGCGTCAGGCCGGCCCGGTACGGGATTTCAGCCTCCGGCAGCTTCACCGTGAAGTCGGCCAACTGCCGGGCCAAGTGGTAGCGGGCGGCGTCAGCCGCTGCCGGGTGCCGCTTGTCAAGCTCAGTCAGTGCACCGAGCAGCCAGCTCCACATCTCATTCAGGGCATCCCGGCCGGCCTTAGCTCCCTTGAGCTGCCCGGCCCAGTAGGCGACCGCCTTCTCCGCCCTCTGCTGCCGCCGGGTCAGGGGCATCACGAATTCGGGGCGCGCGGTGCTTGACAAGAGGACTCCTTCTGTGTCACGCGCGCTCGTACGAGTAGGTACGAGTACGAGTACCCATTGGGGGCTGTTTCCGGGTTTCCAGGAGGGTGTCCGCGGCAAGCGGGGGAGGGGCAGATCCCGGACCACAGGTTGGGGAATGGCCAGCGACACGCCGGGGAAGGCCGTGGGAGTGCTCATGCGATCCCCTCCTGTCGGCCCTCGGGCCGCTCCCCTTCCCGGGGGGCCGTGATAGCCCGACGGGCCTCCCCTGCCGGGGCCTTGCCGGCCAGCCGGCCATGCATCCTGCGACCTGTCGCCGGCGAGACTCCGAGCCTGCGCGCAAGCTCTCCGCCCATGCGCGGTCTGTGCAGCTCCGGGTCTGCCGCCAGGAGATTCCGGGCGCGTTCCTCCAACGTCAGCTTGCCGTCCCCCGGTGATGATCGCCGCGTGCGAGGCGCGGCGCGAGGCGCAAGCGTCGGGGCGTTACGGTGCTGCTTGTTGATCCTCGGATGCTCGACGTGGATCGCGCGGCGCTCGGCGTTCAGGGCATCAAGCTCATCGGCGTACCACTCAAGGGTGATGCCGCGCACCTGCGTGAACCACAGCTTCTGGATGTGCGCCGCGAGCCGCGTGCCCAGGTCGCCGGTCTCGCCGACGTAGAGCAGTTCCCCGCCGTCGCTGTAACAGCGGTACACGGCGTACCTGTCGACGTTAAGCATCATCTCCGGGGACAGTCCAAGGCTGCCGTTCAACATCCGGTCCTGGACCGCTTTCATGACCGGTCCTCGCCACGGTCCCCGGGGGCGGTACCAGTCCGGTCCTCAGGGCGGTCCGCCTCATCCTCGGCGGGGCGGTCCGGGCCGAGGCGCCGACGCAGCTTGCGGCCGTAACCCTCGCTGACGCCCAGCTGCCGCGCGAGTTCCGCGCCGCTCATTTCCAGGTCTGTAGCCAGCAGCTTCAGTGCCCGCGCCTCAAGTTCGACGTCGTCCTCGGGACCGGCCCCAGGACCGGACCGGGGGGCGGTCCCGGACCGGTCAGGGGCGGTCCTGGACCGCCCCGCAGGACCGCCCAGCTTCCGCTCCAGGACCGCCACTCGCGCGGCCGACTTCTCCGCCTCGAACCGGGCGGCGGCGAGGGCGGTCCCAGCCTCTTCGAGCGCCCGGTCCCGGACCGTCAGCTCGCCCGTCAGTTCTTGCCGGAGGGCGCTCAGGTCCGCCTCGCGGCCGGCGCGCAGCTTCCCGATCGCATCGTCGGCCCGCGCCTTCAGGTCGCTCAGCGCAGCCTGTCCCGCGGTCTCCGCTTCCTCCCGGGCGAGCCGTTCCGTGTTCACCTCGGCACGCAGCCGCGCCTCCCGCTCCCCCGCGGCAGCCGCTGCGGTACCGGCCGCAGCGTCAGCGGCGCGCGGCCCGTTCATGATGAAGTACGCGGCGAGCAATTCAGCGGCATCAAGGAGCGCGCCGAACAGCAGCGAGAAATGCGGGGGCGCCGCATGCAGGACGACCGCCCCGGTGGCACTCGCCGACAGGTACATTGCCGCGCCCATGATCAGGTACGCCGAGGCCTTCGCCGCGAAGGGGCCGCCTGTCCATTCGGCGACGATCTCAAGGACAAGTACCGCGATGAGCAGCGGCACGATGCCGTACAGGACAGCGAGCGGCACCGGCATGAGGCCGTAGGTAATGGAATGGTAAACCTGAAACGCCATGGTGGTGCCGCCCATGGCGATCGTGACAATCCATGCGCATATCCAGGGACGCCGCAGCGTGCCGCCCTTCGCGGCTGATCGCGTCACGTCGCTTGCCATCGCGTGCCTGCCATTCTCGCTCACGGGGTGAATTCCTTTTCGCCGGGGACGGATTTGGGGGTCGGGTCAGCACTTGCCGTTCTGCATGTTGTTATCGAAGGTGACCCAGGGCGACCAGTTTGTCCCGTCGCCGCTGATGCTGACCGCTGCTTTCGCGTTTGCGATTGGGTCGAACGTCGACTCCGAGCCCCAGGTCGAGTTGATCTGCCAGTACCCCCGGTCGGTCGAGCCGTTGGTGTTGTCGTCGGCGGCGTACTGCTGGCCGCTTGACTCCGCCATGGCGACCTCAGCGGCCATGAACGCGGCGGACGGCGAGCCTCCCGCCTGCTCCCACAGCGACTCGAGCTGCGAGCAGTTCAGGGTCCCGGCTTCACTGGCCGCAGCCGGGACAGCCCCGGGCGCACCCGCGGCGGGGGCCGCGGACGCGCCGGACATGGGCACCCAGGCGAGGAACGCCGCCCCGGCGAGCTCGGCGACCGCGAGCCTGCCCTTGGTGATCCTCATGCGGCACCGGCCTCACGGGCGGCGAACATGGGGCGCCGTTCCCGCTCGCTCGTCCCGCCCCAGATGCCAAACCGCTCATCGTTCTCAAGCTCGTACTCAAGGCACTCGGCGCGGACCGGGCAGATCCGGCAGATCTGCTTGGCCTCCCGGTTCGAGCCGCCCTTCTCCGGGAACCACGCGTCCGGGTCAGTCTCTGCGCAGACCCCCTGGTCCTGCCATGTCAGCTCGTGCGCGGCGCCGAAGCCGAGGTCCGGGACGGCGGGGAGGATGCTGCCGACGAGTACCGCGCGGGCGCGCGTCACGGTGTAACGGCCGGTGCCGGGACTCCAGGCAAGAGCAGTCATGACGCGCTCCCCGTCGGGGCTGGCGTGAACACGGACGGCGGCGTGCCGGGACCGGACATGCACGACCACCCCGCACCCGGGGTCTCCACGTACCACTGGCCAGGAGGGCAGTTCGGGGAGCCGTTCGCGGGACCGCAGGCGACGATGGCCGCGACCAGGGCGGCCGCGACGGCGATGGCGGCGTACCGCACGGCGCGGTTCACGACCGCCCCCTGCGGGCGTTGATGGCGTCGACAGCGGCCTGCCCTGCGCGCTGGGTCGCCTTGCTGGCGTGCCTCGTGCCGGACTCGGCCTCGCTCATCGAGTCGACGCTGTCGAACTGCGCGTCGAGGAGGCTGAGTTCAGCACCGAGGGAGGCGAACGGTCCGCTCTTCGGGGGGACCACAATGTCCCGGCGGTTAGCCACAGCCGGCAACCTCCTCTTCCGACGAGTCCGTGACGGGGGCGTTGGGGTGGTTGCGGTTGCAGCCGCAGTTCGGGACGGTGCAGGTGCTCTGCGTCGTGTACGGCACGAGGCTTGAGTTGGTGAGGGTGAGCTTCATAACGTCGCCCGCCTCGCGTCCCCGGCACCACGGGGAGCCGGGGACGCGGTCCCGTTGCCCTGCGCCGCCTGACGGAGGAACTTCTCCACCGACTCGGGGGTCTCGCCCTTGGTCCGCAGGAGGGTGACGGCGTCGCTGACGATCCCGTGCTTGCCGCTGCTGTCGCGGACCTGGCCGCTTGAGTGCCTGCTCATGCCGCCGCGCTTCCGGCGTCCTCGCCCGGGAACGGCCCGAGGAACTGGTCCAGCCCGGCCAGGTACCAGCACTTCACCGGGGTCAGGCCCTCGGCGGTGAGCTTGTCGATCGCGTCGGCGATCTTGAGTACCTGCTCCCGCTCCTGCTCCTCCGTGATGCCGGACAGGGCGGCGAGGCCACGGGTCATCACCGGGTCGGCAGCCATGGCGCGGAGGCCCTCGGCGGTGCGGCCGGTGGCGTAGAACTTGATGGCCGCCGTCCAGTAGTCGGTGATGACGGCGGGCGGCTGCTCCGGGGGCTTCGCGGTGCTCGGCGGAGGAGTGAGCAGCGGGTGGTCCTGTGCTACGGTCATTCTGGTTTTCCTTCCAGGGGGAGCCTTCTTCTCGGCCCGGCGTCGCAACCGTCGGGCCGTTTGCATGTCCGGGGTCAGCGCTGCCCGGAGGCGCGCCACTCGGCCTCGCGCCGGTCCTGCGTCAGTTCGGTCGCCGTGATGCCGTCCGTGCCGAACTCCATGAGGAGGTCGCGCATGTCGCGGCTGCCCAGGTCCGGGTTCGCGGCCAGCAGGGCGGCGGGGCCGGGGTTACTTCCCTCGGGGATGCCGATCTGGGGGGCGTCACTGCTCACTGATGCTGTTCCTTCGTCTGGTTGGGTCAGGCACGGGGGCCAGGGCACGCGTGTCCGCTGGCGACCAGGTAGGGCCTCCCGCAGGTCTGGCAGACCTCGGTCTGGTCGAGGCGGTTCATCAGGCCACTGCCTCGACCTCGGGACGCGTGACGGCGCGCTCCTGATAGGCGTTGAACGCCCCTTCGCGGATGCGGATCGTGCCGCGGCCCTTGCCGGCGCGGAAGGCGACGATGCGGCCTGTCTCGACGTCGCGGTAGACCGTCGACTTGTGTACGCGGAGAAGCGCCGCGACCTCGGCCACGGTGTAGACCGCCTCAGGTACTGCGCAGGCGGCTGGGGCGTTGCCGTCCAAACCGGGCCTCCTTCTTTAGCTTCTAGTCGCACGAGTCGCTGTAGTCGCAAGTCGAGTTGCCGTAGTATTGTCAAATCAGCTTGCGTACCCCTACGGTAAGAGGAACCGCGCACTGGTGTCAAGATGGCTTTGCCCTAGACTGAAAGTCACTTTTCAACGGGACGGAGCAAGTACGGTGACAGACCACCTGGAACGGGTACGGAAAGCGGCCCGCAAGATGACCGAGGACCAGCGGGAACGCGACGACGCGATCATCGCGGCAGTGAAGAGCGGCGAGTCCCAGGCCGACGTTGCCAGGGCAGCCGACATCACCCGCCAGCGCGTCGGCCAGATCGCCGCGGGCGTCGCCGCGGGCCCCGAGCGGGCACTGCTCGCCCCCGAGGCGGGCGGCACCTTCACCATCGCCGTTGTCCAGAAGCAGGACCAGGACAGCAAGCAGCCCGTCATCGGCAGCACCACCCGCAGGGCACTGGACTCACTGAAGGACACCGCGCAGTCACTGGGCATCAGCACCGAGGAAGAGGAAATCGGGCCGCCCGGCGTCATCAACCTCAACCGCAGCAACCTCGCGGTCATGATGGGCCCCCGCACCTCCGCGCTCATCGCCATGGCGCTCAGCGCCGACCCCGCGATCCGCTGGCGGGAGGACGAGCGCGGCAAGTGGTACATCACGGACACCAGGACCGGCACTGACTACCACTCCGACTACGACGACGGGTGGCACAGCGGTCCCGGCGGCGAGCGCGCGTGCTTCGCCCACATCGGCCGTGTCAGGCGGCCGGACGGGCGCGGCACGTTCCTGTACCTCGGCGGCGCGCACTCGCCCGGCACTGCCGGGGCCGTCAGCTACTTCACCCGCGAGATGCCCGCGCTCTGGGAACAGGCCAGGAAGTCCGCCTGGTCGGCGGTAGTCCGCGCCGTCACCGACAGCGCCGGGGCCCTCATCTCGGCGGAACTGGCAACGCCCGTCTACGTTCACGGGAAGGTCTGACGATGAACATGCTCATCCAGGTCGCAACGCTACCGGGTCGCGACGACAAGGCGAACGAGGACTTCGCCGGGGCACTCCCTTCGTCCGCGGTGCTGCTCGACGGAGCGGGCGGCCCGTCGGAGATGCCCTCCGGCTGCATTCACGGCACGCCCTGGTACGTGCGCCAGCTCGGCGCGCGGCTGCTGGCGGACATGGGGACAAGCCCGGAGCGGAGCCTGCCTGACATCCTCGCGGCGGGAATCGAGACGGTATCCGGTCTCCATCGCGGCACCTGCGACCTGTCCGCGCCGGGAACCCCGGCGACGGTGGTGGTCATGGCGCGGGAACGCGGGGGCGAGTTCGAGTACCTGGTGCTAGGCGACTCCACGGTCGTCATCGAGACGCGGAAGGGGCTGACGGTAGTCACCGACCGGCGCATCGATGACGTGGCCAGCGAGGAGCGCAAGGTCATGGAGAGCCTGCCGACCGGCACGGCGGAGCACCAGGCGGCAAGGATCAGGTTCGTGCAGCTTCAGCGGGAACTGCGGAACCAGCCAGGCGGCTACTGGACGGCCAGCACCGACCCGCAGGCCGCGTACGAGGCGTTTACCGGCAGCGTCCCGCTGGACGGCGTGCTGCGGGCGTCGCTGCTCAGCGACGGGACCACCAGGTTCACCGAGTTCGGCCTTGGCACCTGGGGGGAGCTGCAGAGCATCCTCGACCTGTGGGGGCCCGCGGCGGTCTTCTCGCGCATCCGGGAGGCGGAGGAGGCCGACCCGTCCGGGCGGCGGTGGCCGCGGGCCAAGCGCCGTGACGACGTGTCGGTCGTCCACTTCACGACGTTCAGGCGCGACGGGTGGGGTCATATCGACTTCGGCTCGCTGCGTTCCCGCATGACCGCCGCGTAAGCCCTGCGGGCAGAGCGGGGCGGCCCGGTGTCTCACCACCGGCCGCCCCTAGGAATCCCGAACCTTCAGGAGAGGCCAGGACCCATGATGGTTCATCATATGGGGCTGTACGCGGGGCGTTTGCGCCCGGTGCGGGTTTCCCCGTGACGTGGACGAAGCTGGGCGACGAGTACGGCGACGAGACGCGCGACCTGACCGACGCCGAGTACCGCACCCACACGGACGCGCTCGGCTGGTCGAACCGCCGAGGTCTTGACCTGCTCGT
>Ga0181522_10001462_pt1 | contig 14378 bp, 14 predicted proteins | sample PEATcosm2014_Bin_27_FD_121103 | JGI IMG/M metagenome (GOLD analysis project Ga0181522, IMG submission 121103) | Peatland microbial communities from MTU Mesocosm Facility, Houghton, MI, USA - PEATcosm2014_Bin05_10_metaG | ecosystem: Environmental > Terrestrial > Soil > Wetlands > Peat | place... | reverse complement strand
GCGGTGTTTCTTTTCTGCTCGCGCTGAAGTGGTTTCGGTGGACGTAGACGATCGGGCCTAAGGTTTCGGTGGTCAGTCCTATGCTTTCGATTTCTTCCTGAACTCGTCGAAGGCATCCAGAAAGCGGTTGATATCCTCTTTCGATAAGTAATACGGTGTCGAGAGGCGCAACTTGTTTGGCTCGCCTCCTCGGATCCGAATCTTCTTCTCTTTCCACAGCCAGTTCTCCAGCTCCATGCGCGGGACAGGCGGAACGTTGACCGTCGCGATCGCGCACCGGAGGGCTGCGTCAGGCGAGGTCCAGGATTCGGCTCCGCGTTTGATCATGGCGCTGAGAATGTAGTCGCAGAGCTGGCGATGGCGGCGCTCAATGCGATCGATGCCGATGTCGCTGGCGAGCTGAACGGACGCGCGCAAACCCCAGAGCGCGGGGACGTTTGAGCTGCCAATGCGCTGGAAGCGTTCGGCACGGAGTTTGGGGTCGTCCCAGCCTTCAGTGGCGAGGGTGTTCCAGAGGCGGTCGATCACTTCGTCGCGCACGTAGAGAAAGCCGGAACCTTTGGGGGCTTGCAGCCATTTGTGCGGGCTCGAGGAATACATGTCGCAGCCAAGGTCGTGCAGATTGAGGCGCATCATTCCGGTGACGTGCGCGCCGTCGACCGCGGAGAGAACATTTTTGCTGCGGGCGAGCGCACAGATTTCCCTGGCGGGCAGGGCGACTCCGGTCACGGTCGTGATGTGGCTGAAGAAAATGACGCGTGTGCGCGGCGTGATCGCGTGGTCGAAGAGTTCGAGAACCTGTGCGGGGTTGATGACCGGCTTGGGGATAACGATTTTTTTGACTACGATCCCGTAGCGCTTGGCGCGGAGATCCCAGGGATGCTCGCCTCCGGGATGCTCCTGATCGGTGATCAGGACTTCGTCGCCTGCCTTGAGGTCGACGCCATTGGCGATGTAACTATTAGCTTCGGTGGCATTACGCAGAAGGGCGATCTCGTCGCGGTTGCAGCCCACAAAAGCAGCCAGCGGATCGCGGAACTCGTTCCAGGCGCCGTAGCCCCAGATCGGGTAGTCTTCGGGATCAGCCTGATTCATCTTTTCGGTCGTTTCGTAGCCTTCGAAGATGGCCCGGAGAACAGGGGCCGGACTGGACCCGACTGTGCCGTTATTGAGGTAAATCTCGTCGGCCGGAATCAGAAATTGTTTGCGGAGCTCCCGCCAGTAGGCGTCTTCGTCGTGGTCATAGAGCGTGCGATCGGGGATGCGCGAGGGGAGGGATTCCAGCTGCGCCCAGAGCTTGCCTCGCCAGCCGAGCGCGGCGGTAGCGGCCAGGGACGACGAGAGAAAATTGCGGCGGTTCAGCATGCGGGCCTCTTCCTATGACTTTGCGAAACGGGCCATAGTAACATCGGGCCGGGGCAGGCGGAAGGCTGCCCGCGCCGCAGGCACCTCAGCAATCAATCTGCACAAGCCTATTTCCACGTCTGGGCACAAAATAAGTGGTAACTCTAATCCCTGTGGGAGCGTCCAACTAAGTGGGAAATTCCGTCAATCCCGTCTCCTGAACGGGGTATAATCGACTCAACGCTTCGTCGCAACGGATCTGCTTCCCGCGGGGTGTAAAATGTCGTATCGTAAAGCGCTGATTTCCCTGAGTTTACTGCTCCTGACGGCAAGCCTGGTCGGAGCTCAAGACCAAAGTTCACAAAGTCCAAGTTCACCGGCGCCCACCGCGTCGGCTCCGGCCTCAAACGCGCCTTCGACCTCGATATCCGGTTCATCGACAGCGAATCAGGCCAGCACGAGCAAAGATCAACCCAGCACAACCCCGGCGGGGCAGACTTCTTCGTCTTCGACGCCAACGACCTCGACTCCACCAGCGTCGACGCCATCGGGCACCACTACAACTCCGCCGGCGACGGATACGTCAGACACGCAGTCGGCGCAGGATTCTTCGGACACGAAGGACACTTCGACGAATCCGCCAGTCACACAGGAGCCGGATCCCAACCAGGTGAAGCACACCGGCGGCAAAGACGACGTGGACGCGATCGGCAACCGCAAGATTGGCGGCCGCGGCCTGGGCGACTGGTACTCGCTCGAAACCGAGATCAAGGTGGGCAAGCAGTATTCCATGCAGGTCGACAATAGCGTGAAGATGGTGCAGGACCCGGTCGTGAACGAGTATGTAAACCGTATCGGGCAGAACCTGGTTCGGAACTCGGACGCGCAAGTGCCGTTCACGATCAAGGTCATCGATTCGGATGAGGTAAACGCGTTTGCGTTGCCGGGCGGATTCTTCTACGTAAATTCGGGTTTGATTCTGGCGGCCGACGAAGAGGCGGAACTGGCAGGCGTGATGGCGCATGAGATTGCGCACGTTTGCGCGCGGCACGCGATGCGGCAGATGACGCGTGCGAACTGGGCAAACATCGGGACGCTTCCGCTGATTTTTGTAGGCGGCGGCATTGGATATGCGGTGTATGAAGCGGCCGGACTGGGGCTGCCGCTGACGTTCATGAAGTTCCAGCGAAACTTCGAGGCGGAGGCCGATTATCTCGGCTTGCAGTATATGTACAAGACCGGCTACGACCCGCAGGCTTTCATCAGCTTCTTCGAGAAGATTCAGGCCAAAGAAAAGAAGAAGCCCGGCACGCTGGCCAAAGCGTTCGCGTCGCATCCGCAGACGCCCGACCGGATCGAGGAGTCGCAGAAGGAAATCGCGACGATCCTGCCGGCCAAGACCCAGTACATTGTTTCGACCTCGGAGTTCGACGACGTCAAGTCGCGGCTGGCGCAGATCGAGAACCGGCACAAGGTGCTCGATCAGAAGGAAGGCAGCAAGCCTACGCTCCGCCGGACTTCGAACACGGATAAGACAGACGGATCGGGACAGGGAACGTCTGATGACGATCGGCCCACACTGAAGCGCCGTCCGGATAGCGATGACGGAACGCAGAATTAGGGATCGCTCGAAGAGAGATCGATTGAAAAGATGAACCGAAAAGATCAACCGGCAGGCTAAGCCCGCCGGTTTTTTTATTGTCGCGACAAAAAGCGCAGCCCGCCGGATTGCGATCCTTACGATCCGGCCGCGACTGATTTAACTGCGATCGTGTCGCCGTCCACTTCTCCAGTCACCTTGGCCTTGGCTCCGGCCAACTTGTCGAGCTGATCGAGGGCCGTCTGGTCGGTCGTAGCCAACGTATAAACCTTCCCGTCGACGACGAGCGCGTAATTCGAGCCGTGCTTGACGCAGGCGCGCGTGCACTCGGACGCAGCGCCAGGCATTTGATGTTTCGCGCCGCACATGGCGTCACTCACCTCGCCGGTCAGAGTTTTGGTTTTGCCGGCGGCAAGAGACGGGAGCGTGGCGATAGCCAGCACTAGAATTGCGGTCAGAATTCGCTGAAGCTTCATGAGGCGTTCTCCTTGAAAATCATTATTGCACTTTGAATTGAATGGTTACATCGACCAGCTTTTCTTTCTTATTCAACTCTTCGTTTACGCTGACGGAAAACCGCAGGCCTCGCGGCAGAAAGCCCGGAGCGTCGTCGACGAAGTGGCGGGTGTATTCGGCGTTGTAGGCTTGGCCTTCGCGCAATTTCCAGGCATCATGCAGACGGTCCTTGGAGGGCGTGTCGACACCAACGATTTCCAGCGTGCCCATTTTGTAGAGGTCACCCTCAGTGATGTTGATATCGTAGTGAACTTCGCCTTTCTCATCGTCGAGTTGTGCATCGGGCTTGATCTCGACTGTCATGTAGCCACTGCTGCGGTAGAGTCTGGTCAGGCTCTCCTGGTCGTTGACCAGGCGCACGGCATCGGCTGGCCGGCCAACCGCGAGATGAAAAACGCGCGAGGCTTCGTCGGTTGTGACCGCGGAATTGCCCTTCCACGTGACGCCCGAAACTGAATACACTTTGCCGGGCACCACCGGAAGGCTGACGTCGACTTCGATGTCATTGGGGCTCGTTTCGTCGGTCTGGGACGCGGCCGTGTGGGACCCACTACTTTTCGTGTCATTCGTCGTTGGGTCGGTCTTGCTGTCATTCGCGTTGCCTTCCGCTCCGCTCACCATGTGCGCTTCCGATGGCCCGAATGCGGCCTTCAGGTATCCGCGTTGCAGGTAGAGCGGCAGCAGGTCGAATTGGGCGACGGCGGCCAGTTTTGAGCGGAAATAGGCTGCGTCCGTTAGCTGGTGTGCGCCTTGCGTAAGAAAAACAATCTGCTCGGGCGAGGCTCCGGGAAACTGCACGTTGCGGATGTGGATGCTGACTTCCTCGACCCGGTACTCGATGCCGGTGAACTCGCCGCCCTCCTGTGTCGACTGGCGCAAGAAAGAAACGCGGCCGGGAAGATGCCTTTCGGTGAGGAGCGCCTGTAGCGCGTCATTTACGCGGTCCGCTAACCGGCCCGAGTCCGGCAGCAGCGAATCTTTGAAGAGGGGGACGCGCTCCTCCAAGGCCGCGCGCAACTCAGCATCGGTGAACCAGACAAAGTTTTCAAAGTGCGCCGGGAGAAGCTTGAGCTTGTCGTTATCGGCGAGATGGAATTCGACTTTGACGCCGGCGCCGGAAAAAGAGAACGAATAGACAACGCTCGAGAACAGGCCGGACTGCCCAAGGCGCTCGGCGGCCTCTTTGAAGTCGCCGTCGGCAGCGTCCTGTCCAAGGTGCAAGCCGCTGGCGCCCAGAATTTCCTTGTCGGTGTAGCGCGTGCTCCCGGTGGCTTTGAGTGCAATCAGTTTATTGGCATTTGATGGCGAGGCTTTGGTGTTGGAGGCACGCTTTTGAGCCGCCGCCCTCGGCGAAATAAAGCCCGTCAGAAAAATGAAATATAAGACTGCGGCGAGAGCGAGCGGCGCCGATCGATGGAACGCATGTTTCATCGGGTGCGTTTGAGGACGGCCGCGGGAGCGATATTGTTCAGGCTCCGTGCAATGTCCATGAAGGCGCGGGCGGCACGGCTTAGCGATTTGTCTTTGCGAAAAACCAGGGCAAGGTCGCGGCGAATTTGAACATCGCCGAGGCTGAGGGCGACGAGCGCTTTGGCGCGAATGTCTTCTTCGATGTTGGAGCGCGCGATAAAGCCGACCCCGACCCCGGCTGCGACGAAGCGCTTGAGCAGTTCGCTGGAATCGAGCTCCATGGCCACATTCGGCTTCACATGATGATCATAGAACAGCGCGTCCAGCGCGTCGCGGGTGTGGCCGAGTTTAGGAAGGACGAGCGGATAGGCGGCGATCTCGGCGACCGTCACACTCTTTTTGCCGGCGAGCGGATGCTTGGGCGCCGTGATGGCGACAAGATGGTCGCGATGAATCATCTGCGCCGCCAGGCGGTTGTCAGTCACCGGCAGCGAAACGAAGCCGAAGTCGACCGCATTTTCGAGGATGGATTCGAGAATCTTCGCGTAGTCGGAACGCTTGACGCTGACAGCGACGTTCGGATAATCGCGTTTGAACTGGGCAAACACCTCGGGCAGGATGTGAAGGCAAGTGCCTTCATTGGCGCCGACGATGATTTCGCCACGAGGTACGCGTTCGGTCTCTGCAATTTCGGTAAGGATAGTCTTGCGATGCTCGATCGTCTCCTCGGCGTACTTGAAAAACAATTTGCCCGCAGCGGTGACGGAAACGCGTCCGCCCGATCGGTCCAGCAGACGCGCGCCAACTTCTTCTTCAAGCGCACGGATCTGAGATGAGATAGCTGGCTGGGTACGAAAACGCTTCTCCGCCGCGCGCGAGAAACTGGAGAGGCGCGCCACTTCCAGAAAAATTTCGAGCTGGTCAAAATCCATGATGATTCTTCGCTCACACTATAGCGGGGTCGCGGGGATGATTCAATCAGCGGTTAGCTAGGACTTTAAGGCCCGGGGTGGCGAGCAGCGTTGCGTCGGCGGTGACCAAGATGAGCCCAAAGACCTTCGCCGATGCGGCGAGAAAGTGGTCGGCTGGATCTCCATGCGGCAAGCTGATCGATGGGATGGCAAGCGCTACTTCGAGGGTGAGCGGTGCTTCGATAATCCGCAACTGGGCGACGGAATCCGCCACCCAGGTAGAAACATCTGAATGTACCCGTAACCGCTTTTTGCGGCATAAGAGCGTCAGTTCCCAAACGCTGATCGGCGACAACCAAAGCTCATTTTCGTGGTCGGCAAGGATCTTGCTCACGCGGTTGGAAAGGCGATCGGGCTGCATTGAACTCCACAGCCAAATGTGAGTATCCAGAAGGTATTTCATTTTCGCCAAGCGGCCCAGTCATCCAGACTTCCAGTGGGCCCGACGATGTCTCCCAGGATCTCGGCAGTTCCCGCCATGCAGCCAAGCCGTCTCCCGGTAGGTTTTGGTGGAGAAGGGGGATTCACCTCGGCGACGGGTGTGCCGAAGCGAGTCACGCGAATCGGCTTGCGCGTCTTGCGGACCTCCTCCAGGATGCCCAGGCACTTGGCCTTGAACTCGGAGATGGCAATTTCCTTCATGACTTAGATCCTACCATGGTCACTGACCATGGTCAAAAGAACAATAACGATCGCCCGTAACTTGTTTATCGTGGAAACTCTCATGAGAATCGGAGAAGATCGCGCTGAAAAGGAAAATAAGATTGTGGGATTTCCACGCAGTGGGTACATCTTCGGGTTGGCAGGCTTCGTGGTCTTGGTAACAACTTCGGGTCTTGCGCAAAGAGCTCACGATCCATGGCGGATCGTCGCCAGTGGAGAGAGCGGCTCCCCGGAAATCCGAAACAGGAACCTCTATATCACTAAGATGACATGGATATTCCCATCCCAAGCCCATCCGTAAAGCCCCCAAGAATCAACTGCTAGACGCCGATCACCGCGCAAAGCTCTTTCACCGCAGCCGCGCTCTTGTCGAGGCCAGCTTTCTCCTCTGTGCTCAGCTTGATCTCAATGATCTGCTCGATTCCTTTCGCACCAAGTTTTACGGGAACCCCGACGTACAGGCCCTTGATGCCGTACTCGCCGTCGAGATAGGCGGCGCAAGGGAGAATCTTTTTCTTGTCTTTGAGGATCGCTTCGACCATCTCAGCGGCTGCGGCTGACGGCGCGTAGTAGGCTGAGCCGGTCTTCAAGTATTTGACGATCTCGGCGCCGCCGTCGCGCGTGCGCTGTACGAGGCGATCGACGGTGGCTTTGTCCATCAACTCGGTAATTGGAATGCCCGCGACTGTTGAGTAGCGCGGAAGCGGGACCATGGTGTCGCCATGTCCGCCGAGCACGAATGCGTTGACATTTTCGACGCTCACTTTGAGTTCTTCGGCGATAAAGGCGCGGAAGCGGGCCGAATCGAGCACGCCCGCCATGCCGATGACACGCTCGCGCGGAAACTTGCTGAGTTTGTACGCGGCTTGCGCCATGGCATCGAGCGGATTGGAGACAATAATGAGGATACAGTTCGGCGAGTGCTGCACGACCTTGCCGACCACGTCGCTCATGATTTTATAGTTGGTGTTGAGCAGGTCGTCGCGGCTCATGCCGGGCTTGCGTGGAATGCCGGCGGTGATGACGACGATATCGGAGTTCGCGGTGTCGGCATAATCGTTGGTGCCCGTGATGTAAGAATCGCGCTTTTCGATCGGCATGGCTTCGAGCAGGTCGAGGCCTTTGCCTTGCGGGACGCCTTCCACGATATCGATTAGAACGACATCGGCGAGTTCTTTCGAGGCGATCCAGTGAGCGGCGGTGGCTCCGACGTTGCCGGAACCGACGATGGTGACCTTATTGCGCATGAAGTTCCTTTCGCACGGATAAGTCAAAAACTTTGACCACAGAGTACACGGAGGTCTACCCGGCAAACCTAATCCGCGGCGACGGCGACCCGCATGTTTTCGATCATGCTGCTGGCGAACTCGCTGGTCTTCACTTTGGTGGCGCCTTCCATGAGGCGCTCGAAATCGTAGGTTACTTTTCTCTGCTCGATAGTGCGCTCAAGGCTTCGCTCAATCAGGTCGGCGGCTTCGATCCAGCCGAGGAAACGGAACATCATCACGCCGGAAAGGATGACCGAGCCGGGGTTGATAACATCTTTGTCGGCGTACTTGGGAGCGGTGCCGTGCGTCGCCTCGAAGATCGCGTAGCCATCGCCGATATTGGCGCCGGGTGCGATGCCGAGTCCGCCCACCTGGGCCGCGCACGCGTCGGAAATATAATCGCCGTTGAGATTTGGCGTCGCCAGCACGCTGTATTCGTCAGCCCGGGTTACGATTTGCTGGAAGATCGAATCTGCGATGCGGTCGTTGATCAGGAGCTTGCTCTTCCACGCACCGTGGCCATGTGTCGCGTAGATGGAGTCGAGACAGTCTTTCACTTCTTTATATAAAGCCTTGCGGAAGTCATCGGTCGCGAACTCGAGGCCGGGTTCGATCAGAACTGCATTCTGCTCCACCGTCAGGTTCGGATTCTTGTCCTTGTTTTCGATGATCCAGCTCTCGCGCTCGGTGATGACCTGGCTGCGGAACTCTTCGGTGGCGAGTTCGTATCCCCACTTGCGGAACGCGCCTTCGGTGAACTTCTGGATGTTGCCTTTGTGAACGAGCGTTACGCTCTTGCAATTATTTTCAAGCGCGTGCTCGATTGCCATGCGCACGAGACGCTTGGTGCCGGTGATTGAAATCGGCTTGATGCCGACGCCGGAGTCGAGGCGGATCTGTTTTTTGCCGCCCTTCAGCATGTCTTTGTTGATGAATTCGATGAGGCGCGCGCAATCCGCTGTGCCTTCCTCCCATTCAATGCCGGCGTAAACGTCTTCGGTGTTCTCCCGGAAGATGACCAGATCCATGCGCTCGGGATGCTTCACGGGCGAAGGCACGCCGCTGTAATACTTGACCGGACGCACGCAGGAATACAGGTCGAGAATCTGGCGCAGAGCGACGTTAAGGGAACGAATGCCGCCTCCGACGGGCGTTGTAAGCGGCCCCTTGATCGCGACGCGGAACTCCCGGACGGCGGCGATGGTGTCGTCAGGCAGCCAGTTCTGAAATTTGGCCTTGGCTTTTTCGCCCGCGAAGACCTCATACCAGGCGACGGCGCGTTTGCCTTCGTAGGCTTTTTCAACAGCCGCGTCGAAAACACGGACGGACGCTTTCCAGATATCGCGTCCGGTGCCATCGCCCTCGATGAAGGGGATGATGGGCCGGTCGGGCACTCGATACTTGCCGTCACTATATTCGATTTTCTGGCCGTTCGGCGGCACCGGAATTCCGTTGTACTGCGTCATCGTCGCGCCTCCAAAATCTAAAAAGAGTGAAAAGTAATTATAAAGAATAACGACAGGCACGGCGGAGTGCGGCGCGTCTATCACCGCTTACGGTGAGGTACGCCATATAAGAGCTTGATCGACGCGTGGCAGTTGTCGGCTGCCGTTTTTGAAGGCGACAGAGACGGGGCAGACCCGTCCCTACGCCAGATTTAATCTGGGTTCTAGCGTTCTATCTTCACCGACTTCACCAGCACATCTTTGGTGGGGCGGTCCTGGCGATTGCGCGGAGCTTTTGAGATTTTTTCCACCACATCATAGCCCTCGACCACCTCGCCGAAGATTGTGTGCTTGCCGGTCAGCCATTCGGTGTTGCCGACCGTGATGAAGAACTGCGAGCCGTTGGTATTCGGGCCGGCGTTGGCCATGGCGAGTTTACCGGATTTGTCGAAGCGGTGCGGCGAGCCTTTGGTTTCGTCTTCGAATTGATAGCCCGGGCCGCCCATGCCCGTCCCCTGCGGATCGCCACCCTGAATCATGAAGTCGGGAATCACGCGGTGGAAAATTGTGCCGTGATAGAGGGGATCTTTTGATTTCTTGCGCGTTGATGGATGCGTCCACTCGCGTTTGCCTTCGGCGAGTTCGGTAAAATTGGCAACGGTTTTGGGCGCGTCCTTTTCAAACAGACGGCACACGATTGTGCCCTCGCTAGTGTCGAAAACGGCGTAGGTTCCGGGGGTGCGGGTCATGAGTCTCCTTAATATTGCGTGATGTTGCGCGGATGAAATTACCAGTTTCCCAAACCGTGTGACCTTGGGAAACCACCTGATTACAAATAATGGCCTACGTTCCCGTCGGCTTTTTTGCGGCTGGCTTGGCCGTCGCCGCGCCAGCGTGCTTGATTTCAATGTGCGTGATCTTGACCGGCCTGAAAGGGCGATCGTTGCTAGGGTCGCGGTCCATGCGGGCAATTTTCTTGACGAGCTCAACCGCCACGTCATCGCACTGGCCGAAGATGGTGTAGCCGCCGCTAAGATGCGCGCTGTGCGCCACATCTTCGGTGATGAAGAACTGCGAACCGTTTGTATCTGGCCCAGAATTCGCATAGGCGAGCCGGCCGGGGCGGTCGAACTTAAGATCCGAGGGCGTTTCGTTTTTGAATTTGTAACCGGGATCGCCCGTGCCGTCTCCGATCGGGTCGCCACCTTGAATCATGAATTCGGGAATGACGCGGTGAAAGATGGTGCCGTCATAGAGGGGCACGCCGTGCTTTTTGGCGTGCGTGGTGGGATTCGTCCAGTCCTTGGTGCCCTCAGCGAGGCCGATAAAATTGGCGACGCCGAGCGGCGCCTCTTTGGGAAACAGCGTGCAGTGCAACTCGCCGACGGTGGTGTGGATGATGGCAACCGGATCGGTCGAGGCGGCCGGCTTGGCAGCCTGGGCGGTCGCGAGTAGACTCGCCGAGATCGTCAGTAGAAACGTGCGCAGCAAACTTCGCATGTGTGCTCCTGTAAGCATTTTTGCCAACCTTCGATTGTACGACAAACAATGGGAGCGAAAGGTGCTCAGGATGTCTCGCCGCCGATGCGCGGCAGCCATCGATTCACTGATCGTTTGCACTCACGATAAGGTTGTCCAAACCGCTCTTCAAGTCCCGGCTCTTCCACATATACGACGAGCAGGTGCAGACACAGAAATAGCGCCGCCAGGAGAAGAATCGATATCGACGACTCGTACAATCCAAGCCCCAGCATAAGAATGACGCCGCCCAGGGACATGGGATTCCGCAAATAACGAAACGGCCCAAACACCACGAACTCCTTCGGAAAGAATCGGTCACCCGGCGTTTCATGGATGCCGCGCGTGCTTAGAATTCCTCCGCATGTCAACACCAAAACGCCGCCCGATATCAGGAAAAGCACGCCGGGCATACGCGTCGAGGCGGGAGCGAGATGCCGAGGTGAGGGTCCCATCCGCGGATTTGTAGTGCACACCAGCCGACGAAAAGAACGGAGATCGCCACTTTTGCGAGCGTCCAGAAAACGAGCGTTGGCCTCTTCATGGCAATCGTGAGCTATGGTACCCGGAAGGCAGGGCTTATCCCATCAACCAGCTATTTTGTTTGCATCTCCCGGCTCACCCGCTCGGCCTCCGCGAATACGCGCAGCACATTGCCGCCCAGAATTTTGCGAATGGCGTCCGCGCTGTAGCCGCGGTCGACGAGCGCCTGTGTAATCTTCGGCAGGTCGGCGGCAGAGTCGATGCCCTCGGGGGTTGCGCCGCTGACGCCGTCGAAATCGGAGCCGAGGCCCACGTGGTCCACACCGGCGACTTTGGCGATGTGGTCGATGTGATCGATGAGCGAACCCAACGGCGGGCGCGGAATCTTGGCGGCCCATTCGCGGTCTATGCGATCGAGATCGAGATAGGTTGGAGTTTTGCCTTCGGCCTTGAGCTTGTCGGTATCGGCCTTCTCGGCGGCCGTTCGATCCCCGGCTTGCGCCTCCCTGGCCTTGCGGTAGTTCTCGTCGACGAAGGCACTATAGAAGTTCACGTCGACGACTCCGCCATTTTTAGCGACGGCGCGCAGCATGTCGTCGGTCATGTTTCGCGGATGATTGCTGAGAGCGCGCGCCGAGGAATGCGAAGCGATGACAGGCGCCTTCGTTACGGCGATCGTGTCCCAGAAAGTCTTGTCGGAGACATGCGAGATGTCGACGAGCATGCCCAGCCGATTCATCTCGAGGACAATCTGCTTGCCTCCTTCGGTGAGGCCGTTGTGGTGTTCGACGTTGGGCTTATCGATATCGCCGGAGGAGTCGGCGAACTCATTTGTGTTCGACCAGCTCAGCGTCATATAGCGCACGCCCAGCCGGTAGTAATCGCGCAGCAGGTGGATGTCGTTCTCGATCGAGTGGCCGCCTTCGATCCCCATGAGTGCGGCGAGTTTGTGCTCGCGGTGAGCGCGCTCGATGTCGGCGACGCTGAAAGCCATCATCATGCGATCGGGATGGCGCGCCGCCTGCTCGTAAACGGAGTCGATGAGATCGAGCGTATGGCGGGCAAAGTGGCCCTGATTCGTCTCGGGCTCCACCCAGATGGAGAAAAATTCGGCGCCCAGATTGCCGGCCTTGGCTTTCTGGAGGCTAATGTGGCCGTGATCGTGCGGATCGGTAGACCCCATATCGAAGTTTTCGTCGAGAAAGCGCTGCGGCGTGTCGGCGTGCGTGTCGATGACGATCGCGGAGTTATGAATCGCACTGGCTTTGGCAGTGAGGGAGGTCTGCGCGTGAACAGGCAGAACAAGTGTGAGCGAGAGAAGTAAAACCGGCAGCCGATTCTTCATGATCGGATAGGAATTGTATACGAAGAGGAGGCGAACTGAAGAGTCCGCGCTGAGTTGGATGAGTCAGTCTGAATCGCCGATTGCTCGGGGCTCGAAACTCGCGCCCCGAGGCTCTTTAGTTCGAAGCGCCGGCGGCGTCGGCAGTCTCTTCCGCTGGGTGCGTCGGTTGGTGCGACGGCAACAGCGTCTGCGTCTGGCGCCAGTCTTCGTAGCGGTCGGAGACCATGATGTGGAAGCACCAGTGGCGGCGCTCTTCTTCGGGTTCAACCAGGCCGATAGCGCGCAGATAGAAAAGGTAAGACTCGACGAAACGAATCTGTTCCCGGTTCATGCCGCGGCGTTGCAGGTCAACGGTGATGCCGGCCAGGTGCGATGAGGCGGTTTCACCTTCGGCGGGAGCGGCATTGCGATTGCGGCGCCGTAGCTTCTTCTGGACCTTGACCGTGCGAACCGCCGAGTTCAACTGAATCTGCTCATGAAATCGGTTGTAATAAACCTCGGACAGATCCTGAACAAAATCGCGCGCCCAGACGCGGCAATAGCGGCGTGATGGATCGAGGCTCGGTTCGATGCGCAGTGTCTCGCTCGCTTCGAGCGGGACCAGTTCACCAGCGGCCTTCAACTCCGCGAGCTGCGCATCGTCGACGATACGCGGAAGTTGCAGGCGATCGATCTCTTCATTTTGGCGGAGCAAGGAATCGTGCGACGGGCGGAAAAGTGGGTTCCAAAGAATGCCACGAATGCGGTGCAGCGGATGGCGTGAGTGCGCGACGCGATGGTGCGGATCGACGCTGTGCAGGCCAAATAACGCCGGCGCGCAAACGAGCAGTGCAAGCAGCGTGAGCAGCTTTGACGACCGTGCTACGAAGTGGCCTGTCCCGAGGGTCATAGGCCTTAGGCGATAGGGGAAACCCCGATGGTCGCCGAAGGTGCGGCAATTGTAACCTAGCGGTCAAAATTTGTGGGAAGGGAATCGCCGTAAACGGCATTACGGAAGGGAGTTACGGGGTAACCAGGCGCTGGGTACCGGCTCTGGGCGTGGGTCTAAGGCCTTTGGATGCTGTCTTGTGGACCCTGCCCTGCCGGTGTTTCGTCAGTTCGGCCTCGAACTCGCCTTGGCTAATGATAGCGGCATGCGGCTGTTTTTTGTGCTGCCCTGGGCAGCTTAGCTGACGCTGAGTTGTCAACTTCGCCGTCCAAACGCGCTCATTTTCTGAACAGATCTCCGATTGCCTGCTTCATCACTTGACCGCCGACCTCGGAGATCGACTTGGTCAGCGGAATATCTTTCGGGCAAATCTCCACGCAGTTCTGTGCATAACCGCATTCCTGAATGCCGCCGTCTCCCATCAGTGCCGAGAGGCGTTCGCGCATTAGGGCCGCGCCGGTGGGGTGCGTGTTAAACAGGCGCACCTGCGAGATGGTGGCCGCGCCGACGAAGCCAGTGCCTTCCGTGAATTGCGGGCAGGCCTCCATGCAGCAGCAGCACGATATGCAGCGCGAGAGCGGATAAGCCTGCTCCTGGGCCTCGGCCGTCTGGCGCGGGCCGGGACCAAGGTCGTAGGTGCCATCGACGGGCACCCAGGCCTTCACCTTTTTCAGGTTCTCAAAGAGAACGCTGCGGTCGACAGCAAGATCGCGCACCACGGGAAACTTCGAAAACGGCTCGAGCTTGATCGGCTGATCAAGATGATCGAGCAGCGCCGAGCAAGCCATGCGCGCCTTGCCATTGATCAGCATGGCACACGATCCGCAGACCTCCTCCAGGCAATTCGAGTCATAGGTGATGGGCGTCGTCTTCTTGCCGTCGCGCGT